>MDTE01075590.1_pt1 | contig 35680 bp, 36 predicted proteins | sample 811231 | NCBI WGS metagenome assembly MDTE01 (sample SAMN05326651, study PRJNA326480) | marine metagenome | isolation source: seawater | place: Indian Ocean: Red Sea | collected 2010
CCGCCGGATCCTCAGCCGTCCGATCCTCAGTCGTCCGATCCTCAGTCGTCCGATCCTCAGTCGTCCGATCCTCAGCCGTCCGATCCCCAGCCGTCCGATCCCCAGCCGTCCGATCCCCAGCCGTCCGACAAGCAACAGTTGGCCAACCTGGGTCAAGCCCTAGGACTGGCCCGCGCTGCACTGAGCAACGGAGGTGTCAAGAGTTCGGAACGGGCAGCTGCCAGAAAACACCTGAAACAGGCAGCCGCGCTGGCTCAGCTACCACAACACAAAGACCTGGTACGCCGACTTGGCTTGTTAGCCAACTATGTTGATCAGTTTTGGGCAACACTCGACCGCGTGGTCCGAGGATTCCAGGGCGGTGAAGAACTCCAGTACAAAGGCTCAATCATACTCGTCCGGGAAAAGCCCCAAGACGAACTCAAGATCCGTTACAAGGGCCTTAATCTCAGCCACCGCCTCAACCAACTTCCACCAGGCATCGTAATGGCGATCGCCAACCACGGATTTGACGAGACTCAACCCGTGAACCTGGTCCTCAAAGGTGCTTTTCTCGTCGTCCATCCGACAGCGAGCGAATCGATGATTGCAGATGCGCGACGGTGGTGGGAAGAGGCGGCCAACAATGACGTGGAGATCGGAGATCTCGCCAAGGTCATTGACGATGACTATCTTCTGAAATTACCTGCCACCACCGAGTAAACGCTCAGACCGCGCACCAGCGAAGTCAACCCTACGCCGTCCGGTAAGGGTTGCTGCCATGCCTGGTCTGCTGCGTGGCAAGCTCATCTTTGCCTAATACGCTGCGGCCTCAAATGGCCCCGATTTGGATCATCAAAAAGTCTCTGTTCCACCGGTAGGCAAACACGTCGCAAGTGGGGATGATACGTGCGCTGGCAGATCATACCCCCATCGTTACGATTCGAGGAAAGCATGACGGAGAATCGCGAAATTCTGGAACAACTGTGCAAGTTCGACACACCTTCGATTACGAATGTCGTGGCGACCTACCCGGAACATCCTCTGTGCCTCGGTCTCTATAATCCCTGGACAGAAAATTGGTATACCGATCAGTCCGTGCGCTGTATGTACCCCGAATTGGGCCCTATCGTTGGCCATGCTGTAACGTGTGTTTTTGGGTTACCCGATCCGAATTTTTCACGACTCACATTTATGGACGTTGTCGATGCACTGGATGCATCCCCCAAACCAACGGTACTGGTATTGCAACAGAAATTTCCGCCGGAAATTGCTGGTAAAGTCGGTTTAGCCGGAGGCAATATGGCGAGCGCCATGAAAGCGGTCGGCTGCCGTGGGTTGATCTCCAACGGACCTTCACGGGACGTTGATGAAATTCGTCCAATGCAATTCCAGTACATGCTCAGTGGCATTACGCCCGGCCACGGGGCGATGGCCGTCCATGCGGTGAATGTACCTGTGCATGTCGCTGGCATGGATGTCTCTCCGGGCGAAATGATCCATATGGATGAGAATGGCGCGTGCAAGTTCCCCGCGGACCAGGCCGCAAGTGTACTGACGAATGTCGAGGCCCTGCTTGATGAAGAAGGCGAGCGAATTGGCCGGCTTCAGAAGGCGCAATCGGCAGCGGAAATACGCGCTATTTTTGGCGGCCAAAGTTATGCGGCTGGGGATGATAAAGACACTTGATCGGCGCGCGTAGCGGCCCCGGTCAAACCACACTCCAGACGAGGGCCGGGTCTCTACCTGATCCAACCGCTGCCATGTGGCCCTCATGCTAGCTGAAGCGGCCCAGTAGCCGGCGCAACAAGAAACCGAGAAATACACCCACAGCGTAAACGATCAATAACGTTTGACCGATCAGGATAGCCCCCAGCGCGCTGCAAACATCCAAACTTGACAGCATCACAGTCACCGCCACCAGACCCAACATAAATTCAATCGCGACGGGCATCAGCAACCATCGTTCATAAGACACTGCAAAGCCAATCAGCGCGCCAGATCCAATCAAGATTGCAGCCAACACAAGTATCGAGATTTGCCCGGCACCGGCTGTGCTGGTTCTGGTCATGAAGGCGGCAGAGACTACGCTCAGGCTACAAACGAGCGCCAATAGCGCACCTGGCCACGATCGATCACGACGCACTGTTGCATTGGCAGGACGGACCCTGGTCCCGCAAAGAGGGCAGTAATGGCCACCAGAGGCAGACCGGGCGAACGGTTTCCCGCACTCCGGGCAATTGGGCTGCGGGGGATCTGGATCTACTGTCTCGTGCTTTCCCCACTCAGTGCCAATATTGCGCAACGGCATGTCCGGCCGACTGGAACGCGATACGTTCATTGGTCTTTTCCGTTACTCCAGAAACCGCATGATCCAAATGACCTGACGCTGGACAGCCACGAGACCAGCCTAACCCGCTAGCAGGGCGTGCTAGTCGCTTCGTGATCTTCAGACCACACCCAATCGTCCGACGGCAACCAAAGGAAAACGCGGCAAGTCCTTCCTGTATTGATCTTTACGGAACTATTCCCGAAATGGAACGGAGCCTGCTATTTTGGGCAATGTCCACTTTTGGATGGCGGTGACACCCGGTTTTCGTGTACCCTCTGCAGCATCCGTTCGTCTCCAGTGTACGTTAGATACCAAATTCCCAACCCTCAACAAATCGCACCCTCTACAACCTGAAAACGGCGGCGTTGTACTGGATCATGCATATCCACCACGGTAGCTGCCAAAGCAGACCGAAAACCAATCAGGGGATGCGTCACCGGATCGATTTCAAGATTGATCAGGCTAGTGTGAACCGATGTACGAGATTTGCGCAATGCAACGCTTACGTATCATTTTCCTGCTACTCAGCTGGCACCTTCTGGCGGCCACGACCTTGGCAGCTCGCCCCCCTGTTCGCCTGGAACTGGCGGCCAGAAAAGGCGTTCCACTGACGGGACAGCAGCGTTGGTTGACGACACTCCGTGGCCTGGCCGACAGCCTTCGTATTCGCAAAGCACGTAATGGCGACAAACCTGAAATCCGGGATACAGGGACCCGCTTTGCGCCAAGTTACCTGGTCATCGGAATTTTGTCCGACAGGAACAGCCTGCTCTTGCCCGGTGCGACTTTTCGAACCACCGACCGAACTGAAATCGTCCGCTGGATCAACCGTTTGCGCAGCGACGGTATCGATGCCGTAGCATCACCTAAAGGTCAATTCGGACTGACTGAAAAACAATGGGTGACCATTAACAAGGCACTACAACAGCCTGTCGATTTTTCGACACGTAATTTGCGTAGTTTCGATGTCGCCTCCCAAATTGTCAAACGGGTTTCTGTACCATTTGCACTTGATGCCGCGGGGCGCCGCATTCTGGAAAAAAACCAACGGCTGCTGGATGACTACCAGGGACTCAGTAGCGGGACTGCTATGGCGGCGTTATTGCATTCTATTGGTCTCGTCATGGTCCCCGAACAACCACAAGGTGAAGACTTGCAGATCGGGGTCTTCAAAGCGAGTGATGCGGAACATTACTGGCCGATTGGAAGAGCACCGGCAAATGCACCCGGCCGCGCATTCCCAAAACTCTTTAACAAACTGACCGTCACCATCGATGATCAACCCCTGGCGACCGTTGTGAGTGCGGTGCAAAAACGCCTGGAAGTACCCATTTTGCAGGATTATCCTGCGCTGGCAAAACAAGGACTTGATCTGACTCGCGATCGAGTCACACTTCCCGAACAGCGCAGCTACTACCACAGCATCCTCCGTGATTCGTTACGGCAGGCGGGAATGAAATACGAACTTCGTGTCGACGACCGCGGACAACCGTTCTTGTGGATCACCACCCGCGCGGTCCCCAAACGCCCTGGGACTCGAAAACCCTGACAAAAAAGGCCCGCAACCAACCCGCCGCCACCCCAACAGCGGTTCATCTTGCAGGCATTCCCTTTTGACAACAACACTCTGACAATATTGACACGCACCTGGCGATCAACCGGCAGCATCCTGCGTTGAACGCGCCGCCTGGAACCCACGATGTTCACCGCAACTCAAATTGTCGATGCACTGGTCGAACTAAAGGTGACGCATGTCATCTGGATACCAGACACGACGACGGGAAGCTGGGAACCTGCACTTGAGTCGTGTTCCCATTTCCAGCTGATACGCGTCTGTCGCGAAGGCGAAGCGTGGGCATTAGCTGGAGGCCTGTTGATCGGGGGCAGTCTGCCGATTGTCTTGATTCAAAATACTGGATTTTTTGAGTCCGGCGATTCGATGCGGAACATCGTATTCGACCTTGGGATACCTGTGTTTGCGATCATTGGCGCCCGCAACTGGCTGACGGAATCCTCCTCAGACACAGCTCGTCGATTCACACTGCCACTCGTTCAAGCGTGGGATATCGATTTTGAATTCATCACGGGCCCCGAAGAGCAAGAGAAGCTATTCCTTCATTTCCGCAAATGTCGGCGCACAAACCAGGCAGGGATTCTCCTGTTAGCAGAATAAGTGATGACCCAAACAAACCCCGAAAACACCACACCACACAAACATGGCATAGGTGTACACGACGCCTTGGACACGCTCGTCCAGATGCGCGGCGAGCGGCATATTGTGGTCACGAATCAGGTCTCCTCCCGGCTTTGGCCCACTTTGAGCGATCATCCATTGGACTTGAACTACAATCCTTCGGCGATGGGCGGCGCGATTCCACTCGGACTTGGCCTGGCATTAGCTCAACCGGACTACGAGATTATTGTCCTTTCAGGTGACGGTTCATTACTCATGAATCTAGGTTGCCTGGTCACTGTAGTGGATAGTGGTGTAACCAATCTCAGTATCGTGTTGCTGGACAATGGCCAGTACGAGGTGACCGGCGGTCAAAAAACTCCTGGGTACAACGGTGCTAATTACGCCGGGCTGGCGCGCGCTAGTGGCTTTCCGTGCGTACACCACTTCACCGAAGCGGCCACCTGGCAAAACGAGGCGGCAAACAGTTTGTCGGGAACAGGACCACGGTTTGTTTGGTTAACGATTCGCCCGCAGCCAGGTGATTATGGGAAATCCGTGGGCCGACCCATCCAGAAACAAATGGCGCGTCTCAGGCAGCAGTTTCGCGCTGATGCGCAGTGACATCGCGGGCTGATCTTCAGGATAGCACGAGAAGCACCCGGTCTTCAGAGCAGCCTCGGGAGGCATTTGCCTTCCCTGGATCAAAGCCAGATGGTCTTGATGCGCTCACGTCACGAAGGGGCTCACGAAAACAACCGACGCGCCCAATCATCTGGTCCCTGAACCACTTGCTGCGGAGTCTCCACGCTACGAGCCAGGTGTCCCTGCTCCTCGCGCAATGTCGGCTGCCGCGCATCCTGGTAGCGCCAATCCATACTCCAGCGGATGGAGTTGGTTTGATTCGGGAGTCCGCGGTGGCACAGCATATTGTGAAACACGACAACATCGCCGGGATCCAATTCAATGTCGACAACCATATCAAGATACGGTTCCAGTGCCTCGGCCGGGATCTCGAGATAGAATTCGCGCTGCACGTGGGGCAATAAACCGGCGAGATGGGTTCCAGGAAGAAATTGCATACAACCGTTTGCCACCCGCGCTGGAACCAATGGAGTCCAGACATTCACCATTCCCAATTGGCTGACGTCTCCTGCTTGCGACTTGTGCCAATGTTCGGTATAGCCACCATCCTGGTGCCAAAGGACAAGTGTCTGCGGATGGTCGGGCAGTTTAGGACGTACCGTATAGTTCGGGTACAAGCGAACCTCAGCTCCCAATAACGCGGAAACGTGATCCAGCAAGAAGGAGTGGAAAAAGATCGGGTAAAGCTCTGGTAAATGTAATTCCGGACGCCAATTGTCGGGTGCCTGGTCAAGACAGTTTCGATACAACTGGTACAACCGAGTCTCAAAGGGTTCCTGCTCCAGAGTACTTTCAACACGTCCCTCCACCATCAGTTCCTGAGCCTGGCAGTCCACCAGGCGATTGAGCGCGCTGCGCGCACCAGTCAGCACAGCGGACGCGAACACATCGCGCAAGATGAAGTAACCTTGTTCGTGGAATTGATCCAACCGCATCGCCTGCTCAGTAAGCGAATCCATGCGTACCTCTCTGCTGCAAAGCAGCGGAAGTGTGCCTCCCAACACATGCCTCGTGTCAGGACGGTCACCAACCCCGGGAGAAGCCACCGCTACGACGAACTGATATCATAGTAACTTGCTGGAATTAACTCGCTCGCCTCCGGGACAAACCCATGCAGCGACAATGGAAAACGGCTTTCTTGACCATCCTTGATTACCAGACCATGCCCGCTTCCGAGGTGATCGAATCCCTCAAGCGGGTCGGCTACGAAGGTATCGAATGGACTGTCAAAGGCCATTTTGACCCTGACCGCGGTATCGCTCCTCTCAAGGATCTGGTCGCCCGCACGCGCGATGCTGGAATGGGTGTTTCACAGGTCATGGACCACAAAGACCTGATTGGCCTCGACGAAGGGAAGCGTCGAGAGACTATTCAACGTACGGTCCGTGTTATCGAAGCTGCCGGTGAGTGCGGCATTGCCGCCGTCAGTGTGCTCACCGGACCTGCGATCTGGGAGCCGGGCCATGTGGTGATCGGTCAAGATATGAGCGAAGGTGCCGCGTGGGAACAAGCGTGTGAGGCACTGGACATCTTCTGTAACGCAGCCGCGCAAGCAGGCACTACAATCACCTCGGAAGCTGTCTACGGTATGCTCGCGCACGATTTCTACACACATCGCTATCTACTGGAAAAAGTGCCGCATCCGACGCACCGCATCAATTTCGATCCCTCGCACCACGTCCTCTACGGCCTGGAAGACATGAAATGGATGATTCACGAATTCAAAGACCGTATCGCACATGTACACATAAAAGACGGGATCGGCGTTCCCGAATTGCGCAAATTCGTATTTCCCCTCCTCGGCGAAGGACGGGTTGACTGGAAAGCGTTCTTCACAGCACTCGAAGAAATCGACTACCGTGGGTACTGCAGCCTGGAATATGAATCCTTTCGGTTTTACCGTCAGGTTCTCAAGAACAATCCCGAAGCCGCCGCTCAACTCCTGCTGGACCAACTCAACGCATTGCTTGCTGACTGATGCCACCAATTGTTTTGATGGCCCAATCCCACCAACCCGTAAACTCGCCTTTGCGAATCGCATTACCGACAACACCTCTTGCCTCCGTTTCCCAGGAGTCTGCCATGCCCACCCGTCGTCAATTACTCACTGGTCTTGCCGGCTACAGCATCGCCCCGGGACTCTGCCTCGGACCTGGCCGATCGCAATCTGCTCGAGCTACGACCCGAGAACAGGACCGGGTCACATTGCGCGAGGACATCCGGCCACTTGTGCAGCTGATCGAAAACACACCTCGCGATCGCTGTTTTGAGCGGATTGCCGAACAACTGCGACGTGGCCTTCCCTATCGGGACTTTCTCGCTGCCTTGTATCTGGCAGGCATCCGCAATGTCAATCCGCAACCGCCGGGATTCAAATTCCACTGCGTCTTTGTCATTCATGCGGCGCACCAGATGAGCCTCGATGCACCAGCAGCGGACCGCCTGATGCCGCTCTTCTGGGCCCTCGACAATTTCAAGATTTCCCAACAACAGGATGCGAACCAGGGTGACTTCCAATTGCAACCCGTTACGGGAAAACTACCCTCCACGCAACTGGCATGGCAGGAATTCCGGGCTGCCATGGATGACTGGGATGCACCGCGCGCCGATCGTGCTATTGTGGCCCTGGTTCGCAACGCCAGCGCCCACGAAATTATTTCGGGGCTTTGGGAATACGGTGCGCGCGATTACCGGAACATCGGACACAAGGCCATTTTTGTAACCAATACCTGGCGGACGCTGCAAACCATCGGCTGGCACCACGCTGAACCGGCCCTGCGATCCCTGGTTCTCGGACTCCTCGACTACGGCCAGGAAGAAAAGGTCAATGGGTTCGCATTTGAAGATCAGACGTACCGATCAAACCTCAGACTGGCCAACACGCTGTCCTCCCAGATGCTCACGGACCGTACCGGCCACGCTACAGATCCGGGTCCCACAAAGAGCTTGCTGGCGCTATTACGCGATAGCGATAATGCGGCAGACGTCTGCCAGCATCTGACCGACGAATTACAAACGCAACGCTGCACACCTCAGCAAGCCTGGGACGCAATTCACCTGGCAGCGGGCGAACTGATGATGCGCCAACCTGGCATTTTTGGGATCCATACGGTCACCTCATCAAGCGCTCTACGATACGCCTACGATACTGCCAGAGAACGCAGAATACAGGGGCTGCTATTACTGCAAGCAGCTGGTTGGATGTGTCAATTCCGTCAATTTATGGCGGATCAAAAAGCCGGTTTGAACGATACCGTAATCGACCAGCTAAAACCCGCCGAGATCGACCCAGCCGGCCCGGACTCTTGCCAGCAGATCTTTGCCCAGATCGGCCAGGATCCACCGCTGGCAGCAACCCAAGCGATGCGCTACGCCACCCGGAATCCTCTGGCCAGTGATTTCAAACGGCTGGGTAGAAACCTCATTTTTCGCAAGGCAACCGACGCACACGACTACAAATATGCCGTCTCAATCTTTGAAGACTACCACCGAGTCAGTCCGGGCTGGAGGCCCCAGATGCTAGCCACCGCAACCTACCATCTACGCGGCAGCACGGTGCCAGATTCCCCGCTCATGAACCGCGCCCGCAAGGTCATCGATTCCATCTAACAGTCAACAGAGACGCCGACTGCACTGCACCCCGGAACTGGATCCAACCCCTCGTCGGGGTGCACAAGGCGTCGTGATCTTAGCAGCTTACGTGCTGACCACGTGCTGCAGAGGTTCGCCACGCAAACCAAGGCGGAGATTCTCAATCGAAATTTCCGCCATACGTTGACGCGTCTGCTCCGTCGCACTTCCCAAATGCGGTGCGATCGTCAAATTATCCAGTGCCAGTAGTGGGTGGTCGCGGGGAAGTGGTTCTGGATCCGTCACATCCACCGCCGCTGCATAAATAGTCTTCTGCTGCAAAGCTGAAGTCAGCGCCTCGGTTTGGATGACCGATCCTCGGGCCACATTGATCAGGGTTGCCGTAGACTTCATCAGCGACAATTCTTCGGACCCAATCATGCCTTCTGTTTCCGCGGTCAAAGGAACGCTAAGTACTACAAAATCGGACTGGCGAAGAAGGTCATCACGATCGGAATAGCGCACACCAAGCGTTTCTTCGGCAGACTCATTCCGGTTGCGATTGTGATACAAAACGGTCATATCGAAACCACTTGCCCGACGGGCAATTTGTTCGCCGATGCGACCCATACCGATGATACCTAACGTGGCACCGTGTACTTCTCGTCCTAACATGTACCCAGGATCATACACGGTAAATTCGGGGCTGCGGGCGTAACGATCTCCCTCCATCAAACGCCTCGCCCCAGCCATCAGCAGTGTAAACGCCATATCTGCTGTAGCGCCGTTGAGAATTCCCGGGGTGTTACCCACTGGGATTCCCCGAGCAACGGCGTCTGGCACATTGATGTGGTCAACACCCACACCATAATTGCTGATCACCTTGACGCCGGGAAGACGATCAAGCATCTCCCCGTCCAGATGGGGGTGGCCGTAGGTATACACGCCATCCACGGGTCCAGCGGTCGTAGAAATGCCGTTTACGGCAACCTCCCAGGGCAACCATTCGACAAGGTCTGCCAAAGTATCTGTAATAATTGGCGCCAGCGGGCCATCAGCAACAACACGAAATAAACGGTCGGTTGACATTTTGCTCTTTTCAATGAGGAATGGCTTCAGGAAGTCATCACAACAAACGGATCAGAAACTGCTCCAGGCCAACCCCGGGTTCCTGGATATGGGCACCCGGTCTCTACCTGACAGGTGGCGACACACCGCGTCGGGGACACGGATGCTGGAACGGCGGTTGCGCAGCCGCCCATTTTCCTTTGGCTGGGTGTTTTGCGTGCACATAGCGTTTGAACAAATCGACCACCGCGTCATCACTCTTATCGACGTAAAGCGAAAACCAATCTCCGGCGATCCCTTTCTTGGCCACGCGAATTCCGGCAGCCAATCTTCCGCGATGGTCTCCGCCCGCGCAATCCCCAGCGACTAACGCCGCCATCAAACGATCCGTCAAACTTCCCTTTGTAGTTTCATACGCTCGGGCCATTTCAGTAATCACTCGGCGACCGCCCAGGGTGTTACCCTGACAGCAGTAATAGCGCCCCGTGATCGCCCCCCAATAGCGACTCCGAGCAGGTGCCTGGGTTGGATTATGAACCGCGGCACGACCCTGCAGATCGATGATCGCCAACTGTCGCATTTCGGCGGCCGGGTCCTGTTCCAGCAACTCCAACAACACCGCTTCGGGCCGCTTGCCAGCCGCGAGCAAGTCAAGTGCCTGCTCTCCCCAACGCGGAACGTGATGATGCTGGGTGCAAAACGCCCCAACACCTGCACGCACATAAGGTACAACCTTTCCCACCGCTGGATATTTACTGGCAACTGCCGCGCCGCATACCCCGGTTTGCGGATCGACGGCAACAATTGAAAAAGTGGCAGTGATCGCGTCTTCGGTGGAACCCGTGGGCAACTCTGCATTCGAAAGGCAATGTGGCCCGATACCCTGATGACTCACCCGCCCCAGGCTTGGATCCTGCGTGACTTGCTGGCCAGAGGCTGACAGGTTGATCAGAAGAAGCAAGAAAAACATCGTCGCGCGCATGCGGGATCCCCCTGGAAACTGCTTCTCCGTTGCGCCAAGTCGTACCCAACCCATGCAGAAGCTATTCTCTTCTATCGATTCAGCGAGCGGCGAAGATGCTGAGCTAGTATAAACCGGTTGCCTGCCACGGAATCGACCTGCTGGGACTCCCCAAGTGGCCAGCTGCCTGCAAGCGGGACTGATCGTAAACTACGTGGAAGCCGTCGGCAACCTTTAGACATAACACCACTCAGGGAGACACCGGGATGGCACTCGACCGACGTAAACTCATAGCCGGTACCGCCGCCAGCACAGCAGCACTGTTGACAGCAAAACAAAACGGCGGTGCCGCAGCAAATCCGCCCGCATCCAACTACATGTTTTGTGCTTTCGTGAAGTCCATTCAAAAGCTGTCGTATCGGCAGTTAGCCGAAACCGTGGCCGACCTGGGATTTGACGGCATCGAAGCAACCGTTCGGGAAGGCGGCCAGGTCTTACCTGAACGCGTTCAAGACGACCTTCCCAAACTGGTTGAAGCACTCCGCACACATAACCTTGAAATTGGCCTGATGGCTTCCAGCGTCCATCACCTGAATCAACCCGAGACAGAAAAGGTTCTGCGCACTGCCAGCCAACTGGGAATCAAACGGTATCGCATGAAATACTTCCGTTACGATCTCGACCTCCCCGTGATTCCACAGATCAATCAGATTCGCGCTCAAATCACCGATTTGGTGGCGCTACATCGCGAATTGGGATTACAAGGTATTTACCAGAACCATGCCGGTGCGAATCTTTTTGGTTGTGCCATCTGGGACCTCCACCAGGTCGTGAAAGACTTTGCCGTGAAAGATCTGGCAATTGCTTTTGACATCCGCCACGCCACCGTGGAAGGAGGCCTGGCCTGGCCCCTTCACTTCAACCTCGCACGACCTCACCTGGGATCTGTTTTTTTGAAAGACTTTGCCTGGGAAAAACAGATTTCAAAGTGGCGCATCAAGAACGTCCCGTTCGGATCGGGCCAGGTTGATGCGGCGTTCGGCCGCCAACTGCGCCAAAGTGGATTCAAAGGCCCTGTTTCCATCCATGTTGAATATCTCCCTGAAGAGAGCCTTGCCGCCAATGTCGCCGCCTTGAAACGAGACCTGGCTACCGCTCGAAACTGGCTGACGACCTAGGCGTTTATGGCTGCCGGGGAATCTGGCAATGTGCGAAATTGGGCGGTTGCGGCGCCCCGGCAGCGTCGGATAGAATACGGGACTCCTAAGATATGTTTTCTGGATGCGGAGACCGCTGGTGGGAACCAAAAAATCGGGTAAAGGACGCCGCAAAGTAGGGCGCAAGAAACGTCGCATGCGGGCCAAGATTCGCCACCGCAAGAAATAGGTTCACACGGCTGCTACGCCAAAGTGCGAACGGGTGGTGAATGCGGTACGCATACCGCGATGTCTGGGTGCAATCCAATCGTCGTCGGGCCCTGTCATGTCAGCCGGGCTGCAGAGTGGCTTTTTCTCCACAACTCGTCCCCAGAGCAATGTGCGCCTGTCCCAGGTATACGTCGTACAGGGGAAGTGTGCGAAACCCTAAATCGAGGTGTTGCCAGTACGCGGCCGGAGCGCCAGGCCCAACATAAACAGGGCCACGAGTACCAGCAGCAAAGGAATCGCAATCCAGGCCATTCCCGTGCGGGTAATCAAGGTTGGCAAGAGCAACGTCAAAATGCCTCCGCCGATGAACGGTGCCGAAAGGGGTGCGGCTAGCGCATAGTCTTCGGCGGCACCGCTGTCCAAATTCTTGTCGACAATACGAGCGAGCACAAAACCGGTTGCAGTCGTTCCAGTAGACATTCCGTAATTGATGATGCCCAATTCAAACCAATATTGAGAAGGCAGCAAGCGTCTGGCGACGACCAACAAACAAAAACCAGTCCACAAGAACGCCGCTACGATGAGCAAACCAAGTTCCTTCCACACATCAAAAACGGCGGTCAAATTGAGCGAAGCAATCGCAGCCACAACCAGAAGTTCCATCGCTGCGCCCGTCAGTCGTTGGACGCTCGCCCCATCGATCAAATCCGCCAGGCGCAGTAGCTCTGCCGCTCTCCTGACAAGCAGCCCACCCAGCAAGGTATAAATGAACAGTGGTAGCGTTTTCAACTGCGACACCAACGCAAACCCAATACCCGGGTCATTAAACTCCTCCCGATTGATGGCACCGTCTCGATCCAAATCGGACATAAGAACTTGCCGAGCCGCCTCATCGTCTCGTACAGCTGCTCCGATCTCCGCACTATCGAGCTTTCCATCGTGGTTTGTGTCAGCCTGTTCAAAGCTCCGTTGCGTCATCGCTGTCAGTACCGGGTTCACTGCTTCCGCAACAGTTGCGCGCAACGCCCAACCTATTCCAAACGCGATGGTCAAGATCAACACCTGAAAGAGAAATGGATCAATCACATCCCCGTGCACTCGACCGAGTGCGACCGGCTGGGGATGACGGCGGGCTTCCAAACCGGTGACGCGGTGGAATGTGACTTCACCTGCGCGAGTCCAACCGCGCCGCATGGCGATGTTCACATAGACAATGCCACTCAGCACGCTGAACACCAAACCAACCGTCGCCATAAAGGTCCCCAGATCCGTTCCACCGGTCAAGCCAACCGCCTCACTCTCGAAAACCTGTCCCATCGCCGCCGCGGTCCCGTGCCCCCCCGCAAATCCAACTTCAATCAACATCCCAAATGCGTTCGGGACGTCTGTGAACTGCTGTATGATCAACCAGGTGACTAGAAGTCCTACAGTCGTCTGACCCAGCACAACAATCCAGACAACGATTCCCTCCCGTGCAGCCAACCGCAGACTCTGCTGTACGGGGCGGGCTCGCCGGTCGAGAAGTAACCCCGCGAACACTACAGCGATCAGCCAACCAGGCCAGGTCTTCCATTCACCGGCACAATCATGGATCCCCTGTACCCACCATACGAGCTCCCCGCTGGTTTCTGGCGGCGCTTCTCCAACGGTAGTGCCCTCTGTATTTGGCGTGGCGATCTGCAACGTGAGCTGGACCAACACCAGACCAACCAGCCCACCCAGAATAGACGCAGGAATATAGAGTCCCTGTAGCCAGGCAAGTCGGGCCCTCAGAACAAAGCCCGTCATCAACAGTAAGGCGGCGACCAGAAATGCAGTTTGCATTAGCGAATGACTCAAGTGACCAACGATAGTCCAGCCACAACATCAATCACCGCGCACACCCGCAGTAATTGCCATACCAGCTCCGCGCCACCAGACAGGTGATCCCTTGCTGGCACTGTCGGTGCCTCCACGGATGGACAGCCTCGCGTCATCGATCGTGCGCCTCTCCAACCGTGGCATGTCACCGCAAGTGGTTTCCTGGCTTCCAACCGGCCCTGACGGCGAGTACAACGGACAGCAGTCACATGCCTGGCCCATGGTAAGGTGCGGTCACCCGTGGACTCAAATCGTACCTGCTTTTTCCATTCGATGCACGTTTACTTCGGCAAATTCAGGGTATGGGAATCGCCAACTTGCGACACGTCCAGAAAGGTCTCACTATCCTCTTCGCGCGCCTCGTAAGGCGAAGCATATTCGCTCAAGAGCCAACGCAAGGGAGAACTCAACCGTGAAATTGCTGGGCATGTTCGCCAAGTACTGGGAACCAGGACAGGTCAAAACCAGACTGGCGGCAACCCTCGGTGAGCAGCCATCCGCTCGGATGTATCAGGTTTTTGTCGAGACTTTGATCCATCGCCTTGCCGACGTCGCAGACCATCGCATCCTGGCTTTCGCACCACCCGACAGAGAGCACAATTTTCGGCGGGTACAAGAGACCTGGGATCTCCAGCGCCAGCTGGACCCTGGAGACCTGGGTGACCGCATGCAGTATTTCTTTGAAACGGCTCTGCGCGACGGATTCGATCGTGTCGTGCTGATCGGATCTGATAGTCCCGACCTGCCGGTCGATGTTCTACACCAGGCTTTTGAACAACTACGCGATCATGACGTCGTGCTGGGACCCAGCCTCGATGGTGGCTACTATCTGATCGGGGTCGCAGGGCAAGTCCCCTCCGTCTTCGACGGTATGCCCTGGAGCTCTCCTGAGCTATGGGAAAGAACGGTCAGTCGATTAACCGAGCAGCAGTGTCGCTTCGCTGTGCTCCCAACGTGGTATGATGTGGACACTTTGGCGGACCTTACCTTATTGAACAAAAAGTTGGCGCGTCACACCGGGGATCCCTGGCTGGAAGATCTTCGCGCACTCGTCGATTCATTACTCCATGACAACGCCTGACTGCCTGATTATCGGTGGAGGGGTTATCGGCCTTTCCCTGGCTTACGATCTGGCCCAACATGGTCTGCGCGTGCGGATTGTGGACCGCCAAGAAGTGGGACGTGAAGCATCCTGGGCCGGTGCCGGAATACTGCCTGCAACGGGACCGGATGAAGCGCATCATCCGCTCGACCAACTGCGTGTATTAAGTCATCAGCTACACCCCCAATGGGCAGCCAGCCTGTTCGAGGCAACGGGAATCGATAATGGTTACCGCCAGTGTGGTGGGATTTATCTGGCACGCAGTCACGGAGAAGCGGCAGCACTGGGTGGTCTGGTTGGTTTAATGCGTGAGGAACGCATCGAAATCGATCGTCTCACACCGTCGATGCTGACCGACCTGGAACCCGCATTGCGCCCGTTGGCCGAATCAGGAAATTTGCGTGCCGCGTACCGGCTACCAACGGAATCGCAATTGCGCAACCCTGATCATCTGCAGGCACTACTCAAAGTAACTCGCGATCTGGGCGTCGAATTTGCCCTCGGTACGCGCATCGCAAGTTTCGAGATCGAACAGGGACAGGTCCGTGCAGCGATCTCGGAAAAGAACGAACGGTTGACGGCGTCACGTTTTTGTCTCACTGCCGGGGCCTGGACACGACAGCTACTGGAACCACTGGAATTGCCCAACGGAATCCTTCCTGTCAAAGGGCAAATGGTGATGTTTCGCTGCCAGAGGCCTCCGTTGCAACACATCCTCAACGAAGGACCACGCTACGTCGTCCCGCGCGAAGATGGACGAGTACTGGTCGGGTCAACTGAAGAAGAAGTAGGGTTCCAAAAACAAACGACGCCGGAAGCGCTCCAAGAACTAGCAGAACTAGGGCGCCAACTCGTGGACCCGCTGAATACCGCTGTTATCGAGAAAAGCTGGGCTGGATTGCGGCCCGGTTCTTTTGATGGGCTTCCCTACCTAGGACAGGTACCCAACCTGGACAATGTTTACGTCGCTGCCGGCCATTTCCGCAACGGGCTGTTTTTGTCGCCCGCAACGGCAGTCGTAATGGGGCGCCTGATCCGCGGCGAAAACACAAGAATCGATCTGTCACCCTTTCATCCAGGGCGTGGGTAGGCAGCGTTCGACGCGCCTCACTCGGTAATGATGTCGTCGACGGTTTGTCCCGAAGGAATCATCGGCAACACATGTTCCTGGTAGGGGACCTCAACATCTAACAAATAAGGACCCTTGTATTGGATCATCTCTTCCAAGGCACCAGCCAGATCTGACTTCTTGCTGACGGTCGCGGCACCACATCCGTACCCTTTGGCAATCGCCACAAAATCCGGATACCTCTCACTGGCATATTGACCCGCACCCTGGCCCGACGCTTCGGGATGATGAATCGGTCCCAGATACGTGTGGGCTCGATTTCCGGCCATAAAACGATCTTCCCACTGGACGACCATGCCCAAATGCTGGTTATTGAGCAGCATTACTTTGACCGGTAAATCTTCGCAAAAACAAGTCGCCAGTTCCTGCACGTTCATTTGAAAACTACCGTCACCGTCAATGTCCACCACCAGGGCATCAGGGTGGGCTGCCTGCGCACCCATTGCCGCGGGCAAACCAAAACCCATCGTCCCCAATCCCGAACTGCAAAGAAACCGGCGGGGGTGATTGAAAGCAAAAAACTGCGCCGTCCACATCTGATGTTGCCCGACACCAACACTGACAATCGTCTTGCGGTCATTCGTCAATTTGGAGAGTTCAGCAATCGCATGCTGCTGTAATATACCGTCGAACTGCTCGTCATAGCCAAAAGGATGTTCCGCCTTGGACTGCTGGCAGCACCGCACCCAATCCTCGATATCTGTTTTGGGCTCTACCAGACGGGTCAGTTCGTTCAAGGCAAACTTGACATCGCTGACGATGGGGATGTGGGCCGGTTTGTTCTTGTTGAGCTCGGATGGATCGATATCGATGTGGATGATCTTGGCATGCCTGGCAAACTCCGCCAGCTTGCCCGTAACGCGATCGTCAAAGCGTACTCCCAAAGCGATCAACAAGTCAGAATCGCGGACCGCTCGGTTTGCATACACACTCCCATGCATGCCCAACATATCCAGCGAGAGCGGATGGTGATGAGGAAAAGCACCTAGTCCCATCACCGTCATCGTTACCGGTATGCCTGTTTTATCCACCAGTTGCCGGAGCAGATCGCTGGCGCCAGAGGCAATAATCCCGCCACCACAGTAGAGCATTGGCCGCTTGGCCAGTTTGATCGCCGCCACCACCTGTTTGATTTGCTCGTCGGGAGCGCGGCGATCTTCGATCTGATAGCCGGGTAGATCCATGAGCCCGTCGTCTGCAGCATCCCAAGTCGCCTCTTGAACATCCTTGGGAACATCTACCAGTACCGGCCCAGGACGTCCCGTGGTCGCGATATGAAAAGCTTCGCGCATCACCCGAGACACATCCCCAACATCAGTGATCAAATAATGATGCTTGGTAATCCCACGGCAGACCTCGATGATGGGAGTTTCTTGAAAAGCATCGGTTCCAATCACCGGTGTTTTTACCTGGCCGGTAATGGCAACCAGAGGAATGCTGTCAAGTTTGGCGTCCGCGATGGCAGTTACCAGATTCGTTGCTCCTGGTCCGCTGGTCGCCATGCAGACACCGGGGCGTCCCGTTGATCGGGCATAGCCCTGGGCGGCGAAACCTCCACCCTGCTCGTGACGCGGCAACACCGTGCGCAGCTGATCGGCGTAGCGCGTCAACGCCTGGTGAAGGGGCATACTAGCCCCGCCTGGATACGCAAAGAGAATCTCAGTCCCATGGTCAATCAACGACTGCACCAAGAGATCAGCCCCGGTCAGCAATGGACTCCCTTTGGTGGACTCGACAGACATACCCAACTCCGATCGTCAAATCAGATGCAACAACAACGTACCGCCATGCCCCCTGCCACCCAGGCGATCCAACCGCAAAGGCGGCCGGCGGGACAAGTTCGGAGGGCGACAGCCACCAACCGTCTGGCTCGAACCCGCCAGGGTGTTGAGACACAGCCTTGGTGGTATCATCACCAGCGACCAGTTGTATCAACGACCCCGATCAGGCGGTTGACAGACGACTGGCCCAACAATTCCACTGTATGTCATCAATTACGGGCTTTCAACGCCAAATAGGCACCTGGATCACCGATCTGGAGGGAACGGACAAGTGCGCGAGTTGGTCTGGATCGCTTTGGGGGGAGCTGCGGGCGCAGTCAGCCGCTATCTGGTCACACTGGGCTGCCAGCGCTGGACGGAAACCCTTCCCGTAGCAACCCTGATCGTCAATGTCACCGGTTGCTTCTGCCTGGGCGCCTTGCTGCAATCGGCATGGCTACCCGCCACCCTCCGGTTGGCAGTAGGCACAGGCCTGCTGGGGGGACTTACCACGTTCTCGACCTTCGGCCATGAGACCTTTCGGGCTCTGGAAAAAGGTCAGTGGAGCCTGGCGATTGGGAACGCCACCGCCAACCTGATCTTCGGGATCCTGGCAGTCTGGGCTGGTGTGGCGCTGGTGCAGCGATGGGACCACACATGACCGCGGCAAATCGTCAAGCAACCGGTCACCATCAGGTACCAAGATTTCCTGACAGAAGGATTCCCCGGCAGGAACCCTGTTCTGCGTTTACGCCAAACAGAACAGACCCGCTGCCCTCGACAATTTGTCGACGGCAAAGCAACTCGACCTAAGGAGGAGGAGCAGGAAGGGGAACACCAGATTTATCCTCAGCTCCTCCCGTATCCATCGACTTGACTTCACCCATCTTGGGGACTTCACCTGCGGGCATCTCAATCGACCGATCCGGCTCCGAGCATCCGACAAACAGCAAGCAAGCTGCCAACAACATCAGGCCGCCAAACACACGTTTCATAAAGCGACTCTCCGGTAGGCTGAAATCTGTCCGCAACGCAATTATCTTCACAATCGCAGCAACGAGAATTGGCCACGGTCTGCGATCACGCAGACGCAACAAACGATGGTGCGGGCAAATCTATTGGGTAGGCGCGACTATTGGGTAGGCGCGACACTGTCTACGTCAACCACTACCTTATCTTTGATTCCCGAGAGGGCAATCAAAACACTTCGATCGATGTTCTCATTCACCGCCCGCGTGGAATTATCAGCAAAACAGAACTGAACGATGCCCGAGTGATCACTGCTGAACTGAAAGAAAGCACCCGGCTCCATCAATTCACCGGTAGGCGGTCCACCGGGCCCGTCGGTCGCCGGCCACTGTTCCTTGATGCCAAAGCCAGTCGGCATCGGACCGGCTGCAATCCAACTGCAACTGCCACGAAAACGAGGGCTCCACATCGACGAGTCGCCATAGGGACTATAGGGAATATAAAGCTTGGTCGCCTCGCCAAACAGCAGCGTATTACTCGTGCCATCGCGAATATCAGCAAACCGAATCTTGGAGCGGTTTCCAAACGCGCCCAAATACCGGTTCCAGGGATTCCGGACACCCTGATTAATGGGCGGACTATTCCCAAATCCTCCAGCGACCCCAAAATAATCGGTGGCCCCAAACGGACTCATACTTCCAGCGCAAAACTGGAAACCACAACAGCGTCCATCCTCAAGCGGAAACATGTTCCACAGTGTGGCCCGTTCTTCAACCCGAGTCGGCTGGGAAGGACAAGCGAACAAGCCGATCTTGGTCGTCGCCATCGCATAGGTATCGAAGGTCGGATCCGGATTCCAGATATACTGCGGAGTTTCCGTCGTTTGCTGCATCCACCAGGTCCCAGGCGTGAATTGCGTCACTTTCAGGAAATCGGAAAAATTGGCACCCAGGCGATCGAAGACCACACCCGCTTCCACATAGGGCAGCAGGAAGGCCGGCGTACCCACATACTGACCCGGAATATTAGGATCAGCGCAATCGACTCGGCGATGGGGTTGCACTCCGAGGTAGCCCGGTGGCAGGCGACGAAACGTGTCATGAAACTGCGCCGCCGCCAAACCCATCTGACGGAGATTACTGGAACAGTTCATTCGCCGGGCCGACTCACGGGCAATCTGGACCGCCGGCAACAGCAGGGCAATCAGCAATCCGATGATGCTAATTACCACCAACAGTTCAACAAGTGTGAAAGCATTGCGGCGAGCGTGGCACCGCGATTTGGAAGCAGCCACGGACAAGTACCTCAAGAGGAAACAGGAGGCCAATTTAGGGCCTCGCAAGGACTGGCTTCATTGTAACGGAACGAAAACGCAACACAACAATTGAGCAACGCATCAGGGATTGCACAGGTATTACATCGACTCCGTGTCCAACCCAGCGAGAAACTCGCGCATCTCCCCGGCGGCATGCGAATCGCCCTGAATCTCCGCCTGTTCAATCCCGGCACGCAACACCCCAACCGCCTCCAGTGACTGATTTTGGCGGGCCAGCTGCTGTGCCAACATAAAAAAGGCAGCGACCTGAGGCGGAGAATCGGCCATCAGGCCACGAAACAACGCGGCGCTCGGTTCCAGCTGACCCTCTTTGTCCAGTTCCATCGCCAGACTATAGCGCAAAAACGCGTCGTTTGGGTCATCTGCCAGGAGGGCTTCAATTTTCTCGCGACGCGACGCCACTATCGTCTCTCCTCAATCAAAACGGGGTAGGCTGGGTAGACCCAGGACGACCTTGATACGATTCGGTTTGCCGGGCGCCTTAATCCCTGACTTGCAGGAAAACGTAGACACCTTTCTTGTTCGCAGAAATCACGTCCAGATGTCCATCACCGTCGACATCGTTCACTTCAAACTGCGTTCCCGGACCACTGTTATCATCAAATTGATGTGGTACCCAACGGGGCTTTCCTTTTTCACGTTTCAGTTCATACCAGTAAAACACCGCCGGTTGGTCGCCCCCCGGGTCACCGCCGCCATGCGCCCACCAGCGTTTGCCAGTGACCAGGTCGGGTAAACCATCGCCGTTGATGTCAGCCAGACACATACCGTGCGATTGAGAAAATCGCTTGTCAATCTCGTGACGAGTCCAGCTGCCATCCGACTGTTGTTCATGCCACCAGATGCCAAATGCATGGGGACTGCTGGAAAGCACATCACCATCGCCATCGCCATCCAGATCAACCACGAACATCTGGGCGGCACGATTTTCACCCTTGGCCTGTTCACCAAATTCGGCCGTGTGAAACTTCCACGCCGCGGCCGCAGACGCCGGCGCTTCCCACCATCCGTTGGCAGACAGTACATCCAACCGCGCATCGCCATTGACATCGCCGACGCCGAGCCCATGCGAATAACGCCGGCAACCGGGTGCGCCGGGAACCGAAATCGGGTGTGTCGACCAGCGCGCCTGCGGATCACTACCCCTGGAAAAGTAAGCCATCTGACGCTGCGGTCCATCGGTGTTCGCTGGATCCGGAGCCAACGCCGCAACGAGCTCACGCTGTCCATCGCCATTCAGGTCGATCAACAAGGGACTCTCATTATTGGTGACAGGTATCACCAGATGTTTTGTCCATAACTTGCCAGGCCGCTTCGGATTTTCATACCACCAGGTCGGCTTGCCAGGAAAATCGACCACAATCAAATCTGGCCAGCCATCACCGTTGACATCTTCTGCAAAATTAGCAAATGAATTGCTGTATCCCTTGGGTCGAAAGTGAGGTGGTGTGCCTGCCAGCGCACCACCATCAGAAGCCGGTTGCTCTGCGATCACATGCATTTCAAATTGCGGCGCCCGGTACCAAACAAACCCGGCCGCAACATCCTGCTTGCCGTCTCGATCAAAATCAGCGACCGCGACTCCTTCACTACGAAATTTCGCGTCGAGTTGAATCTTGCGAAACCGCAATTGGGGGGAGTCGTCCGCCGCAATTGCCAAACCGCCGAGCGCGACAGTGAGCATGCAGGCCAACATGGTCCGTCTGTTCCACATAGCAGCAATCTCCTCGTACGTTTATCTTCCAGCCCAGCAGGGTATCCTGTAGGGTACTCTCTGCCTTGCAGTCCCGTGCATTGTAGACAAGTTAACGCAGCCGGACACGCCATTACAGTGGGCAAGCGAGGCCCAGGGAAACCGTTTTGGACCCCGCAACGCGGGCTTCGTAACAACCATGTGTCTGGCAAAATGTGTGCCCGGCAGGAGCAGGAGATCGATGACAGTCGGCTATCACGTGCATCTGGAAAAAGAGCAGTCTGTTTTTAGTGCTGCACATTTCATCACTTATGCCGGGAATGTCTGTGAACGCCTGCACGGGCACAACTATCGCGTCTTCGCCGAAGTTCCCGGAGACCTGGATGAAAACCACTATGTCGTGGACTTTCTGGCACTCCGGGATGAGCTGCAACAAATCACCCAGGAACTTGATCATCACATGCTGCTGCCGACCGACCACCCGCAAATCCACGTCGCCGAAAACGACGAGGAGGTGGAAGTTCGCTTTGAGACGCGACGCTGGGTATTCCCACGAGGCGACTGTCTGCTCTTACCGATCCCCAATACAACAGCAGAACTGCTAGCACGTTACATCGGTCACCAGTTGCTTGATGGGCTGGAAAAACGAACCGGAATCCGACTGCGACAGATCAGGATCGGCGTCGACGAAAACCACGGACAGTGGGCGATCTGCAACTTGCAGGACGAGTGACTTCGCAGCAAATCGCAACCGCTGTCAGTGCGAGACCCGGTCGATCCCAAAATCAGGGCGAAGTTCGCCACAGCGGGAACCGATACATCGGAAACAGATGGTTCCACCAGTGAATCAGACAAACCCGATGTTCGGCCGCGGTCGCTATTTCCCCCAGTCTCTGTGCGGGAATCCCAGGATTGAAACGTGGTCCAGAACATCGATCACCCTGAATAGGTCACTCGCATGATCGGTTCACCTGGCTACCCGACCTGTTGGAAGCTGACACTCACGTTGGCAATCCTTGTGGGTACTACCCTATCTGTCGCGCAGGAACTTGTACCCGGACAAGGAACGCAGTTGAAAGTCGTCGGTGACACCTTTGAAGATGTTTCCTGGAAGTATGTCTACAATCTTCCCAAGAGTACCCGCAACCTGGATGACGACGTACGCGTCCCAACTGGAATCGCCGGGAACAATCGCTGGTACGAAGGTGTCAAACGCGGACAGCCGGATATTATCCGTCGCGTGCCCACACCCGCCGGCGGCCTGCCTGGCAGTTATGGCGCACTGTTGCTGCAATCCAGGCAAACGGGAATTCCCGGAAAACCCAGCTACGAAATGCAACAAGATGATTTCATCGCCGACGTCCATGAACGCGTCGATGGCTGGATTCCTGTTTCACGCGGGCCCAGCGCTGTCGTACGAGTCTTTCTACCTCGCACCGCGAAATGGGAAAACCGCAGTGGCCCGCATTTCGGTTTTCGTGTCGCCGTCACACACAGTATTCCGTCAACGGGACTGTTCTCCTTTGGTTCGCGCACCAAGTCACAAACATATTGGCCCGGATTTTTCATCGATTTTAAGAGCAAGACCGATGGAAATCGGCGCCACGACTACGCCCAGCTGCGGTTACGTGGCGATGCGGAAGGGGATGACTTTCTGGGACTCGACATCGCCACCACCGGCTGGTGGACTCTTGGTATTTCCTGTACGCGCGATGGTCAAATCCACTACTATGCGCATCCCGGAGTCGAACCCTTGACCGCGCGCGATCACCTGGCCTCGACCTACCCTTATGGATTTCGAGCCGAGTACTTCAAGACGTTTTTCTTTAACATCTGCAGCGGCGACGACGGCCGCACCTTGTCGACTCCATGGATCATCGATGACCCCGCGGTTTTTGTCTTTCCGCGACATGCGGCGCGCACCGCCCAGCGTGATCGGCGCGGCTCTGGTCGACAAATCAGTGCCCCCTGACACACCACTCCCAGAAAACCGTAACTCAGCGCGGTCACGCCACTTCCCGATCAGGCAAGTGGACTTCCATCTGGGGATAGGGAATCCCAATACCCGCATCTTCCAGCGATTTCTTCACCGCGGCGATCGTCCCCTGCTTGACCTTACCCAAGTCTGCGGCATTGGCCCACACATAAACGGTCCAGTCGACCGATGAAGAAGCCAAACCGGTGACGACGACCGCAGGTGCCGGATCCTCCAGCCGATCGGGCACACTCTCCGCCGCCTGCTGGAGAACTTCCCGGCAGTGATCGATCGCAGCATCGTAAGACACACCCACCGGTATCTCCGCGCGGCGAATTGGATGGTGACTCATATTCTCAATAGTCGAACCAAAAATTGAGCTATTGGGAATGATCAGACGGCGGCGATCAAACGTATCAATCGTTGTTGCAAAAATACCAATCGCATCCACTTTGCCACTCTGGCCAGCAGCTTTGATCGCATCGTTGACCTCAAAAGGTCGAAAGACCAACAACATTACACCGGCAGCAAAGTTCGCCAAGGTCCCCTGGAAGGCAAGTCCCACGGCCAGACCGGCCGCTCCGATCACTGCCGCGAAACTGGTCGTTTCAACACCGAAAATACCCAGACAACCGAGGATCGCCAGTAAGAGAATCACCCAGCGTGCCAAACGCGCAACGAACCGAGAGAGGGTCAGGTCGACGCGGGCACGCTCCAGACCACGACCGAGCATACGTGACACCCAGCCGGCTACGATCCAGGAAACAACCAATAAGAGAAGGGCACCGAGTGACTGGGCGCCATAGCCGACAATGACCCGACTGAATTCCTCGCGAATCTCTTTTCCATACATCGACCGGTCTCCCTGGCGACCCCAGAATTCGTAGCGCATGACGAGAGCGCGGAGAATCATATCGAGACTGGCGAATCGTGAAAATGCGAACCTGACGCCCGCAAACTTATCTCAGCACACCCGAACCCCCTATCCCCCCCCAATCATAACGCCGTTGCAAATCCAGTTTTCCAATCGCTGGCGATGGCTTCAACCGTGACTTACAATCGTTGCCAAAATGACGCCATAACCGACCCCGGTTTCTTTCAGGTCTTACAGGGAGTCCTATACGATGCGCGCTGCTTTGACTGTCGGATTCTGTATGCTCTTCGCCGGCATTAGCCTGGCGGATGAAACTTCACAAGACGATGCCAATACAACGGCCGTCGAGATTCCCAGCCCTGCGGAAAGTTCCATCGTATCGGCTGATGCCAAACTGGAACTGTTGTTCACGCGCACCGCTGACATCGAGGGAGGATTGACGGAAGGACCTGCCGTCGCCCCTGACGGCAGCATCTACTTTTCTGACATCCCCTTCGGTGCAGACCACGGAATGATCTTACGGTTTGATCCCGCCACCAAAGCAACGACGGTATTTGCAAAGAATAGCCACAAGTCCAACGGCTTGATCTTCAACCGCGGTGGCCAGCTACTGGCCTGCGAAGGGTCCGATGAGGGAGGTCGCGCTGTGACCCGCTGGGACGTAGAGGCGGGAAAGCGGACCGTGGTGACCGACCAATTTGATGGCAAAAAGTACAACGCACCCAACGACCTGTGCCTCGATCGACGTGGACGCATCTACTTTACAGACCCACGTTACCTGGGCGAGGAGCCACGGGAACTGGAACACCGAGCGGTCTATCGAATCAATCGGACCGGCCGGATCATCGAAATAACGCGGGCCGTATCCAAACCGAATGGGATCGCGTTAAGCCCCGATGGCCGCACCTTGTACGTTGCAGACCACGACAACGGTACCGACAAAATCGATCCCACACAGCCACCGCCCAAGCAGGGTGCCATGAAAATCCATGCCTTCACAATGGGTCTCCTGGGCCGGGCCCGAAACCACCGCGTTCTCATCGATTTCAAAGAAAAAAAGGGCTGCGATGGAATGTGTGTTGACGCCAATGGCAACATCTATCTGACGATCCGGGATGCGGGTCGCCCCGGCGTCATGGTCCTCAATCCTGCGGGCGAAGAAGTCGGGTTCATCCCCACCGGACCTGCGGGCCAGTCCGCGGAAGACCCCGACAATCCACCCGTTGGCTTGCCCAGTAACGTTGAGTTTGGCATCGGTGAAGAGCAGCAGACACTCTACATCACGGTTGACACCAGCCTCTATCGAATTGCGCTGAAGGCGCGCGGATTCCACGTTCAGTATTAGGGGTGACGTGTGGCCGGGGGGTGCCCAGGACACGCCGCAGACCGGACCTGGCAGTACATAAAAAGCCGTTGTCGGATTGTGCCGGCCAGAGATTTTCAGGCCAGCAAATCGAGGGCTGGCTTACCATCACTGGCGGCATGTGGCCGACCCAGGTTGTCGCGGATCTGTGGTGCGCTGCAAATCCCGAACCGGTGCACGACCGTTGCTACCAGGTCATCTGGTGCAACGGGATCACCTGTGGGATGGGCGCCCAAGCGATCACCGGCACCGTGGACATCACCAGCGCGAATACCGCCACGGACCAGGGCCTGCAACAGAGCACGTCGAGATGAATAATCCGAAAGTGTGCTGGACCCAGTCATAATGCGTTATGGTGGAACTCGCCAGAATCACCGTCAACAAAACTACAATTCCGTTTCCCAAGCCAGGCAGCGTTCCACTGCACGTTGCCAGCGTGCCAGAGCACGCTGGTTGACCGAACCGGTGCCGGCGGGCTGGAAGTCACGGTCAAGCACCCAGTTTTTCTCCACATCCGCCTGGTCCTGCCAGTAACCGACCGCCAACCCGGCGAGGTAGGCGGCACCTAAGGCAGTGGTTTCGGCAACGACAGGTCGGCGAACCGTAGCGCCCAGTAAATCCGCCTGGAACTGCATGAGACCGTCATTGACCGCGGCGCCTCCATCGACTTTCAGTTCCGTCAAGTCGATCCCCGCATCTTCACGCATGGCTTCCAGGAGATCGTGGGACTGGAACGCAATTGCCTCCAGCGCGGCCCGCGCTACGTGCCCCGCAGTCGTTCCGCGTGTAATACCGAGAATCCCACCGCGCGCCGCAGGATCCCAGTGCGGCGCACCCAATCCCACGAAGGCCGGTACGACCACCACACCTTCTGAATCCTCAACCGAAGCAGCCAGTGCCTCGACCGCCCCCGAATGCTCAATGAGTCCCAGACCATCCCGCAACCACTGTACAACAGCGCCACCGATGAAGACCGAACCCTCCAGGCAGTAGACAATCTCGTCTCGCAATCCCCATCCGATCGTCGTCAGCAGTTGATTTTCAGACTGAACTGGTTGCGATCCCGTATTCAGCAACAAGAAACATCCAGTACCGTAGGTGTTCTTGGCACTACCCGCAGCAAAGCAGGCCTGCCCAAAGGTGGCTGCCTGCTGGTCACCTGCACAACCGGCAATCGGAATTGCTTCACCTAACCACTGTGGATCGGTCCGGCCATAGACCTCACTGGAAGGCGCAACTTGAGGCAGCATCGCGCGGGGAATATCAAGGATTTTCAGCAGTTCGTCATCCCAATCCAGACTGTGGATGTTGTAGATCAGGGTTCGGCTGGCGTTGCTGTAATCAGTGACATGCAACTTCCCGCCGCTCAGCCGCCAGATCAAAAATGTATCAACCGTCCCGAACAAGATCTCACCACGTTCGGCGCGTTGTCTGAGCCCCGCGTGTTGATCGAGCAAATACTTGATCTTGGTTCCGGAAAAATACGCATCCAAGACAAGACCCGTTCTTTCACGAAACACAGAAGCCAGGCCATCTGCTTTAAGTTGCTCGCAAATGCCAGCCGTCACGCGACTCTGCCAGACAATCGCACGGCCTACAGGTTGGCCCGTGTCCCGATCCCACAGAAGTGTCGTTTCACGCTGATTGGCGATTCCAATCGCCGCAATCTCTGCTGCGGATACAGACCCCTGGGCGAGCGCTTCTCGCGCAACCGCCAGCTGGGAAGACCAGATGTCATGGGGATCGTGCTCGACATGTCCTGGCGCAGGCAGGTGCTGCTTGAATTCACGCTGGGCGGAACTCAGTACACTGCCGTCCCGGGTAAAGACGATAGCACGGCTGGAAGTCGTTCCCTGGTCAAGTGCGAGAATGTACTTTGTCATGCCTTACCCATACAGAAGAAGTGAATGCTACAAAACATGCTCCTTGATTATCGGATCGGTCTGAACGAAAAAGCAACACGACTGGAGGCACTCGCAGAATGCCTGGCGGCGGACTGACCGCAGTTCGCCGCGCGAACGACACTGGTTTCCTGTATGATGATGCCATTGGCCATAAAATAGCGAGAAAATGACGCACTCCAAACTTGACGCCGGAGCGCAGAAGCCGCGACGTGGCGTGCTGCCTTACATTCTGTTGGCAGCCATACTGGCCGTCGGCGGGTATCTGGCCAGCGGAGACAAGACGTGGACACTGGAATCCTGGCTACAACGGGAAGAGCAGTTGCGTCAATTGCACGCGGACCGGCCGCTGGCTGTCTACGGAACTGCTTTTTTGCTCTATGTTGCCGTCACGGCATGTTCCCTGCCATTCGCCACAGTGCTGTCCTGCAGTTACGCCTGGCTACTCGGATTTGTACCGGCACTAATCCTGGTCAGTTTCGCTTCAACGAGCGGGGCCACGATCGCTTTCCTGCTCTGTCGGTACCTGATCGGTGAACCGCTGCAGCGACGATTCTCCCACCGACTGGCAGGATTCAATCGTGCGCTGGCACGCGACGGCGCATGGTACCTGCTGACCCTGCGGCTGACGGCTGTGGTGCCCTTCTTCGTCGTCAACGCCGTTATGGGCCTGACGCGGATTCGCATCATGACATTCTGGTGGGTCAGCCAGCTGGGCATGCTTCCCGGAACCTGCCTCTATATCTACGCCGGATCGTCCATGCCCCATCTGGATCAGCTCGCCCAACAGGGTGTCCGAGGTGTTATCACGCCACGAGTCTTCCTAGCCCTGGTTCTACTGGGCGTATTTCCGCTGGTCGTCAAGAAGTCACTCGATCTTGTCAACCGCCAGGCGCGGGCAAAGGGCAGGGCTGATGAAACGCGCGGTCCGCGCTGAGTCGCACTTCAAAACGTGCCAACACAGGGACCGGCAAGAGTCCATCACCAATCCAGGCTAGGCTTCGTCGCCAGCTTTCAGCCAAGGTATCAGGGTCGGTTCATAGCTGCAGATTTCTTCCGGCCGAAAATAGAGTCCAATCTCCCGCTGGGCAGCTTCAGCCCCGTCGGAAGCATGCACCAGATTCATCTGTCGGCTACTGCTCAGATCACCCCGAATCGTGCCCGCAGCCGCCTTGAGTCCGCTCGTGGCACCGACCATTTCACGAATCACACCGATCACTTCAAGCCCCTCAACCACCATGGCGACCACCGGTGCACCGGTGATAAAAGCCTCCAAGCCGGGATAAAATGGCTTGTCAACATGTTCGGCGTAATGTTCCCTGGCCAGATCCGGCGTCACATGCATCATTTTCATCGCCAGGATATTGAGACCTTTTTCTTCGAAGCGACGGATCACCGCTCCCATCAAGCGTCGTTGCACACAATCGGGTTTCAGTAAAACGAGCGTACGTTCCATAACTTGCTGGCTCTCCAAGTGAAATACAATGCATTGCGTTTCCGCACCACGGCGAACTGAGTCACATAACCCGATCGCATCAAGCACTCGTCCGTTTTGTAACGCAAGACAGAACCCAACAGAGCGTCCCCTGTATCATTCCGTCCATGCGGCGCTACTGTCCAGCAGACACTTCAGTCTCCTGCGTGTCCGTATTCTCGCAGCGACCGCTACCGTCCATCGATTGCGAGGCGATCGGCTGATCGACACGTGTTACTTCAAACCCCATCTCTTTAATCATCTTGTAATCTGCCTCGGGGATCTGGCCACGCGTCGTCAAATAGTCGCCGACAAAAATCGAGTTCGCCGCGTACAGCCCCAAAGATTGCAAACTTCCCAGATGCAATTCCCGGCCACCAGCAATCCGCAATTCGCATGCTGGATTTGCATATCGAAACATGGCCAGTGTCTTCAGACAATAACGAGGATTCAGTCGCTGCTGACCCGCCAGCGGTGTACCCTCAATCGGAATCAAGAAGTTAAGGGGAATAGAATCAACCGACAGTTCCCGCAAATTCAGTGCCATGGCAACCACGTCCTGATCCGCTTCCCCCATGCCAATGATTCCACCGCTGCACACCTCCATACCCGCGTCGCGAACATGGCCTAGCGTTTCGAGCCGATCCTGATAGCCATGCGTCGTACAGATTTCGTCGTAGTACTGTTCACTGGTGTTGAGATTATGGTTAACACGATCGACTCCACAGGCCTTCAAACGTTGCGCCTGTTCCCCCGTCAGCAGACCCAAACACGCGCAAATATTCAGATCAAATTGCCGTTTGATCTCGGGCACAATCGACTCCACTGCTTCAATCTCGCGATCACTTGGACCACGCGCTGAAATCACAATACAGTACGTTTTCGACTGCCGTTCATAAGCTTCGCGAGCACCTGCCAGTAACCGTTCACGGTCCAGCAGGTTGTATCGTGGAATTTCAGAGTTGGCGATTTTTGACTGGGAACAATAGCTGCAATCTTCCGGGCACAAACCACTCTTGGCATTCATCAGAAAATAGAGCTGGACCGATTTGCCAAAGAAATGCCGACGGATCCGAAATGCCCCGGCCAAAACCTCCAGCAACTGGTCATCTGGAGACTGCAATATGGTCAGCGCTTGGTCCTCGGTCAGTCGCTCGCCGGCAAGTATCTGCCCGGCAAGCTCCTGGTAGTCGAGTAGACCAGAATCATTCAATGCGGACTGTTCGTGTATCAGTGACATGGGTTACCCGGGCACACCAAGGACGAAAAAAACAACGTTTCCATGACTGCTCTGTACGTTGCTACTGTTGGCAGACATGTCGCCAGGAGTCAGAATGATAACAGGGCGGTGTCCGACTCGTCGATGCCGCATGGAGCAGATTGTGTAGGGAACTTCTTTCAGGCAGTTCACTCTTGGCACAACACCTCATTCTGGTCGGCGCACTGGGACATGTAGGTCGTTTCGCGTCCAGCGATGCGACACGCTATCCTCGCGGTACGCGCGTGGTCTGTCGTACTACACGTGGCCTGGAAATAGGCCGGGTGCTGTCCCCTGAAGAATCCGGATCCGTCTCGGTGGACGGTAGCATATTGCGACGAGTGGGAATCGAAGATGATCTGATCCTGGCGCGTCTGCAACAAAGTCAAACCGAGGCCTACGAGGCCTGCGTCGAATTACTCGCAGCGCGAGGCCAGGATGTTGTCCTGATGGATGTCGAACATCTGTTTGACGGTCAATCGCTCTATTTTTATTTCCTCGGTAAAGTGCCTCCCGAGGTCGAAGCGCTGACTGAAGAGCTGGCCCAAACTTATGCCGCCCAAGTGCGTTTTGAACAGTTTTCCGAATTACTCACCCACGGCTGTGGACCCGGCTGTGGAACGGAAGAGGCGAGTGGTGGCTGTCAAGAGAATGGTTGTTCCACATGCGCGATGCGGGGCGCCTGTCAAACAGCAACTCCTGCCCCGACCTGACGGCGCGGATTCCAAACCGCCGCCACTGCGGTTACAGCGACGACCCGGACTCTCCATTGCCACCCAGGTATTTCCAACAGCCAGATTGGTCCAGGTCGACACGGGTGTGAATTCACATGGTCCTGAAAATCCGCTGCCCCGGTTGCGGCTACACGCTGCGTTTCGTCGACGAGCAGGCGGGGCAAGTGGTTCGTTGCTTCAACTGCGAAACTGAATCGAGACTCCCCACCCAGTCGACAGACGAGCGGAAAGACAATCGTATTGATGAAACGTCAATCCCGATAGCAATCGCAGACGCCTGGTACTTGCGGAATCCTGCGGGCGAACAGTACGGCCCGGTACCCAAGTCGCAAATCGTGGAGTGGGCCAACGAAAGACGGATCGATGACACCTTCGAAATTCGCCAGGCGGAAGGCAAGTGGCAACCCGCCGGCCAGCTGTTTGACGCGTTATCCCAAAAGGAAACACGGGGCCGCAGCCGTCAACAGGCTCAACAGCACCCAGAACGAGATGCTGAAAACACAACCGAGGACACGTTAACCGCGGCAGATGATTATCTGAAACCCCATCACGGTGAAGTCGTACTTGCCTTGGCAATTCTGGGATTGCTTTGCTGTGGCTGCGGCCTGCCCTTGAGTCTCATCGCAATGATCTGGGGTGCCATCCAGCTGCGCAATATCCAGGATGGCTCAGTCGACCCTGCTGGAAAGCGCATGCTCGTGGCAGGGACTCTGCTGGGGCTATTCTCCTGCATCGCGGTCGGACTGTGCCTGACCTACCTCCTGTTTCAACTCCTCGTCGGATAAACTCGACCCGTAACACAAGCGGCCTCTGGCGTTACTGACGTTCGGAATCCTCGTATTGCTGGTATTCCCTCTGTCCCCTCTTGCAGGACGTATCCATGAACAAACGCACCCCTTTGCTTGGAGCGCACATGTCCATCGCCGGCGGGCTAGACAAATCGGTCCAGCGCGCTCGTCAGGCAACGTGCGATTGTGTCCAGATATTTACCAAGAACAACAATCAATGGCGGGCAAAGAAGCTCGGCGAGGAAGAAGCAGCGCGGTTTCAGTCGGCGCTGGAAGAAGAGAACATCACAGCCCCGATCGCTCACACGTCGTACCTTATCAATCTAGCGAGCCCCGACGATACCTTGTGGAAAAAGTCGATTGACGCGTTTGTGGAGGAATTACTGCGCATCGAACAACTGAACGTACCTTTTCTGGTTCAGCACCCGGGTGCCTTTACCACTTCCTCCGAAGAAGCCGGACTCCAGCGTATCGTCGAAGCGCTCGACGAAGCGATCCGCCAGACTGCCGACCTGAAGGCTGGCTGCTTACTGGAAAACACAGCAGGACAGGGAAGCAATCTAGGCTGGAAGTTTGAACACCTGGCCTGGATTCTGGACCACGTGGAAAACCCGGATCGCTTTGGGATTTGTATCGATACCTGCCACGCCTATGCTGCCGGGTATCCGCTGGACACCCGAAAAGAATATCTCGCCACAATCCGGCAGCTCAATCAAACGATCGGCACCAGTTCCATCAAGGCATTTCATCTAAACGATAGCAAACGTGAGTTTGGATCACGTGTGGACCGACACGATCACATCGGACAAGGACATCTCGGTCTGGAACCGTTTCGGCACCTGCTCAACGACCGTCGCTTCCGTAGCGTCCCGATGTACCTAGAGACACCTAAAGGCACCGATCCCGACACCGGAGCCGATTGGGACCAAATGAACCTCGACACCCTTCGCGCATTGGTAGAGTAACGTTGTAGTCGCTGAGATAGAGCTCAACGTCCCCCGCGGCCCACTAACGTGGGCCCACCTGCTCGATGGCGAGAATCACGACCGGTTCTGTCGGAATCCGGGCGCCACCTTCGACACCCGTCTGTGGCTTGGCTGGTAACGCTGCAATCTTGTCGGCAATCTCAAGCCCTTCGATAACTTTGCCAAACACGCAGTAACCATTCAATCTGCCATCCTCAGTCTGCGCGTAATCGAGGTGATCATTACTCGCCAGGTTGATGAAAAACTCCGATGTAGCACTGTGTTCATAATCCGCAAGACGGGCCATCGCCAGTGTGCCACGACGATTCGACAAACCGTTGTTCGCTTCATTAAGAATGCCTCGCTCGGCAATCTCGGCACTGGTCAATTTCGGCTTCATGCCAGAGAGGTACGCACCTCCCATGATCATGCTCTGAGGTTCTACGTGATGGATGATCGTATTGGCATACCAACCACGCTCGACATAGTTGACAAGAAAATTCTCTGTGGTTCGCGGCGCTTTTTCACGGTCAAGTCGAACGCGAATGTTCCCCAGAGAGGTACGAATCACAATTTCCGGATGAAGATTGAGGCTGGGTCGAGTGGGAGATTCAGTCGTTGCTTCTTCTGCTTTGAGATGCACCGGAGCGACAACGCCACTGCTAGCTGCTTCTGTAACCTCTGCTGGCGAGGTAGCTCGCAAGTTCGCTACGGGTGGGGAAACCGATCCGGACCCATCTCCACACCCGCTGCAGAGAACAACCAGGCAACCCAGCATGGCGACGAATAGACCGATGCGCATCCCTTGCCTCCTTGCCGAGGACTGCTCTAACTCAGCCGCAACCACCCCGATCCCTGGAGGGCCCGACGGCCTGAACTTCTGTGCGCGGTCATCATGAGAATTTAGCCCAAACGACACAACCCCTGTTTTTCGGCAGCGCCATCCGGGGATCTCCGGTTTCTTCTATTCTGCCTGACCTGCCACGCTGCCCCAGGCGCAGGACCCTGGCAGCCCAGGTCATTCCGATTGGCTGACACTTTGCCTCTCAGTGCAGGGTCGCAGCGGCGCAAAAAAAACGAACCGCCTGGCTGGGCGGTTCGTCGGATCTTTCTGCTAGTGGCTGGAAAACGCACCCTTTGTGGTTTTCCCGCCAGGGTTACTTCTTGACAACCGATGGCAATTTGCCGGCCTTCAGAAGTTCACCAAAAGAGGGCAGTTTCTTTTTCTTGTCAGCGCCCATCTTCTCGACCTTGGTCAAGGCATCGTTGATTTTCTTGGTGTTCTTCTTGTCCTTCTTGGTGAGCAGCTTGCCCAGCGCTTTGCCGTAATCATTACGGTTCTTCTTGCTGATTTTCCCATCGATCTTGCGCGGATCATGGCAGACGTTGCACTTCTTGACTTTGGTAACGGCCGCGGCAAGTTTCTTTTGCACGTCAGTCTTTTTGTCACCCACATACTTCTTTTGCCAGGCCTTGGAATATTCACTGCGGCCGTCTACCCGTCCGGTCACACAAACAGTCAAAAAACCGAAGACCATCAATGCACTCAACGCACTTACGTACAATCGTTTCATTCCATTTCTCCAGATCAAAATAATGCCCACCAAAAATGGCTTCAGCAGCGGGTTCAAAACACCCGCTTGCAGCGCATCCCGGCAGGGGTGCCAAGTAAGGTTCCTTTGATACTAGATCCTACCGAACCGGCGGTTCGGTTCATCCAATTTCTCCCAATCGAGATAATCGCGCTACCACGATAGCGCCAGAAACAGGTGCCGGTCGGCCGCCAAGGCAATCCGGCTCACACCCCATAATTACTCCAGCGAGCGGAAAAAGACACCCCCCCCGTAGAGGTATTCAAAATAGAGTAAAGGCAGGGAACGGTGCTGACGTGGCCGCGACCAGCCGGCTTGGAACGAACAGAGGGGCTGGGAGATACCTGCCAATCAACCCGGTTTTGACCGAAAGCTGTCAGCTGCCGATACCCGTGATGATACGTTGCGCGGCATTATGAGTAGGCGCTTCAAGCCTGTCTGGTATGCTCGTAGTTGAGAGCGCATTGGTGGCATGGAACACCTGGTCGCGCTGGTCAAATCTTCAAACGGGTTCGCACGACAATCCTTCCCGCGACAATGTCTGCGGGCTACCCTGCCTGTCGATGGGATCATCTCCAATGGCAATCGAATTTCCTTGTTGCCAATGTGGTGAGATGATGCGCACTCCCAGCAGTGCTGGGGGTAAAAAAGGGAAGTGTGCGCACTGTGCCACTGTCCAGCCCATCCCCCGTCAATCGCAGCCAGCAGCAAGTGGCAACGGAAAGATTGAATTCGACTGCCAAAAGTGCCGGCAAACCGTCCGCGTGCCCGCGGCGGCGGCCGGCAAGAAAGGACGCTGCCCGCACTGCCAG
>MDTE01193337.1_pt1 | contig 35671 bp, 45 predicted proteins | sample 811231 | NCBI WGS metagenome assembly MDTE01 (sample SAMN05326651, study PRJNA326480) | marine metagenome | isolation source: seawater | place: Indian Ocean: Red Sea | collected 2010
GTACTTTCAAAGTAATGAATAATAATTCTACAGCATACAATTTTAAGTTTAATCTTGATTCCAATGATATTGAAAAAAGATTAATGTTAAGTTACGAGCATGCCAAATCTCCATTTTCAAGCAATGCATACGTTCCAAAGTCAGAGAGCTTTGATCGATCAATCGCATATTACTCTCAGGGAAAAATGTATGGTTTGGGTTTTAATTATGCACTTAGATATGATTTTAATGAGAGACTTACTTCAACGAAAAATTATGAGGATTCTGCATTTAGCATATCTACAAACACCAGTCAGCGAATTTCAGATAGTCTTTCATATAACCTAGGCTTATCCCATGTCTCAAGAAGCCCTAATATGGCTGAATTATTTGCGGATGGAAAACATGGACCCACAAACAGATACGAGAAGGGCGATAGTTCACTTGAAAGAGAGGTTTCAAAAAATATTGATCTAGGACTTCAGTTTACAAGTGGAGATTCCATTATAGATTTTTCTCTCTATCGCAACGATGTTAAAGACTTCATTTACTTGAGAGATCTAGGCACCACTTCTTATGACGGTGAACATCAAGATGCTAATTGGTCTCAAAAAGATGCCGTATTTCAAGGTTATGAAATTTCATACATGAAACCATTTGCCATAGGAGATACTGATCTATATCTTACTCTAAGCAGGGATGATATATCAGCAACATTTGATAACGACACATATGTACCAAGAATACCTAGTGCTAAAAACGTTTTAGATTTAACTATATTGGGTCAAAAAAATGAGAGTTATACAGTAAGTTTAATTTTTTCAGAGAAACAAAAGGACTTTTCATCTATCGAAACAGAAACAAATTCCTATGTTGATCTTGCAATGAAATATTCAAATAAGATTTCCATCAGCAATAATTATGATCTCAATCTGAATCTATTTGGTAACAATTTATTAGATAGAACCAGGAGAAATCATGCCTCATTCGTTAAGGCACATGTTCCATTGCCAGCTTCTAGTTTTGGTTTTGATGTATCACTAGATTACAAATTCTAGGACTTAGGCATATTTTTTATCACGCTTTGACGAGTGTATAAATGTTCGACTTAGCGTGATACTTTTGCAAATACACTCTATAATTTGAATATGCGCCCACTATTACTTAAATTGGTATTGTCGATAACATTTTTAATGATTGTCAGTACAGAAATTTCAACAGCAGATGATAGAAAAAAGGAGTTATTAATCTGTTCTGCCTACCATCTCAAGGAAAAACTTAATAATCAATATTCTAGTGAGGAAATATACCTTTATCATAATACTTATTTTAATAATCTTCAAAAAGTCTTTCTTGAGAGTTTTCCAGAAACCTCGACATCTGGGTTCATTCTCTCAATTACTAGCATCATGGAGTCTTGGTCATACACTGCACAAGAAAAAGGCTTGAACTACTCAAATAATGAAATTAAATTGAAGTATAAAAAATTATGCAACTCGATTCTAAAATAACTTATGATTGTTGTTTTCTGTCATAGTTTTTAGTGCCACCATATTGGTAACTATCTGAAAATTTTAACTTAACATCGGTCAAGCATATCTGACATAGAAAAACCCAACTCTTCATATTACCGTATCTACATCTGAAGAGTTTACTCTTGGGTTCATTGCAAATGTTACATTTACGTATCATACTTATCTCGATAAATTCAAGGAGCTAAATTCATAGCTAACAATAAACCAAGAATTGTACTTACAACCCAAGATAAGAATAGAAATGCCAATATATCCGCTAATATTCTATATTCGTAATTTACGATATCCTTAAGATATAATGGCCGCAGTACGAAATAAACAATAGAGACTGATAGGAAAGTTATTAATGCAATTTGATTCATAGGTAGATGTTACTTTCTTCTGATAAGTGTTTTGAAAAGTGAATTGTACCATAAAATTCATTCGGATTGTATATTGATTTTTCACTATAAAAACGTTCATTGATTATTCTATTTTTTAGTACCTCCTTATACAAAAAAAAGTCAATATTTATATTTTTTTTTATCTATAGATATTCTTCCAGCTATAAAGTAGATTAGGAATATGAGATTGTTTATTACTTTCATGTACATAAATCCTCAACATCTTACAGAGCACTCTCTGGATGAGATAATTCATCATAAGAATCACAAAAATCAATCAAGAGAGTTTATACTTGATAAACTGCGGCCAAGATAACTGTAATACCTTAAATTCCTTATATTTATCAATCCATCATTTTCTATAGCTATTAAACCTACAATATCACTATAAACTTCAGACAATATATCTATTTCTTGATTTAATTTTGAGTAAATACCACGAGTTCCTGTTAAAATCTTAATGTTTTTATTGGTAATGATTTAGGATATATTCTACGAATGTTTGATTATGCAGCGTATATATTTTGGGCATATTTTGTTGTGGTTGTTCCAATGGCACTCGCTGTGCCTATCTTAATCTACAAAGGCAGACAAATCAAAAAGAGCATATCGAAAAAGTAAATTATATTATGAAAAAAAGATCTGCGAGAATTTACTATGTTTCCTTCTTAATCGTTATTTTAGGTTTTGTTTTATATTTATTTGTTAAAACTTTTAATGATAACCTTCTATATTATAGAAGTCCTACACAATTAGTTAACGGGAACTTCCCAGAAAATTATATATTCAGGATAGGTGGCATGGTTGAAGAAGGGTCTTTGGTTAGAGTTTCTGGTACGAAAAAGGTTACTTTTAATGTCACAGATTTTGATAATAAAGTTCTTGTAAAATATGATGGGATACTACCTGATCTTTTTAGAGAGGGACAGGGTGTTGTCATAAGAGGTCGTATTGAAAGTGACTATTTTATTGCAGAAGAGGTATTAGCTAAACATGATGAAACATACATGCCACCAGAAGTACAAGAAACATTGGGTATTAGTGAGGATAGTAAAAATAAGACTATGGAGAGTATTGAACAATGATAATTGAGATTGGATATGTAGGTTATTTCCTTTTATTACTTGGGCTAGCTAATTGTGTTACTCTGTTAACTCCTAAATTTTTAACTACTCATAATATCTCCTCAGATATCCTCATATCAGCTTCTAAAATACAGTTCCCAATTATATTTATCTCATTTATTTGTTTGATAATTACTTTTGTGGGCGAAGACTACTCGCTAGACTATGTATCCAAAAATTCAAATTCTAGCTTGCCGCTAATTTACAAAATTTCTGCAGCTTGGGCAGGGCATGAGGGGTCAATGTTATTATGGTGCGTAGTTTCAAGCTTCTGGATGTTTTTAGCCAGCGTCTATAGTAAAGACCTCACTCAAAGACTTCGTGTCAATTTTTTAACAATAATGGGATTACTTAATTTTAGTTTTTTATTGTTTGTAGTGGCAACTTCTAATCCCTTTGATAGAAGCTTGACCGTTCCTTTGGATGGAAGTGATCTAAATCCTCTTTTGCAAGATTTCGGACTTATAGTGCACCCACCAATGTTATACATGGGCTATGTCGGTCTCTCAGTTGTTTTCTCTTTTGCTGTTGCTTGTTGCTTCGAGGATGACTTTAAAAAAGAATGGGCTAAGTGGCTGAGACCCTGGGTACTAGCATCTTGGGCTTTTTTAACTCTTGGAATTGCTCTAGGAAGTTGGTGGGCCTACTATGAATTGGGCTGGGGAGGCTGGTGGTTCTGGGATCCTGTTGAAAACGCCTCTTTTATGCCTTGGCTTATGGCTACTGCACTTCTTCATTCTGTAATGGCTACAAGTGAAAAGGGAATTTTTAAAAGCTGGACTATACTACTATCAATATTTACATTCTCTCTAAGTCTACTAGGAACTTTCCTTGTTAGATCAGGTATTTTAATTTCTGTTCACTCTTTTGCAAATGATCCTTCGCGAGGTATCTTCATCTTAATTATGCTTGTCGCACTGATTGGTGGAGGCTTATTAGCTTATGCATTTAACTCTAAAAAGTTTGTTGATGAAAATGAGGTTAAACTTTATTCAAAAGAAGGGTTTTTTCTCTTAAATAACATACTTTTGGTAACTGCCACATTCACGATTCTTCTTGGAACAATGTACCCGCTATTCTTGGATATCTTAGGCCTTGAAAAGATTTCAGTTGGTGTCCCATATTATAATGCTGTTTTTATACCTCTGATGATTCCATTAATGCTTTTAGTTGGGTATGTGCCTATTTTGTTGTCTAGATTGACTAAAAAAACTCAGTTACTTCAGTTAGTAATAATATTTATCTTTAGTATACTTCTTTCATTTATTTTTTCTGTCAAAAGTATACTTTTCTTTATAGGAATATTTTCTTCGGTATGGATACTTGGAAATATATTTACTGACTTATATAAAACCTCTGAAAACAAGGTAAAAATTAAAAACCGAGCAGGTATGTACTTTGCGCATTTTGGACTCGCTATTTTTATTATTGGTGCAAGCGTATCTGAGAACAATAAGATTGAAAAGGAATTTACAATTAATATAGGTGAAACTAAAACCGTAGGAGTGTTTGATTACAAATTTGAAGATTTAAAAGAGTTTCAATCTGTGAATTATGATGCGCTCATAGCATCGATTGTCGTTAGTAAAAATGACCAATTCATAACAGAACTTAATCCTGAAAAAAGACTCTATCATTCTAGCGATTCCCCAATGACTGAAGCAGGAATCGATGGAAGACTTGACAGAGATCTCTATGTCTCTCTGGGAAATATGGTTGCTGAAAATAAATGGTCTATGAGAATTTATGACAAACCATTAATTCGTCTTATTTGGATTGGTTCAATATTTATGATTATAGGCGCAATTTTGAGTATTAGGTTCAAGAAATATAAGCAACATGAATAAAAGTATTTTACTCTATACGCTTGTTTTTGTGTTTGTAACGATATTCCTTTTTAAAGGCTTGTTCTATGATCCTAAAAAAATTCAATCTCCATTAATCGGGAAAAACTTTCCGAATTTCACCTTATATGATTTATATTCAGATGACCTCTTAGATAATAGTGATTTTTTAAAAACAAAAACAATTGTAAATGTTTGGGCCAGCTGGTGCCTTGAGTGTGACAGAGAACACTCATATTTGATTGAATTATCTAAAAACGAAGATATTGATTTAATTGGTATAAACTACAAAGATGAACCAAATGAAGCAAAGAATTGGTTAAGCATGAGAGGAAATCCCTATAGAATTATTATTAAGGACTCATTAGGGGATCTTGCATTGGACTTAGGAGTTTATGGGGTTCCCGAGACTTATATTATTGATGAAAATCAGATTATACGCTATAAACATATCGGACCAATTAACGGCTATGTTATTGAGAATGAAATAATGCCACTTATAAATGCTGTGAAATGAAAAGTTTAATACTGATAATATTTCTATTTTATTCGAATATCTCTTATGCTAAAAATCTTGACGAACAATATACAAATCTAATCGAGGAGCTGAGGTGTATGGTTTGTCAAAACCAAAACCTTGCAGAGTCTGAGGCACCACTTGCAATTGATATGAAGGAAAAAATACTAGAAATGCTAGAAGCTGGAAAAACTGAAGATGAAATTAAAACTTTTTTATCAGATAGGTATAGCTCATACATTCTTTATAAACCTCCTGTAAATACGCAGAACATAATCCTTTGGGCTGGTCCGTTCATATTTATTATCATACTAGGATTCATTCTTGTCAGGCGATATATAAAATGATTTATTTGTTTTTGATTGCTTTTATTCTTATCTATCTTTCAGTCCTCCTGATGAATAGGGACAAAAGCAAAGAAAAAAAAAGTAATAGTTTTCCATACATAATAATTTTATTTCCATCTTTGCTAACCATGCTATTTTTTTCATTAAACTATGATCATGAGAATGCAAAAAAATATAAACAGATTCATACAAAGAATCTTACAGTTCGCGACAATATACAGACGATAAAGCAAAATATTCCAAAACTTGAATTCAAGTTGAGCAATAGCCCAGACGATTTTAATGGCTGGCTTATGTTAGGAAAATCATACTCTATCTTGAAAGATTATCAAAAAGCATCAAATGCATACGAAGTGGCAATTAGTCTCAGACCTAATAATATGGATGTTCTTCGTGAATATATCTTAGTTTTGAGATCCGACAGCGAGGTATTTAATAAAGAGTTAATAGAAAAATATTTTTTAGTTTATATTAATAAGACAGATGAGCCGCAAGCGTTATTAGACTTACTAAACTTCTCATTCAATACGAATAACAATTCTTTAGCACAAGACACTCTAAATAGAATTATCAGTCATCCAGATATTGACAATAAAATGGAATATGAGCAGTTACTGACAAATCTTCAAGGCAATAATAGTGAGACTATACTGGAATTTATGGTTTCTTATGAAAACAAATATAATGGTTATTTTTTTATGCTCCTAAAAGAAAAAGATATCAATCAGCCATTCGCAATCAAAAGAATTAAGATTGATAGTAATAAATTGTCTGTGAGATTTACATCAGAAGATTTCATGATAAACAAAAATATAGAGGTACCTGATAATTTTGATTTTGTGATTAAACACTCAGATAGTGATAGATTTACTGAGGATACCAAGCCTAGGGAGGTTTTTAGAATGAGTATTGACAATTACAGAAAGATAAGAGGCGAAAAGTTAAAGGTTGTTTTTTAATAAGATTCTGTCATCAAATACAAAGCATTCACCGACCCAAGAGTTATTTGTTGTCTCATTTAAGTAATTAACTATACCTCCTTCAAGTTGGTAAACATCCTCAAAACCAATATCATTTAAATACTGTCCTGCTTTCTCACACCTAATACCACCTGTGCAGAAAATAGCGGTCTTCTTCTTTTTATCTAATTCATTCAGCCTATCTTCTCTAGATTTTAAATCAGTAAAGTTTATTAGATTAAGATTAATCGCATTGCGAAAAGTTCCTAAACAGTGCTCAAAATTATTTCTCATATCAATCAATTGTACTTCCTCAGACATGAGGTAATCCCATTTTTTTGGTGAAATGCTCTGCAACCCATTATAATGCTCGTGTCTGTAGAGAGAATTAAACCGTATAATTTCATCTTTTATTTTTACTTTAAGCTTTTTGAAAGCTATGAAATCACTTACAGATTTATTTATATGAAAACCATCAATATTCAACATATTACAGATTATCTTGACTGCTTTATCTAAATTTTTTTCACTTTGACTCATGTTTACATTTATCCCTTCTGGAGAAAGTAGAATAGTTCCCATAACTTTTAAGTTCTTGAGACTATTTAACAAATCTTTTTTTATAGATAAAAGTCTTGCGATATTTTGGAATTTGTAAAAACTATATACATACATTATTTTACGTAACACATTGTCATACCATCATAAATTGTCAGTAAAGAGTGTTCAACTCTTTTATCTTTCTTAATCCTCAAATTGAGATCTCTTATCGACTGTGTACTTTTAGAATTATCTAAATCATATACTCTTCCTTTCCACAGCGTGTTATCTATGCAAATAATCCCGCCACTTCTCATCATCGAAATTATTATTTCGTAATATTCGTTATAATTTGACTTATCGGCATCAATAAAGGCAAAATCATATTTTTCTTTAAACCCACTTTTTAAATCATGAAGAGCATCAATTGCATCATTATTGATTAAATTTATTTTTTTATCTATTTTAGCAAGTGACCAGTATTTCTGTGCAATCGATAGATACTCTTCGTTATTATCGATGACTGTCAATTGTGCATTATCGCCGATAGCTGTCCCTATACATAATGAGCTATAACCTGTGAAAACGCCTACCTCTAGACAATTTTGGAATTTAGATACCTTGCATAGTATAGAAAGAAAAGCTCCTTGAGCAGCACCCACTTGCATAATTGAAATAGATCCTAATTCTTTTGTCTCCTCTCGATTCTTCATTAGGATATCTGATTCGTTATATCCCACAGAATCTATATACTTCTTCAAATTATCATGCAAAATTGGAGTATCTGATGACATTATTGTCTTCTAGCTTCGAATTCAATTATTAACTCAATATTATCACCAACTAAATTGTCTTTAATTGCATACATCATTCCATGATCTGATCTCTTAATCGTCCCTCTGGCAGAAATACCCATTACATACGGCTTAATTATTCCTCCAAAAGGATATTTTCCAATTTTATTAATTGTTCCAGTCAATCTAAGGGGCTTAGTTATCCCGAGTAGTGTAAGTTGCCCATCTATGGTTGTTTTACCATCTTTGATTTCAATACCGCTTGCTTTGAATGTCATCTCTGGATACTTACTAACATTAAGAAAATCAGGACTCATTAGATGCTCATCTCTTTCGTCATGATTAGTGAATACACTCGCGGTTTTTATTACTATATTAATATCATTAATCATGTTTCTAGCAACATCATGTGAGTAAGAACCATCAATATCTCGAAACATACCTAATGTTTTAGCATAACCAACATGTTCTACAAGAAAGCCAACAGCAAAGTGTGACTTATCAATTATATATTCTTCCTCAGATGCAAATGATAGTAATGGTATCAACATCAAAATAACAAATTTTTTAAGCATTTTTCCTCCTATAAAGATAAAGTATATCTATAAAAAATGAATAACTTATTGCCACTGTAATTATATATAATAAACCCTCCGTTGATTCAACATTGTGGTATAAATTAGCAATCACCAGTCCTAAAATTGTGACTACACAAGTAGCTTTTCTAAAAAATGACTCCGGCAGATCTTGATTGCTTATTATATTACTTTGCATCAGAAAGATAAAAATATATCTATAAAATGGTATCAAAAGTATATATGTACTAAAGCTAAAATTATGTATCAATGAAACTGCAAGTATTAGTATCAAAAAATTATCAACTTCTTGATCAAATAATCTCCCAAATCTAGTAATTTGCCCAAGATACCTTGATAAGTACCCATCTAATCCATCAAGCGCTAGACTTATCGTAATGAGAGATAAAATCAAAATATCACCATACATATCCATGTTCGTAACGACTATTAAGAGGAAAATATTAATTACTAATCTACAGTTAGTAATTGCATTAGGGACGTTTAGTTTCGCATTCAGGTTAGCAAACAAATAAAGATAGATGCCACAAATTGATATGAAGACAACGGATGAAGTAGTCAGTATCTCTCTAGTTATTTCACTCGGTGTCAATAGAATCAGTAAAAGTGAAAAATATATTAAGTTAAAAAAAAATAATTTAAACCCAACATATCTAGTAAAAATATTTTTGTTATAATCCATCTATGGAGTATTATACAGCACAATCATTTTGGGTATCGAAAAAAAGAGGAAAGATTAAGACTGAGAACTTGAAGAAAAGCATCAATAAGGATGAACTCCTAATAGAAACCCGCTACACAGGCATAAGTTATGGGACTGAAAAAATTGTTTTTGATTCCAAAGTCCCATCCAATCAATATAACCTGATGAAGGCACCCCACCAAGAGGGTTCGTTTAATACATCAGTGAAGTATGGCTACTTGAATGTTGGAGAAGTAAAAGTAGGACCGAGAGAGTTAATGAATAAAATGGTGTATTCAATGTACCCTCATCAGACCAAATTTATCATCAAGTCGAGCTTAGTAACACCAATACCTGCTGCAGTACCTTTAAAAAGAGCTTTGCTTACAGCTAATATGGAAACAGCAATTAATGCCATGTGGGATAGTAATCCAATGATTGGCGATAAAATCTATGTCGTTGGAGCAGGCGTTGTTGGTATCTTAATGGCATATGTATTATCGAAAACATTTGGACTAAATGTCACTGTCATCGATAAAGACATTAAGAAGAAGAATCTTTGTAAGAATATGGCCTTAAAGTATGAAAATGACATAAAGAAAATTAATGATCCTGACATAATATACGAGTGTACAGGTAACATCTCTGTTCTAAATAAGCTTATAAATAAAATCAAGCTTGATACAAAGATTTGTATCTTAAGTTGGTATGGTAAGCAAGTCTCGAATCTAAAACTGGGAGAAAATTGTTTTTCAAGGCGAACTAGTATTATATTTTCACAAGTGGGAAATATACCTTCACATAGACTAAGAAAGTTTGATAATCTTAAAAGGAGGGAGCTTGCTTTGAATATGCTAAATGATGATACGTTAGATATTCTGCTAGACAAAAAAGAAATTCACTTAAAAGATCTGCCAACATTTTTTAAGAAGCGGTATTCCAAAGGTCTATGCAAAGTGGTGAAATATTATGTATGAATTAAAAATAAGAGATTATTGTTTTATCGCACACAGTCTTAAAGATGAATTCTTTGGGCCTGCTAAAAATCTTCATGGTGTGACTTATGTTATTGATCTAGTAATATCCTCTGAAAATCTGATTGAAAAAAATATTATTATTGATATTGGTGTTGCTACCGATATCTTGAAAAAAGTAATATCTAAGTACAATTATAAAAACCTCGATGATGTTTATGAGCTTAAGGATGATATAACAACGACTGAATTTATGGCAAAGCATCTTACAGACAAAGTAATACAGGAGCTTGATAATCTTAAATACCCAGTTAAGAAACTCTTCTCTGTAGGCATCATCCTTAAAGAAAATCACTTAGCTTCCGCCTCATATACTAAGTTAATCTAAAGTGCGGTATTTTATTACTCCAGAATTGACAAGTATCTCTGGAGGTAATAAGTATGACAAAAAAATTCTAAATTATCTTAAAGGAGTTCAGCCTAAAACAATCAATATTTCTCCGCGAAGATCGCCTCTTACTATTTTGAGTTTTTTCAAAATATTAAAAAAAATGCCATCTAACTCTACATTAATAATCGACGGGTTAATTGCTGTAAAAACATACTGCATTATTAATATGCTAGCAAAAAAACATAAAGTGCTTCTATTGATTCATCATCCTGTTTCATTCGAACATAAAAAAAATGGCGATATAGCGATAAAGCTCAAAGAAAGAAAGATCTTTTCAAGAGCCCAAAGTTTAATTACAGTTAGTAAAACGATGAAAAAAGTCATTCAAGGTATGCTGAATGATAAAAAGAAAATATCGGTAGTACCTCCTGGAGTAGATGAAGTTTATTTTAAAAGAGATTTGAGTATCACACAGGGATACAACCTAGTTTGCGTCGGCTCCGTAATTCCAAGAAAAAATATTGAATCATGCATAGAAACCTTGCTTTATCTGGATGAAAAATGGACTTTGTCTATAATTGGGAAATATCATGAACGCGATAGTTACTACAAATTTCTTAATAATCTTGTACAAAGGTTAGAGCTTACAAAGAGGGTTAGGTTTCTTGGTGTTATAGATGATAATTCAAGTTTGATTAATATCATCAAAAAATCACGAGTGTATATATGTTTAAGTCATTACGAAGGATATGGAATGGCAAATATTGAGGCAGCATGTTTGGGCTTACCGTTAGTAGTGTCTGACTTGCCTGTATTTAGAGAGAACTTAAAAGGCTTTAGTAGAGTATATGTCAACACTAACAACAGCCAGGATATCGCCGATGCAATCAATCAACTGACAATAAATGAGAAAAGTTTTGATATTAACTATCCACTAAAATGGCATCAAGTAGGTTTCAGATTTAAGAGAGTTATTAATGAGCAATAAATTTAGTAAATCTTGGATTAATATGAGGATATATTATGATGATTTAGCAAGAAGTGATGCTTTGGTCAAGTTTCTAAAGAGATCTAACAAGGCCGATAGTTACCATCTCATTGATATGTGCTGCGGCTCAGGAAGCTTTCTCATTTGGACATTAAAAAACGAGCTTATTTTCAAAGAGTGTACATTAGTTGATAATGATTTAGATTTACTTAAGTCAGTAAAAAGTAATTTAAGAAAAAATTTAAAGGGCAAATATAGTTTTAAGGCTAATACTAACAATTCTGACCTTGAAATATTTAGAGGAAGTGAGGTTCGATCAACAGTAAGGTTAAAAAAAGGGGATTGTGATGAGTACAAAATAGGAAAAAATCAATCATATATTATAAGTTACTCGGCTGCTATTGATTTAATGTCAAAATCATCTATTAATAATTCTTTGAGTAAGTTAGGAGATGGAAATGTATTATTTTATTCACTGTGCTTTGATGGGCAAGTAAAATGGAATCCTAGTCATCCCTACGATAAGTACATTTTATCTATGTTTAATCGACATCAAAGATCTAATAAAGGATTTGGGGCGGCATTAGGCTATGAGTCAATTGAATTTCTAACAAAAAAAGCAGCGAAGCTGGGGTACAGAGTAGCTATCAAAGATTCTCCATGGGCCATAGAAAATAAATCTGAGAGGGATATGGCATTTCTCAAGAGATATATCCTTGATATAAAAAAGTCCTTGTACCATTTAGACCAAGTAGATAAGGACATTTTGAAAAAATGGTATTTAGATAAGAGGAATTCTCTCACAAATAAAAAAGTTAGAGTACATGTAGGGCATAAAGATATCCTAATCCATAGATAGTGAAAAGATTACTCAAATATATATTATCCTTATCGCTAATGGCTTACATAATATATTTTTATGGAGATGAGATAATCCTAATCCTAATGAGAGTGGACCTTATTTTTTTACCATTAATAGTATTGATAAGTCTCTTACAATATATGTTGTCTGCTTGGAGATGGTGTTATATAGCCTCTAAATCTAAATCTCGTATAGTATACAAAGAAGCACTCGAATATTATTACATTGCGGGGTTTTTGAATAACATTCTGCCTACAGGAATTGTAGGTGATATCTACAGAACACTGAATGTCAAAATAAATGATAAAACTGGCAGTGATAATCTCGTAAAGTCACTTCAGTCAGTGGTATTTGAAAGATTATCTGGACAGATAGCATTATTAGTGACATTTATAATTTCTCTTGTAATTTTTTTTATAACAAATGGAAAATATGAGGCATCGGCTTATGTATTACTGATTATTATTTCATTTGTTATTCTCACTAGACTTGTATTTATTTTCCAAAAAAAAAATAAATATCTTATCAACTTTAAGTATATATTCAGCGGCAATCGCTTTTACAGACATTTCTTATTGTCCGTGATAATTGTTTTCACGTATGTCATCACTTATATAATTTGTGCATATTCTCTCAATCTAGATATTGATATAGTGAGTTTTTTTGTATTTGCTCCTATCATTCTATTTTCAATGACACTTCCAGTAAGTATTGGTGGGTGGGGTGTGAGGGAAACAACCGCTCTTGCTATTTCCTTTCTGCTAGGGTTATCAGTATCCTCAAGTGTAACTGTCGCGATAGTTTATGGGCTTACCAATCTTATATGTTCACTCCCAGGCATATACTTTCTCATTAATAAGAATTTTTCTAAAACTTAATATCGAATAATACATCTTCTCCCATTTTATAGTGATTAGGATCAAAAGATTTAAGTTTATTAAGTCTGACATATTTCTCTTGAATAAATGATGGCCTTCCTCCGCCAAGTATTATAGGGCAAAGACAGATATGAATTCGATCAAGTACTTTATTATTCATGAAGTGTGAGATTGTTTTTCCACCCCCTTCAATATAAATAATCTTTTTTCCAATTTTGATCATGTCTCTTTTAAGGTTATTGATACTATTAATAACATTTATGCCAGAGGGAATATCACTAATTTTGATTATCTTTTTTGGATCGAATAAATATATTTCAGGACTGCTCCCATCTACAAGTCTAGTTGTTAATTTAGGACGATCCTCGATAAAGGTGTTGGCGCCTACGATAATGACATCGGCAACTGCTCGTAATCTATGGATATGCTCCAGATTACTCTGACTACTTATGTACCTTGATTCACCTGAGTCAGTTGCAATAAATCCATCTAAAGATTGTGCTATATGAGCTATGAATTGTATTTTTTTTGGTGATACTACGATTGGTAGAAAGATTTTGAATAGGTTTATTACACTGTCATCAAGCTTATATTTCTTACTCTCTACGTTATTTGTCTTCGTGTTATAAATAATATCTACATCATGACCAGAAATATTCTCATTGATATTTAGTAAAGTCTTTCTACAAGGTTTAGCACTATTGAGTTTTAAAATAAGTGACCAAGCTATTTTTTTTGTTATACTATTTTTATGCATAAAGGTGAATTATGGGTTTCCTGAAAAATATTATAAAAAATATACTTCATGGATCATTAATATCTATACCGTTACTAATATTCATACACTTCACTCATGGCTACTTTTCACAGTACAGTCCTATTCCATCAATATTATATTTTTTTTCTTCAATGTCACTTGGAATCCTATATCTAGCATTGACGCTATATCTGATGGGTGTTTTTGCTAACTTCTTTGTAAAGAATTTAAATTTATAGGATTGTTGGGTTAGGAGCATCACCATAGACCTCCTCAGGATCAAAAAGTTTTTCATCCTCAACGAACTTGAGCTCAAGCTGTTTCGAATTAGTATCAATCTCCCTGTAGAAACAGGACTTATAACCAACATGACAGCTCGCCTCACCTCTAACAGTAACATTCAACCAAATACAATCTTGATCATCATCTATAAAAATATTTTTTACATCCTGTATTAACCCACTTGTTGCACCTTTGTGCCACAGGCAATTTCTGCTACGACTGAAATAGTGAGCTTCTTTCGTGGTTATGGTTTTTTCAAGGGCCTCTTTATTCATATACGCATGCATTAAGACCACACCGGTTTTTGAATCGGTTGTCACTACTGGAATAAAGCCATCTCTATCGAATTTAGGAGCTAGTTCATTACCTTCTTCAACTTGTTTTACAGTTTGTCGCTTCTTAAACATTTTTGCTATTTTTTTTAAATTTCTTCCTTATTTTATTCAAATATTTTTCATGCGTATCTTTTGTAACAAACATTTTACCACAATAATAGCACTCTGCTCTCCCATCTTTAATCGTGAGATATATGAGTGGATGTTTGCCGGATTTTTCATCGCCACTGCAAGAAACTTTAGTCTCATTATTCTCCACTACTTTTAAATTCTGACGTTTAATCATAGTTTACAGCGAGGAAAAATCACCAAGCTTCATCAATCTCTCTCTAAATTTCTCCTTAATTTCCTCTGTGAGTGATTTTATATCTACAGCCTTTTTCATTGAATCAATATTCTTAACATCAACAAATAAAAGTGAAGCAATATCTTTTAGGCTCATCGAGTTTTCCTCAGAGTGTACTTTTTGTATTTCATTACCTTGTTCAATGTTTCCTTCTTGAATGACTCGAAAATAGCTTCCGAGTAAACCTGACTGTGAAAACATCTTTGGGAAATCTCGGCTGTTCATCTTAATTCCTATTTTATAACAAGGAATTCTTGGTTGGCTTACCTGTAAGATACAATCGTTTATCCGAAATCTGTCTCCAATATTTATGTTATTTTCATCAAAATCATCAATAGTCAGATTTTCTCCAACCAATCCAAATTCAGTAAATTCCTTATTGAGACGTTCTCCCCAAAGTTTGTAGTGATTGTAGGAATATCCATATACAGCTTTGTCATATCCACCATGGACACTCAGATCTGCCTGCCTGTCACCTTCAATACCCTGAGAGGTTACCATGACCTTTTTTGAGACAGGCTTTTTATAAATACTTGTGATAAGCTCTTTACCATTAAAAATAACCTTTTGTGGTTCAGAGACATTTATTGATAAAACTTTCATATTTTTAATTGATATTAACATGAATTTAATTAAATCGAACTGGTTCCTTCTTATTTTACTATCAGCAATTTGGGGTGGAGCCTTTACTTTAAATAAAATCGCACTCGACTCTTTCACTCCAGAGGTGATTGTTGCGGGAAGACTTATATCAGGCTCTATCTTTTTGGTGGCTTTAATATATTTCCTATATAAGAAATTTTCGGTAAATCTCTCTCAAATAAACTATTACTTGTTTATGAGCCTTGTTGGCATTGTAATTCCTTTTATAGCAATTATTACTGGACAGAAGAATATCGATAGCGCTATGGCGGGTATATTAATGGCTACAATGCCGATTTCAACTATATTATTATCCCACATTTTCTTAGAGGATGAGAAAATGAATAAACAGAAATTCATTGGATTTATAATTTCTTTTCTTGGCGTATTCCTTCTGATTTATAGAGACGATCTATTCAAAGATAACAGCATCAGTGAGACATTTGAGTCTCAACTGCTAGTTATGCTTGGAGCTACTTTATATGCTTTTGCTGCGATATATGGAAAAAAATATAAAATTACAGACCCGCTAAGTGCATCTACAGGAACGATATTATTTGCAACTTTTTTTATGACGATTTATTTGATTTTTATTGATAATTCAAATCCAAATTATTTTGATCTTATGTTAGATTCAAATATACTTTTACTTGGAATCCTTTGTACAGCGATAGCAACTGTAATTTATTTTCAAATACTACAAACTGAAGGCGCATCATTTCTATCAATAATGAATTTTCTAATTCCGTTATGGGCAATTTTATTTGGCATAATCGTGTTGAGTGATCAATTTAGTTGGAATTATATATTTGGGCTATTGGTAATCTTATTCGGCATTAAATTAGCAAATTCAAATCTTTAATTCATTTCACCAATGAGCCATATATAGTATTATGTATACATGAATAAAAAAACAGAAATAGAAGCTGCTACTTTCAGAAGAATCGTAAAACACTTGCAAGATAACCCTGAAGTTCAAAATATTGACTTGATGAATCTAGCAAATTTTTGCAGAAATTGTATTTCCAAGTGGTATGTATCAGAGTCATCATCCCATGGCGAGGAGATGTCATATGATGAAGCAAGAGAACTCATCTATGGTATGCCATATAGCGAGTATAAAGAAAAACACCAAAAAGAGGCAACCAAAGAACAGTTGGAAAAATTTAATGCAAGCCAAAAAAACAAAGGCTGATCTTCAAGACAAGGATCTACTTAGATATAACAGAAACATAGTTCTGCCAGAAATCGATATCAATGGCCAGCTACAATTATCCAACGCTAAGGTGGCGATAGTTGGTTTAGGTGGTATTGGTTGCCCTGCTGCCACGTATTTAGCATCATCCGGGGTCGGTAATTTATGTCTGATTGATTTTGATACTGTATCGCTATCTAATCTCAATAGACAAGTACTATACTCTGAGGATGATATTTCAACAATGAAGGTGGAAGCAGCAAAAAAAAATTTAGAGTCCCTAAACTCAGAAATAACTATCAGTGCAGTATCAAAAAAGATTGATTCAAATTTTGAAGAAAACCTATTTAAGGATTTTGATTTTATTGTTGATTGCACTGACAACTTTGATACGCGTAGCATGATAAATAAAATTTCTCTACTTAATAAAATACCTTTGATAAGTGGTGCCGCAATTAGATTTGAAGGTCAAGTTGCAACATTTAGAAACGATATCGATGGCATGCCTTGCTACAGATGTCTATACCCAAATCTACCTAATGTCTCATCATCATGTATAGATTCTGGAATACTTGGAAGTGTAACTGGTTTTGTTGGAACAATGGTTGCAACGGAATGCATAAAATTAATATGTCACATTGGCGATAATTTGGAGAGTAAATTACTTCTGATAGATTTAAAACATAATGAGTTTAAAACTATAAAATTAATCAAAGATAAAAATTGTAAATTCTGTGGATAAAATACTAAAAGATAGACTTTTGCGATCATTTGAGTATCTGAGAATATCTGTTACTGACAGATGCAATTTCAGGTGTAGTTATTGCATGCCGTCCGACATATTCAATAAAGACTATAAATATATCTCTCAAGATAAAATTCTTACTTATGAGGAAATAATTACAATTTGTAAACTTCTAAATCAATTTGGTTTGAAAAAAATACGCTTAACTGGTGGCGAGCCCTTACTAAGAAAGAATATTGATAAACTAATTGCTAGACTAAAAACTGATGCATGTATTGAAAATATAAGCATGACTACAAATGGCTCTCTTTTAACAGAGGAGAAAACTCGCCTCTTGAAAGCAGCGGGCCTGGACTCGATTACATTGAGTATAGATACACTTGATCAAAATATGCTACGCCGTATCAACGGCACGAAAAAAAACATAAATACAGATCAGATATTAGATAACATTACTAAGTATTTTGATAGCTTTAAGACTAATACAGTGGTCATCAAAGATGTAAATGATAATGAGATAATAGATATAGTAGATCTTATGAAAGAATTTAATTCTGAGATAAGATTCATTGAGTATATGGATGTGGGAGAGTCACATAAATGGGATATTGATAAAGTTGTTCCGTCTAAGACTATTTATGATTTAATTAATAAAAAATATAAACTAATATCAAAAAGCGTAGAGAACTCATCGACTTCAAAGAAATGGTCTATACAAAATAGTAATGCCTCCCTAGGTTTAATATCGTCTATAACTGAGCCCTTCTGTATGAGCTGTAACAGAGCTAGACTTTCTGTAGACGGGAAAATATTCACATGTTTATTTGCAAGTGAAGGCTATGATATAAAAGAAATTATAAGGAGTAATAATTTTGAACCAAGCTTCTTGAACTTTTTTGAGGAGTTATGGCATAAACGAGAAGACCAATACTCTCAAATTCGCTTTACGAAGAAAAGTGAGATGCCAAAAGTCGAAATGTCATACATCGGAGGGTAATTTTGAAGATACTATCATATATATTTTATGCTATTGCAGTATTGACTGCTTTTTCCGCTAGTTTTGAAATACTCGAACAGATGTTCCCAGATTATGGGCTTTTTCATATAATGGTCGGCTTCATTGGAACAGCTATGTTTTTTCCTATTGTGCCTATTTATCCTGCATTAAATGATGGAGAATGGGTTTACCTCATTGTTTGTTATCTGTGTATCATATTTGGCGTTATTCTTGGTAACAAAGCACGGACAAGCAAGTAAATCAATATGCATATAATTTGAACTTAATTAAACATAACTGTATTATTCACCCATAGTAATGATAATTGTAGTAAAATACTTCGCAAGTATCAGTGATGCAATAGGAAAAACATCTGAAGAGATTGTACTCCAGAACAGTAAAACAGCTGGTGATTTATGGTTAGATGTTTCAAAAAATATTAAATACACTGGGAAGGTGATGATTGCAGCGAATCATGAATATGTAGATGAGTATTATCTGCTGAATGATAAAGATGAAATTGCATTTTTCCCCCCAGTCACAGGTGGTTAAGAATGTATATTGAAATTATAAATGAAGAATTCGATCCATGGCAAAAGCTTGTGGATTACAAAAAATCTCAACTTAAAGATAAGAATAATATTGGCGCATGTAGCGTTTTTCTTGGAACTATGAGAGATATTAATTCAGGTGATGAAATTAAATCCATGGAATTGCAACATTATCCTGAAATGACAGAGTCATATCTCGAAAAAATTGCAAATGATGCTACAAAAAAATTTAAAATCATTGATTGCGTTATTTTACACAGAGTAGGGCTTGTAAATCCATCGGATCCAATTGTCTTGGTTGCTTCATGGTCAGAACACAGAGAAGACTCATTTGAAGCAACAAGAGAAGTAATGGAGGCACTTAAAAGTGAAGCTCCTTTTTGGAAAAAGGAGTCAACTGACAAAGGTTTCAGATGGGTAGAGCCTGCCCCAGTATCATCTGAGGACATGAATGAAGCCTAAAAAAGTTGTCCTTGCTTACTCTGGCGGTTTAGACACTTCAGTTATTGCTAAATGGTTGATGGAAACATATGCACTTGAGGTCATTACATTTACTGCAGACATAGGTCAAGGCGAGGAAACAAAAGAAGCTAAAGCCAAAGCTAAAAAACTTGGGATAAAAAAAATATACATAGAAGATTTGAGAGAGGAGTTTGTAAAGGATTACGTATATCCTATGTTTAGGGCTAACGCGATATATGAAGGGGAATACTTCCTAGGTACATCCATAGCTAGACCCTTGATAAGCAAAAGGCTTGTTGAAATAGCAAAAAAAGAGAAGGCTGATTTTATTTGTCATGGAGCTACAGGAAAAGGTAATGATCAGGTAAGATTTGAACTAGCCGCATATGCATTAAATCCCAAAATTCAAATAATTGCACCTTGGAGAGAATGGGAGTTTGTGTCTAGATCAGATCTTATGAAATACGCAAGGAAACATAAAATTGCGGTCGATTATGACAAGGGCAAGACAAGTCCATATTCAATGGATGCTAATATTTTGCACACATCTTATGAAGGTGGAATCCTTGAAGACCCATGGAAAAAACCAGAGGAATCAATGTGGCTTAGGACAAAGTCTCTTGAAAAGAGTAAATCACGATCACAAACTATTGAGTTAACTTTTCACAGAGGCAATATCGTTTCTATAAACAATAAGAAGATGTCTCCATCAAAGATTCTTAATTCGTTGAATATCCTAGCTGGCTCACATGGTATAGGAAGAGATGACATTGTTGAAAATAGATATGTTGGTATCAAATCGAGAGGTTGCTACGAAACACCTGGTGGAACTATTTACTATAAAGCGCATAAAGCAATGGAATCGATAACTCTTGACAGAGAGGTTCTCCACTTGAAAGAAGATTTAACTAATAGATATTCAAGACTTATTTATAATGGTTATTGGTTTTCCCCTGAAAGAGAGTCAATTCAATCTCTCGTAGATCAATCACAAGAGAGAGTGTCTGGTGTTGTAAAAGTGAAGCTGTATAGAGGTAATGTAGTTGTCCAAGGAAGGAAATCACCAAATAGCCTGTATTCAGAAGACTTGTCAACTTTTGAGAATGACTCGGGCACGTATGATCAGAGAGACGCAGAGGGATTCATTAAAATCAACGCGCTTAGATTGAAGTCTAAATCAAAATAATTAATTAGATAATCTTTCAAGAATAGCAGTGAATTTAAGTTCATCTAATCTGTATTGTTCGATCTTGATAGGTAAAAAATTTGTATCTGATGAGTACCATGTAATTGTAGTTCTTTTACTCCCTTCAATTTCTTTTTTGATAATAATCGTTTTCAGATTTCCAATCACAGTATCCAGATTCTCATATCCAATTAAACTGAATGTGTATAGTCTCTCTCTACCTTTGTCACTGACTTTTATTTTACTAAGAGAGTAACCAAATATCTGAGCCACTAATCTATCAATCAATATGTTCTCACTATGCTTAATCTTTTTTTGATTTAGATATGTGTAAAGATTGTTATCAATTTTTTTAGTTTCTATCACCGAAGAATATCCAGATTTAAACCTTTTATACACGTATTCAATTGTGGTTAGAAAAATATTTGTTTGTGAAGTATCGCTTTCATTCTTCGACTCGAATCTAAAACAACTATTCTCTTCACGTTCATCTTTCTTTAAAGAGAAAATTCCTATAGATCTACTCTCTGTGGAAATACACCAATGATCATCTTCTTCTATATACATCATTTTATGTTTGGACTCTGCAAAGCTAATTCCACTTTTATGAAAAGTGTATGTAGCCTCATATTCATGAGGAGACGCGCTACTAGTATTATAAAAAAAGGAAACTATTAAAAATAATAAAATAGAAATTGTTTTATAAACTTTCATTCTTCATTAGGTATGTTATTGGTGATTCTATGATCTTACTTTTGAATCTGATATATTCACCATCCGCTGCAATTATATCATTAGCAATCCACCCTATGACTATCGGGAAAATCTTATATTCAATTTTGTGTGTAAGGTTTTCTAAATCAGCTAATGTTATCTTTTCACTAATCTCAAATTTCCCCTGCAGTATTATAGGTCCTCCATCAAGAATGTCAGTGACAAAATGAACTGTGGCACCATGGTATCGGTCCTTATTTTCAAGCACTTTCTGATATGTGTTCAATCCTGGATATTTTGGTAGTAATGATGGATGTATGTTTATGATTTTAGATTTGTAATTTTTAACTATACTTGCAGGTATTATTCTCATGTAACCTGCAAGAACGATTATATCTGGAGCTTGCTCAACCAAAAAATCTGATAAATCGCTATCTAAGTTACTCCCATGGCCCACTGTAACAGTTAAGTTATAGTCATTGCATATTTTAACTCCGGGTGCATCCGAATTGTCTGTAAATGCTGCAATATACTGTAATTTTCCATTTAATTCTGATTGATTCTCAAGGAGATTTTTTAAATTGGTGCCTTTCCCCGAGAATAAGACTACACATTTTTTAATCAACATAAACTAATTTAGATTTAAAAGGTTCTTTTATAATATGGCCAACCACTCGGTATGAAAATCTATGTTCTTTTAATATTTTATGAGCAGCGGAGAGATCTTTTTCTTCTATTACTGCTATCATACCTATGCCACAGTTAAATGTATTAAGCATTTCTTGATCATTAATTTTTGATAATTCTTGTATGTACCTAAATATTTTGGGGATTTTAAGGGCATTTAGATTAATACTTGCAGTCAAGCCATCTGGTATTATCCTGGGAACATTATCAGTTATCCCGCCACCTGTTATATGAGCTAATCCATTAATTTTAATTTTTCTTGTCAGTGCACAAACAATATCAGCATATAATCTTGTCGGCTTAACTAGTATGCTACTCATTTTGTTTGCACCGAATTTCCCCCGTAAACTTAACCTATTTTTATCAATAAGCTTATTTATCAGTGAGTATCCATTGGAATGGAATCCGCTGGATACAATGCCTAGAATAATATTGCCGTTTCGAATTTTTTTTGGGGAAATAATTTTTTTCTCTGAGACAACTCCAATACAAAAACCAGCTAAATCATAATCTTCATTGTTATACATTCCTGGCATTTCTGCAGTTTCACCTCCAATAAGACTTATGTCACACTTGTGACACGCTTTTTTTATACTATTAAGCACCACTGAATGAATAGACTGATTGATTTTACTTGTTGCTAAATAATCTAGGAAAAAAAGAGGCTTTGCACCACAAGTTATTATATCATTCACACACATCGCAACTAGATCTTGTCCAATATACTTATGATTTTTTAATTTTTTAGCAATCCTAAGTTTAGTCCCTACACCATCAGTACCTGAGACAATGACAGGATCCTCAATTTCCTTGCTAAGTCTGTATAAACTAGAAAAACCACCTATAGTTGACAGAACATTTTTGTCATACTTCGCTTTTCCCCTACTTAGTGAGTTAATAAGCGTATCCGCTCTACTAATACTGACCCCCGAGTCCTGATAGCTTATTTTACGTTTTTGCTTACTGTTCATAGCTATAGATAGGGTATAATTATATCTCAAAGCAATTATTATAGATACTTATATGACTCAAGAGCTTCATTATTCCCAAATCCCAATGGATTTTGGGTTTTTCACAAAAAAGACTTTCGACAACTTTATAGTTGGCGATAATAAGAAATTATTTAACTCGTTGATTGATTTTCAAAACAGTGATCAAATAATACTGCTTTATGGTTCAAAATCGTCAGGAAAATCTCATATCTGTGAAGCAATATTGAATGAGTGTGACGGTGGACACATCTTAGTCAATGATAGGCTCAAACTCATAAATTTAACCCTAACTGATTATTACAGTCTAGTTGTGATAGATGATTTAGACAAACTAGCAGTTTCGAAAGAGTGTGAAGAAAAACTATTTACAATAATAAATAATCAAATACTAAACAAAAAACCAGTCTTAGTAACGTCCTCTAAAGATATAAACGAATGTAATTTAAACCTTAAAGACCTATCATCACGATTATCATCTGATAAAATATTCACTATAAGCGATCTAGATGACTCAGATAAGATCAACATGATGATATCTTACTGTTCTCAAAGAGGACTTGAGATTCCTGATAAGGTTCTTAATTATATTATTAACAATTGCAGTAGAGATATATATTTTATTTGCGCATTAATAAAGAGTATTGATAGCGCATCTATGTCTACAAAAAAAAAGATTACCATCCCTTTCATAAAGAAAGTGCTTCAATTATTAAATAACTAACTATTCATTTTACTTACTAATTCAGCAAACCGTCTTCCATATGAAAGACAAATAGTCTTTTCTTCATCAGTTAAATCTACTAACTGATTATGGGAAACATGTGTTGGGCCATAAGGTGTCCCTCCTGATTTTGTAGAGGAAAGATTCTTTTCGCTATAGGGTACACCAGCTATAATCATGCCATGGTGTATTAGTGGGAGCATCATACTTAATAAAGTAGTTTCCTGTCCACCGTGCATACTCGATGTGGAGGTGAACACACCACCAAGCTTGTTCTCGAGAGTTCCGTTGAACCACTCTTGAGTAGTATTATCAAAAAACGCTTTGAGTGGTGCAGCCATGTTACCAAAGTGAGTAGGACTTCCTATTATCAATCCATGACATTTTTCAAGATCATCTTTCGACACAAGTATGTCATCATCATCGTTATAGTGATCAGACTCTACGGTTCTTATGATTGAACCTATATTATTCACAGACTCAATCCCCCTAGAGATAGCCCGTGCCATTTTTTTAGTTGAATCATTTTTAGTGTAATATAGTATTAATATGTCTCCCATATAACATAGGATACCTTTTATGACCTTTAAAAAAAATAGATTTAAATTAATTTCATTTCTTCTAATATTCGCTCTTGCTTCTTGTTCTTCAAACACTATAGAAATTCAAGGAACATCAAAATTTTCAACCATTGAACCAGAACAAAATCCTCATAATTTTCATACGGTCACTTATGGTGACACTTTATGGTCTATTTCATATAAGTATTATAACGACTCGCTATTGTGGCCAGATATATTCAAAAATAATAAAGAGAGGATATATGACGCAGATTTGATTTTACCAGGGCAAAGCCTCATAATATACCAACTTATTTCAGATGAATCTAAATCAAAAGCTAGATATCATGCAAAAACTAGGGGTCTATGGGTAGTAGGATATAGAGAAGAATCTGATATAAGCTTTTTGGAGAGTGATTAATAATGTGGAAAATTGTACTTTTATCGATTTTGATTGCCGCTAGCCATCCTTTTGTTGTTTATGCAGATCAATTTGACGAACAAACATCTTCCGAGATTATCAAACAAGCTGAGACAAACTATAAAAAAGTTTTAAAAGTTAAAAATGCCTGGAGAGATACACATAAGATTATCAAAAATGCCAAAAAAGCACATAATAACAAGGATTATGAGAAATCAATCACACTTGCTAGGAAGGCATTAAATGAAGCTAACATGGCTTTTGAACAATATGAGAAACAGAAAGATAACTATCGATTCTTAGATTAAGCACATAAAACTTTATCAAGATCGTCCATACTAAGTGCGCTCTTGTCTGACTCACCCCTTCTTTTGAATGTCACGTTATTTTGATTAGATTCTGACTTACCAACAATTATAAAATTTGGTATCCCTATGAGCTCCCAGTCATTGAGCTTATTGCCTAGTTTTGCGTCCCTATCATCTAGAATAATGTCATGACCTTTATTCATAAGATTTTCATATAATGTAGATGAATATTGCCTTATAGCATCATTTTTATTACCATCAATCTCAATTATTACAGCATCAAAAGGAGATATACTCTTGGGCCAAATAATTCCATTGCTGTCATGGTTCTGCTCAATCGCAGCAGCAATAATTCTAGACACACCTATTCCATAGCAGCCCATTTGAAGTGAGCGTAAGTTATTTTCAGAATCTGGAATTGATAGATTCATTGCCGAGCTATATTTGTCACCTAATTTGAAAATATGTCCTACCTCAATTCCTTTTTTATGCGTGAGCTCGTGGACTTTGATAATTTCGTCTATATTATCAGTTTTATATTTTTTTTGAGCAATTTCAAAGTTAATACCAACACCACTTTTGTCGATAAGCAGGTCATCTTCACCTGTATTAGCTATAACATGGAACTCATTTGACTTACTTCCGCCTATGTTCCCGCTGTCTGCATCGACCATAGTATATTCTAAATGAAGACGTTTAAATATGTTATGGTACGCATTCTTATAGATTTCATACCACTCATCAAGACAGCCTTTTTCTAAATGGAATGAATATGCGTCTTTCATCAAAAACTCTCTTGCTCGCATAACCCCAAACCTAGGCCTAATTTCATCTCGAAATTTAGATGATATTTGATATAGATTCATGGGAAGTTGTTTGTAGCTGTTAAGATCCTTTCTAATTAAATCAGTTATAACTTCCTCAAAAGTTGGGCCTACACAATAATCTCGGTCATGTCTGTCTTTAAGTCTCAGAAGCTCTGGACCATAGTTATTCCATCGTCCAGATTCTTGCCAAAGTTCAGACGGTTGAATTGATGGCATAATTATCTCGGCAGCACCTATTTTGTTCATCTCTTGTCTAATAATATCCTCAATCTTTTTCAATACACGAAAGCCGACAGGTAGAAAGCTATATTGACCAGAGGACTGTTGTCTCACTAATCCTGCTTTTATCATAAGCTTATGACTAATTATTTCAGCTTCAGAGGGATTATTTTTTTGAGTAAATAAGGGATATTTTGATGCTTTCATAATTTATTGTAGAAATCTTTAACTATTTAAGTTTACCATGTTTGTATGTATCATATATATCAATAATCTAGACTTACTTAATTAATGATAAAATATTTAAAAGAATGGTACGATGCTAATTTTACGGATCCTAACCAAGTATCTCTTGCTCTGATATTGATATTTTCTACTCTAATAACTTACATCCTTATTCAAACCATTGCACCCATACTTGTCGCTATTGTTCTGGCTTATATGCTGGAGGGTCTGGTTCAAAATCTCATGAAAACAACAAATATTGTTCGCAATATTTCTGTGATTATTGTTTTCTTGATATTTTTAGTTGTAAGTATTCTTACTATGTTTATGTTAATACCTCTATTGTTGGATCAACTGACATTATTTGTAAAATCATTGCCTGACATCTTTGATAAAAGTAAAAATCTAATTCTTGGTATGTATAATGAGAACGAATATATACCAAAGGATTATATCGATAAATTATTCCTTGGTTTACAGGGTGAAACATCTAAACTAGGTAATTCAATATTCGCCTTCTCATTAGCATCTGCAGGCGGCCTATTCGCAATTATTGTCTATACAATATTGGTACCGATAATGATATTCTTCATGTTGTTCGATAAGGATGCAATTAATAATTGGATTTCTAAATTCTTCCCAAAAAAACTTGAACTAACCCAGAGGGCGTATTCTGAACTTAATCTCAAAATTGGAAATTATATTCGATGTAAATTTATCGAAATCATAATTGTTTGGGTTGCATCATTCCTCCTTTTCATAGCATTAGATCTTAACTATTCATTGTTATTAAGCTTCTTATGTGGAATATCTGTGATCATTCCATATGTTGGCATGATTGCAGTTACTATACCTATAATACTTGTGAGTTACTTTCAATGGGGAATAGCATCAGAGTTCTGGTATGTGATAGTTGGGCATTTGTTAATTCAAGCGATTGACGGAAATGTTGTTGTCCCAATTTTATTTTCAGATGCTGTAAACATCCATCCTTTTGCTATATTATTATCAATATTGTTTTTTGGATCTGTTTGGGGAATTTGGGGGGTGTTCTTTGCGATTCCTTTAGCAGTATTAATTAATACCATACTTAATGTCTGGCCTCGAACCTCTCCAGAAGGAAACATATGAGCATATTTAAAGGAAGCATGGTGGCGATAGTGACTCCTATGAATGAGGATGGAACGCTTGATTTTGCTTCACTGAAAAATTTAATAGAATTTCACATACAAAATCAAACGGATGTAATTATATCCGTAGGAACAACTGGAGAATCTGCAACTTTAGATTTTGATGAGCACTCACAAGTTATCAAAAAAACTATAGAACTCGTCAAAGGAAGAATCCCAGTCATAGCCGGAACAGGCGCTAATTCAACTTTGGAAGCAATTGAGTTGACAAAGAGTGCGAAAAGCAACGGTGCAGATGGATGTTTGCTTGTCACACCCTATTACAACAAACCTACACAAGAAGGACTATATCAGCATTACACAAAAATTGCTGACGAGGTTGATATTCCACAAATATTATATAATGTTCCCGGAAGAACGTCTGTTGATATGCAACCTGAGACCGTTTTACGATTATCAACGCACAAGAATATAGTAGGTATTAAGGAGGCGTCTGGTAACAAAGAGAGGTCTAATAACCTCATGAAATTATGCTCGGCTAATATGAAAATATTTACTGGTGATGATAAAACATCTGCGAGTGATATTATCGATGGTTTCTCTGGGAACATTTCTGTAACCGCAAATATTGCGCCTAGCGATATGCATCAAATGTGTAAATTTGCGAGTGAGGGTAATATTGAAATGGCAAACAAATTAAATGATAAACTAGATATACTTCATGATTCATTATTCTGTGAATCTAATCCCATACCTGTGAAATGGTGTTTACATAAAATGGGTCTAATTAAAAAGGGCATCAGATTACCATTGACTTGGATGGACAGCAAATATGACGAATTATTGAATCAAGCACTTATTAAAGCAGGTGTTAGTGATGAATAGAAAGTTTCTTATTTTACCTCTGATCTTATTCATCGCTGGTTGTTCAAGTATGAGTGATTATGCGAAAAATATCTTATCTGATCCAAGAAATGAAAAACTTGTGTACAAAACAAATGAGGATTACAAGTCGAGTCAGATAGATTTAATTATACCTCCTGATTTATCACAACCAAACAATAAAAATGCTCTCTCACTACCTGAGATTGTCAACAATGACAGTAATAAATTATTCACGATTGACACTAAGCTTGAGAATATCAAGGTCTATGAAGAGGGAAAAGATATGTTTTTGTCTGTGACCACTCAAGATAAGATTGCACTTTGGGAAAAGATAAAGTTATTTTGGTATGAAGAGGGCTTTGGAATTTTAAGTGAAGATATTACTATATCCACTTTGCGAACTAATTATCTTGAGAACCTAAGTGAAGCACAGCTTGGTACAATTCAGAGAGTTGTGGGAAGATACGTACCTCTACTTGTATCACCTGAAACTCGAGATAGTTACAGCACACGTCTAATCAGAAAGGACAATTCATACAATATTATCATTACTCATTACGGAAAAGAATTTATGTCTGATGGCGATACAGAGTTTAGGTGGCAAAACAGACCAAGAGATACCGAATATGAAAATGAGATGATAAGTAGATTATACTTGTATCTAGGTGGAGAAGAAGCAAAAGAGGCAGGATATATTGTTGCTACTGGCAGGAAGGCATTGAATAATGTGTCTATCTCAAGCAACGAACAAGGCCTTCAAACACTATATGTTCCTGAAATATACGAGAGAGTATTTCCAAAGATAATTACCAGCCTTGAATTACTAGGATTAAATATCATTTCTTCAGATTCATCTGCCGGTCTAATAGTTGTAACTATTGAAAAAGATTTATCCATAAGTCCGCAGATATCCTCAGCACTTACAAAATTGGAATCCCTAAAACAAAAATCTATTATTACACAGGAAGAGTATTTAGAGAAAAGAGAAATATTAATGCAAAAGCAGGCAGAGCAAGAAAGTAGTGGATTTTTTGATAGACTGTTTGGTAAGGAAAAAGCGAATACTTTTTTCATAAGATTGGAAGTAGGAGGGTCTAAAGGAGAGCACACGCTCGTAACGATAGAGGACAGTTCAAATACTCAGATACAGACTCCTGCATCAGAAGAGGTTATGAGAGGGCTATACGTTAATCTTAGATAAACTAATCTTTAACTTTATGTATTTGAGCGTAAGCAGAATGATTATGAATTGACTCAAAATTTTCTGATTCAACTATATATTCTGTGACCCTATCATCATTATTAAAATGCACTGCGATATCACGGACCATGTCTTCCACGAATTTAGGATTATCATATGCACGTTCAGTAACGAACTTCTCATCTGGTCTTTTGAGTAACCCATATAACTCTGAAGATGCTTCTTTCTCAACTATATCAATTATCTCCTCAATCCAAATAAAATCATTAATTGTAGCAGTGATTGTTACATGTGATCTTTGATTATGAGCACCATAGTCAGAAATTTTTTTAGAGCATGGACATAGACTAGTTACTGGCACAAGCACTTTAACTTTGAGCTTAGATTTTCCGTCTTCCACTTCTCCAATGAGAGATACACTATAATCAAGAAGACTCTCAACTTTGGATACAGGCGCTGTTTTATTGATGAAATATGGAAACTTCATTTCGATGTGGCCAGATTCTGCTTCTAAAAGCAACAACATTTCATCTATCATCTTTTTGAATGAATCAACCGTAATTTGCTCTTCATGTTTATTAAGGATATGTACAAACCTTGACATGTGAGTACCCTTGAAATCATGAGGTAGATTAACGTACATATTAAAATTAGCTATAGTAGATTGCTCTTTGCCTGATCTCTGTTTAATAATCATTGGGTGAACTATATCTTTGATTCCAACTTTATTGATTGGCATGTTTCTGGTATCTGCTTGTCCTTGAGTATCAGGTAGAGTGTTGATTTCTAATTTCGATTTTGATGTTGACATGTTTACCCCTACATTATTTATTCTGAGTATATAACCGCAGAATTATTTGTTTCCCAAAGTTTAATTTCACTTACCTTTATGTTATCAGTATTAATATTTTTTGATAGTTCTTTGTAAATATATTTCGAAATATTTTCTGCAGTGGGATTATCTTCCTTAAAAGGCTCAATATCATTAAGAAATCTATGGTCTAATTTTGAAATAATTTCCGACAAACTATTTTTTATATCTTTAAAGTCAATTACCATACCTATAGTATTGATTTTGTTACCTTCTACTTTCGCTTCAACTGTCCAGTTGTGTCCATGCATTCTCTTGCAGTCACCAGGGTGACCATTAAGTATATGTGCTGAGGAGAATTCTTTTTTCACTATAAGCTTAAACATTTGTATTAATCAACTACCTTTTTATTTTTAGTAATGCGATTGTAAATTTCATTGATTTTAAATTCTAATGATTTTTTGTCCAAGCCTATTTCAGCGTATAGTTCATCCTGATTGCCATGAGAGACAATTCTGTCAGGTATACCAAAATTGGTTATTGTTATTTCATAACCTCGTTCTACTAGATATTCATTGACAGATGATCCAGCACCCCCAGTAATTACATTATCTTCAATAGTGATAAGATGCTCATGTGTTGTAGATAACTCATCTATTATATCTTTATCTAAAGGTTTGACGAATCTCATATCGACTAATGTCATAGAGAGTTTTTTTGATATCTCAGCAACATCTCTAATTAGTTGCCCAAAAACAAGAACTGCAATTTTTTGTCCTTTGAACATTATTTGAGATTTGCCAATAGCCAACTCGTTATCAGTCATAGTAATGTTATTTACTTGCGTGTTCCCTCTTGGATATCTAATTGCGCAAGGACCTCTATGATTAAGGCCAGTATTTAACATCATCAACATTTCCTTTTCATTGGATGGTGTCATAATGACAATATTAGGCAATACGCGCATGAAAGATATATCGTAAATACCATGATGAGTCTCTCCGTCTGCGCCAACCAAACCAGCCCTGTCAATCGCGAAGAATACATCTAAATTCTGCAGATTGACATCATGAATCAATTGATCATATGCTCTTTGGAGGAAGGTTGAGTAGATAGCAACAATTGGTTTCAATCCGCCCACAGCAAGACCGGCAGCTAAAGTTACTGAGTGTTGTTCAGCTATTCCAACATCAAAAAACCTATCTGGATATCTTTCTTCAAATTCAACTAAACCCGAACCTTCGCGCATTGCTGGAGTGATAGCAACAAAATTCTCATTTTTTGATGCAGCATCGTTAATCCATTTACTGAAAATATTTGTATAAGTTAATAGAGGGGACTGTCTTTGTATTTCACTTGCACCCGTTTGAATGTTGAATGGTGTCACACCATGATATTTGATAGGATCTCTCTCTGCGATTTTATAGCCTTTACCTTTTTTTGTAATAACATGAAGTAAAATTGGGCCACTCTTGTCTTTTAGATTATCTAGGATTTTATTTAATGATGAAATATCATGTCCGTCTATTGGACCATAATATCTAAAACCAATCTCTTCAAACAAATGTCCTGGCGAGAGAAGGTTTTGAGCGTTATCTTTAATCTTTTTTATAATTTTCTTAATAGGATGTTCATCGCTCAAGAACTTATCACCTTTCTGTTTAATCGTAGACATAGTCTTCCCTGACAATATCTTCGTTAGGTATTTATTCATTGCTCCTACATTAGGCGATATAGACATCTCATTATCATTGAGAATGACAAGCATTTCTTTTTTTAAATAGCCAGCATGACATAATGCCTCGTAAGACATACCTGCAGTGATTCCTCCATCACCTATAACTGATATTATTTTATAATCTTCTTTTCTTCTATCTCTAGCTATACACATTCCTAATGCGGCACTTATAGATGTACTCGAATGACCTGCTCCAAAGACATCATACTCACTTTCATTTATTTTAAGAAAACCTGATATACCTTTATATTTTCTGATTGATAGAAGCTTATTTTTTCTACCCGTCAATATTTTATGTGGATAACATTGGTGGCCAACGTCCCAAATTATTTTATCGTGAGGAGTATTGAAAATATAATGTAAGCAAATCGATAGTTCAACGGTTCCAAGACCAGCAGCCAAATGCCCGCCTGTCTTTGAAATCACCTCCAGAATATAATCCCTAATTTCACTAGCAAGGCTAGTGAGTTGACTACCATTAAATTTTTTAAGATCATTAGGGGTGTCTACCAAATCTAATAATTGATAATTATTTTTCATCATCAAGCACTTTGATTATCTGTTTTGCATCTTCTAATGCCTTTTGACATTTTTTTGAGAGCACCACTCCCTCTTTATATTTTGTAATCGATTCTTCTAGGGACAGTTCATCAGACTCTATTTGTTCAAGTATTTCTTGAAGTTTCTTTAAGTCGTTTTCAAAGGTATTAATGTTATTACTTTTCTTAGTCATTTTTATATGTTATCACCGCTTTTTCAACGAAGTTATTACTTACATCCATTACTTCTATGATAATCTTATCTTCCTTAAAAGTCATACCCGGTTGTGGAATCTCTTGCAATGTCTCTAGGATATAGCCGTTAATTGTTGTTACATTAGAGTCTGGTAAATTTACACCGAGCCTTTTATTAATGTCCCTCAATTGAATTGAACCATGAACTTCTATTTTGTTGTGTGAAATATCAGTGATAAGCTGATTTTTCTGATCTAATGAACTATACTCACCAACTATTTCTTCGAGAATATCATCGAGCGTTAATATCCCTTTCGTCTCACCATATTCATCAACAACACAACCGATTCTTTTTTTTTCTTTCTTAAAAGTAATGAGTTGACTTAATAATGATGTATCCTCAGGAATGAAATATGGTTCATTAGAGAATGTCAATAGACTTTCCTTATTTATATTTGTGCAGTTTTCTATCATAGATGGAATATGTTTTTTATTAAAAAAGCCTTTAACATTATTCAATGATTTCGAATATATCGGCATGCGAGTATGATTGATACTGATTAATTTTTTATTTATATTATCCGGTGTATCATCAATATCAATGCCCTCTACATCATTTTTAGGAATCATGGCATTCTCAACTGTGACTTTTTGCAGATCAAGTAGGTTAAGCACCATCTCCTCATAGTTTTCAGTAATCTTACTCGATGATTCTTTGATGATTGTCTTTATTTCTTCATTTGATAGATTATCTGATCCTATGTTTTTTTTATTTACCTTAAAAACTTTTAAAATAACCTTGGAAAAAAAATTTATAAAAAGCACTACAGGAGAGAAAAACACAAGCGAGTAGTAAAATACAAAGGATATATTATAAGCTATTTTGTCAGCATGATGAGAAGCAAATGTCTTTGGTGTGACCTCTGAAAATACTAAAATCAAAAAAGTTAGAATACCAGCAGCAATTGCTATCCCTTTGTCACCATATAATTCAATAGCAATAAGTGTTGTTATGGCAGATGCAAGTATGTTAACAAAATTATTTAAGAGAAGTATTAGCCCCAGTGTCTTATCAGTATTAGTTAGAAGATAGTCAACTCTTATTGCTGATGGTTCATTATTTTTAACACGGTGCTTCAGTTTGTATTTATTTACGCTCATCAGCGCAGTTTCTGAACCTGAGAAAAATGCAGATAATATTAGAAGTATAACTAGAATAACGAAAAGACTTTCTATAGATAAAGAGCTCATATTTAATTAACCGATAAAAAGTTTAGTACCAAGATATGCGAATAGCAAAAATGCTAGCCCTCCAATTGTCATATTTGCCGCTGCGATATCATTTATACCGAAGTAAGACTTTTTAAATAGAAGGTATAAATAGGTTACCCAAGCAATAATTGAGAACATAATTTTCTGTGTATACTCCTCTCCAATTTCACTTGTCATGTATGGAACACCTGTTAGTAATGAGAAAGTAAGTAAAATAAATCCAGAAATTATCAATTTATGCATTATCTGCCCCATCTCTTCGATTGATGGAAAAGAATTTAAAAGAGTAGAGTGATTTACATTTTTTATGCTACTGATTTGATATTTTAGAATTAGAGCTTGAGTTCCTGCAAGAAATAGAAATCCGTATGATGAAAGAGAAAATATTATGTGTAAATAAAGATTCTTCTCAACAGTAGATCCTGATTGAGGAAGGTCAAGTATGATAAAAGTTATCAAAGATAGGAATATTACAGGATTAAGAATCAGGCCAATATAATCGACTGGTCTATAAAAATTCAAGATAATGAAAAATAAATTTATTATAAACAGGGTTATGAATAAAGAGCTCACGAAACTAAAAATATTGAACGGATATGCTATTTTGTATACAAATAAACCTAACAAAGCTAACCCTATAATCCTTAAATATGAGATACTAATCGGAATCTTACAGTCCTTGCCCATATATAAGTTGAACAAGCAAACAGACATTGCTAGGTAAATAATTCCGATAATATGTGGCAGGTACAGCATTACTTATCCTTATTTAATTAATACTGATCCTTGAGCTTCACATGTTTTTTTGTGGTCCATCTTTGATGATTATATATAAAATTGATCGCTAATAGACCAATATTTTATAGATTTTAAAGAAAAAATGTGAGTTTTTTAATAATGTGGTGATATAATCACATGATTCAAAAATGAGGTTGAAATGGTTAGAGTGAGATTATCAAGAGGTGGCGGTAAAAAAAGACCCTACTATCATATAGTAGTCGTAGACCAAAAGTCTAAGCGCGATGGAAAATGCATAGAGAGAATTGGAAGTTACGATCCAAATCTAGAAAATGAGAGGAGAATAACTCTTAAACAAGATAGGTTAGATTATTGGATTAATCTAGGCGCTCAAATGTCAGAAAGAGTCAAACTGCTGAGGAAGTACACTCAAGATGCAGATAACTTAGAAAAAAGACAGAAAGTTAAGAGTTCACTTCTTGAGAAAAACAAAGCTCGAAGATTGAAGGCAAAAGAAGCAGAAGCAGCACCTGCAGAAGAAAAAGCAGAAGCAGCACCTGCAGAAGAAAAAGCAGAAGCAGCACCTGCAGAAGAAAA
>MDTE01105428.1_pt1 | contig 35666 bp, 22 predicted proteins | sample 811231 | NCBI WGS metagenome assembly MDTE01 (sample SAMN05326651, study PRJNA326480) | marine metagenome | isolation source: seawater | place: Indian Ocean: Red Sea | collected 2010
CGTTGCTGTCTGCATAGCGGACCACATCGAGCCAATGTCGGCCCCAGCGTTCCCCGTAACGTGGAGAGGCGAGAAACCGATCTACCAAACGCGCATAGGCCTGGGGTTGCTGGTCGGAGAGGAAGGCGCGGACCTCGGCTGAACTGGGTGGGAGGCCTCTCAAGTCGTAGGAAAGCCTGCGAATCAGCGCCTGTCGCGAGGCCATGGGATTTGGAGTCAGCCCGGCTTCCTCGAGTCGGGACAGGATGTAGTGGTCGACAGGCGACTGCGCCCATACCGCGTTCTCAATGTGAGGCAGCTTCTTCGGGCTGATCGGTTTGAAGGCCCAATGCTGGCGAGACGCTGGAGACTCCGCGTTGCTGAGGGCCGAGCAGGCCAGCAACAGGGCCCAGGCGGTGAGTTGACCTTGCGACCGTCTCAACAAAGTGGGCCTTCCCTAAAACGAGCGGCGCGGCACCGAAATCGTCCGGCAGAAAAACCAGCGAAGTCTGCCGCAGACCTCCTATCATAGACGCGCCTGGAACGGGTGTCGATTCGAGTTCGGACGCGAAAGCCGGCACCGGAGATGGCGTGGCCAGACTCACACTACGGCGCAGCTTTGCGAATCAGACGAATCGCACGGTCGGCAAACCGCGCACCCAGGAGTCGATAGCCTTGCGCTGATAGGTGCAGGTCATTCTTGATTGTTTTCCCTTTGCGGTTGGTACCATCATTGAGGTCGTCCGTATTGACCAGAGCGGCCCGTGGATGGCCCTTTACGAAAGCTTGCTGGGCCTGTCGGACCCTGGTCCAGTGCGGGTAGCGTTTGTTCGCGAGATCGAAATCGCTCAACCGTCCAATGACGACGTTGATGTCAGTCCGTTCCAAGTCGGCTTCAAGTTGTTGTATGAGCCCCATCAGGCTGGCGAGGTAGACCGTTCCGTGCTTCTCCCGTGCGTCCCGTTCCCCTTGCATCCACACGAACGTAACCGAAGTGAACGCCCTGCCCTGGCGGGCCCGTTTGACTTTGTTGATCAGCCGATCGTACAGATCACCGCGGGTCTCCGGTGGTTTTCCACTGGCGGGTCTCCAGTTTTTGTGCCACCTTCGGATGGGCTGGCCACCTTGTGCGTCCTTGACAACCGTCACGCATTCCGTTCCGAATGCGTGGCTGACAGCGGGCGTGAACGACTCCTGCGGGCGGAGGCCAGCCATGTTTGATTGGCCTGACAGAATAAACAGATGATGCACGTCATTCCGCCGTGCCTCACTGGGACCGGCCGCGGCTACCGCGAACAGGAAGACTGGCGTAGAAAAACGGGCCTGGCGAAAGTTATGTCGTTGCATAATGAGGCTTTCGCGGCAGGAAGCCGCGCCTTTCAGTCAAGTTCATGTGGCAGTCGGAAAGCCTACGCGCGGTAGTCACGATCACAAACAAAGCAAGCGGCCGGCAGCTGTACGCCTACGCTTCAGCCGCCGTGTCCGGACTTGCTTCTGAAGTATTCTCGCGAGCCTCACAGGTTCTTCCTGGACGCGTCCCACGTTGTACCCCATGACCACCGGGCAGGCCAGTTTGGGAAGGCGCTGCGGTCAAACTAGCAACCGCCCTCGGGTCAATAACGCATGCGAAAATCATTCGTAGCCGACTGATCCACACCACGCATCAAGAACAACGTCCGCAATGCCATATCGAGCCGGCCCGGACGTCGATGCGGATCGTCGTGTTGGTGCTGGTAAATGGACGTGGTGGGCATATATCGTAATGTCATGCCACGTCGAGCATGGTCGGAATGGTTTGCTTCGGATCCGTGATAAAGATAGACGTCGTGCAATGAGATTTGCCCCGCCTCCAATTCGATGTCGACGGCGTGGGATTCATCAAACTGATCCGGCAACAGTTCGCGATTTAACGCGAGACCGGGTCCATCGTTGATCCCGTGCTCCGCCACCTGCTGTTTCCGGTGAGATCCAGGGATCACGCGCAAACAGCCATTTGCTTTGTTCGAATCGTCTATGGCGATCCACACGGTGCAGGTTGCCAGAGGTGTGATCGGCCAGTATTCCCCATCCTGGTGCCAGGGCGTGGCAGTACCGACCCGCGGCGGCTTTGCGAAGAGGCTGCAATTCCACAGTGCCACGTCGTTGCCCAGCACCTGGCACACGAGGTCCAGTATCTCGGGTTCGCGAGCAACGTTGAGAAACCAAAGATCATAGGCCAGCAGGGCTGCACAATAATCGTTGAATTCTGGGTGCCGTTCAATCAGCCGGCGATGTGCGTGGCCAATATCCTCAAGCATCCGCGGGGGTACGCGATAGTCAGGTATCACGTACCCGTGATTGCGGTACTGACTGAGCTGGTCGGCGCTAAGTTTTACAGCAGGCATGGTGAAGTCCGCGGTTTTCAAATGGAGTTTCTCGGGACAGGGCATTTCGGTCGCGTCGGGCGGTCGGTTTGGTGGCCTCGGCAAGACAGGGTGATTTGCCAACCTCTGACGGTCATTGGTCGAATCCTCGCATTCTACACTTATGCTCTACCAGGTGAGCCCCGTGCTCGGCCTGCCAACAGGCCAACACCTGGCCCGGGATCGGAATCGGCGGTTGGCGTGCCGGCTGTCGCAGGTGGTGGGTCTGGATCTGAGCTGGCCAAGTAGTACGATGCGAGTTCTTCGGTGACGACACCCCATCGGAGTGGCGTGCCATTTCGGTCATCCTCGACTCAGGACGGTAACCATGGAACTGTACAAGCGAAGCAGGCGAGACTTTCTTACCAGCGGTACCGCAGCGATGGTGGCCACCGGAGTTGCGCCGGCGATCCATGGCGCGACAGACAAGGCGGCTGCTCGTATTAAAGTGCTGGGGCCGGAAGGGCATCGGTATGAGGTTCATCACGACCACCTGAAACCCCCGGAAGGAATTCCCTGGCAAGATACCCATGGAGTGGCGATTGATGCGGAAGGGTTGATTTACGTGAAGCATCGCACCAAGACCGAGAAACACGTCGATGCGGTGGTCGTTTTCGATCCGCAGGGCAGAGTCGTCAGATCGTTCGGCAAAGAGTACCACGGAGGTGGCCATGGAATCGACGTTCGCAAAGAGGGAGGGGAAGAGTTTCTTTACCTCTGTGACAACAAGGGGTACATCGCGAAAACGAGTCTCAAGGGTGAAACAGTCTGGAAGCACACTGCACCGCGCCTCGATATCTACGCAGGAGCGCGGCCTTTCCTCTCTCGCCGACCGGGTGACTATGGAAAAGGACACAAGTTCAGCCCGACAAATATCGCATTTGCGCCGGATGGTGGTTTCTATGTGGCGGATGGATACGGTTCGCATTACGTGATCCAGTACGATGCCAAAGGTTCCGTACAAGGCTACTTTGGCGGCGTGGGGAGTGCCTCAGGAAAGTTTCAGACGCCTCATGGAATCTGGTGGGATAACCGTCCAGGGCGAACACCTGCCCTGGTGGTCTGCGACCGGGCGAATGCCCGTTTGCAGTATTTTTCTGCAAGGGGAGAGTATCTGGGAGTCGTGGACGACGTGCTTTTCCCGGCGGACATTGATACGCGAGGGTCGGTGATGGTCGTACCCGATCTGCACGCCCGCATCACGCTCTTCGACAAGGCCAATCAGGTGATCTCTCATCTTGGCGACGATCCTCAGTGGCGCCAAAAAGTCCTGGCGGACGACCTGGCGTTACGTCGGCAACCTCAACGTTGGGAGAACGGCCGGTTCATCCATCCACATGATGCTTGTTTTGACAGCGCAGGTAATCTTTATGTGGCGGAATGGGTGGCTACGGGCCGAATCAACTTCCTCCGCCACGTGGGCTGACTCCGCCTTCGTACCTGGCGCTTGTCCGGGTCCTGCCCCATGGCCAGGTGGCTCGGAGGGTACTATGCTGCGACGGCATGAATCGCAAAACGCAGCAAATCGTCCCGGAGACGCACTTCTCACGCTTTGGCCACTGGTTGGAGATGGAGAGTAAGGCAGAACGAGACCGTCTCGAAGAACGGCGCAAGGTGCAGTCTTCCGAAGGCGCCGAGAAGGGGGGGGAGTCACTTCTGGGAATGGTTGTGCGCGATCATACGATTGGGCTTGGTGGTCGTTATCTGTTGACCCTGCAGAAACGTCGGCAAGGCCAGCGGTTACCGTGGAACCGGTTTAAAGTTGGCAGTCCGGTCGACCTGACGGCGGATGAACAGGGGCGTCCTGTCGCCGGGATTGTCAGCAAAAAGCGTCACGACCGGCTGCAGATTGCCGTAGACGACTGGCCGGAGGGAAATCTATTTCGGGTCGATCTGTCGCCAGACGAAGTTACGCGCCGGCGTCAGGTCGCGGCGATGGAACTGGCTCAGAGGGCTACCGGGCGACTTGCGGTATTACGGGACCTTCTGCTCTACCACCGTCGGCCTAAGTTCCAGCAAATTGAGCGAGTGCCGACTGACGGCCGGCTCAATCCATCGCAACAAAACGCGTTGGAGTGGGTGATGGCAGCAGAGGATCTGGCGATCATTCACGGACCACCTGGAACAGGAAAAACCACGACCCTCGTGGAAGTCATCCGCCAAGCGGTCGCGCGCGGTGAAAGAGTCCTGGCTTGTGCACCGAGTAATACGGCAGTTGACAATCTGCTCGAGCGCCTTGCCACTGCGAACGTCAATTCCGTCCGTCTGGGGCATCCAGCGCGTGTCCTGGAAGTCGTCCGCAACCGTACGCTTGACGCACTTGTGGAAGCGCATGATTCCCATCGAATCATCGCCGAGATGCTCTGGGAAGCGGACGACCTGGAACGTCGGTCGGGAAAATGGGGACGCCGCAGCGGTGGCCGCGGAAGAAAATCACGCCAGCGGCAAGGCGCCAGAGAATTGAGGCGGCATGCGCGCCTGATGGAAAAGCGGGCGATCCAGGATGTCCTTGATGATGCCGACGTCATCTGTGCGACCGTCAGCTTCGATTTTTCCTTTCTCGGTGACGAGCAATTCGACCTACTGGTGATCGATGAGGCATGCCAGAGTGTTGAACCTGGCTGTTGGGTCCCTCTCAGGTTTGCGCGGCGTGTGGTCCTGGCGGGAGATCACTGCCAGTTGCCACCTACGATCCTATCTAAACCGGCCGCCCGCGAAGGATTTGCGGTGAGCTTAATGCAACGGTTGATTGAGTTTTACGGTGATACCGTCGCACGGACTCTAGAAATCCAGTACCGCATGCATCGACAGATTATGGAATTTTCGTCGGCCTGTTTTTATGAAAACCGGCTGGTGGCACATCCGAATGTGGAGAGCCACACGTTGGCCGACCTGATCGATTTATCGGCCACGGATCTTGACCTGGGGCCAGTCACCTTTTTTGACACCGCCGGTGCTGGCTGGGATGAGGAACTGGAGCCCGAAGGTTTGAGTCGACGCAATCCCGCTGAGGCCGCTTTCGTCTTGCGGCAGGTACGCGAATTGTGTGACGCAGGTGTCCGGCCGCAGGATATTGCCGTGATCGCTCCATACGCCGCCCAGGTTCGCTGGCTGCGAGACCAGTCACCCTGGGAGGAGTTGGAGATTGATACCGTCGACGGCTTCCAGGGCCGTGAAAAGGAAGTCGTGGTGATGGGGACGGTCCGGTCCAACGCGAATCATGAAATCGGTTTCCTGGCAGACGAACGCAGGATGAATGTTGCGCTGACGCGAGCAAAACGGCGGCTGATTGTCATTGGCGATAGTGCAACACTGGCAGCAAGCGAGTTCTTTTCAGATTTACTTGGCTGGTTTGAAACGATCGGGGCCTATCGCTCGGTGTGGGATGTGGCACCAGAGAACGACACCTAGCACTGGCGGTGTCCCGGGTGGCCGTCGACGGTTGAGGGTGACCGGTGCGAGGACCACGAGTAAACTGGGGGGATGGCGAATCACACATCAAGATGCTCTCCCTCGCCCGTCTCGCTGATGGCCACCCTGGCGTTTCTGGCCGCGTCAGCCTCGGCCGGCGATCAGGACATTTTTTTTGAGCGACAGGTGCGCCCGCTGCTAGCACGCCATTGTTTCGCTTGCCACGGCAGTCAGAAACAGGCGGGCGGGTTGCGTCTGGATTCAGCGGCCGCAGTCAAACGCGGTGGACAACGCGGCCCGGTGGTCGTTCCTGGTAAACCCCGCGCTAGTCTCCTCCTGTCGGCAATCGAACGCCGCGGTGCGCTGAAGATGCCACCAGCCCGGCCTTTGTCGAAAGCTGCGCAGGCAATCCTGACGCGATGGGTATCCGAGGGGGCACACTGGCCAGCACGGAACGGGGCAACGTCAGCGCCAGATGACAATGAACAGCAACTCTGGTCCTTGAAACCTGTTCAGGATCCCTCATTGCCGCGCCCTCACGACGCGGCCTGGTGCCGGGCCCCCGTTGATTGTTTTATCCGGAGTCGGCTGGAGGCGGTCGGTCTCGCACCGACCCGTCAACTTTCCCGTTCTGCACTTTTGCGGCGAGTCTCGTTTGATTTGAATGGCTTGCCGCCCACGCTGGATGAACTGAAACAGTTTACGCATACCGCGGACCCAGACGCCTTTGGACGAGTTGTCGATCGTCTGCTGGCATCCCCCAGCTACGGCGAACGCTGGGGGCGCCATTGGCTTGACGTGGTCCGCTATTGTGATTCGCGTGATGCACGGCACACCGGGCAGGCCTACGATGTAAACGAAGCCTGGCGTTATCGGGATTGGGTTGTCAACGCGTTCAATCGGGACCTCGCGTACGACGAATTCGTGCGGCAACAAATCGCCGGCGACATTCTTCCAATCTCTGACTCGCAGGAGGACGCAGCGCGCGGCCTGGTCGCGACCGGAATGCTAGTGATCGGCGAATGGGGTTCGGGGGACGCCGATGCGAAAAAAATGTACACCGACATTGTCGATGACCAGATCCACGTCGTGACACAAGCATTCCTGGGGGTATCCCTGAGCTGTGCCCGGTGTCACGACCATAAATTCGATCCCTTCACGACACGTGACTATTACGCGATGGCGGGAATTTTCTTCAGCACCCAGATCGCGACCCCGCGCACCGACGCGCCGTTAATGCGCGTGCCATTGCTGACCGCAGGGGAGCGGGAGCGTCGCGCGCGCTTGCATGCCGATGTTGCCGAGATCGATCGAAAACTCAAGGAATTGGAGGAAACGCGTCGCAACGAGCTACGAAAATATATCGCGGCGCAAACCTCGCGGTATTTGCAAACCGTGTGGGAGTTGGAGGAACAACGACTACGGTCGCTGGACCAGCAGGTCACAACGGAGGTGATCGCAAACAAAGCTCGGCAGCAAGAACTTGATCCCATCGTGCTCGCGGCCTGGGATCGGTCCCTGGGAGAGCGCATCGACCAGGGCAATGTGCTTCCGATTGGGCAACCCGAGACGCCGCTTGCGGGCGTTTTCTGTTGGAAGACGGAGGCGGTGCAACCGCTCTTCCTGGTCAACACCAATGCATACGAAGTGCGCGTCCCCGGCCGCATGGCACCGCGCAGCGTGGCAGTGCATCCCACCCCCACCCGCGGCGTCGCTGTCGCGTGGCGCAGCCCAATTGATGGAGAAGTGGAGCTGCGTGGCATGGTCCGGGATGTTCACGATGGTGGCAACGGCATCGAATGGGCGCTGGAACGGAGTCGCGGTGTCGACGTAGCCACGCTTCAATCCGGAGCTATTGGCCGGGGAGGTGTGGCGGCCATTGGCGAGGACCTGACACCGCTCGCGGTACGCGTTGGTGACCGGATCCGGCTCGTGATTAACGCTAAAGCGAACAACCATGTCTGTGACTTGACCCGGCTGGATCTGGAAATCAAAGAAATAGTGGGGGCACGGCGTGTCTGGCGGCTTGGTCCAGATGTGGTTGACGATCCTGGTATGGGCAATCCACATGCGGATGGACACGGTCATCCTGCAGTCTGGCAGTTTCTCCACATGGCGCGGCGCACGACGGTGCAACGACCGGCGTTCCGCGCGTTGGAACCCTGGTTCGCTGCTGTGGCGAAGTTGAACGCGCAGCAAGTGAGGGACGCGGCGGCCGCGATCCAGGCAAAGTTGTTGAAGCGGGCAGCCGACGATGGCGCGACGAAGGCATTGTCCGCCTGGCTCGTCTCGCCGGACGGTTTACTGGGAAACACTGACCGGGTCGCCCTTTCAACCGCGGGGGAGAAACAGCGCAACAGGCTCCGTTCCATGCGGGATATGATTGTAAAACAACTTGCCCCTGCCGAATTCGCACTAGCAGCGCGGGAAGGCGGCGTGCCTGGGACGGAGCACGAAGGTTTCCAGGATGCCCGCGTCCACGTGCGTGGGGACTATACGCGACTGGGTGAGCGTGTGCCCAGGGGATTTCCGCAGATCCTGACAGGCGTGCAGCGTCCTCCCATCAACGAAGGAAGCGGTCGGGCGGAGTTAGCGAAGTGGATTAGCCGTGACACACACCCGCTGACGCCGCGCGTGATTGCCAATCGGATCTGGATGCACCATTTGGGCGCCGCGCTGGTTCGGACGCCTGGTGATTTTGGAAGCCAGGGACTACCACCGACGCATCCACGGTTGCTTGACTGGCTGGCCAATGACTTGCGTACCTCCGGTTGGTCACTCAAGCAACTGCACCGGCAAATCGTCATGTCCGCGACTTACCAGCAAGGTTCGGGTGTGGCGTCCAATGCCAACGACAGGAATGCTCGCCAGGTCGACCCGGACAACCGATGGTGGGCACGGGTGGAGAGTCGTCGCCTTGAAGTGGAGGCGATTCGCGACGGGTTGTTAGCCGTCGCGGGCGTCCTGGATCGGCGGATGGGTGGTCCCTCTGCCCCGCGTTATCCGGGAGGTTATTCCCGCACGGAGCGTAAAACAGCAGTATTTTCCAGCCGACGACGGGCCCTTTACCTGATGACCATTCGAGGCGAGTCAAACGATGGCCCGTTCGTATTGGACGCAGCGGATCCCAACCGGATTGTTCACCAACGAACGATATCAACCACGGCGCCACAGGCTCTGCTGCTCCTCAATGACCCGTTCATCCGTGGTGTTGCGAAAGCGCTCTCCGAACGGATTCGGTCTTCCGGCGACGGGATCCTCGACGCACGCGTGCGCCAGCTCTACTACCTTTTGTACGGTCGGTCTCCCCGTGGGGAGGAGGTTGCGGCGGCACGGAGTTTTCTGGGAACAGCGGGGACTGACGTGGAACGCTGGGATGAATATTGCCACGCTCTGCTCTGTACCAGTGAGCTGATCTATCGCAACTGATACGTAATCTGGCCTGATGATGTACAACCACCGGAAAGAACGAGGCGTCTCAGAGCGCGAGGGTGCATTATGAGTTTTTCACGTCGGAAGTTTCTGGTCGAGTGTGGCAACGGCGCAGCCGCCTTGGGCCTGGCCGGCCTCCTTGCCGGGACTGCCGGGGGCGCTGCATCCGGTGGTGTGGGGCCCCACCATCAGGTACGCGCTAAACGCTTGATCTTCCTGTTCATGGCCGGTGGCCCCTCACATGTCGACCTGTTCGACCCGAAGCCCAAGTTGGCTGAGTATGACGGGCAGCCGGCACCGTTCCGTTTGCCCGATCTAGAGCGCACCGCGCCCGGGAATGTTCAGCGTTCTCCTTTCCAGTTCGCCCGCTACGGTGAAGCTGGAATTGATGTCAGTGAATTGTTCCCAAATGTGGCCAGGCGGGCGGATGATCTGTGCGTCATTCGGTCAATGGTAGCGGACAACATTAATCACAATGGCGCCTGTTTACAGATGAATACGGGTGAACAGACATTTTCACGACCCAGTATGGGAGCGTGGCTCCTGTACGGTCTGGGATCGGAAACACAGGATCTGCCAGGTTATGTGGTGGTGGCTCCGAACCAGCCAGCTCAGGGGACGCCGTTGTGGGACGCCAGCTTTCTCCCCGCTGCGCATCAGGGGACCTGTGTGACGGACCTTGCGCATCCGATCAGGAATCTGCGGAACGCTGCACCGGGAAGTCGTAGCCAGCGTGAAACACTGGACCTGTTGGCAAAGCTGAATAGACTGCATCGCGACGCCTCGGCAGATCCCGACGAATTGGACGCCCGGATTGCGTCGTTTGAGCTTGCGTTTCGCATGCAGGCTTCGGCTCCCGAGGCATTTGACCTCGGCAACGAGACGGCTGCGACCCACCGTCTTTACGGCCTAGACCAAACGGTCACGCAGACCTTTGGTGAACAGTGTCTGTTGGCACGGCGTCTCGTCGAGCGTGGGGTCCGCGTTGTGCAATTGTACCACAACCGTTCATCGACCCATTCGGGCTGTCAAATCTGGGACCAGCACAGCAATCTCAAGGAAGGGCTCCTGGCCAATTGCGCGGCAAGTGACCTGCCCATCGCGGCATTATTGACGGATTTGAAACAACGAGGGTTGCTCGACGAGACACTTGTGATCTGGGGTGGCGAATTCGGGCGAACGCCAACGGCAGAGGGGACCAATGGGCGGGAACACCATCCCTTTGGATTTACGATGTGGCTCGCCGGTGGTGGCGTAAAGGGGGGGGTGTCCTATGGCGCCACCGATGAGTTCGGGTGGTACGCGGAACGTGACAAAGTGCACGTCCATGATCTACACGCCACGATCTTACATCTGATGGGGCTCGATCACGAACGGCTCACCTGGCGACACGCGGGTCGTGACTTCCGCTTGACCGATGTACATGGCCAGGTGGTCACCGACATTCTGGCGTAAGAGGCAACCCGGTCGCCTGTTCAGGTGAAAGCCTCGGATCGTTGGGCTGGCTAACGCCGTTCGCTGTTTCCTGGCTATTGATGGTAGAGCGGGCGGGTCCCCATGCAGCCCGGGATGAGATCATGAGCCACCGTCATGCGGAGGGATTGCCGTCGCCTGGGATTCCGCCAGGGTTGTGATACGGCCCAGCAGATGGCCTATACTGTGGGTATCTGGGCGTGCGGACGTCACGCCAATGCTTGTTTTCGCGCGACCGAAACCGGACAGCCTCATGGATCCAGCAAAGTCGATGCCGCGCCGTGATCTCGTGCAGGCCGGTTCGCTCGGCTTGCTTGGTATCACGCTTCCCCGCCTGCTGGCCAATGCCGCTACCCAGGGTTTGCGGCCAGGCGCGGCCCGTTCCTGTATTTTGTTCTTTCTGGATGGCGGGCCCGCACAACAGGACATGTGGGACATGAAACCTACTGCGCCGGTGGAAGTGCGTGGCGAGTTTTCCCCTATTTCGACGCGGGTGCCAGGCTTGCAAGTCTGCGAACATATCCCGTTGGTTGCGCAGCAGATGCACCATCTGGCTTTGGTCCGGTCGGTGACGCACGACGTGATGGTCCATAGTGCCGCCACCTATTACATGCTCACAGGGCGGCACCCTGCCGACAATGCATCCTTGATCATCAAGGAACAACCGGGGAATTTTCCTCCCTACGGATCTGTGCTTGCAAAACGCCGGCCCCTGCCCGATCTGCCGGAGTTCGTTCATTTACCCGATATAATGTGGGATGCCGGACACGATCTGCCGGGGCAGCGTGCGGGCTTTCTGGGGACGAATTACGACCCGCTGGTGGCCGGTGATCCGAGTGTCCCTGCGTATCGCATACCCGGCCTGAAACTGCCTGGCGACGTGTCCCAGAAACGTTTGACACGGCGTCACGAATTGCTCTCCTTGTTGCAGCGGAATCCGGAGGGGCGCGTTCAGCCCAACGAATTTATTGACCTCGACGCCCACAAGGAAAAGGCCTTCTCCATGCTGGCGAACGAGCGTACCCGCCAGGCGTTCGACCTCCGCCGGGAACCACGCAAGGTCAGGGAGCGGTACGGGATGGGGTTGCCGTCCGGCCAAACCAGAAAAACGGGCGCACGTAATTTTGGTGGACTACCCCACCTGGGGCAAAGCCTGTTGTTAACGCGGCGTTTGATTGAAGCTGGTGTACGACTGGTTACCGTGTCTTCTGGGCGTCGTCGCGATTCGGCCTGGGATGGGCATCTTCGCCATTACCCGATATTGAAGAAATCGTTGCTGCCCTACTTTGATCGTGGGTTTTCGGCGTTGTTGCAGGACCTGAGCGAACGAGAATTGCTGGACGAGACGTTGCTCGTCGTCATGGGCGAATTCGGCCGCACACCCAAACTTGGCCAAATCACAGTTGGCACTGCAGATTCCGGTGGTCGGGATCATTGGTCGCACTGCTACACGGTCATGTTGGGCGGCGCGGGGATCCAAGGAGGGGCGATTTACGGTCGCTCGGATCATCATGCCGCATATCCTGCCAGCGATCCGGTTTCGCCGGAGGATATTGCCGCCACGATTTACTATGCGTTGGGCCTTGATCCCGGGTCGAATATTGTCGACCCACTGGGACGCCCTCACGCACTGGCGCTGGGTAAACCGTTGTTGGGGCTTTTTACCTGAGGGCGCGGATGCGACGTAACAGTTCAGTTGGGTTCCATGCCCGCCGGTATATAGGCGTAGCTCGTTTAGGTTAGAATAGCTATCGTACGCAAGCGGATGTGAGGGCATAACAGGCCCAGTCAACAGGTGTCCAGGAGCAGACCAATGACTTCACACACGGGTGTTTGGCGTCACGTTCCAGTTCCACGCCGTACGGCGGTACAGGCCGGCGCCCTGGGACTTCTCGGCCTGGGTGCGAATCACCTCGGTGGATTGCGAGCAGCCGACCAGCAGGGCATCGGTAGCGGCGCGGGCACCGCAAAGACGGTCCTCTACATCTTTCTGTCTGGTGGCCTTGCCCAGCACGAAAGCTTTGACCTCAAACCGGACGCCCCCGACGGTATCCGTGGTGCTTTCCAGCCGATCCAAACAGCGACGCCCGGGATTCAGATTAGCGAACACCTTCCCGGCCTGGCGCAGCGCAGCGAGCAGTGGGCACTCCTGCGTTCGTTGACCCACCCGACCAATGGGCACACCCTGGGCCATTACTACATGCTGACGGGTCGGTCGACGACTCCCACCGGTTTCAAAGGCGATCGAGTACCACGTCCAACGGACTGGCCGTCAATCATGTCAGTGGCCGGTGACGCCATTATCGCGCCACAGAACAACCTTCCGCCCGCGATCGTCCTGCCTGAACGCCTGGTCCATTGGCAAGGCGGTACCATTCCCGGTAACTATGGTGGTCAGATGGGGGCGCAACATGACCCGTATTTCATCGAAGCCTCTCCTTACGGCAACCCGCTCTGGCGCGGCGCCTACCCAGGTTATTCACTCTCCGATTCAAGCCGGAACCCACCCAAACACCCGGACGCCCGACAATTCCAGGCACCGAGTTTGACGTTGCCGGTAGGCCTCAACCGCCGGCGTTTAGATGTGCGCCGGCGGTTGCTGGATGCGTTGGATGGGCAACGCCAAAGCTTGGCGGAACAGGCCGAAGCCGTTGCGTTCGACCGGCAACGTGGGTCGGCGATCGCCATGCTGACTGACCCCAAAATTCGCCACGCTTTTGACGTCACCCGGGCGTCGCCAAAAATCCAAGAGCGTTATGGCGCCAATAGCTTTGGTTGGTCCTTATTGATGGCCTATCGACTGGCGGAGGCTGGGGTACCTTTGATCCAGGTCAATTTGGGGAATAACGAGACGTGGGACACACATGGTGACGCGTTCTCCCGCCTGAAAGACAAACTCTTTCCGCCGACCGACCGGGCACTGTGCGCTCTGCTTGATGATCTCGATAGCAGCGGTTTGCTGGATACCACAATGATTGTTATGGCTGGCGAATTTGGCCGTACGCCGAAACTATCGACTCTCGAAAAGGTGTTTTACAAGCCCGGACGTGATCACTGGGGCGCTGTGCAGACGGCCTTCTTTGCGGGTGGTGGAATCCGCGGCGGAAACGTGGTCGGCTCCTCAGACGCGATCGGGGGTTATCCGGATGCGGACCCGCAAAAGCCGGAAAACATGGCAGCCACGATGTACCACGCACTGGGAATTCCACATACGGCTGCCTGGAAAGATGAATTGGATCGGCCCCATCAAATTTACCATGGCGACCCAATTCACCAGCTGCTTGCCGGTGCGTAGGGGCCCAAAACGGACGGTTTGGCCCCTGTTTGGCCAGCCGGGTGGAGTTCTGGGGGAGATGCGACACCTGGGATACGTCCTGCCGCTGCTCGTCAGGTGGCGCCGCACGCGGGGTAAGCAACCGTTGGATGCCGCCCGGAATCTGTAAAACACGCAAGGAACACTGCGATAACGGTTGACATTCCCTTACCCTGTCAATAATTTATCGGTTTCCATTACCCGCCCTTCAGTTGAAAGGAATCTCGATGGCAGCCAAGACAGCGGCACAGAAGCCGATGACAAAAACGGAAATCCTCAATGCATTGGCTGAGGGAACTGGCTTGAGTAAGAAGGAAGTCGGTGGCGTGCTCGATCAGTTAGGCGAATTGATCGGCGACAATTTAGGGAAGAAGGGCCCAGGCGTATTTAATGTCCCGGGTCTGATGAAGGTCAAAGTGATCCGTAAACCGGCAACTCCAGAACGTGAAGGGATCAACCCGTTCACCAAGGAGCCGACAATTTTCAAGGCCAAACCGGCGCGTAACGTTGTCAAGATTCTGCCCCTCAAAGGCTTGAAAGACAAGGTTTAGGTTTTGATAGCCCGATCGCCAGGATGAGATCGGCGGTGGCGCTGCCATTGCGACTTCAACACGGTCGGCAGTTTGTGTCAGGCGATTGGCACGCAAACAAGCCCGCTACAGAACAGGACGCACCGGTCATACAGGGCCGGTGCGTCTTTCTTTTTCGGTATCAACGGCGACGAACCGAAACTAGCGTCGGGCCCGGATCCACCACAGGGGCTGACGCAAACACCGACCAGGTCACCACAAGTCGGATCATTGGTTGCGCTGCAGCAAGACAACGGAGGTATCGTCGTGGCGGCCGGCGCCACGCGTGTACTCATTGGAGGCCTGAAAAAGGTGTTCCAGGGTAGCGTCAAGGTCCTGGTGCTGCGTCGTTTGCAGACAGCCGGAGATGCCACGAATGCCAAATTCTTCGACATCCCCCTCTTCGTCTGGCATGGCCTCTGCAAGGCCGTCTGTATACAGGAGCACACGAGAGTTGGGCGGAATGGGTGCCGAACATTTCTCGTACGGCAGCACATCGGTAATTCCCAAAGGCGGACCCGCGTCATCGTCGTCAGCGAGCGGACGCACCTCGCCGGTGGCCAGGTCCTGTAGCAATGGCATCGGGTGGCCTGCGGACGTCCACTCCAGCGTGTGGGTCGACGTGTCAAGCAAACAGTAGAGCAGCGTGATAAACCCGCCCTCTTCCACAATCAACTCGTTCGAACAAAGACGTTCGTTCACCTGGACAACGTAGTCGGCGGTGTTATTGAATCGTTCTTCGCGAATCATTTGGATCAATGTGTGCATGGTCATGATGGACATGCAGGCCTTCATCCCGTGGCCGGAGGCGTCACCGACGATAATGACCTGTTCATGGCCGTTCAACTTCACGACGTCATAATAATCACCGCCCGCCAGCACGACGGGTTGGCCGCCCACCACCCGTATTTGCGAAGGTTCGTAACGCGCAGCCACCTCGTACGCCTCCGGAACGGCAATATCCTGGGGAATGACTGCCTCCTGAAGCTTGCGGACCGATTCGATCTCTTCCTGCAGCCGGAGGTTTAACTCCCGATTACGCGCTGCCTGGGCGGCCTCATGCGCGACGGAGATGACGGTGGGAAGTAGAAAAATAAACTCTCCGTTGTCATCCCTGGTAATGTGTGAGTGGAGCCCCCGGTTGAGGAATCTCGACAACTGGAGAATCTGGCCCTGGTGGCACGCACCGATTACCGGCGCATTGGGGTGCAGTTCGTGAGTTTCGAGAAACAAATCATAAGCCAACGCTTCATCAGGAAAGCTAAGGGCGAGTACGATGGCGTCCCAGGCCGTGGCGCCTAACGCCGATCGGAACTCATCAACGGTCGTCGCCACCTGAGCGTGGGTATCGTCAATATTGAGGCACAGAGCGATCGTCTCCGCCTCTGATCCGTTGTCCCATCCGATTAGTACATTCATTGCTTCCCTCCAAAGGGTTTACAAAACAGGCACTTTGGTGGCGGCGCAGCCCCGGTCGCCAAAACGGCCCCGCCGACGGTGCTTCCGATACCCTGTGCGAAACGGTGAACCATTCGGATCGATCCGCGCAGGGTAGGTGCTACAGTAAAAACACCTCCTGCAACCCGCCGTCAGGGAGGCAATGAGGTCTACCGGTATTCTTCCCCATCGATACCCCGTGCAACGCAGCGGGCGAATCTTAGATGGTGGCGCTGTTTTCGTCCAGTTCGTGACTCGGGTGGCGGCGAACCGCCCACAACCGAGTGCATCGACCTCGGCGTCACGGCGTTCTGCGGGTATACTAGAGGCCTGTACAGGACCATCCTCGCCGACGTCATCTTAACTTCTATTTCGCGCCGGAGTGACAGCATGACAGCGCCCCAACCGTCCGGAACATGCCAGCCACACGACCACCAGCAATCGCGTCGCGCCTTTTTTGGCCAGGCATTAGCCGGTGCCGGACTGGGTTTGCTTTCCAACGCAGCCGTGGGCAGGGAGTTAAAGCGGCAGCAAAAACGCGTGTTAATGATTTTTCTTAATGGCGGCGCCAGCCAGTTCGAGACCTGGGATCCGAAAACCGGCCGCCCGACCGGGGGGCCGTTTATCTCGATCCCCAGTAGCGTGCCTGGTTACCATCTTTGCGAATTGATGCCGAGGATGGCCACGCGCATTCATCGCCACACGGCGGTGATCCGCTCTCTTGAGACCAAGAACGGAGATCATCAGGATGCAGTGCTCTACGGCGGTCTGCCGAAGCAAGGCGTCGTCCAGCATCCCAGTTTAGGATGCATGCTGGCGAGCGAGTTGGCGGATCCGGAAAGCCGCTTGCCCCACCACGTGGTGTTTTCCAACTATCTCGGACAGAGTTATTACACCTCGGCGGGCTTCCTCGGCGCGCAATGGAACCCGGTGAATATCAAACCGGGGCGAATCAAGGCCAAACCACCGTTTACGATTGATGACTCTGAGCTGCGTCTGGCGCCGCCCGGCACCGTCTTGCCCGCCACCTTGACGAAACATGACCATTTGGCGCGTGGGCGATTGCGTGATCGGTTGAGCCAACGGTTTCGACACGGGCGGGAACGTAGCACAACCCTGGCGAGTTACGATGCAGCGTATTCACGCGTCGATGGATTGATGGACGCCGCGAATCTGTTTCGCATCGACAATGAACCACGAGCCATTCGCGAGCGTTATGGTCCGACGCCCTTCGGTCAACAGGCATTGGTGGCTCGGAGGCTGGTCGAGGCGGGCGTACCGTTTGTGCGGGTAAATCGCGGCTGGTGGGACTTTCATGGCCAGAATTTTGAATTCCATCAGGAGATGGTGCCTGAACTGGACATTGTACTTTCGGCGCTGCTTGACGATTTGCAGGAACGTGGGCTACTGGAGCACACCCTGGTGATGACATTTTCCGAAATGGGCAGGACCCCGTGGGTGAACGCCATGCAGGGACGCGATCATTTTCCTCGCCTTAGCGTCACGCTCTCCGGTTGTGGTATTCAACCGGGTGCCGTGTATGGAAAGACTGACGAAGATGGGAACGAAATTATCGAAGACGAAGTCCGGCTGCAGCCGTTCTTCGCGACTGTTTTGAAGGCGGTAGGAATCGATTATCAGAAGGAGAACCACGCGCGTGACGGTCGCCCGGTTCCGTTGACGGAGTACGACACGGAGCCGATCGACGATCTGCTCGCCTGACGCCGTGGAGGTCACGGCGCAGGGACCATTCGTGGGTTTCCCACATGCTGGCCATATTGATCAACGCTTGGTACTGCGATGCCCGAGAAACTCGCTCCCAAACTCGAACTCGTCCAGGACCATGTCCTTCCAGGTGACGCCCTGAGCGTTGCCTGGGACGAAGGACGAGAGCGGCTTTATGTGGGTAGCACTCGGGGCGAAATCTACCAGATTGATCTCGCGTTACCTGAGCCAAAACCGATTCCGTGGCAGGCGCATTTGTCTTATGTGTCTGGTCTTACTTTGACAAGCGGCCAGCTCATCTCGGTCGGTTCTGACCACCAGATGTCCTGGTGGGATCCTGATAGCCATTTACGGACTCGCCGGCAAACACACCCTAAGTGGATTCGACAGCTGGCTGCGACCACAGCAGGTGACCGCGTGGCGACGGTCTGTGATGACATGTCGGCGCGCGTGTGGGACGCGAAAAGCGGCGATCTGATCTATCGACTGCAGGGCCACGCCACCACCACGCCCTACGACCTTCCCTCCAAACTTTACAGCTGTGCCTTTTCACCAGATGGCGCGTATCTGGCAACGGCAGATCAACTTGGCTTCGTCATCTTTTGGGACATCGCTGACGGCACACGCGCCGCGGCCGTCCATGGGGCCAATTTTTTTACCCATGACACGAATGGCCATGGCTACGGCGGGATACGTGACATCGCTTTTTCACCGAATGGTGCGAACCTGGCGGCTTGTGGTAATCAAGCGGGCGACACCTCTCAGATCGCTGGGAGTAAATCGCTTCTCCATATTTACCAGTGGCAGCAGGAAACACGCCTGCTGGAAATGACAGAAGGGGGAAACTTCTTTTATGAGCGGGTGGCGTACCACCACCAACACGAATGGCTGTTTGCTGCAGCCGGTTCCGGCTCACAACAGAAGTTCGTCTTTGTTGACCCCGAAAAAGGTAAGGTTGCGTCAGCAGAAACTTCTCCCATGCTTATTTTCGACCTTTGCCTCGACGCGTCTTGCCAGCGTATGGTGACTGCCGGGCGAAAGGGGAAGCAGGGTTACATCGCGCTCTGGAAAATTGCGACCGAAGAGCGGCCACCGCAACCAGGCTGAGGCCGCCGAGCGAAATCTCTTCCTTCATGAATAGCGGACAAGCAGATGGTGTTAAACCAAGGCAAATGTGCCACCCGCGTGCGACGCTTGATCGTCATGTTGGCTTTGCTCCCGTCACTCGTCTACGCGGAGTCAGATGGACCGGGCTCCGGTGTGGAATTGCTGCCGGCCGATGTGGTGCCCGCTGAGGCCATCGATTTTTATGTAGAGCAGAGGCTGCAGCGTCTGGGGATCACGCCCGCACAGCCATCGAGTCCTCACGTCCTTCTGCGGCGCATTACACTGGATCTGGCGGGTCGCATTCCGACGACGGGTGAGATCAAAGATTACGCGCAAAACCGGACGACCCTTCCGCTGCACGGTTTAGTATCGCACCTGGTTGACTCGCACTGGTACGTGCGGCATACAGCCCGCGAACTCAATTCATTACTCAAAGGAATGGGTGGCAACGGACCGGAGCTGGTCGGTTACCTTGCGGATGCGGTTGCGGGAAACCGCCGTTGGGACACGATGTTTCGGGAACTTGTGGGGGCATCGCGGGCGGCGTTTCGTCCGGAACAATTTGTTCTGGGGCGGCTCAAAGACCGCGATCTGCTTACGCGTGATGTGAGTTCGATTTTTTTTGGCCTCAATATCAGTTGTGCGCAGTGCCACACGCACCCCTATGTTGACACGCTCACACAGGCCTATTTCTACGGGATGAAATCGTTTTTCTCGCGCAGCTACGATTTCGAAGGCCAGCTCCTGGAACGGAGGTATTCGAAAAAACTTGAGTACGAACCGGTCGGGGAAGCAGTGCAACGTGCCGAGGTAATGTTCCTGTCGGGCGAGGTAGTTCAAATAGACCGCCCGGACGGCCCTGAACTTAAACAAGCCATCGTGACGGAGGACCAGCAAATTGCCGCGTTGCGCAAACGTTTCCAGGAGGCGCGCAAGAAAAACCCTGAATCGCAGCCAGAGGTGCCCAGCGAGGCCGATGTAAATCTCCGACGTGAGTTTGTGGAGCTGGCATTGAATACACAGAACCAGTCGCTGTTTGCCCGCTCGATGGTAAATCGCATGTGGTACCGTTTCATGGGCTACGGGTTGGTGATGCGGATTGATCAAATGCACGACGGGAATCCGGCCAGCCATCCCGAACTATTGCATTGGCTTGCCCGTGATTTCATTGAACACGAATTTGACCTGACACGGCTCACACTCGCAATTGTGCGAAGCCGCGCGTACGCGCGTTCGAGCATCTGGGAAGGCGTGGACCCGCCTCCCACAGACGCTTTTGCCGTGGCACCCGTGCGGCCGTTGACTCCTATGCAGATGGGGTTGTCGATCGTAGTGGCAGGCGCGGAACTACAAGCAGGAAATGGACCACCAGAACCGCTGGAGGGCCTCCTTGAAGCGTGGGAGACGGCGGCAGCGGCGCTCTTTGCAGATGTCTTCGAGGATCCCTATGATGGGATCCAATTCAATGCCGCTGAGGCACTTGCCATGAGCAATGACGGCCCCCGCCTGGAGGCGATCGGCCGTAGCCTTGTCGACGGATTGTTGTCTGTCAATGATGGTGAGCAGCAGGTCGAACAAGCCGTACTTGCCGTTTTGGGGCGTCCGGCTGTCAGTGAGGAGAAGGAGTGGCTTGGTGAATACCTGGCCGGCCGTGCGGATCGCCGTAAAGCACTTGAGCAGATTGTTTGGGCGCTCTTTACTTCCAGTGAATTTCGTTTCAACCACTAGTGGGCGGATGGACAGTCGACTTGACGGGCCTCCATTGGACAAAAAGTCACTCCGTTGGCGATGCATTACACGCAGCGCTCCAATAACCCCGATTCATTCAATGTCAGCACCAAAATCGACTTTCAAGAGCACACTGCAGCGTTTCCTACTGGTCGGTTGCCTGCTAGCCGGCGTTGGCCCCGTAACGGCGGAAACGGACGTGCGGTTTGAAACGTCCGTTCGACCGATTCTGAAAACCCACTGCTGGCAATGCCACGGAGAAGAGGATCCGGTCAAAGGTGGTCTCGACGCGAGGTTGGCCCGCTGGCTGAGGGACGGAGGCGATTCAGGTCCAGCGGTGGTACCGCACAGGCCGCAGGAGAGTCTGCTCATTGAACGAATCGCCACCGGCGAGATGCCGCCGGGAGCGAAAACGCTGACGGCACGCGAGCTGGCAACCCTAACGCAGTGGGTTGAGCAGGGCGCAAAAACGCTCCGGCCAGAGCCGGACGCGATTGCGCGCGAGGCCTTGACGCCGGAAGAAGAGTCGCACTGGTCTTTTCAGCCCATTGTGCGTGGAACACTCCCAGAACTTGACAACGACACGCAGCCCGCCTCGCCCATTGATTTCTTTCTACTCAAGCGGCTGCAAGACAAAAACATGGCTTTTTCCGATCGCGCCGAGCGTGAGACGTTAATACGCCGAGTGTCCATTGGCCTGCTGGGTTTGCCACCCACCCCAGACCAGATCGATAGATTCCTCGCCGATCGGTCACCAGCTGCATTCGAGTCACTTGTGGACCGTATGTTGGCGTCACCCTTTTATGGCGAACGTTGGGCGCGACATTGGCTTGACGTGGTCGGTTACGCGGATAGCGATGGCGTGACCAAAGCGGACTCGGTGCGGACCTGGGCTTTCAAATATCGGGATTATGTGGTCCGCGCATTGAACCGGAACCAGCCTTGGAATGATTTCCTCGTAGAACAACTGGCGGGCGATGAGCTCGTCGCCCCTCCCTATCGCGATCTTACGTTGGACCAGGCCCGCCGTCTGATCGCGACGGGATATTTGCGTATGAGTCCAGACGGAACGGATGGCCCAGTCATCGATCAGGATCTGGCGCGGAATCAGACGGTGGCGGAAGTCATTAAGGTGGTCACGACTTCACTGTTGGGCCTGAGCGTGGGATGCGCACAGTGCCACCCGCATCGTTACGACCCGATCAGCCATCGGGATTATTATCGCATCCGCGCCTTGTTCGAGCCGGCCTATGACTGGAAAGCATGGCGAGGTCCCGGCGGACGGTTGATCTCGCAGTGGTCGGCTGACACGCGGCAACGGGCAGAAGCGGTTGACCTCGAGGTCAAGATGCTCACCGCGAAACGGGACCGCGAGCTAGATGCGGCTGCGGATCGCGTCGTCTCCGAGCGCATCGCGGCGCTTCCCGAGGAGGTGCAACAGGCGGCGCGACAGGCGCGCGCTACGCCGTCGGCAAAACGCACCGACGAACAAAAGGCGCTGATCGAAACGCACGCATTTCTCAAAGTGGATGGCAGGTCGTTGCAAGAGATCGACGGTGGCGCCAAGGCGAAGGTTCTGGAAAAGTGGGACCCTCAAATTTCTGCATGCGCGGCCAAACGCCCCGCCAGCGACCAGCTGATGCCGTTGACCGAGATTCCAGGTCAGGTGCCTGTCACCTACCTTTTCCGACGAGGGGACCATAAACAACCGGCCGAAGCAATTGCGCCAGGCGAGTTGAGCGTTTTGAAGCCGGAGGGCTTGGTGATCAGCTCGAACGACCCGGGGAGCGTAACGACAGGCCGCCGGTTGTCCTACGCACGCCATTTGACCAACGGTCAACACCCACTGGTAGCCCGAGTGCTGGTCAATCGTTTTTGGATGCATCACTTCGGTAACGGCATCGTGGCGACCCCAACTGAATTCGGACTTCGAGGCGCTCCTCCATCGCATCCGAGGCTTTTGGACTGGCTTGCCTCAGAATTTATGTCCAGTGGCTGGGATCTGAAGCATCTTCATAGATTGATGCTCCATTCAACCGCGTATGGCCAACGCGCCGTGCGGACCGCGGCGACAGAGTCGGTCGACCCGGATAACCGGCTGCTGGGAAGAATGTCCGTGCGCCGTATTGAATCCGAAGTGCTGCGTGATTCCCTGCTGTTTGTCAGCGGCAGGCTTGTCGACCAAGCGTACGGCCCCCCAGTTCCCGTGAGCCTTGATAATGTGGGGCAGCGTGTGATCGTATCCAGGACACAGTACGATCCGAGCGGCCGGTTGCTCCGCAACGTAGCTCCCGTGGGTGGGGAAGCCTACCGACGAACGATCTACATTCAGGTTCGTCGATCACTGCCACTGGGTGTGCTGGTACCGTTTGACCTCCCTGGGTTGGACCCCAACTGCGCGAAACGGACGATATCCAACAATGCGCCCCAGTCCCTGCAGATGATGAACGCGCCGTTCGTGTTAGAGCAGGCCGATCAGTTTGCCGCACGCGTACGCGTCCAGGCTGGAAATGACGTGGCCCGGCAAATCAGTTTGGCATGGGTCATGGCGTTGGGACGGCAGCCAACGGACGACGAACTTGAAATAGCGAAAGTCTTCCTTGAAGATCAAACCGAGCTACTAACAAACACGGAAACGGGGCGCAGTCGTTCCCGCGGTAACGCGCTCGCCAACCTCTGCCAGGCGCTGGTTGGGTCCAGCGGTTTTCTCTATGTGGAATGAAAGACAGGTGTTTGATGTCGACTTCTTCACGGCGTGAATTCATAACCCGACAGGCAGCTGGGCTGGGCGGCATTGTATGTACTGCAATCGGGTCCGCAGGGCATCTCCCGGCCGCGCCGACGAAGCCGCTCCTGCAACGGCGCGAGTTTGACCTGAAGCCCCGCACGCCTCCCTTAAGGCCACAAGCCACTGCCATGATCTCCATGTTTATGCAGGGGGGGCCGAGTCAGATGGATCTGTGTGATCCGAAGCCGGAGTTGCAACGAAATCACCTGAAGACGTTTGGCGGGAAGATCCATTTCGATAACGTCATCCAGAAAAGCCGGAAACTGTTCGCCGGCCCCTGGAAATTCACGCGTTATGGCCAGGTAGGCATGGATTTCAGTGAACTCTTGCCGCATCACGGCAGGATCGCGGATGACATTTGTTTGATTCGTTCCATGCGCACCGGAATCAGTGGCCACGAAACCGGAATCAGCGCGATGAATACGGGCCGGTCACGCCGCGGACGCCCGTCGATGGGCGCTTGGCTCGTCTACGGGTTGGGGTCGGAGAATCAGGATCTACCGCCGTACATGGTATTGCGAGATCCCGGCAGCTTACCTGTCCTGGGACCTGAAATGTGGCAGAATACATGGCTTCCTTCTGGCTGCGCAGGGACGGTGGTCCACGCCCACGAGCCACGCATTGCTAATCTGCAGCCGGCCCGCCACCTTCCCGCGTCGGGACAGAAACGTCTTCTGCGTTTCCTGGAAGATGTCAATCGGAAACAGCTCCAGCGTTTTCCTAACGAACCTCAATTTATTGCGCGGATTCAAGCCTACCAGCTCGCGGCGGGAATGCAGGTCGCAGCCCGCGAAGCACTGGACATTTCGCGCGAGACAAGCGAAACCCACCGTCTTTATGGAATCGATGATCCGCAGACCAAGGAATTCGGGACACGCTGCCTGATTGCGCGGCGTCTGGTAGAACGAGGCGTCCGTTTTGTGCAAGTCTTATCCGGTGATCAACATTGGGATCACCATGGCGGGATTGTGGGTGGCCTTCCCAAAACGTGCCTTAAGGTTGACAAGCCGTCCGCCGCATTGGTGCTTGACCTCAAACGTTTGGGACTCCTGGATACAACTCTGGTGCATTGGGGTGGAGAGATTGGCCGTTTGCCAGTGATTCAGAACGAAAGCAACGTCGGACGCGATCACAACGGTGTGGGTTTCAGCATGTGGCTGGCTGGCGGTGGCGTGAAGGCGGGGCATATCCACGGCGAAACGGATGAGTTGGGCCACCGGGCAGTCACGGATATCGTCACCCACTACGATTTTCACGCGACCATGTTTCATCTGTTCGGATTGGATGTCGATAAGGTTACCTTTGCGCGGCCAGCCGGGAAGACAAGTTTGACGGATGGCCAACCGGGCAAGGTGGTCAACGGGATTCTCAGACGTCCACTGGAAACAGCAGCAGGCTGAGTACCCCAGGCTGACGGTGCTCTGTCAATCATTCAGGCGTCCGTGTAGCCACAAGGACATTTAGTGCGTCTTGAGCCATCCGACGAGTGATCGGGTTACTTGTTTCGGCTTGTCGCGATGGACAAAATGGCCTGCCCCGGGGATGGTCACCAGCGTCAACTCGTTGTCGATCCAACGCCAGGTCTCATTGAGCGCGCCGTCCAGGAGTGCCTTGTCCTCAAGCCCGTGAATCAGCAGGGTGGGACATTTGACTTGACGGCGGAGAGCGGCGTCTTCCTTATAGGGAGGTCGCGGGTAATTCGCCTTATAGTAGTTCAGCATGCCAATGAAAGAACTCCGTTTGAACGCTTCGATATAACGCTGACGCGCCTCCGGTTCTCGTACCCAGGCGGATATACCTTCCGCCGTCAGCAGCGCTGCGGCACCTACCTGCTGGAAGTTGCGGGCATACTGACTGTTTTTGACTTGCTGGGGGTTTTCGCGGAGTTCTCGTAACAGACCACGTGGGTGGGGAAGGTTCAAGATGATCAGCCTCTCGGTCTTGCCCGGATGCGTCATCGCATAAGTCCACGCCACCATGCCGCCCCAGTCGTGGCCCAGGATCGTGGCGGTCTTCCCGCCCAAATGTTCAACCACAGCGTCAACATCTGCTACGAGCTTATCGACCGTGTAGTTTTCCACCCCTTTGGGTTGACTGCTTTTGTTGTAGCCGCGCTGGTCAATCGCAACAACGTGAAACGACTGTGCAAGTGCTGGTATTTGATCGCGCCAGGTGTACCAGTAATCCGGGAAGCCATGAATCATAACCAGGAGAGGCCCCTCCCCGGCGTGTACAAAATGAATATCGACTCCAGATGAATCGGCGACACCGTGACGTAAGGTGGCATTGTCAGCTGCGAATCCATAGCGGATGCCGTGGCTGCCAAAAGCTATGAACGACAACGCCAAACAAACAAATATTGAATGCGGTGCAGCCATGTGTGAAATTCCCCGGGTGTTCAATGTCGTTAGTCAATTGCAAACTGGCGCCTGCCTGTTTCTCGCAACAGCGATACCACAAGCATCAGATTTGACGAGTCGCATCGGCCCAATAGGGTTCGCGCAGTTCACGCTTGAGCGTTTTGCCATAATTGTTCTTCGGCAACTCGTCGACGAAATCGATGGATTTCGGTTTTTTGTAGCTGGCGATGTGGTCCTGGCAAAAACTGATCAACTCCTGTGCGTCTGCGTCGTGGCCTCGGTGCAGAACGACCACGGCCTTGACAGCCTCACCCCATCTATCATCGGGTACTCCGATTACCGCAACTTCGCGAACCGCCAGGTGTTTCGTAAGTACCTCTTCGATTTCACGCGGGTAGATATTCTCACCTCCACTGATAATCATGTCTTTCGAGCGGTCTGAAAGGTACAGGTAGCCATCGTCATCAAAATACCCCAAGTCGCCGGTGTGCAACCAGCCAGCCTTCAACGCCTCCGCTGTCGCAGCCGGATCCTTCCAGTATCCCGTTGTGACCACTTCGGAGCGTGTCACCACTTCACCGATCTGGCCAGTGGGTAGCACTTTGCCTTGACTATCGACAACGGCCACATCGACACCGGTACGTGGAATGCCCGCCGAGCCCAGCCGCTTCTCCTGTCGGTCACCGCCGATGCGGTGTGCTTCCTGCGAGAGATACGTGATCGTCATCGGCGTCTCGCCCAGCCCGTAGATCTGGACCATATTGGGAAAATGCGTGATGGCGCGTTTCAGATCGTCCACCATCATCGGTGCCCCGCCATACACCAACGCCCGGATCGAGCTGGTATCGGTGTGTTCCATTTGAGAGCATTCAAGGAGCCGATTAATCATCGCTGGCGCCGCAAACAGATTCGTCACCGCCTGTTCATGCAGGATTTCGAGGACCCGTTGAGGTTCAAACGAACTTGTTTCGAGAAAAATGTGTGATGCCGCGTTGGCCACGTTAGGCAACGCATAGAGACCGCTACCGTGGGACAGGGGGGCGGCATGCAGCACTGCCTCATGGTCACCAGGATCAGGCAGGATGTCCTGGTGGAAACGTTCAGTCATTCCCCACAGATTCCGGTGGGTGAGCATCGCACCTTTGGGCCGGCCGGTGGTTCCTGACGTATAGAAAAGCCAAGCCACATCGTCGGGATTTGCGTCAACTTCATCATAAAGATCGGATTGTCCATCCAGGACCGCTTCATAGGATAGGGAGCCCTCGGTTTGTGGACCGGTCGTCACCATCTGAACAGGGTCGCCGGCGCCTGGCGGGAACGTGTCCTGGAACTGTTCTTCGGTAAAAACGACGCGGGATTCCGAGTGCGAAACGATATATGAACATTCCTGTGGGTGCAGCCGAAAATTAATCGGTACTACGCCGCAGCCCGCTTTGAAACCGGCAAACATCACCTCAAGCATTTGCGGCATATTCGTCATCAGAATGGCGATATTCGTACCACGGGTTGCGCCGAGCGCCTCCAGACCATGGGCGAGACGGTTGACGCGGGCGTTGAACTGGCGATAGTTCTGTCTCTGGGGACCTCGCACTGTCGCCCATTGTTCAGGCCGGCCTGCCGCGGCGGTGGTGAGTAGACTTCCGATATTCACTGGAATCCCACGTTTTGAAACAGAGAGGAAGATGGCACATTATGTCAGAATTTCCCGATCACCTGAATGAAACGCGTGGACGCTACCCCTATCTCACGTCCTTGGCGTCTCGCTGGAACGACCTCGATCTGTTCGGGCATGTCAATAACGCCATCTACTATGAGTATTTTGATTCCGCGATCAACAGGTACCTGATGGAAGTGGGTGGCAACGACCCTCTGACAGATGGTACGATGCAATTCTGCGTGGAAAATCGCTGCCGCTATTATCGGGAAATGGGTTTCCCGGAACGGATTACGGTCGGCCTCCGTGTCGCGAAACTCGGAAAGACAAGTGTCGGTTACGATCTCGCGCTGTTTGCGGAAGGAAGAAATGAACCCAGCGCACTGGGCCATTTTGTGCATGTATTTGTAGACCGGGCAAATCGTAGGCCCGTAGCCATCCCTGCAGCGCTGCGCGATGCATTGGCGCGCCTGCTGGGTGATACATAGACACACCCAAACCTCACGGATATGTTACGGACTCTCAATCAGCGAGGCCACGATCGAGCACCCTCCTTTGAAGATTCTTTTTCTCCACGGCTGGACTAGTGTGCCGGGCGGCGTGAAGCCATCTTACCTTCAAGCACGCGGCCACACGGTCTATAACCCCGCTCTGCCTGACGACGAGTTTCCCGGCGCGCTACGGATTGCGCAGCAAGAATTTGACCGTTCCGCGCCCGATGTTGTGGTTGGCTCCAGCAGAGGCGGTGCCATCGCCATGAATATTCGGTCGGGACGGACGCCCCTGGTGCTGCTGTGCCCCGCCTGGAAACGGTGGGGTGATGTAACCCGGACCAAAGGGCGGAGTTGGGTGTTGCACTCGCGTGGCGACGAAGTCATCTCGTACGCCGATAGCGAATTGCTGGTGCGCGCCAGCGGGCTGGATAGCGCCCAACTGGTTGAGACTGGTAGCGATCACAGGCTGGCAGACGATGCCAGTCTCGTCGCGATGGAGGACGCATGCCAGCGGTCGCAACACAGCGAGATCGCGGTCACCGTGTATTACCTCGAAATGGTCGATCCCCCACGAGATCCGGCGCCACCGCCGCCACCCGGCGTGCGTGTGCATGAGGTGGTCACACCGGCCGTGGAGTATTATCGCTACCTGTACAACGCAGTAGGAGGCGACTATCACTGGGAAAGTCGCGGAGCGTTGTCGGATGAGCAGTTACAAGCCAGTCTCCAAGACGCCCAACACGCGTTGTACGTAATGCACGTAGATGGTTCTCCCGCAGGTTATGCCGAATTTGATCTGCGTTGCAAGGACGAGGTCGAATTGATCCAATTTGGCTTGTTGCCATCTTACCTGGGACGTGGTTTGGGCCGTTGGTTTCTTCGCTGGACCATTGAAAGAGCCTGGTGTGGTACCACGCGTCGTTTATGGCTGCACACGTGCACACTCGACCATCCAGCGGCCGTACCGAACTACCTGAATCATGGTTTTTCCCAATATTCTGAAGAGCGTATCGTCCGGACGATACGGACGCCTGATCATTCGCCATCCTGATAGGGCTCAGGCGCACCGGCTCGTATGGCAACCACATGAATTGGCTGATAGAACACGTCGCGTTACTGGTTTCCCGACACCGCAGGTGGGGCTGGATCCTGCTGATCACGTTGAGCATACCACCCGCGCTGGGACTACTCGGCTTCCAACGACGCGAACGGCAACAGGCGCAATGGGCGGAAGTCGCCGCCTACAAGGAAGCTCCCGGAGAAACCCCATTTCAGTTCGTTGGGGCACCGGTGCAGTTTCTTCTTGAGTCAGACGGTTTTTTCAACGCGTCGCGGATCACGGCGATTCGAGATGCGGTTGCTGGCCTGGAACAGCGGCAGATGGTACGGGCGGTTCTCTGGTTGGACACACTGCCAGCCAGAGGCGTCATGGGACTGCCAGGTCGCCTCCTTCCCAGAACTCTCGACGACTCCCTTGATTGGGGCGCGATCACTGAGCGCACGATGGCGCAGCCATTGGCCGTAGGGCAACTGGTGTCTCCCGATGGACGCGCTCTACTGCTCCAAATCGCCCCCCGGTCCATGGGCAGCAAAACCCTCGCGGCCATTCGAGGACAGTTGAAAGACGCCCTGGAACCCGGTGGAATTCGTGTTCGCATGACGGGCTTGATTCCCATCCAAAGGGCACTGGTGCGAGCTTCGGACCAAGAACATCTGCACATCCAGTTGACCGCCTACGCAGCGGTTGTTGTCCTGGCTCTGTTGATCTTCCGGAAGTGGACGACCATCCTGATTGCGGTGAGTGGGCCTGCGCTCGGTACTTTCTGGGCGCTTGGTTGGCTGGCCCTCCTCGGTGAGCCACATTCGGATCTGGACCCCTTACTACCCGTAATGTTCGCCATGATCGGATTTACCGACAGCGTACACCTGGTCGTCCATCTCCGTCAGGAGAGATTGGGCGGCAGGTCGCAGCCTGAGGCGGCCAGGCTGGCCGCTACCCATATTGGAAAAGCCTGCCTCCTCACCTCGCTAACCACGGCAATCGGATTCGGCTCTCTAATCATCTCAGACTCCGAGGTGGTTCAGGCGTTTGGCCGCGGTGCCGCCATCGGCGTTTTCACCAGCTACATTGCGGTCGTGCTTGTCGTACCTTTACTGGGTGCATCATTCTTGGGACAACGGATTCACCTGGGTTTGGAACGAGATCTCGTCACGCGACACATGGAACGCCTAGCGACCGTGGTCGACTGGATCGTACCTAGAGCGCGCAGGGTGGCGGCAGGTGGCCTGATCGTGACGCTCGCCTTGACCTGGATGACGCTTAGACTCACTCCGGACGATTGGCTGGGCAACCGCATTGACACTGAGAGTGAAGCATATCAAGCAATGCTTGATTGCGAACGGTCGTTTGGGGGTATTGAACATTTACGGGTTGCCATGGACTGGCCCGCGACCGCCCGCCAAGAAGAAATATTCAACATCCTCAAAAAGGTGGAACAGGCCTGTCGTGACCAGCCGGTACTGCACAGTCCACTGTCGATACGCCAATGGCAAGAAGTCGTGCCACTGGGTTTTCTGCCACAACAAGTACGCAATCAATTCTGGCGGCCCACGGCGCGCCGAGCCCAGGTAGCGGTGCGGCATGGTGACCTGGGGATTGCCACATTCGCCCCCGCGGTCAAACAGCTAGAACGACGACTCGACAAACTCTCGGCGGAAAATACTGGTTACCAGTTCACCGTTCTCTCACCGGCGATGAACCGAGGCATGATGATTCAGGGTGTCGTCCGGGAACTATTCACAAGTTTAGCCCTCGCGTCGGTCGTCATCTTCACCGTGCTGGCCGTCGCCTTCAAGTCACTTCGTCTGGGTCTGATCGCGGTCATCCCGAACCTTTTCCCCCTGGTTGCCACGGGTGGCATACGACTGTTTTGGAACCCAACACTCGATATCGCTAGCGCGTGTGCGTTTACGGTCTGCCTGGGTATTGCCGTGGACGACACGATCCATTTCCTCGCCCGTTATCAACACGAATCGGCGGGGACACCCAACCTTTCCGGCGTTCTGCGGCGAACTTTTGTCGCCGTGGGAAACGCCCTGGTCATGACCACCATTGTGCTAGTGGCGGGATTTTCATCGGTCTTCGTCAGCCCTTTACCGACGCACCATTTGTTTGCGAACGTGGCCTGCACCACGATTGCAGCGGCACTGTTTGCTGATCTGGTATTACTTCCTGCGCTGCTGGCTGCATTCCCCGGAAATCGGACCTCCCGGCGAGTCGCAGACCCACAGGACGCGTCGTAAGTAACGCGGGCAGCCCACTTTGGGCCGGCCAACCAGCGTCAGGGAAGCCGCTGCGGCCCATTGATCAGCGAGCTCGTCCAACAGTCGATGTAATTACGCGTAACTGAAGATCGAATCCGACAGCACTCCAGTGCTATCGGAAAACGAAGCTTCGTAAATCCCCATCGAATGCAGAATACTGAGATACATGTTGGACATCCGGGTCTTCTCCCGGTGCCAATACGTACCGTGGCGAAGCCCCATATTGGACCCACCAGCCACGAGCGTCGGCAGATTCGTAGGATTATGGGTGGTACTCGCTCCACTTCCATACAGCACAATACTGTTATCGAGCACCGTACCATTCGCATCCTTGAATTCTCGCAAACGGCCAAAGAAATAGGCCAACTGTTCGCTCAAGAAGAGATCATACCGTGCGAATTCAAGCTGGCCTGCCTTGTCTCCGGCGTGCGAGAGGCTGTGGTGTGTTCGGGTCAACCCGAGTTTCAGCGGGAACGTGTCGCTAATGCCCATGCCGTCTTCGCGGTTCAGCATAAACGCCACCGAGCGTGTGATATCGGCATCGAAAGCCAACGCTATCAAATCGAACATGTTCTGATAATATTCGCTTGGCGTGCCCTCCGACGTGACGTCAAGATTAAGATGTGAATGATCTTGTTCTTTGAGCGGAATATCGATCCATTTCTCCGAGGCGATCAATCGGGCTTCCACTTCATTCAGTGAGGTTAAATACTGGTCCATTTTTTCGCGGTCGGACCGACCGAGTTTCCGATTCAAGTCACGAGCGTTTTCGAGGACTGCATCAACCAGACGGATGCGTCGCTGAAGTTGATCCCGCTGCGCCGTCATGGACGCGCGGTCTGCTCGGAAGAGTCGGTCAAAGACGCGCCGTGGATTGTTTTCGGCTGGGATCGGTTTGCCGTTGAGACTGTAGGAAATGGTTCCGGTCCGCGACAGGAACCCGACGCCCGCGTCAATTGACAATACGAGTGAGGGCTGTCTGCAGTATTGTTTGGTGTGGAGGGCAACAACCTGGTCGAGGCCCACCGAGTTGTATTTGCCTCGCTCGGAGTTATGGAGCGGCGCTCCAGTCAACCACATATCGGAACAGACGTGTGGGTCCGCCTTGGTTCCGTTTTCGTGGTACAGGCCACCTAAAAAACTTAGATCTTTACGAAACGGCGATAAGGGTGCCGTCGACTTGCCGTGTTCAAAGCCATTTCCCTTCAGTGTCGGGAACCAGCTCCAATCACCCAGGCCATGCTCCGATTTGGGGAGCGACATCCCGTTCGCGGTGTAGAGTGCGCAGAATCGTCGCGGCGGTCGTGCATTCGCTTCCTCGCCCATTGCTTCCAGAACTGGCAGGACCAACGCAGTGCCAGCGACACCCTTAAGAACGGACCGGCGGTTGAGGTGTGCGTGTGAAGGCATGTCGGTTACCTGGATTCTTAAGGCTCGAACGAGAGAACGTTGTCAGTACGTTTCGGGCGATCCGTCTCACTTCTTGAGGAACAAATCGCTCTGGACGACAAACCGCACCAGGTCCTGGAGCAGATAGCCGTCAGCTCTTAATTGTATCCCGTGCTCTTCGAGGTACACAAGCTCATTATAGGTGAGACTGCGACCGGTTGCGTAGATCGCCAGATGCTTCAGAAAACTGAAAGCCACCCGGTCAATTCGCTCTTCCAGCAGGTATTTTTTTAGGTCCGCGACGTTCCCGACTTCTGTCGTGTCCGGAAGTGTCGATTGCGTCTCGGCCCCAGCCATCTGCCGGTACAGTCCCCCTGCGTCGTACTCCTGAAAAGGCAGGCCCCAAGGATCGATTCCGGCATGGCAATTGGCACAGCCTTTCTGGTTGCGGTGCCGTTCGAGTTTTTCCCGGAGAGTCAATTTTTCCGCCGGATTCTCATCCAGTTGCGGGACGTTCGGGGGTGGATCATCGGGCGGTTCCGCGACAATCTTTCGGGCGAGCCAGGCCCCCCGCTTGATGGGATTTGAATTTCGCCCGTCTGACAGCCCAGCCAGGATACTCGCTTGAGAAAGAAGACCGCCGAGGTGTGGCTGCTGGTGACGCAATGGGACGAACGCCAGCCCACTCTCGGTGCGATCGCCTAACCCGTAATAGCTCGCAACCACTTCATTCGCCATGATGAAATCAGAATGCAACAAGTTGCGCAAGGGGAGGTTCTGCTGAACCAGGTATTTCACGAAGGTGATCGGTTCTTGGCGAAGCTGAATCCGCGTATCGCGAGTGAGGGAGGGGTACCGCGATCGGTCCACTTCCAGTACTTCGAATTTATCCAGCGAGAGCCACTGCGCCGTAAAGGTCTCGACGCACCGATCGAACTTCGGCGAGGCGATTAATCGCAGCACCTCCGCGTCCAGAGATTCTCGCAAAGTGTCCGCAGCTGCTAACTGCAACAGTCGTGCATCCGGTGGACCATTCCACAAGAAGTACGAGAGTTTGGATGCCAACTCGTACGACGTCAGGTCCTCGGCTTCCGGCGTTTGACTGTTTTCGATCAAAAACAGGAATTGAGGCGACGTCAACACGACGAGGAATACGTCGCGGATGCTTCCCCGAAAGTCGCCCACCTGTTCGTATGTTGTCCGCCACAAGGACATCAGCGATGCCAATTCTTCCGGGTCCAGTGGTCTTCGAAACGCGCGCTCTGCAAACTTGCGTATCACCATTGCCGCATACTCAGGAGAACCATCCACATGCGCTGTTTCCGGAAACAGATTGCGATGCGATGCCGGAGGCCAGGACTCGTAATAGGGCCCCTCAAATCGAATGGATTGAACGCGCAAACGGGGGCGTGGACGCCCATCAGAATACTCGCTGCGCACACCGATCTCTCGAAAGCCGGCGAGGTAGTTCATGTTGCCGCGCTCGACGTCCGGGCTCGGGTAATTGTTCACCGCATCCTGGAACACAAAATCCTTCAATTCGGTGGACGCGATGGGACGCGGTTTCCCGACCGGATTGAGCGTACTGCCACAATCGCGGCGTAACCCTACGTGTACTCCTAATGTCGGCCGACGTTTTTCAAATTGCGCAAACGTGCGGGCGAGTTTCCCGTCGGGGTCGACCCGCGTCAGCTGGATGTGGGAGGGCGCGCGGTCACCCGCATACTGAGCACGCAGTGTTACAGCTCCCGCTGGCAGACGGACCGCCAGGAACGCGGGTTGTGTAAGAATGCCTGAAAAATAGCGTTCGCCAAGTTGGAGGGTGAGGTTCTGGGGTTTTTCGGCAGCGGGTACGAACGCAAAACGCCGCCCTGGCTCAACGAGCGCCTGTAATTCAGCCTTTCCAAGGGCACGACGATAAATCCTGACATCGTCAATGTCGCCGGAAAAGAATTGCGCATTTTGCACCCGACCAATGTGCAGCTGAACGTCTGGATTGTCGAGATCCCATTTGGCGATCGTACCAGAACCGACTTCATAGCCGTTGACATAGAGGCGTGTGGTTTTCTCGTCGCGTTCCACCACGACGGCCACATGCTGCCATTGGTTGGCCCGCAGGACGCCAGGCCGGGATTGAACGGTTCCATTGTGAATTTTGCCGGGCCGAGCGGTTTCCAGCCGAAGAACGCCCTGCGCGTTTGGCATGTCGAGAATCCAGCCATGGACGTATCCATATCCGCCCAGGCAGACGATTCCTCCCTGGCGGAGTTCACGGGGATGGATCCAGGCCGCAACGGTGAACGCCCCATCTCCAACCTTCAACTGCGGGTCGCGTGGGATCACGACGGCGCCGGACTTCCCATCCACCGTAATTGCCTGGCCGAACGGCGATTCTACAAACTTCGCAGCGCCGACGAGTTTTCCCTTGTGGCTAGTTCCGACGGGAACGCGCGCAGTGGTGCCGTCGAGCGACCATATGCCCACAAGTTCTTCCGTCAGGCGTGATGCGTCCGGTGCGTCAAGTGGAGGACCGTTCGCACCGGCATACGCATCCACCTGGTAGATTCCCTCCTCGGGGACCATCACTTCCTGAGTGGTGCCCGGATCGTCAATCCGTAGCCCGCCTGGCTTCTGGCGATCGACCGCCGCAGTGTCGGAATCAAGTAGTAGCCCATCATCCATCCGTGCCGCGCGAACCGTTATACGAAAATTGCCCTGCGCTGGAAGTTCTCGCAACGACACTTTGAAATTCGCTCTCGGGCCATAGGTGCTCTCTTGGCCAAATATTTCTGAGCTCGGTATCGCCGGCCGCAGTAAGAGCCCACCTGGCACGGTCTCGTAGGCTGCACCGCGCGGATAGCCATTGGTTCCGCGCATACAGGCGAAGACCGCGTGATAAATGCTGTGGAATTCACGCAATCCGCGAACCGTGTCATTGCCCTGATACCCTTCGATGAATTGAAAATCCTTTCTCATCGAAAAGGGCGTGTAGGCGAACGGCTTCTCGGGCGCCAGTTCCCTGACGACGACATCCGGTTTGTCTATTAGCAGACTCCCTGCCCCAAGGATCAATTTGTCAGC
>MDTE01052153.1_pt1 | contig 35665 bp, 36 predicted proteins | sample 811231 | NCBI WGS metagenome assembly MDTE01 (sample SAMN05326651, study PRJNA326480) | marine metagenome | isolation source: seawater | place: Indian Ocean: Red Sea | collected 2010
ACTGGTGTGGTTGTACCAGCTGGGTATAGGCTAGCGCTTACGGTTCGTGGAAAAGATTATGTCTGGCCGGGTGCAAAAACACAGGCTGAGCAGTTTACATTGTCAAATCTTGCTAAGCCCATGACTGGTTGTGGACCATTTTTGCATGAAGATCCGCGCGATAGGCCCAAATCAGTATTTGATGGCAAAGTCACATTACATACAGGCAAATCGCATGGAGCTTGGCTCATGCTACCTATAATTCCACCTAAATAACTTTATAATTGCCCCAGATAAAATAGTAAGTATTGAAAACGAATTAATATACTAGAACAAGAGTAGAATGATTTTAACGTGGTGCCCATAGCAATTTATATCGGGGCTGCTGTTGCAGAAGTTGCTGGGTGCTTCGCATTTTGGGCCTGGCTTAAACTAGGCAAGCCAATATGGTGGGTTTTCCCCGGCACAGTTAGCTTAATAATCTTTGCCCTGCTTCTCACTAAAATTGATAGCGTTTTTGCAGGTCGAGCATATGCTGCATACGGTGGTGTTTATATTTGTGCTTCCTTATTATGGCTTTGGATTATAGAACAAAATATGCCCGACCGTTGGGATTTTATTGGCTCAGTTATTTGTTTTCTCGGTGCAGCAATTATTTTGTTTGGGCCACGGGCTTGATAATTTACACGATATTGAAGGGGGTCGAAAATTGTCAATTTTTCATGGCGGAGGGAGTGGGATTCGAACCCACGATACAGTTGCCTGTATACACGCTTTCCAAGCGTGCGCCTTCAGCCACTCGGCCACCCCTCCTTAATGAAGTTGCACCGCATTTAGACCGAAAATAATGAAAGTGCAATTTGTAAAAAGATAATAATCAGCGATGAAGAGATTGCAACAGCCAAGATGAATCTTTGTCGTTTGTCAGTCAAAATCTAAGTATAGATTGAAGGTTTTTTTTAAAAAGAAACGTCATAGATGATAAAACTAACTCGTATGATTGGTGTGCTCTTTGTTTTGACAGGTAGTTTTATTTTTTTAGCCGATATATTTGATGTTTTGGGGTCAGATTCTATTTTTATTTCTTTAGGTGAAATTTGGTTTCAGGTTAATAAAAGTAGCTTGATAATTTCTGAATCTTTTATATCACGTTACATTCCCTTAATTGGCTCTTGGCTTTGGCATCCTGTTATTTCATCTATATTGACTATTCCTGCCTTTTTATTGTTCGCAGTAAGCGGTCTTATTGTTCTTCTTTTTTCGAGGAAACAAAAGTAATTTAAGTAAGTTGTGGGTTTAATATAAGAGAGAAATATTCGATAAAATTAACTAATTGTCGTCCATCCTTAAGGCTTGAATAAACGCAGTTTGAGGAATTTCGACATTGCCATATTGGCGCATCTTCTTTTTTCCTGCTTTCTGTTTTTCCAGAAGTTTTCTTTTCCTAGTAATATCGCCTCCATAACACTTAGAGGTAACGTCTTTTCTCATGGCCCCAACTGTTTCGCGGGCTATTATTTTACCTCCAATTGCTGCCTGAAGAGCTACTTTAAAGAGTTGCCGAGGTATTAGGTCTTTTAGGCGCGTGCATAATGCACGCCCCCTATTTTCAGATTGAGAACGGTGAACTATCATTGAAAGCGCATCTACTGGATCACCATTGATTAATAAGTCTACCTTGACTAAATCACTCGGCCTATAGCTTTCAATTTCGTAATCAAAGCTTGCATAGCCACGGCTTATAGACTTTAGACGATCGTAAAAATCAAAAACCACTTCATTCAAAGGTAGGCGATAGACAGCCATTGCACGATTGCCGACATATGTTAAATCGATTTGTTCTCCGCGTCTGTCAGTGCAGAGCTGTAATACGGCTCCTAAATAGTCGTCTGGAACAATTATATTTGCCTTAATCCAGGGTTCTTCAATTTTGTTAATCTTTGTGACATCGGGAAAGTCAGATGGGTTATGTAGGTCTAGCTGATTCCCATCTGTTAAGTGAATACTGTAAACGACTGATGGAGCAGTGGCGACCAGTTCTAAATTGAACTCTCTCTGAAGCCTTTGTTGAACAATTTCCATATGTAAAAGCCCGAGAAACCCGCAGCGAAACCCTAATCCTAAGGCGGCGCTACTTTCTGCTTCAAAATGGAAGCTAGCATCATTCAAATGAAGCTTTTCTAGACTGTCTCTAAGGTCCTCGTATTCAGCAGCATCTGAGGGAAAAACGGAACAGAATACGACAGGCACGGAAGGTTTGAACCCAGCTAGGGCTGTGTTCACAGGATTTTTATCATCAGTTATAGTGTCTCCGACTTGGCAGTCCGCAACTGCCCTTATAGAGGCTGTCAAAAAACCTATTTCTCCAGGACCTAATTCGCTTTTTTCTGTGCGAGCAGGAGTAAAAACCCCCACTCGATCAATTTGATATGATTTACCTGCAGCCATCATTCGGATCTTTTGACCCTTAATTATTTTTCCATTTTTAACTCTCACGAGGGCTACAACGCCAAGATACGAATCATACCAGCTATCAATTAGTAAAGCTTGCAATAAAGTGTCTTCATCGCCTTTCGGCGAAGGAAGGTTAGTGATTAGGCTTTCTAAAACATCCTCTATTCCCTGACCGGACTTAGCGGAAACCTCAATTGCATTATTTGCATCTAGTCCAATTACTTCCTCTATTTGTTCACGAACCTTCAGGGGTTCGGAGGCCGGTAAATCGATTTTATTGAGCACAGGTATGATTTCATGGTTAGCGTCTATCGCAAGATATGCATTAGCCAGGGTCTGAGCTTCTACTCCTTGGCTAGCGTCTACAATTAAAAGAGAGCCTTCACACGCTGCAAGAGATCTAGAGACTTCGTATGAAAAATCAACGTGCCCTGGAGTGTCCATAAGATTAAGCTCATATGTTTCTCCCAACCTTGATTTATAAGTTAGACAGACTGTTTGAGCTTTAATAGTGATTCCACGTTCTTTTTCCAACTCCATAGAATCGAGTACTTGCTCACTCATCTCCCGTGCGCTAAGGCCACCACAATGTTGGATGAGCCTATCGGCCAGAGTAGACTTTCCATGATCTATATGAGCGATAATTGCAAAATTTCGAATATGTGATAGATCAGTCATTTGTGTTTAGAAGTTAATCTTTGAAAATAGATGTTGATCAATCATTTATAACCTTGTGGATAACCATAATTTCGTTCGTCTCAATATTTTGACTGGTTATTTATTTTCTATTATTCGGTATATTTTCCATTAAATTATTAGAATAACTAGTTTGTATAATCATTTAAAAACAATTAGTTATTATATTTTTAATGACTTTATAAATTATATCCCCGTTATATTACATAGTTTAATATTTTCATAAATTATTATTGTAATTAAAAATTAAATAATAAATTTATTTGGATAACTTTATTGTCTTAGAGTTCCACCTGTTTTATCAAACACGGTGGAAACAATTAGTTCCGAAACTTGATCAATTTCTTCTTCGGTCAGAGTTGAGTCCTTAGACTGTAACCTTACTTCAATAGCTAGAGATTTTTTCCCTGCTTCAATTCCTTTTCCACTATAAACATCAAATAATTTTACGTTGGTGATTAAATCCGGCACAGCGCTATGTACAGCATCCAAAACATGTGACGCGTGAATATCATCATCCACAATAAAGGCAAAATCGCGATTGACAGGTTGGAAAGGTGATAAATTAATCGAAGGCCTTCTAGACTTTCCTTCTTTGCCCTCTGGTACATTATTAAGAAAGACCTCGAATCCAACTATTGATCCTCTAGCACCTAACTTGCTTAAAACAGCAGGATGTAAATCACCAAACCAGGCTAGGGTGTTTTTTCCTAATGAGAGGCCTGCCGACCTACCTGGGTGATAGTGTGAGGGAGCTTCATGTACAATTTTTAAGCCTTTTACAGATAAGCCGGTCGCTTCTAGTGCCGCGAGTGCGTCCGATTTGGCGTCTATTGTATCAACTGCCCTAGATTGGGATGACCAGTGTCGTGTAGACATATCACCCTGCCTAATTCCAGCAGCAACCGACAACTGCCCTTCGCGGTTATTATCCGTATAGGCTGGTCCTAGCTCAAATAAACCCAGATCGTTTAGCCCTCGATCAGTATTTCGGATAGCAGCCATAATTAGATTTGGTAAAATAGATGGACGGAGTACATCTAGGTCAGAGCTGATTGGGTTGACCAGATGCAATTTGTCTGGTGATCCCCCAAATAAATCAGCGTTTTTGGAGGCCATAAATGACCATGTGATTGCTTCCTGAAGTCCTTGTGCTGCGAGGGCTCGTCTAACTTTATACTCTTTTCTTTGTGAGCCGCTTAACGCCGGCTGAGGTAAGGCCTCTTCGCTTTTTAATGAAACAGGGGGTATATTATCAAATCCAATAATGCGGGTAATTTCTTCAACAAGGTCTGCTTCCCCGTGCACATCGGGGCGCCAAGAGGGAGGAGAAACATTTATAATTTTATTTCCGCTAACAGTGAAACCCAAGTCTTGGAGTGTTGATTTTTGTTTATCAAGGGAAACATTGATTCCCCCTAAAGTCATTACTCGTGTAGTGTCAAAAGCTATATTTAATTCATTTCTTGGAAGAGTGCCGGCTTTAACAGTATTGCTCGTTTCACCACCGCAGAAGTCTAGTATCATTCGGGCTGCCATTTCGGCACCCCAATTCGCAGATTCGGGATCAACGCCTCTCTCAAAACGATAACGCGCATCCGATTCAATTTGCAGAGCTCGACCAGTCGTTGCAACTTCAATTGGGTCAAATAGAGCAACCTCAAGAAAAACTTCTGTAGTTTCAGGTAAACAACTAGATTCCATGCCACCCATAACTCCCGCAAGGGCTTCGACTTTGTCTCCGTCTGCAATAACTGTTTTTTCTGTGTCTAACACAAACTCCTTATCTATCAGAGAGTAAAAACTTTCTTTGTTTTTTGCCTTTCGCATGGTCAGTTTTTTATTTTTAAGTTTACCAGCGTCGAACACGTGTAGCGGGCGACCCACATCTATAGAAATATAGTTGGTTACATCAACCAGCGCAGAAATAGGTCTTAGGCCTATAGCCTTTAAACGATTTTGTAGCCAGTTAGGGCTAGGGCCGTTTTTAAGTCCTTTAAAATGGCGACCAACCACGTAATTACATGCGTTTCCGTCATTAGCTATTTCCCAGGCTAAGGGGCTTTCGTAGCTTCCCTTTAATGGTTCTGAGTTGCTAAGGGGTTTTAATTGTCCAAGGCCAGCAGCCGCAAGGTCTCTAGCAATTCCTCTTACTCCGGTGCAATCCGGGCGATTGGGAGTTAACTCAATATCAATAACAGGGTCATCAATCCCCAAAACTACGGCTATTGGAGTGCCTAACTGAGTGCCAGATGAAACCTCAATTATACCATCATGCTCCTCCGATAGCCCCATTTCCTTTTCAGAAACGAGCATTCCGTTTGACTGAACACCTCGAATTTTTGTTTTTTTAAGTTTTAATTGAAGACCAGGTATGTAACTGCCAACTGGAGCAAAAACACCCATCATTCCATCACGGGCATTTGGTGCTCCACAGACTACCTCTACCTTCTCTTGACCGGTATCAACTATACAGACTTTAAGACGATCAGCATTAGGATGTTTATCAGCTTTAACAACCTTGGCAACTTTGAAATCAGATAGGTCTGAGCCCGGGTTATCTATTTTATCTACCTCAAGACCAATTTTGATTAAGGTCTCAACAATTTCATTGAGATCCGCCTTGGTATCTAGGTGTTCTTCTAACCAACTAAGCGTAAATTTCATTTTTTACCTTTAAAGCCCACGAATCATTGATGGAATTGAAAGTGGATCGAAACCATAATGAGATAGCCATCTAAGATCTGCATCAAAGAAGGTTCGCAGATCAGGTATCCCATACTTCAGCATAGCGATTCTATCTATACCTAAACCAAATGCGAAGCCTTGATATACTTGTGGGTTTATGCCCCCGAATTCCAGTACTTTTGGGTGTACCATTCCGGACCCCATAATTTCTAGCCAATTGTCCGCTCCATCACCAAAGTTTCCGATCTTGAGCTCATCGTTTTCTCTAGAACAGCCAATATCAACCTCCATAGATGGTTCTGTAAAAGGAAAGTGGCTCGGTCGGAATCTTACTGGTAGGTCTGGAATTCCAAAAAAAGCTCGACAGAAATCTATAATGCAGCCTTTAAGGTGCCCCATATGCGTTTCTTCATCTATCACAAGTGCTTCTATCTGATGAAACATGGGCGTATGTGTTGAGTCTGAGTCACTTCTATAGGTTCGACCAGGGGCTATAATTCGAATTGGAGGACTAGAGTTTTCCATGGTGCGGATTTGGACAGGTGATGTATGAGTTCGTAAAACTAATTTATCTCCTTCATCACCCTCGGGAAGATAAAAAGTGTCGTGCATTTGCCTAGCAGGATGTTCTGGAGGGATGTTAAGAGCGGTAAAGTTATGAAAATCATCCTCAATATCCGGACCTTCGGCAACAGAAAATCCCATTTGACCAAAAATAGCGACACATTCTTCCATCGCTTGGCTAACAGGATGAATACTTCCTTTTGTTTTAGGACGTATCGGTAGGGTGACATCGCTCTTTTCTTTTAAGAGCCTTCCTTCCAGCTCTTCGGCTTCCAATTCAATTTGACGAACAGAAATAGCTTCGATTAAAGATGATTTTAGCGAGTTAAGATTTTGTCCGGCTTTTTTTCTTTCATCATCACCTAAAGCGCTAAGAGATTTCATGTGCTCGGTAATTTCGCCCTTACGCCCTAAAATTGAAACCCTGATACTATCCAAGCTTCTAAGGCTATCAGAACTTTTCACTTTATTGAGAAGCGTTGACTCTAGCTCCTTTAAATCTGAGGGCGTCATTCTAGGGTCCGTATTTACTTGTAGGTCAGGTTAAGCAGATGAGTTAAGAGCATCTTGAGCTTGATCAACTATAGCTTTAAACGCTTCTGGTTCTCTAACAGCAAGATCTGCTAAAATTTTCCTATCAAGACCTACTCCTGCTTGCTTTATCCCATTCATGAATTGAGAGTAAGTTAAACCATGTTGACGAGCACCCGCATTGATCCTTTGGATCCACAGTGCTCGGAAATTACGTTTTTTAACCTTACGGTCACGGTAAGCGTATTGTAGTCCTTTTTCAACTCGTTCTTTTGCAATTCGATAGCTACTAGAATTACGTCCTCTGTATCCCTTGGCTAGTTTAAGAACTTTTTTACGTTTTGCGTGCCGGTGTACGGAGCTGGTGGCTCTAGACATTTGTCAAGTCCTCTTTTTAGCGTATGGCATTGTTGGCATAATGATACGACTGTCCGAGTTAGACATTACTCCAACTTTTCTTGCTTTTCGTTTCATAGACTGAGAACGTTTTCTCATTCCATGCCGCATGCCTGATGGCTTAAAGCGAATTTTTCCAGAGGCAGATAATCGAAATCGCTTTTTCGTCGACGATTTAGTCTTCATCTTGGGCATTTCATCCTCGCTTGTTATTGAGGTCTATATTTGACGGTTAGGCATGCCCAGGGTTTTCTACCCCTTGCCGTACCATCAGTTTATGAGCGCGCGGTTTATAACTTTCTCTTGAAGTAAACGCAAGCTTTAGTGGTCTATTATAATGATTATTGACTAGTAAACACTAAAATTATGCTAATTTGTTGATAAAAATATCAAACAATATCTTCAAACTGAGAGAAATTATTATGGATCTAGAAATAAATAGAAAAACTGCTCTTGTAACAGGGGCATCCAAGGGAATTGGCAGAGCAGTCACAAAGCTATTAGCGGCAGAGGGTTGTGACTTGCATATTGCTTCTCGAACAGAGGCCGATTTGGTGTCCCTTCGTAATGAAATAATATCGACTGATGATGTGGAAGTGATAGTCCACCCAGTTGATCTATCCACGGCAAAAGGCATAAGTAGACTGGTCAAGGCTACTGGAAACATTGATATTTTAGTAAATAATGCTGGTGCTATTCCTGCTGGTGATATAGAGCGCCTCGACAATGAAAAGATAAAACAAGCATGGGATTTAAAAGTTTTTGGTTATCTTGGTCTTGTAAGAGCATTTTATACGCAAATGAGAGAAAACAATACCGGAGTGATAGTCAACATTATTGGGATGGCAGGAGAGAGGCCAAGATCCTCTTACATAGCTGGTGGGATGGGTAATGCAGCACTAATGGCAATGACACGCGCATTAGGCTCTGAAAGCATAGATTATGGTGTTCGAATTGTTGGCATCAATCCTGGGCCAATAGAAACAGACCGATTGGTTACTCAGGCTAAAACTGCAGCCGACATGAACTGGGGTGATGATTCAAGGTGGCGTGAAACGCTTAAGGGTCTTCCCGGCGACCGAGCGGGATCCGTTGAAGAAATAGCTTGGCTCACTGCTTTCTTAGCTAGCCCTAAGGCATCATGGCTTTCGGGAACCGTAGTAATGGCGGATGGTGGCGAACATTCACGCCCACCTGGAAGATTATAAAATCGGCTTGCGTTTTTCTGTTTTAGCGAGGCGCCATAACCATAGTGAGCTGCCTTCCCTCAAATTTTGGCATCTGCTCTACTTTGGCTATTGTTTCTAGCTCGGTTCTTACCCTTTTTAATACCTCCGCCCCTAGCTCTTGATGAGCCATTTCACGTCCTCGAAAACGCAGAGTAACTTTAACCTTATCTCCGTCATCAATAAATCTGCGCGCACTTCGCATTTTTACATCATAGTCATGTGTATCAATATTAGGCCGCAATTTTATTTCTTTAACGTCAATGGTTTTTTGTTTCTTCCTAGCTACATTGGCTTTCTTCTGATCTTCGTACTTAAGTTTTCCGTAATCTATTATTTTACAAACAGGAGGGTTTGCATTAGGCGACACCTCAACGAGATCAAGGTTTACATTGTAGGCTCTTTCTATGGCAAGGTCTATGGGCACTATTCCAACTTGCTCGCCGTTTTCGTCAATTAACCGTACCTCGGCATTGTCGATATCTGTATTTACCCTAGGCCCAGATTGTTTAGGGGGGGTAATATCTACTGGTCTTTTATTGATTTATCTATCTCCCTGTAATTAATATTATTTAACTTAATTCAGCTTCTATCTTACACTGGGACTTCTTCCCTCGTCTATAAGTTGGCTGACAGCGTCGGTTAAAGCAAGTATTTCCTGATCTTTTGACCCAAGCCGTCTTATATTTACTGTCTCGCTTTCTGCCTCACGTTGACCTACGACGATAATAACCGGTACATGCGCTAGGCTATGCTCACGTATTTTATAATTAATTTTCTCACTTCTTGTGTCTTTTACAACTCTGAGGCCGGCATTGATACAGGCTGTTTCAACTTTTTTTGCATACTCATCAGCATCGTTGGTAATGGTTGTAATTACTGCTTGGACTGGTGACAACCATAAAGGAAACCGCCCTGCATAATGCTCAATGAGTATTCCTATGAATCTTTCAAATGATCCGAGAATTGCTCTGTGCAGCATAACTGGTCTATGCTTATTTCCATCTTCCCCAATGTATGAAGCATCCAAGCGCTCGGGCAAAACAAAATCGACTTGTAAGGTCCCGCATTGCCATTCTCTACCTATTGTATCCTTTAAAACGAACTCAAGCTTTGGTCCATAAAATGCACCCTCTCCAGGATTTGAAGAGTAATCTAAACCTGCATTGTCGGTTGCCTTAATCAGGGCTTGCTCAGCCCTGTCCCAGGTCATATCATCTCCCGCTCGTATTTCAGGCCGATCTGCAAACTTAACTTGTACCTCCGTGAACCCAAAATCACGATATATTAATAATAATAAGTCACAAAAAGATTTTGTTTCCGACACAATTTGGTCTTCGGTACAAAAGATATGGGCGTCGTCTTGTGTAAAGGCCCTAACCCTCATTATTCCATGGAGAGCGCCAGAAGGCTCATATCTATGACATGAGCCAAACTCTGCCATTCTAATAGGAAGGTCCCTATAACTGGTGGTGCCTTGCTTATAAATTTGTACGTGGCAGGGACAGTTCATTGGTTTAACAGCGAGAACGCGGTCTTCATCGTCATTTATTGTGAACATATTTTCACGAAACTTTTCCCAATGACCAGACTTTTCCCAAAGTCCTCGATCAACTAATTGAGGAGTCTTTACTTCTGAGTATCCAGAATCTTCTAGTCTCTCACGCATATATTGTTCGCAAATTCGGTATAGGGTCCATCCTTTGGGGTGCCAGAACACTGAACCAACAGCTTCTTCTTGAATATGAAAAAGGTCCATTTCTCGTCCCAGTCTTCTATGATCCCTTTTTTCAGCCTCCTCTAAACGGGTTAAATAGGTTTTCAGCTCTTTTGAGTTTCTCCAAGCCGTTCCATAGATCCTTTGTAATTGTTGTTTTGTAGGATCACCTCTCCAATATGCCCCAGAAACTTTCATAAGCTTGAAAGCTGATCCTAATTTTGCTGTGGATGGCAAGTGTGGACCAGCGCATAGGTCAAGCCACTCACCTTGCCTATAAACTGATATTTCAGTGTCTTCTGGCAATGTGCCAATATGTTCAGCCTTATATATCTCTCCGGCATTAGTAAAAAATTCAATGGCTTCAGATCTATTCCATGTTTCCCTTGATATAGTCTCGTCTCTTTTAACTATCTCTTTCATACGGGTTTCAATTTTCTCAAGATCATGGCTAGTAAACGGTGTCTCGCGAACGAAATCATAGTAAAAGCCATTTTCAATAGCTGGACCGAAAGTGATTTGAGTATTAGGAAATAATTCTTGGACAGCTTCTGCCATAACATGGGCTGCATCATGTCGTATTAGGTCGTAAACTGTATCGTCATCACTATTTAAAGTAATTATTTCAATAGATGCGCTTTCACTTATGGTTGTTGATAGATCAAGTAAACGCCCATCGATTTTAACTGCGAGTGCAGCTTTTTCCAAACCAGGCCCTATATCTGCAGCTATCATTGCTGCAGTTATCGGAGCGTTAAACTCGCGTTCACTTCCATCAGGCAGTGTGATTTTAATTAGGTTCTTTATCTCAGCCTCGGACATTTTTTCTCCATTATGAGAGCACTCTATAAATTTTACCAATACACGTGTTGGATTTAACGCAATCTCATGTTTGCTTCAACCTCATCAACAGAAAGCTCCTCAAGAGATTGAAATCTCAGTATTTTTACATCTTCTCCACGTTGCCCACAAACAGCAGGATCTGAACTATGAGAAAATAGCACAAGTGTTGGAGTCCCTGTGGCACCAATTATATGCATGGGGCCCGTATCATTACCTACCGAGCCTGAGGCTCTTCTAGATAGACCTATAATATCGATCATTGACGTTTTTGTTGTTAGATCCTTTGCTTCTGGGCAATAGGCAGTGATTTCTGATCCAATTTGTTTTTCGGCTGACCCGCCGATTACTACTGGTGTAATTCCCTTGCTAAATAAGCGTTTTGCCAACTTAGCATAATTTTTTTTTGGCCATCTTTTTTCAGGCCTGTGCGAAGAGCCGCCGGGAGCGATTAAAACGTAGGGTTCAGGCAAATTAAATTTTTGGCCATCGGAACGAATGTTATTTAAGTTTGGGGGAGGAACGTTAGTCACAGAGGCTAGTGATAATTGTTCGGCTTGCCTTTCTAACGTATGCATTAAATCCCTTTTAGGGTTGTCATGATAATGAGAGCAGCCCAATGCTGCACCGCACCAATCTACTTTATAAAAAAGTCTGAGCAAATGAAAGATGATTGCTGTTCGATCAGATGTTTGTAAATCGTATATTCTATTGTATTTTTTTTGTCTGATTTTTAAAATTAACGTAGTCCATGATCTCCATTCATGCCATGTTGGTCGTTTATCTATCAATACCTCATCAAACCATTTACCAGAATCAGCAAACTCTTTATAAGCGCTGGTTGTGAGAAGCGCGATGTGTGCATCGCTGTGGTGATCACGAATCGCTTGAAAAGGGCCGGTCGCTTGTACCATATCTCCCATAGCCCCTAATTTGATAACAAGAACACGATGAATTTTTTTACAGGTTTTCATTAGCTTATGATTTATTATGAAATTAGCTCAGAATAAACTTTCAATGTTGCTGAACACATCTCCTTTTTTGTGTACTTCATGCGGACATGACTGATGGCCTTCTGACTTATCTCAAGCCTATCTGATTCGGTCATTGAAAGAATATTGGATATGGAGGTGGCCAGTTCCTCTGCGTCATTTGGTTTAAAGAGCCAGCCTGTTTCCCCGTTTACTATTTGTTCAGCTCCTCCTCCATGATCGGCAGCGACGACATGGCATCCCATCGCCTGCGCTTCGGATATCACTCGTCCAAAAGCTTCAGGTCTAGTTGAGGCGGATATTACTATATCAGTAATAGTGTATGCAGCGGCCATATCACTACAATGGCCATGGATTTTTATTACATCCTTCAAGTTTTTAGACTCAATAAGTCTTTCCAACTCCATTCTGTACGATGAGCGGCCTTGGTCTGATCCGACAAGTAGGCATACCAAGTTAGCGTTATTATTTTCATTCCTATCGTTTAGAATAGAAAATGCCTCGATTAGAAGAGATTGACCCTTCCATCTGCTAAGGCGTCCAGGGAGTGTAACAATTATAGAATCATTATTTAAACCCCAAAGGCGTTTTAACTCGACAACTCTTGATGAAGAAATATTTTCAGAAGTGAATTTATCTACATCTACGCCCCTTGGAATAACCCGTATTTTATTAGTAGATAGGTTATATAGAGTAATTAGATGGTCAGCTATAAAGTTTGAATTAGCTATCACAAGGTCCCCTTCTGTCATAACAGAATTATAATATTTTTTAAATTTACCTAAGACCCCTGGGCCAAAATTATAGGTTCCATGGAATGTCGTTAAAAACTTGCATCCCATGAGTTTAGCTGCAACTTTTGAGCTCCAGGCGGGAGCGCGGCTTCGAGCATGTACTATGTTAATTTTATATTTTTTTATGACTTTTTTTAATCTAAAAACATTCAGAAACATAATAATTGGATTTTTGCTAGCTAAAGGTAGAGTTATATGAATAGCCCCGAGCTGCTGAGTTGCTTCAGCTATTTGCCCCCCAGAAGAGGCAATAAACGTAGGGCTTTGTTGGTTAGTAAGCGCTTCAGCTACGTCGAAAGCTGTTTGTTCAGCGCCTCCTCCACCCGTATCAAGAGATGGTAGAACCTGCAAAACGACTGGGTTCATACTAGTATTTCCTAGGCTTAAAGATCTGTTAGGAATAATATATTGTTTATTATACTCAATCTAAGATTAATTTGAATGACTGCAAGAAACTATATCACGACAAGTGAAGGCATAAAATTAGCATTTGTTGTTTCACAGGGTACGCTTAACCAGGAACTGGGAATTGTTTTTCTTGGAGGGTTTATGTCTGATATGACTGGAGAAAAGGCTACTGCAATAGAAAAATGGGCAATAGCCGAGGGTTATTCGTTTTTACGATTTGATTACTCGGGCCATGGCTTGTCTGAAGGTGATATACGAGATGGGACTATAAGTCGTTGGACGGAGGACTCTCTGACGATAATTAGGCACGTTAGTGAATCTGTAAGAGGATTTAACGGTCCCCTAATGCTTATAGGTTCATCAATGGGTAGCTGGATAATGTTTAGGGTTGCAGATAAATTAGAAAGGTCTAGTTCTAGGCAGAAAGCAGTAGCTCTTATTGGAGTAGGATCTGCACCAGATTTTACATACGATTTACTACCAGACAGTCTAGGACCAAATTTAATGTCAGATTTGTCTAAGTTTGGTTTTTGTGAAATAGAATCTGAGTATTCAGACCAACCATATATAATAACAAATAAAATGATCGAAGACGGAAATAGGAATAGAATTCTTAACTCTTTAATAAAACTTAATATTCCTGTTTCACTCATTCACGGTCAGGATGATAAAGATGTTCCATGGACGCAGTCTCTAAAATTAATGGATAAGCTTACTTCCAGTGACGCTGAATTAATTTTAATTAAAGGGGGAGACCACAGGCTATCTGATAAAGAAAGCTTACAAAGAATAATATCTGTGGTGGAAAATAGAATACAAAAAATTAAGCGATATTAGTTTTTTTCTTCATTTAATAAGGCTTGAAGGCCCAACCGATAATTGGAATAGGCAAGCGTAACCTCCAGCTCTTGCTTTATTAGGTTATTTGTAACCCTTTTATTTTCTTCGTAAAAACTTCTAGCCATCTCTGAGATTTTGGCCCTCTCGTAAGGCACAGCTGGTGGTATTTTTTTTCCTAACAAATCACAGGCATATGCAATAACATCTTGTGTTGATGCTGGTTCGTCATCGGATACGTTATAAATTCCTCCGGGATTTGGTCGATTCATTGATGCGAGGAGGGTGCTGGCAATATCTTGCACGTGAATTCGGTTGAAAACTTGTCCCTTTTTTACAACTTGTTCTTTTAGTCCTTTTTTTAAAACCTCAAGTGTGTTGCGTCCTGGCCCATATATTCCTGCCAATCGAAACAAGTGAACGGGCAGCCCATTGTGCTTCCACAAATTATACCATTCATCCTCTATTTTTGCTCTTATTTGGCTCCGAATTGATTTAGGGTTACGTTGAGTGTTTTCATCCACATAGGCACCTCCTTGATCGCCGTATACACCTGTTGTTGAGAGATATCCAATCCATCTAAGGTCTTCCATTTGAGAGATTAAATCTATTTTGTGATGATCGATTACTGGATCTCCAATCGAATCTGGAGGTATGGAGACAAGTAAATGAGTAATTCCCTTTAGAGCTTTATCGGGGTTAGTTAGAGGTTTGTCGCGATCGAAAAAAAACATTTTAGCATTAGAAACGTCTTGGTCTATTTTATGGCGAGTTGTTCCTCGAACCGACCATCCCTTCGATAAGATGGTGTTTGATAATGCCTTAGCAGTATATCCAAAGCCAAAACAAAATAAAGTTTGAGGATTAGGCATCTATTTAGAAGTCAAGGTTAGCATAGTGTTTTGGTGGTGGCACACCAGGAATGCGATCGGCAAGAAGAGATCTAAGGCTTGGACGTGATTTTATACGTGAGTACCATGACTTGGCTTCTGGGTAATCTTCCCATGGAACATCATTAATATAATCGAGACATGACAAATGTGCAGCAGCTGAAATATCAGCCATAGAAAATTGTTTACCTCCCAGCCAGTTGCGTCGGGTCATAAGGTATTCGATATAGGATAAATGGGTGGTAATGTTTGAGTGTCCGGCCCTTATGGCCATTGAGGAAGGTGCCCCCAACCCAAGAAATCGTTTGTTTATTTTTTCGTCGACAAGATTCTTAGTTACTTCTCGATGGAACTTAAGATCAAACCAAGCTACAAGTCTTCTTATTTCCGCTCGTTCGGATGCGCTTCCTGATATCAAAGGAGGTTCAGGATGCTCGTCTTCAAGATACTCACATATGGAGTTTGAATCGGAAAAAACATTATTAGAGCCTTCATCTGTTATTTCTAAAAGCACTGGTACTTCACCTGCTGGGTTTAAGGCCAAGAATGCTTCTCGGCGTTCCCATGATTTTTCCACTACCAAGTCGTAGTTTAGTTTTTTTTCTCCAAGGGCTATACGCACCTTACGCGAAAAGGGGCAGAGCCATAGGTGGTATAGGGTCCACATTTTATATAAACATCAGGTTATTAAACTTTTGGTATTTAGTGGTTTAAGCCGTACTAATTGTTTTCTGTAAGTAATCACATATATCGCTTATACAAATTTTTGCTTGATCAATCATATTCGATTGAGTGAAAAATGTATGCATAACACCTGGATAAATTTTGAGGTAATGAGGGTGTCCTTTTTCCTCCATTATTTTGGCTAACTTTATAGAATCGTCACGAATTGGATCTAGTTCAGCTGCTGCAATGAAGGCGCTAGGAAGACGTGTCACGTCTCCCTTTACAGCGAAAGCTCGGGGATCATTCCTATCGGAATCTTGAACATAGTCCGAGTATACCTGACTTACGTAATTAACATCAAAGATGAAGTCTCCATTTCCAAGCTCGTTCATAGAATCAGAATGTAAATTGTCATCAAGGACTCCGTATATTGAAACGAGCCCTTTGATTAGGTCAGGTCTATGAGAGCAAAGCTCAAAAGCTACTCCAAATGACACACTGGCGCCAGCTGAGGCACCCCCAATAACGATTGAATTACCGTCCAAACCCCAGTCTTTACCCTCTTTTGACAACCACTCAACAACTGAAGTGATTTCAATAACTGGATCTGGAAAAGAGTGCTCAGGCACGTGGACGTAATCGCAACTGATTACTGCTCCCCCCCACTCTTTAGCTATTTCTCTCATTTGTCTGTCGTTAGACAATTGATTCCCTAATTTAAAGCCTCCGCCATGCAAATATAAAAAAATGGGTAAATTAGGCTTGTTTTTCCACTTATAAAGCCTCATTGGGACGTCTCGGAAAGGACCAGCTATGGTTTTGTCCAGCTGGACTTCCATCTCGGGGCCACCATTATTCCAGATAGATCGAGCTTTATTCGTGTTTTCTCTAATTTCATGAAGGGTTTCACCAGCCCCTCCCACGCTTTCTACTATTTCTGAGTTTTTCTTTAAAGCTGCGGCCTGTTGAGGGTGGATTTTATCTATCCAAAAGTTTTTTTCGTCTTTGGTTTCATCAGCCATAGAACTTTCCTCAAATTATTGTTATTAGCGACGTTAATATTTTAAAATTTATTTATGACCTTACTTAAAAAGTACTTTTGTTAGAAATTACAAATTTGGTATCCGCAATTATGAAACTAATTGAGGTAAAATAGAAATATAATTTATTATTACTAATTTTTACATAGCATAAATAAACGGAAATAGAATTTTATGGGCGCTCTAGAAATATCTATTTTAGCCTGTTTACAAGGCATCACGGAATTTTTACCTGTAAGTTCTTCAGGCCATCTTCGTGCTGCTGCTGAAATACTAGGAATACAAGGAAGTACTCTCGCAATTGACGTCTCGCTTCACGTTGGAACTCTTTTTGCTGTAATAATTTACTTTTTGAAAGATATTACAAAAATACTTAGTGGTTTGATAATGCTTCTTGGTGGCAGAAATAATGAAGACGCCCTGCTTGGAATTTATGTTGGGATAGCGACAATACCTATTTTTTTCGTTGGATTGATGGGGCGTGAGTTTATTGATGGTAATTTAAGAGGGCTGGAGGTTGTGGGCTGGATGTCAATTGTATTTGGTATACTTCTACTTTGGGCTGATCGCTATGGTATGAGAATACAAAAACTAAGACACCTTAAACTAAGCGATTCCTTAATAATTGGAGTTGCCGAAATCTTCGCATTGATTCCTGGCACCAGTCGAGCTGGAGTGACAATAACTGCTGCTAGAGCTCTAGGCTTTGAACGCTCTGAGGCCGCACGTTTTTCGATGTTATTATCAATCCCGGCGGTAGCTGGAGCAGGGTTTTTAGTTTTTGTTGATTTGCTGAATTCAAACAGTAATTTTGCTTGGACTGGTGCAATTGTTGCAGGTGTGCTTGCCTTTCTTACCGCTTTAGGGGCGATCCATTTGCTTATGAGATGGCTTAGAACAGCGAGTTTTTTACCTTTTATCGTCTATAGACTATTTATGGGAGGAGCTATCTTGGTTTGGATCTATTGGGCTTAAGCTTCTGAACTTCTACCAAGCCTTCCTCCTCTACGGTGTCTTTTTATATAAGTTGGAAGAATGGTTTCTAAGGAAGTAGGCTCAACGCCCAGATTCTTTATATTTAAGGCATCTTCATGAACAACATTATTAAATCTAAGAGAAATCATTTGATCTTTAGTTAGTATTGGCTTTGGCAGTAACTCTGTTAGTGCAGCTTGGAAATCTCCGACTTTAAATGGAACTGGCAACAAAAGTCGATTACGATTGGTATAATGTAGAATTGTTTCCATCAATTCAGCGTATGTATATATAGTAGGGCCTCCCAACTCGTAAGTATTACCGTAAGTTGATTTTTCATCGATTGAGTTTACAACAGCTCTAGCGACATCACCGACATAAACCGGTTGAAATAATGTCCGCCCACCACCGTAGAGTGGCAGAATAGGTGTTATTCGTAATAGGCTAGCGAATAAATTAAAGAACTTATCTTCAGCACCGAACAAAAGCGAAGGCTTAAATATCGTAGCCTCGGGGTAATTTTGAATTAGTTTTAATTCTCCTTCACCTTTAGAGCTAAGATATTTTGACTTTGCTTCAACATTTGCTCCTAACGCTGAGACTAATGAGAATCTTTTTACACCTTCTTTTCTAGAAAGTTCTCCCAATATCTCTAGGGCATCAATGTGGACTTTTTTAAAGGTTTGATTTCGTTTTTCATACAAAATTCCTACAAGATAGATAATTTTATCTGTTCCCTGAGCTATTTTTTGTAAACTCGTTTCATCACATACATTTAGCGGGATTGGGGTTACTTGGCCTACCTGTCCCAGTGGTTTAAGAAATTTTGCTTTTTCTATGTCGCGTACAGCAACTTTAACAACTGCCCCTTGATCTGCGAGTAGCTCGACTATATATCGGCCCAGGAAGCCTGAACCACCAATTACTGTGATACGCTCTTGTTTCATTACTGCTGGCTTTCATTATTTTATTCGTTGACTTATGGGTTGGAAAACTACAAGCCTTAACTTGTTATCTATAACTCTTGTTTGATGATCTTGCCAAGGTCACAATTGTATTATTCGGATTGACAATGTTAAGTAGCAAAGATTACCTAATTCTGTGGAATTGGATTAAGGCTTAAGAAAGCATGAAATAAGTAGAGAGATTTAATAGTGGAAATAAAGCTTTACAAAAATGACATTCCTGATGATCTTGATCTTGGACAAGTAATCGCTATTGATACTGAGACACTCGGACTTAATTTAGTTCGAGATCGTCTGTGTTTGGTTCAAATGTCCAGTGGGGATGGTTGTGCTCATCTAGTTCAGTTTGAATCTGGAGAGCAGGCCTGTTATTCTGCACCGAATTTGAAAGCGATATTAAATGACACGAACCGATTGAAACTCTTTCATTATGGTCGTTTTGATTTGGCTGTATTGAAGAGGGACTTGGGCGTAATGTCCCAACCTGTTTACTGCACAAAAATAGCTTCAAAGCTAGTGCGTACTTTTACCGATCGGCATGGTTTAAAAGATTTGTGCCGTGATTTGTTAGGAGTTGAACTTTCTAAGCAACAGCAGACTTCTGATTGGGGAGCTGATCAGCTAAGTGAACAGCAGTTAGAATATGCTGCTAGTGATGTTTTGTTTTTGCATGATATAAAAGATAAGTTAGATGCGCTTTTGCTTAGGCAAGGTCGGGTTGGCCTTGCTGAGAGATGTTTTGAATTTTTACCCTATCGAGCCGAACTGGATTTGGCCGGTTGGATGGAATCAGATATTTTTTCGCATAGCTAACTTATTAAAGATATGAAAAAATTGTGCTGTTTAAAAAATAATGCAAAAACCACAACCGGATTAATGAGGAAGTGAACGGAGTGAATGATATAGCGGTAGCACGCAAAGTGCTAGAGTTGGAAGCAGAAGCTATAAAGAACATGTCCAAACAACTCGATAATAATTTCTTGAAATCTATAGAAATATTATTGAAAGTAACAGGACGGGTGATTGTTACAGGCATGGGAAAGAGCGGGCATATTGCTTGCAAAATGTCCTCCACACTGGCTAGCACTGGCACACCCTCACAATTTGTCCATCCCGGTGAAGCTAGTCATGGTGACATGGGGATGATTACTAGATCCGATGCAGTATTAGCCCTTTCAAACTCAGGGGAAACTCCTGAACTGGGCGATTTGTTGGATTACTGCAGAAGATTCAATATCCCTCTTATAGCGATTACAGGTAAGCAAGATAGCACATTAGCCAAAAACGCAGACTGCTCCTTAATTTTGCCTGAAATGCCCGAGGCTTGTCCTATGGGATTAGCTCCAACAACATCTACTACATTAATGCTAGCGATAGGTGACGCCTTGTCTGTTGCCCTCCTAGAACGAAGAAAATTCACAAAACAAGATTTTCAGGTGCTCCACCCTGGAGGAAAATTAGGGCAGGCACTTTTAAGAGTAGACGATATTATGCATGTGGGCGACGATTTGCCATTAACCAGGCCAGAAGAGGTTATGTCTGATGTTATTTTAATAATGACAAATAAGATGCTTGGCTGCGCGGGTGTTGTTAATAGTCAGAATAAACTTTTAGGAGTTGTAACAGACGGTGATTTAAGACGGCATATGGCAAAAGATTTGCGTAACACTTCTGCAGAAGAGGTCATGACAAAAAATCCAAAAACCATTCGAACTGGAGCGCTTGCTGCGGAAGCACTTGGTATAATGAACGCTAATTCCATAACTGTTCTTTTTGTTGTAAATGAAGAGGTTCCGATAGGAATCGTTCATATGCATGACTGCTTGCGTGCTGGGATTGACTGAGGGTCATGAACGATACTCCACAATTAACCTCATTGGAGGGAGGAGCTCCAGATGGTCGACAACCTTTATCACAAAAACTATCGGAGATGGGTCCTCGAACACAGACAGGAGGATTTGCAAAATCCAGAGTAGTTTCAGCAATGAAATATGTTTTTCCTGGACTAGCCATGGCATTACTCGTAGTTGTCGTTGCATGGTCTGAATTTGATAATGATAAAAATAGGTTTCAGGCCCCTGAAGCCGTTGGGCCTATAGGCACCACTAGGCCCCAAGTCATTAACGCACGAGTTCTAAGCGTTGATAATAGGTTGAGACCCTATCAAATTACCGCTGATTCAAGCGCTTTAAAGAAGATCGAAGGTAGAGAGTTTTATTTCTTAGAACGCCCCAAAGCTGACCTTGTTTTAGAAGATGGCTCCTGGGTTGCCCTTACCGCTAAAGATGGAGAATATGAAGAGAACAGCAAAAACCTATTTTTGGTTGGTAATGTCAGCGTTTACCATGAAAAAGGACACGAGCTTAAAACGCCAAAAGCTACGATAAACCTTGATGAGAGGTCAGCTTTGGGAGACGAAGGTGTCACGGGAAAAGGTCCACTTGGTTCACTAAGTTCAGAAGGCTTCCGGATTTATGAAGGGGGGAGCCGAATTATATTTACTGGTAAATCAAAAATGATTGTTCAGAGGGGATCGAGAGATACTAAATGAAGGCTGAATTTAAAATTAGTTTTTTTACATTTTGTGCTTGGGTCTTTTATTCGGCAAATTTAGAGTCAAGTGTAAATGCACAAACCCTAGGCTTTGGCCTTAATAATGCAGATCCGATACATATCGAAGCAAGCGATGGGATAGAGTGGCATAAAAACAAAAAACTATATATAGCAAGAGGTGATGCAAAAGCTCGGCAAGGAAGAGTTACAGTCATTGCGGATGAGTTGTTAGCTTATTATCGATCGACCAAAACTGGCTCTGAAGAAATATATAAAATAAATGCTATCGGAAATGTTTCAATTGAGTCAGATACTGATAAGGCTACCTCTGATAAGGCAATCTATGATGTGGTAGAGGGGACGTTAATAATGACCGGTGAACAAATTCGATTTACAACTCCGCTAGACACTATTATTGCTCGAGAGAGTCTTGAATATTATGAAAAAAAGAATTTAGCTATTGCTCAAGGGGATGCTATAGCAATTCGAGCAGATAAACGCCTTCGAGCTGATACACTTAAAGCGCACTTTATTACCAATCAAGATGATGATAATTCCACAAAAATTGATCGAATTAATGCTATTGGGAATGTTCATCTCTCAACTGCTACAGATATTGTAACTGCCGAAAATGCGGATTATAAAGTTAATGCGGGGCTTGTTTCCATGAGTGGCAGCGTAAAGATTACCCGAGGACAGACGCAGTTAAACGGTGACCGAGCTGAGGTAAATCTTAATACCGGGGTTAGTCGTTTACTTACCAATGTTAAGGGTCAAAAGAAGTCAGGCGCGAGAGTCAGGGGTATTTTTATGCCTTCCGTACTTAATAAAGACAATGATTTGCGTAGGAACAAATAATGAGTGAGAGAGAAGTAAATCAAAAAGAAGATTCTTCAGTTCCTAGACTTGTTTTGGAAAATGAAGGTCTAAAAGCAGCGAACATAGGGAAACGTTTCAGTAAAAGACCTGTTGTACGAGATGTTAGCGTTCAGGTTCGACGAGGAGAAGCAGTTGGGCTTTTAGGGCCTAATGGTGCTGGTAAAACAACCTGTTTTTATATGATCACTGGTTTGCTATCACCGGATACTGGCACTATTTATCTTGATGGTCATGATATTACCGATCTTCCAATGTACAGGAGAGCCCGTTTGGGAATTGGATATTTGCCTCAAGAAGCCTCTATCTTTAGAGGTCTAACGGTGGAACAGAATATACGAGCGGTTATTGAGGTTGTAGAGCCAGAAATAGAGCGCAGGGAAGGTTTGTTGGAGGATTTGATGGCTGAATTTATGATCAGTCATTTGCGTAGAACACCATCTTTAGCACTTTCCGGTGGGGAAAGAAGGAGGGTTGAAATAGCAAGAGCGCTAGCATGCCGCCCTCACTTTATTCTTTTAGATGAGCCATTAGCTGGGATAGACCCGATAGCCGTTTCCGATATTAGAGATTTGGTTAGTCATCTTAAACACAGAGGTATTGGTGTTCTGATAACTGACCATAATGTTAGAGAGACTTTAGATATCGTAGATAGGGCCTACATCTTGCATGACGGCGCTGTACTAATGAGCGGTAGCCCCTCAGAGATAGTTGATCATAGCGATGTTAGGCGTGTGTACTTAGGAGAAAAATTTACTCTCTAAAATTATATTGGAGCTCTAATAGGTTAATAATTTATACCCTAACATGGTCCAACGTTAAAGCCTCAGAGCTTCAAACATAGAATTTACTCTTTTTACGTGAATTTTTTTTTAATCATTATTATATGGGTATTCTTCTTTAAGAAGGAGACATCACATGAATTGGGGATATTCTAAAATCGCTATATATATCAATGAGTTATTTGATTTCCCTGTTTTTATATATACATCTTTTATGAGATAAAGGGCTATTGACATGTTCCATTCTCATAACTATGTTCCGGCCGCCTAGATAAGCGGAACCTTAATAAGGACTTGCTCTGAATATTCTGGCTAAACAGAAACACGAGATTAGTCATCTCGGCAACGGGGCATAAAAATAATTGCAAGAATATGATTATTACAAGTAATTCCAACCTGAGCTTTGGTCTATCCGTTTTTGTATAAATGTAAGTGAGAACTCTTTAATGGAAATATCAGACTTGATTACTGTCGATAGCGTTATTCCTGATTTGCGTGTTACGAGTAAAAAACAGACTTTGCAGGAGCTATCGAAATATGCTTCCAAAATAACGGGTCAAAATGAACGCGAGGTATTTGATATTTTGCTTGAGAGGGAGCGATTGGGTACTACGGGTGTAGGAGATGGTCTTGCCATTCCCCATGGCCGCCTACCAAACTTGAATAAAATCTATGGGTTATTTGCTAGGCTCGAGAAGCCAGTAGATTTTGATAGTATTGATGATCGTCCAGTTGACTTGGTGTTTTTGTTGTTAGCCCCTGAAGGTTCAGGAGCTGATCATCTGAAGGCGCTTGCAAGTATATCAAGACTTTTACGCGGCTCGTCTTTTTGTCAGAAGCTAAGAGGCACCAATAATCGCGATGCTCTATTTGCGTTATTATCTCAGGAACCAGAAACAGATCGAGCTCTTAAGGCCGCTAGTTAGGGCCTAATGCACACTCAAAGGGTTTAACTCATTTTGAGTTATAGTCGCAAAAGCGACCTCACGGCTCTCGACCACAGCCACCTCACTACCATCAGCTGTATGTATTGAGTATGTGTTCTTTCCTATATTGCTTTTTAGTTTAACATAGGCCATATCATCAATTCCAAGTGATGCAAACTCGTCTTCTGGTATTAGCTCCCACGTTTCTTTATCTGCTGTTTTCATTTTACCTTTACCTTCCAAATCCTGACCTATTCTTCCTTAGGGCTAATATTTATATTTTCATTATCAATTGATGGGCTTGCTAAAGTGATTTTTATATTTTTGACCACTTGTTCAGGTTTAGGTTGCTTTAAATTAATGTGCAATAAACCTCCGTCTAATAAAGCACTAACAACCTTTATACCTTCTGCTAAAATAAAAGTCCGTTTAAATTGCCTGTTGGCGATACCTCTATGAATGAAGACGCGCTCATCTTCTTCTTGTTTATGTCCCTTAATTATAAGCTGACTGTCCACCAAATCAATTTCAAGATCCCTTAGGGGAAAGCCTGCTACAGCAATGCTTATCCTAAGTTGGTCACTGCCTATTTGTTCAATGTTATATGGTGGATAACCCTCTGCAGAAGTTTTGGCGATGCTTTCAAGTCTTCTTTCAAACTGGTCAAATCCTAATAGCAAGGGGCTATTAAGCAACGAAATCCTTGTCATAGCAGAACTCCTCTTGTTGTGAGCGAGTTAAAGCCGTGCATAAGTAAAGCACTTTTTAGGGCCCTGACGTGGTGCCCAAATAATAACATTAATTTGATACGGGTTTAGAGGTAATAATTGTTTTTTCGAGTTTCAAGAGCCTTGGGCCTAATCGCAATAGAAGTGGACAAGTTCCTCACTATGCTGGGAACTTTGTTTCAGGAACCCCCTTCACGCCAACATCTAAAGCGATAAGATCACCTGCATGAGGGTCTTTAATCATTTGTTCTCTGCTCATCATGATTTTTGCACTTGTAACGAAAAGTGTTTTCATTTCTTTGCCACCGAATGCACAACAAGTTGGACGGCTAATAGGCAAATCTACTATTTGATTTACTGAACCATCAGGGGCAAAACGAATCAGGCGACCACCGCCAAATTCGGCGCACCAATAGTGATCTTCTATATCTACTGTTGCACCATCAAACGTCCCTTGTGTTGAATCATTTTCTATGGTGGCAAAAGTTCGACTTTCACCTATTGAACCGTTAATAGTGTCATAATCCATAGCCCAAATTGTTCGACGAGGTGAATCGGTAAAATACATTGTTTTACCTTCGGTTGACCAAGCTATACCATTTGATACGTATATGTCAGTTTTCATAGTATGACATGTGTAATCACTGTCTAATCGATAAAGCGTTCCTATTGGTTCACGATCAAAATAGGTTTCAGGTGGACCGATTGGATCATACATGCTACCTGCCCAGAAACGGCCCTGTCTATCGCATTTTCCGTCATTGAAACGGTTTAATGGCTTGTCTGCTTCCGGATTGTGTATCCACTCTATATGATCTGAGCCAGGTTCAATAAATGCGAAGCCATCTCTTAATGCGCTAACAAAGCCCCCAGATTTACGAAGCGCTATTGATCCTATTTCTTGTTTTACTGGCCATGACTTATCTATTTTTGATATAGGATCATAGCAATGGATTGCAGGGGCTTTTATATCAACCCAATAAAGCAAATTATCGTTAACTGACCAAACAGGGCTTTCTCCTAGAATTGCATTAGTTTTAATAATATCAATAATTCTTGCCATATTTAAAACCTGATGCTTTCTTGTTGGAAATCATATTAATACAATACACAATAATATTATCAGAAGGACGCCATTAAATCGGAGAAACGATTATTATGATTGTAGATGCACGGACATATACTATTGCTGCAGGAAAAGTTAATGACTATTTGAGTAATTATAGTTCGAACGGACTACCCTTACAACGCAAGCATGGTTTTGATTTAGCAGGTTATTTTACAGTTGAGACAGGATCATTAAACCAAGTTGTACATTACTGGAAGTGGGAAAGCGCAGCTCATCGTCAGGAAAGTAGACAGGAACTCAACGAAGACCCTGAATGGATCGATTATAGATCTACAAATTCTGAGGGGGTAATTGTTACTCAGAGAAACCGTTTGTTGATGTCGACTGACATTGTTGAGCCCTTTAAGTTTTTAGGTACTGGTAGTGAAAAAGCATTTATAGATGAAAGGACCTACACATTGAGTTATTCACAAGCTCCTGCCTATGTTGAAATAACAAAGAAATTAGCAATGCCAATTATTGAGAAAGCCGGTTGGAAGTTATTGGGGTATTTTACCTCAATTACCGGAACTATAAATGATGTCGTACACTTATGGTATTGGGAAAGCCAAGAGCAGAGAGAGCAACTGCAACCAATAGTAACAAATGATCCAAGGTGGCAAATTTATCAAGCAGCCAACGGGCATAAAATACAAAAACAGGAGAATCGGTATTTAATTTCAACGGATTTTTCTCCAACCAAGTAATTGTGGGTTTTCTATGAATAATAAAACTCTTCGTCCCAAAGATGCGGCAACGCTAATTCTTTATAAAGTTGACGGAGACCAACTAAGAGTTTTGCTTGGTCAGAGGCATAAGGGACATATTTTTATGCCTAATGCCTATGTTTTTCCCGGTGGTCGGGTCAACTCGGTTGATAGCAGAGTTCGTCCATCTTCTCCGCTAAAAGCGGATGTGCTGGCAAAATTAGAACGGGCAGCAAACCCTGCACGTGCTCGTGCAATCGCTGTGGCTGCAATAAGAGAAACCTATGAAGAAACAGGACTATTAATTGCAAGCAATAGTAACAAAGAAAATTTCTGGCATATGAACATTGGCCCAAAATTAGGGGAAATAAACTATTTTTTTAGGGCAATTACCCCGCCAAACCGCATTCGTAGATTTGATGCGAGGTTTTTTTTCGCTGATGCTTCAGTTGCAAAGGGAAAGTTAGGAGGAGATGGAGAATTAACAAACTTGGACTGGTTTTCATTGGAGCAAATTCGTGATTTGGAAATGGCGGGTATCACTCGGATAGCTCTTGCTGAGTTTAGAAGAGCGTTACTAGATGATAATTTCTCTAGCGAAGATAACTTAATCCCTGTTTCTCGTTTTATTAGGGGGCGCTATCAAATAACGCTGGAATAGGTCTAAGAACAAAAATCATAAGATTTTTCAATTGTTGGGTGTCCAGAGCACTTTGCACGATTTGTTTCAACCAAGTGAATAATATGTGCCAAGACGGACTGTCCAGCGGCTTTGTGAAGCTTCGGGTCTATATCTACATATATTCGTTTTACCATTTCAGGTATAAGCGAAACACCGTCTTTTAGACACTGAATTATCTGTTCTTCTCTTTCCTCTCGGTGAGCTATTAAAGCAAAAATAAACGATTTTGGATCTAAGATGGGCGCCCCATGGGTGGGATAGAAAATACTTTCTTTTCTACCAGCTACTTTTTTTAGTGAAGCCATATATGATTTCATATTGCCGTCTGGAGGAGACACTACCGTTGTCGACCAGCCCATTACATGATCCCCACAGAAAAGAGCATTTTCTTCCTGAAACGAAAAACACATATGATTGGAAGTGTGACCAGGTGTGTGTACTCCTTGCACTGTCCATCCTTCACCTGAAATAATCTGACCATCATTAACAAAATGGTCAGGGGTAAAATCAAAATCTGCCCCTTCCTCTACTGTATCACTTTGTAAATTTCTCCCATGAGCTCCAAAAGCATAAGAAGGGGCTCCAGTTGCATCTTTTACAAGTTTAACAGCAGGAGAGTGATCTAAATGAGTATGTGTGACCAGTATATGGCTTATTGACTCGCCACTTAAAGCATTAAGGATAGCTTCAACGTGCCCGGGTATGTTAGGCCCTGGGTCAATCACTGCTACCGAACCTGAACCGATGATATAGGTGCCAGTGCCATGAAATGTGAAAGCACTTGGATTGGGAGCCATAATGCGTCTAACATCCTTAGCAATGTGTTCGCAAACACCATATTCAAAATTTAACTCACGGTTAAAGGGGATATCTATAGACATTCTGACTCCGAATTTTCGTTATCAATATTATAAGCGTCCAACAACAGCTGATTCTTTAAGACTAGAGATTTTCTCCTTATCAAATCCCCACTCTTCTAATACCTCTTCTGTGTGCTCTCCGGGTTTAGCAGGGGGAGTATGGACCCGTCCTGGAGTGCGGCTAAATCTTGGCGCAGGAGCAGGCTGTGTAATTCCATCAACTTTAACAAAATTTTCTCTTGCTAAATTGTGGGGATGAGATGGAGCCTCTTCTAGAGATAAAACTGGGGCAAAACACACATCTGTTCCTTCCATTATACTTATCCATTCATCCCTGGTTTTTGTCTGAATTTTTTCAGCGATTTTTTCTTTCAGTATAGGCCACTGATTTTGATCCATCTGAGGCGGAAGTAGCTTGGGGTCAAGACCTAACTTTTCCAGTAAAATGTTATAAAACTTTTCTTCTATAGAACCAATTGAAACAAATTTTTCATCGGAGGTTTTAAATGCACCATAAAATGGGGCAGCACCATCAAGGATGTTTTTTTCTCGTTCGTCGTTCCAGTATCCCGAAGCTCTTAGACCATATATGGGTGTCATTAAAGATAATGCTCCGTCTACCATTCCAACGTCTACAACTTGGCCGAACCCACTTTTTTGTGCCTCATAACTTGCAGCCATTATTCCAAAAGCGAGAAACATTCCCCCCCCTCCAAAATCCCCTATCATGTTAAGGGGTGGGACTGGGTTTTCTTTTGGGCCAATGGCATGTAATGCTCCGGTGAGGGCAATATAGTTGATATCATGTCCGGCTGCGTGAGAAAGAGGTCCAAAGTTTCCAAATCCAGTCATACGAGCATAAATTAGTCTCGGGTTACGGGCTAGGGCGTCATCAGGCCCAAGTCCTAGCTTTTCTGTAACTCCCGGACGAAAAGGATCAATCAGAACATCAGCTTTTTCAACCAATTTCAAAACCACTTCAGTTCCTTCAGAGCTTTTAAGATCCACTGCTATTGACCTTCTACTTCGATTCATAAGATCAAACTCAGAACCCCTCGGCACTCCTAAACCGGAATCTACACGACGGTCAACACGAATTATATCAGCTCCTAGATCAGCCAACAGCATTGCAGCAAAGGGCGCAGGACCAATGCCGGCTAGCTCGATGCATTTGAGACCAACTAGAGGGCCAGATCTAGAAGTATCTATAGGTTTAGACATTTTTTTAACTCCTCTGTACATTCAATCTTTAACTCGAATAATTTATTTATCCATTTCCTTTGGAAAGTCGGGTTGGGCTTGAGGTCGAGCATTAAAAATAGCAGGGACTGTCATACACTCATCAAAAATACGAGAAATGGTAGGAAAAGCACTAGTATCAATTTCAAATAGCCTAGCTGCCCCAAACTGGGGAACTACACATAAATCAGCCATGGTTATGTTATCACCATGACAGTAGATTCCCGTCTCTCTATCTTTATTAAGAACCTCTTCAATTGCAGTCAGCCCCTTTGTAACCCAGTTTTTTATCCAAACATTCAATTCTTTTTCGGTGTGCCCCATTTCTTCCATTATGTATTTTCTAACTCTTGGAACGACCAATGGGTGAGTATCGGCAACAGAAATAAGGGAAATGGATCTAACCCTTGCTCGTCCTAATTTGTCTTCTGGTAATAAGGCGGGTGATGGATAAGTCTCTTCGATATATTCTAATATGGCTAATGACTGAGTGAGAACGGTTTCATTATCGACGAGTGTTGGCACAACCATTTGAGGGTTAATTTTGCGGTAGTCATCGTTAAACTGTTGACCTTTTATTAGATCCATTGAGGTGACTTCAAAAGGAATCTCTTTCAAATTAAGCGCGATCCGAACCCGAAACGCAGCTAGAGAGCGCCAATAACCATAAAGTTCCATAAAAATTTCTCCACTAATTCAAAAAATATTATATTTTATTGTAGTTGGCCAGTCGCAGAACATTACGTCAAGATCAGGGCTGATCATTGAAGGTTGTTTTTTTATATTGTTGTCCATAAATCAATTTTGTTATGTTGGTCGCTAATAAAAATGCAATGAATGGCAGTAGCATTTGCATTAAAGCATATGTTCCGATTATTCTTCGATTGCCACTTGCTGCTAGACTAACCGCTTCTGTTGTAAGGGTTTCGAATCTTCCCGCTCCAGCGAAAAGAGTTGGAAGATAGAGGCTAACGCTGACTGCAAATCCCACAGCAAAAGCTATCAATATTGGTTTCAACAACAAGGGTAATTTTATGCGTAGCATAAATTTAAAATAGCTCGAGCCTAAACAGATCGCTATTCTCCTATATCGGTCGTCTAAAGAACGATAAGTCTCTTCTAAAGATAGAAATACATAGGGCAATACAAAAATAAAATGGCAGAAAGCAACTGCTAACCAACTGCCATCAACACCCATGATGATAAAAAAAATCTGAGTTCCAAATAAAAAAGCAATTTGGGGCACCAATAAGGGGAGGTAAATTAAAAGTCTAAATCGATTTGAAACTTTGTGTTCTGAATTGGCTTCACTTTCCAGACAACTAATTACCATTATTAAAGAAATAAATGTGGAAAGAAGGCCGACCGATAAAGTATTCAAAAACGCACTCTCTAGCTGGATTATTCTACCTATCCAGGTTGAGATAGATAGACTTTCAGGAAACGAAGAGGGGAATCGCCAACTGATGGTTAGAGACCAAAGAGCCATCCCTAGAAGACTTAAGAGGGCAAAACAAAATCCAGTCAACAAAGCTATTGCTGCAAAGATTCGAAAATGAGCATCTGATCTGCCTCGACTTCCTTTGTTAAGAGTTTTATTACCTAAATTAAACAGAATAAACTCACAGAAGCGCCAAAAAATAATTGCTATTATAACAATTAGGAGCTGAACAAGCGCACCAGCAGATGCGATATAATGCATGTTTATATCAGGATCATAGAACCATTTAACCAGTTGCACTGCTAAAGTAGGGGGGGTTGTTGGGCCGAGTACCATCGCTACATCTACTGTAGAGGAGGAGTAGGCGATAACAGCAAAGATAGGAAGTCTAATTTGTGGATATATTAATGGTAAAACTGTTTTAAGCCAGGCCATAACTGGTCGGTAACCTAATGTTCGAGCTATATTGCAGTTAGCTTTTACATTGACTTGATTGATAGCAGCCATAGTCATAAGAAACAGAAATGGTATTTCTTTAATGACTAGCCCGAAAATTAAAGATAGTCCTTCCGCGTCCTGTAGAATAATTATGTCTGGTGGTCTAATAAAACCAGTTGCCCAAGGGGATATTAGACGAACAATCCAGCCACTAGGGGTCAGTAAGAACGCTAAACCTAATGCTATAGTAACGTGTGGGACTGAAAGTAATGGTGATAAAAATCTCTGAGCGTAAAAAAATAATTTTGTATTTTGCCAACCAGCAAAAAAAATTATTACCACTGTTAGTGATATAGCTGTTGTAATAACACCAGTGAAAAACGACAACTGGATTGAGTCGACTATCCCCGGAATGGCAATTAGCTCTTTCCAGGGAGCTAGTGAAATCGACTCTTCACCTATATCGGGGATAAAACCAAAAGCTGGAAATAAGGTTCCTGATAAGCCCGCTAAGATTGGACCTAGAAATAGAATTGTAGTAACTAACGGTGCAAACCTAAAAATAGACTTTTGATTTTTCAAGGGTTTTTTAAGGCTCATTAAGGGAATCTCATTTACCGGCTGAGTAGCGTTGAAGCCAACCTTTCTCTAAGGCAGAAACCCAAGAGGCGTGGGGTTCTAGTAAAGTGTTGCCTAGTTTCTCTGGCCTCAGAGTCGCCACTCCATAATCAATATTGGTGAACCAACTCACTTCATGCGGAGAGAGTTTATTGAGATCCAGCACAGTAGTGTTTCCCCAATATTCAGGGTCTTGTTTTCTTGCTTGAGCCTCTGGAGATAGAAGAAAATTAGCTAACACCATTGCTCCTTGTCGTGATTTAGAATTAAAAGGTATGGCTAGAAAACTAGTGTTGCCTACTGTTCCCCCCTTGAGGACGAAGGTCCTTATGGTATTGGGTAATGTTCCCTTGGCAATTAGACTAGAAGCTTCTGAAGGTTCAAAGGATAGGGAGATATCGATCTCCCCATCGTCCATTAAGGGGTGCTGAGCTGGCCCGTTTTGAGGAAAGATTTTACCTGATCTCCATAATTTTGGGTGAATAATATCTAGATAGTCCCAAAGAGGGGTTGTTACCTTTACAAACGTTTTAGGGTTTACCTTCTTTTGTAGGAGACTCGTGTCATCTATCAGTTCAATTAAAACTTGTTTTAGAAAGGTAGTTCCAAGAAAGTTTGGAGGTTGAGGATAAGTAAATCGACCTTTATTTTTTGTAGACCACTCTAACAATTCTTTCACCGTTTTTGGCGGATCAGATACAGATTTACTATCGTACATAAATACGAGTTGGGCCATACCCCAAGGGGCCTCAAGTCCTTCAACAGGAACAGAAAAATCTATGGTTGTGGTTTTTTTATTAATGGTATCAACGAGTTGATAATTAGGAGCATTTGATGTCCAAGGCCCGTACAATAATTTATTACGCTTCATTGTTGCGAAGTTTTCTCCATTAATCCATATCAGGTCAATAGAACCACCTGTATGTTTTCCAGCGGCCTTTTCTGCAATTACCCTAGTTACCGCTTGTGCAGTATCAGTCAACTTGACATGTCTTACTGTTATCCCAAATCGACTTTTAACCCGTTCTCCAGCCCACTTGATGTATGAATTGGTCCGCTCGTCTCCTCCCCAAGCATTCCAATAAACTATCTGCCCTTTTGATGAATTTAGTGTTTGGTCCCAAGATTGAGAATGGATTTCTTTTTGCCCAGTTATGCAGAAAATAAGCAGAAACGGGATGATAAATTGGTAAAAATTCTTTTTTATCTTCATTTGAAGCGCTCTGTTTTTTGAATTTTTATGACTGATTATTAATTTTATTTTAGCTAGCTGGCGAATAGTGCAGAAAATCAGTTAGTGCATTATTAGTAAGCCATTCTTTCCTAACGTTTTCGATAGTGTTTGGGTCTAGATAATGATCAACACGATTTCTAACATGGGCGACAACAGATGAGTCAGTAATGTCTTCAGACCAATCCTCTGTTGATGCACCAGATTGGAAAGTTCTATTTGCTGGCGCTTTTGAACGAACTCTCCATTTGGCACACCAGGTAACCGACCATAACCACATTGTACGCCTTAAATCGATCAACCATGGCTTTAATTCAATTGCTAGTTCTTTAGGAATTTTCTCAATCCAATCTGAGTAAAAACTCGCCACTTGATCAGGGTTTAGTATAAAACTGTTGTCTTTTTCCCAAGTAGTAGAGGTGTAAAGAGTTGCGTGCGCCAAGTCGTATGCGGGTATACCGTAACGTGCTTTTTCTAGGTCCACTAATATAGCATCTTGTTTTGGGGTGATTAGAAAGTTTCCAGGATGAGCATCAAAAGTTATTAGCGATACGGGCGGTTTTTTCTTCCGTGATAAAAGATTACCAGCATAAGATAACTCTTCCCGGATTTGATGCTCAGAATCGTATTCTAAATTTGCGTTGGCAAGAAATGCTGATTGTTCCATCACTTCCATAAAAGTTTCGTTGACTGCATCTCGTGGGTTTATTAGTGGGGCTCGATCATTTTCTTTTGGAACGGGAAGCGAATGTATTGATGCTAGAGCGGTTGCCATAGCGCTGCTGAAGTCAGGAAGCTTAAGAGACTCACCCTTAATTTCTTCAACTATTAATGCCCCCATTGGTAGGTCCGTCGAGGGATATATTATATGGTGTAGTTTTGGTGTATGACCACTGGGCGTTGCCTTTTTAAAACAAGCTGCCTGGTAGATTAAATTTTTTTCAGCGTCCAATGCCATCTGACTTTGTTTGGGGACCCTTAAAAGCAAGTTCCTGCCACCTATACTAATATGATCATGAGCAAGTCCTTTTGGTGGAAGAAGCTTTAAATCATGTTCCGCAACCATTTCCATATCATTAAAGTCTGATAGAAGTTTGGCCAAAACCGGTATTTTAGTCTTAATTGACATATTCGTTCTTCCTGACTCGAGTTGTACGGTTATTTTTTTATTCAAAAGCTTTTAGGGGAAACATTCCAATCCAATTTTGTGTGAATGTTTTCGAATCTTCCATCTGTGCCATGAGCTTCCATGATCTATATCTGAAAGCTCTCTTACAAAATTTATAGGAAAGTTTTTTGGTAAATTAGATAAAGTATCATTTAAGGCATTGGGAGTTGACCATCTAACTTCACTAAATATTTTTTCACTAATAATAGTGGGGTTTTTTACACCTATTAGCCAAAAGCCTCCATCTGAAGCCGGCCCGAATACAAGTTTATTTTTTTGTAGAGAGCGAAAAGCTATTAGTATGTCGTTTCGATTTACCTCAGGAATATCACATCCTATTATTACACAAGGTTCATGAGAAAATGATTTAAAAGCTCTATACATTCTATGTCCGATATCCCCTTCACCTTGCTTCATAATCGATATTTTAGAAGGGACTGGCCAGACTTTTCTATTTGATGCTGACTGGTCTGGACTAGCAAATAAAGAAGTTCTCCACCTGGGGTCGTTGCCAAGTTTCCACGCCATCGTCGTAAGGTTTGACCTATAGAAATTGTGTGCAGCAACATATCCGATATCTTTTGCCAATCGTCGTTTTGCTTCTCCTAATTTTGGCTGGCGAGCAAAGAGAATAAGGTTTTTAATCAAGTTATGTTTATCCGTATATGAGGCGAATAAATTTCGGCGGAACCCCTGTATAAAACAACACAAGACAAAAAAGATTCCTAATTGATCTAAACAGATATCCATTTCGTTTAAAGCGGATTGCGGATGTCTCTAGATGTGCGTTAATACGCTTCGTTCTTCTTTTTTTAAGTCTTCTAATAATATCTACATCTTCCATTATTAACATAGGGCGAAATCCCCCTATTTTTTCGTAGAGACTGCGGCTTATGAGTAAGCCTTGATCTCCGTAGGGCAATCCAAATAATTTAGACCTCCATTTTACAAACTTCTCTAACCTCTTGGCTTTCGACGATTCGTCATCAAACTTAAGAAGAAAATATCCAGCACTGCTTTTTGCTTCAAAGGAGTCTAAGAATTCAGTTACTCCACTATTCCAGTCGTCGAGTAGCGTTGTGTCTGAGTGTAAAAAAAAGATCCAATTCCCTGGTACCATCGAGGCTCCAAGTGCTAGTTGTTGTCCGCGATTGGGTTTTGAGGTCAATACTTTGATGCCGTACGTTTTAGCTAGATAGACTGTTTTATCAGTTGACCCCCCATCTACAATAAGAATCTCAATGTCGAACTCTCCACTAAACTTTAGTACAGAGTCGATGGTTGTACATATTGTCTTTTCTGCATTTAAGGCAGGTATAACAACCCCAATGGAGATTTCTTCTGGCATTAGCTTAAAAATTATTTATTGCGAATAGCCTTTAAAAAACCAATCAGGTTCTTTTATTTGCTCCAATTAAAACGAAGAGCATTAAAGCAGGCTTACCTGAGCGGTTAGACCAAGCATGGTTGGTGCCTCTCTGAATTAAAACATCATTGGCAGAGAGTTTCGTTTCACCTTCTTCCATCACAGCCCACATTTCACCTTCTAAAACAATTGCGTAATCTGTAGTTTGTGTTTCATGCATTCCAGCTACATCCGAATCAGAATCGTGAGCGTCACTGCTACCCATTTGGGCAAAAGCGTCTGCT
>MDTE01031041.1_pt1 | contig 35652 bp, 31 predicted proteins | sample 811231 | NCBI WGS metagenome assembly MDTE01 (sample SAMN05326651, study PRJNA326480) | marine metagenome | isolation source: seawater | place: Indian Ocean: Red Sea | collected 2010
GTAGGTGATGTCTTACGTCCACGGTGGCAGTGCCTCCGACAAACGACGCCACGCAGCCCAGATTTGCGCCAAATGTCAGTTCTAAACCGGTGCTGACGGTACCGAGTGGGGACCCTACTCGCTGTTCCCGGGCAAGGAAGTCAACTCCAACGGCTGGTACACAGCCTGGAAGATGAAAGCGTAACAAGCTGTCTCGGAGGTCACCGTCAACCGGCGGCCTCCGAGCAGTTCCTGATGATTTGGCCGGTCTTTAACCCAACACCGCCTTGGTGGACTCGGCAAGAATGTCGACGATGTTGTCGAGGGTCTCGTAATCAGTGACTATGGGCGGAGCAATGCAATAAACGTCGGTCCGGACGCGACTGAACAATCCGCGCTCCATGCCGGCGCTATGGATTTTGCCGCCGATGGCGTCGCCAACCGGGAACTCCTCCTTGGTCGCCTTATCTTTGACGTACTCGACACCCCACATCAAACCCTTTCCACGGATGTCTCCGACATTGGGATGATCGCCAAGGGCTTCGTTGAGCTTCTTGCCCAGATACTCGCCTTTCTCGGTCGCCTGCTGCGGGAAATCCTCGTTCTCGATGATATCCAGCATGGCGAGCGCCGTCGCACAACCAACCGGATGCGAGCTGTAGGTGTAAGCATGCATCCACGGTGATCCGCTCTCGTGCATGGTATCGGCGATCTCGTCGCTGACACCGATGCCGCCCAACGGGAAGTAGCCGGACGTGATGGCCTTTGCAAACTGGACCATGTCGGGCTCGATACCCCAGTGGTCGAGTGCGAACATTTTCCCGGTTCGGCCAAAGCCGGTGATGACCTCGTCGGCCACCAGCAGCACATCGTACTTGTCGCAGATCTCGCGGATGCGTGGAAAATAGTCATCCTGCGGCACAATCACGCCGCCCGCACCCTGCACGGGCTCGGCGATGAACATGGCGACTGTGTCGGGGCCCTCGGCAAGAATCGCCTTCTCGAGTTCGTTAGCTGCTGCGATGCCCTGGCTCTCACCCTCCGGCGCCTCATAGCGATAGGGGTACGGTCCGGGAATATGAATAAAGCCCGGAATCCTGGGTTCGAACATCGGCCAGTAGGTGCTGATGCCGGTCGCGCACATGGCTGCCAACGTGACCCCGTGGTAGCCCCAGATGCGTGAGATGCACTTGGTCTTGTCAGGCTTTCCTTTCAGCTTCCAGTAGTAGCGCGCCATCTTGATGTTGCTGTCAGTGGATTCACCGCCGCCGGATGTGAAATAGAAATTATTGATATTCGAGTAGCAAACGTCAGCAAGCCGCTCGGCAAGCTCGATAGCGCGCGGATTGGAGCTGCCCGCATAGCCCGATGCGTAAGCCATATCCTGCATTTGCCTATACCCTGCTAGTGCCAGCTCCTCGCGGCCGTTTCCTGCAGTGTTGTTCCACAGCCCGGAGAGTCCGTCGATGTAGCGATCCCCATTGGCGTCGACCAGATAAGCTCCTTCTCCCCCGGTCCACACCTTGCCCGCCGCATGGGCGGCACGGTTGTGCAGCGGGTGAATCAGGTGCTCGTTATCACGGTTGAGAAGCTCGGATTCGGCGTTGTTTGACATAGTCGTAGAAGCGTCCTGGTGCAAAGAGTGACGGCATTATTCCAGAGATTGGACGCTTGATCGATGAATGTCTGCAACTGCATTATGCTGTCTCTTTCCCCCTGGCGCCGACTCGGAGCTGACGATGGCCACGAACATGAAAAACTTTAAGTACGACACAGAAGATCTGTGGCGCAAGGACCGCGATCATTACATCCACCCGTGGACCGATTTTTCCACCTTCAAAGAACAAGGATCTATTGTCCTAGCCGAATCTGAAGGCTGCTATATCTATGATTCAGAAGGCAATAAATTTTTTGACGGCATCGGTGGATTGTGGTGCGTGAACATCGGCTACGGTCGTGAAGAAATGGCCCAGGCCATCGCTGACCAGGTCCGGCGCATTCCGTATTTCTCCACGTTCCAGCACCACACCACGCCGCCGGCGGCTGAGCTTGCGGCCAAGCTGGCAGAGCTCACCCCAGGCACTTTGAATCACGTCTTCTTCGGCACCGGTGGATCGATGTCGAATGACACCGCCATCAGGGTCATTCATTACTACTTCAACCGTCTGGGCAAAACTTCGAAGAAGAAAGTCATCTCCCGAACAGACGGCTACCACGGCAGCACCTATCTGGCCATGTCCATGACTGGCGTCACGTTCGACCATCAGGGCTTTGATCTGGTTCCCGATCTGGTTCACCACATCCCAAACCCGAATCCGTATCGCCGCCCCGACGGTATGACCATGGACGAGTTCCTGGATGAGAAAGTGGCCGATTTGGAGAACAAGATCCTGGAGCTCGGTCCCGAGAACGTCGCCTGCTTCATTGCCGAACCCATCATGGGTGCAGGCGGCGTTATCGTGCCGCCCCCCGGCTATCACAAGCGTACCCAGGAGGTCTGCAACAAGTATGAGGTACTCTACCTCTCTGACGAGGTAGTGACTGCATTCGGCAGAGTCGGTGAATTCTTCGCCTCGGAAAAAGTCTTCGATCTGGTTCCGGATGTGGTGGTGTGCGCGAAGGGGATCAGCTCTGGCTATTTGCCGCTGTCAGCGACGATTTTCTCCGAAGCCATGTACGACGTCATCAGCGTACCTCAAGCCAAAGGGGCTTTGTTCACCCATGGCTTCACCTACTCCGGCCATGCCGTGAGCTGCGCCGCCGGCGTGAAGAACATCGAAATCATGGAACGCGAGAACATCTGTGGTCACGTTCGTGACGTCGGTCCCTATTTCGAAGAACAATTGGCGACACTCAAGGATTTGCCCATTGTCGGAGACGTCCGTGGCAAGCACTTCATGATGTGCGTAGAAAATGTCGCCAACCAGCAGACCAAGGAGCTCTTCGATGATGAGGTTGGCGTCGGCAATCGGATTGCTGCGCACGCTCAATCCCGTGGTGTCATCATCCGGCCGGTTGCACATTTGAATGTCATGTCGCCGCCGCTCACCATGACCCGCGATCAGGTCGACACCCTGGTCGGTGTGTTGCGAGAGAGCATCGAAGCGACTATGAGCGACCTCGTCAAAGAGGGTCTTTGGAAGGGCTGAGTCGGGTCTGGGCCAAGGGGCACTCAGCGACCCACCCGTTCGAGCGTCCACCGACACCGTCCCGACCGCGGCGCCCACTCAAGACCGCTTGTTCGGTGCGGAGCGAGGAGAACCGGTTATCGTGGCGACATTGAACATCAACGACGGCGTGTTCGACCCAGACCGCCCGATCGTCGATCCGCATCATCATCTGTGGTCTGGTGGCGATCGATGGGGCGATTATCAGCTGGAACACTTCTGGGCCGACACCGGTGACGGTCACCGGGTACTCAAATCGGTGTACGTGGAATGTGGCACCGCTTATCTCAAAGGGGTTGATAAGCGGTTGCGTTCTCTGGGGGAAAGCGAGTTTGTTGCCAAGGTCGCCGAACAAAGCCGAAACCGACCTGAGGCCACCACCATCGCCGGTCTGGTCGGCTGTGTGGACTTGCGCCTGCCGGACCTCGAGGACCTGCTCGACCAGCATGTCGAGATCTCGACGGGACTGCTGCGCGGGATTCGCAACAGCGGCGCACTCGATACCAGCGGCGCCGAGCTACATATTCCCTGGCGTGCGCCGCCCGGTTTGTATCAGGATGCTGACTTTCGCCGCGGGCTGAAAATCCTCGCAGCGCGGGGCTTGAGTTTCGACGCCTGGCATTTCCATCACCAGTGTGATGAATTTCTCGACTTGGTGCGCGCCGTGCCAGACCTGGTGTTCGTGCTCGACCACTTCTCGACGCCGCTCGGTATTGGCCCTTACCGTGATCAACGCTTTGAAGTCTTCGAACGTTGGAAACTGGACATGAAAGTGCTCGCCGAATGCCCAAACGTGTATGCAAAACTGGGTGGTCTCGCCATGCCCGACAACGGTTTTGGCTGGGAAACAAGAGAGCAAAACGCGAGCACCGACGAGTTCATCGACGCCCAGGCGCCTTACTACCATCACATGATCGAATGCTTCGGACCGTCACGCTGCATGTTCGAAAGCAACTTTCCCGTCGACCGGCTGTCGATCAGCTACGGAAGCTTGTGGAACGCGTTCAAGAAAATGAGCCAAGTCTACAGTGAAGCCGAAAAGCAGGCCCTGTTCAGCAAAACGGCCACCGACGTGTATTCACTCGAGTGAGAACAAGGACGCGTTGCCACCCGAGGCGGTAGTGTCAATGCTGATGGCGCGCTCCAGGGTCAAGCGGTGCAGATAACGCGTTGAGCCAGCGTAAGCCTCGCCACGTGGCGGGTCACCTTCCCTCAGCATGACGTGCGGGATCACCGGCCGGATTGGTCCCGGTTGTTCGGCGACAGCGGTTCGAAGCGCTCGTTGAGCGTCACTCGAACCTGTCATGGAGACTGCCGCAATTGCTCCGTGGCATAGCACCGAGACCAAGCTGTCGGTTCCCGCGCCACCGATGAGCTGCAAAGCGCCATCGGTAACACCTGCCTGCCGATATGCGGCGATTATGCCATCGGCGGCTCGCCGATCCGGGTACCAACCGAGCACCGTGTTACCGGTCACCAACGCAGCGCCCAGCTGAGTCACAAATGCGACCGGGTCAGGACGCAGACACAAACAGGCTACGACCCCTCGAGCCGGATACCACAACCTGTTATCTTCGCCGGTCGGTCCAGGCAGCTCGAGCGGCTCGGAGAACTCGGCTTCGAACTGAGCTGCGTAAAAGTGCAGATAGTCAGAGGCGCGTTCAGCCTGTCTGCTGTCGCAACCGGGCACCCGGCCGCGTTCCAGATACTCAGCAAGCTTTTCGAGAACCGAGGCCCGATGCCGCGCCGAGCTGCGCGACCACTTGTCCCCATTGGCAGCGCTTGCGTGCAGCCAATCGCACACTGCCGAGCCATCGATCCACACCTCCGACAACACGCTCTCCAGGGTTGCCGGCGCTTCGCCGGTTACAGCGTCGTAGACCGGTTCTTGCCGGCAGAATCTCGGCACATAGCCCGGTCCACCGGCCTTCGGGCCGGTGCCGGACAACGCCTCTCCACCGAACGGTTGCACACCGACCACGGCGCCGATCTGATTTCGGTTGACGTAAATGTTGCCAGCGCGAACGGCCCCGATGATCCGGTCGCGAGTCTCATCGACCCGGGTATGGATGCCGTGGGTGAGACCATAACCAAATGCATTGATTCGATTGATGAGCGCGTCGAGGTCGCGGGACCGGAACCGGACCACATGCAACACCGGGCCGAAAATTTCGCGCTCGAGCACGTCGAGGCTGTCCAGTTCGAAGGCCACGGGTGACACAAAGCTGCCACGCCCCGTGCCCGGTCCTTGTTTGGTCTGCTTGATCAAACGCGCCTCGCCACGCATGCGTCTGACGTGCGCATCGAGCGTTTCCTGGGCCTCTGTGTCGATCACGGGACCAACGTCCGTGCTGATAAGTCTGGGGTCGCCGACGCACAGCTCCTCCATTGCCCCTTTGAGCATTTCGATCATGTCGTCCGCCACGTCTTCCTGCAGACACAGCACTCTGAGCGCCGAGCAGCGCTGACCGGCGCTCTGGAACGCAGACATGATGACGTCCCGGGTCACCTGCTCAGGAAGCGCGCTGGAGTCGACAATCATCGCATTGAGCCCACCAGTCTCGGCAATCAAAGGCGCCATCGGACCCGGTCGGTGGCAAAGAGTACGATTGATGACTTGTGCGACCTCGGTGGATCCGGTGAAGCACACACCACCTATCCGAGGGTCCACAACCAGTGCTCCACCCACGCGGGCCCCCTCACCGGGCAACAGCTGCACGACATCCCCGGGGACGCCGGCCTCGTGCATCAACTGCACCGCCGCGGTAGCGATGATCGACGTCTGCTCCGCAGGCTTCGCAAGCACCGCGTTCCCGGCCGCGAGCGCTGCAACAATCTGCCCACAGAATATCGCCAGCGGAAAATTCCATGGACTGATACAGCAAAACACCGTCCCACCACGAAGCGCTACACTGGCGCCTTGCTCACGCGGCGCACGCAAGCGTTCGGGACGCTCGCAGACCGTCTCGGCCTGCAACGCGTAGTAGCGACAGAAATCCACGGCTTCGCGGATCTCGGCCAGCGCATCATTGACTGTCTTGCCTGCTTCATCGATCGCCATGGCCATCAAGCGTGCTTGATGGTTCTCCATCAAGTCCCCCAATCGATACAAACAGGCCGCACGCTCACGCGCATCGCGCTGCCCCCACCCGGGCGCCGCAGCAGCCGCCAACGCCAGCGCGCGCTCGATATCTTCGCTGTTCGACTCGGTTACGCTACCCACTATGCGGGTGCGATCCGCTGGCGATTCGACATCGACGGCTGATCGGACGATAAGCTCACCACCGACCAACGGTCCCGCCACCCAATCGAGCTGTGTGTGCTCGTCGACCTGCCGAGCCAGCTCTCCCAGGGTCAGACGGTCGGTCAAATCAGCACCTGCGAAATTGCGCCGCCTTGCACCGTACAAGTCGACCGGCAAGGGGATCTTTGGATGTGGCACGAACGCGAGTCCACGCGCCTTGGTCACTGGATCGGCGACGATCTCTTCGACAGGTAAAGCTTCGTCTTGAATACGATTGACGAAGGAGCTGTTCGCGCCATTCTCCAGCAGCCGGCGCACCAGATACGCGAGCAAGTCTTCGTGCTGCCCCACTGGAGCGTAGATTCGACAAGCGACGTCGTAGCACCCGGACTCCACCACCTCCTCGTAAAGTTCCTCACCCATACCATGAAGACGCTGGAACTCGAATCCACGACCATCTCCGGCATACGCCAGAATGCTCGCAATGGTGTGCGCGTTGTGGGTGGCGAACTGGGGATAGAGCACATCACGCGCCGCCAGCAGCTTGCGTGCACAGGCGAGATAACACACGTCAGTGTTCACCTTGCGTGTGAACACTGGATAACCGTCGAGCGCGAGCTCCTGCGCGAGCTTGACTTCAGTGTCCCAGTACGCGCCTTTGACAAGCCGCACCATCAACCGGCGGCGGTGCCTGTGAGCAAGCTCGACCAGCCAATCGATGACGAAAGGGGCACGCTTCTGATATGCCTGCACGACCACACCGAGCCCTTGCCAATCGCGGTGCTCGTCGACGGCAGACACGGCCTCAATGACGTCGAGAGAGATGTCGAGTCTTGCCGCCTCCTCCGCGTCAATGTTGAGTCCAATGTCAAATTGCGCCGCGCTCGCGGCCAGTGCCTGCATCCTCGGCACCAGCTCATCCATGACGCGTCGTTTCTGCCACAGCTCGTAGCGCGGGTGCAGCGCAGACAGCTTGACCGAGATACCCGCACCTTCGACAACACCACGCCCGGAGGCATGCGCGCCGATGGTAGCGATCGCATGCTTGTACGCTTCGAAGAAACGATCTGAATCCTGCAGTGTGCGCGCTGCCTCGCCGAGCATATCGTAGGAGTATCTATACCCCTTGGCCTCCACGGCCGCAGCACGCTCCAACCCTTCTTCGATGCTGCGCCCCATCACGAATTGTCGACCCATGATGCGCATCGCCTGGATCACGGCTTCGCGGATGACCGGCTCCCCGACACGCGCCACCAGACGCCGCAGCACTCCACCCGGGTTCTGCCCGCGAAGGGCATGCATGCCCACCACCCTGCCGGTCAACATCAAGGCCCAGGTAGAAGCGTTGACGAAAACCGAATCACTGTGCCCGAGATGCCGATCCCAATTGGCTGCCGAGATCTTGTCCCGGATCAGCGCCTCCTGGGTCTCATCATCTGGAATACGCAACAGCGCCTCCGCAATGCACATGAGCATCACGCCTTCATGAGTCGACAGCCCGTACTCGTGAAGGAAAGCGTCCAGGCCACCCTTGGAGCGCTCGCGCACCGACTGCACAAAACCACGCGCCGTGTGTTGAGCACGAGCATGGTCTTGGTCGCAGTCGGCCAGCTCATCGAGCAGAGTTCTGACGAGCCGAGTCTCATCACACCTATAGTGATCGTCGATGGCCGCACGCTGCGGGTGCGATTCCGGGGATCGGGCATCAAAGAGCATTCGTCACTCTAGGAGCAAAACCAGGAGGCTATTGTATCTTTTCAAGCGCGGGCAGCGGAGCTACAGTGATGCTCATCACCGGCTACGATGGCACACCAGCATGTCAGATTTCAATCTCGATGAGTTCATTCAGGCAGCCCGAGACGCAGCGGTCAGCGACAGCCCCACCAAGGCCACCTTGGCGCTGATGAAAAAAACATTAGCCGAACCGGATTCCGTTGCCGCCAACATGGGTGACTACCAGAAAGACGACGTTGTGCTGTTCGAAGACAGCACCGTGTCGATTTGGTATGTGCGCTTCCAGCCAGGCACTGTGGTGCCACCGCACGACCACCAGATTCCCACGTTCATCGGCGTCTACAGCGGTGTCGAGGAAAATCGGCTCTACCGAGTCGAGAGCGAGGGACTGAACCACGTCTCCACACGCAACATTGGCGCCGGCGAGGTGCTCTCGATTGGTCCCAATGGCATTCACGCAGTACAAGCCGTGGGCGAGACCCCGAGCGAGGCCATTCACGTTTACCTCGGCAAGCTCACCACCATCGAACGATCCTTGTTCGACTGGGAAACAGGACAAGCACGGGCCTTCACTGACGATGCTTACGACGAGCTAGTACGTACGGTTTAGACTCCCCTGCGCCAGCAACATCGCCGTAGATGCGACAACTATAACGCGCGCGGCCCCAAAGCACGCCATGAGTTAAAGGACAACGATGGGTCGTAACCAAGTAGTCGGCCTGCTGGTTGCGATGTTCGTCGGCGTCGCCTACGGCTCATCGCTGGTGGTAGCACGACTGAGCTACGACCACGGCACGACATTCTTCACCATTGTCGCATTGCGATATTTGTGCCTGACGGTTGCCCTGGCTGTTTGGCTACGTGTATCCGGTGTCGGCATTGATATGCCGCGTCATCTAGCGGTGCGATCAGCTGCGGTTGGCGTGCTGTCTGTGCTGGCAAGCATCAGCTATCTGGCCACGGTCGCCTACATCCCAGTCAGCCTCGGCACCTTGGTGTTCTACACTCATCCCTTGATTACCGCGTTGCTTGCGGCATTACTGATGGGCATGCGCTCGACGCGAGTCGAACTTGCTGCAGCAGTGCTGGCCTTCGCGGGTCTAGCGGTGGTGCTCGAAGTCAGCTTCAGCTCATTACACCCGCTGGGGCTGCTGTTCGGAGTGCTGGCCTCTGTCCTGGCGGCGGTCATCTTCATTCTCGCAAGCCCCATCATCAACGCTGTGGGGTCGCTGCGATTCACGTTCTATCTTGCGCTATCGGGCGCCGGCATAGCCTGTCTGGCAGCCGCATTCACGAACTCCGTGGCATTCCCACCCGACAGTCACGGCTGGGGGCTATTGGCAGCCACGGTGCTGCTCAACGTGGCGGGCCTGCTAGGCATGTTTGTCGCCGTGAAGTTCCTTGGTCCTGTCGCAACCCCCATGGTCCTAAATCTCGAGCCCATCACCGCGATCGTGCTCGCGGTGTTGGTCATCGGCGAGCAACTCTCCAGCCTGCAGATCATAGCGTCCAGCGTGATCCTCGCGGCAATCCTGGTCGCTCAAGCGAGCCGCGCACGCAAGAGCACGTAGATACCGCTGACAATAATGATCGAGCTGCCCAACAAGGTCTGCCAGCTCGGAACCTCGTTGAAGACCATGTACCCAAAGAATGCGATCCACACCAACTTCACATAGTTAAACGGCGCCAATAATGACGCCTCGGCAGCTTCAAAAGCCCGGATCAAACAGAAGTGAGCGGCGGCACCCAGTAACCCGGCTGCACCGAGCCACATGAATTCGTCCAAGGTCGGGAGCCTCCAAACAAACATTACTGCAAGACTTGCCCAGAGCACGCCGCCCGCCGTGGTGTAGAGCAGAGTAGTGCCCGTCTGCTCGGTGGCGGCCAGCTTGCGAGTCAAAATCTGAAACCAGCACCAGCCAAACGCTGACAACAACGGCATCGCCAACGCCCAGGTCATGGTATTGAAGCCGGGTTTCAAGATCACCACCACTCCGACAAAGCCGACCAGCACCGCAATTACCCTGTACAGCGCAAAGCGCTCACCGAGGACTGGCACCGCAACCAGGGTGATGAACAATGGCGCCATAAACGTCAATGCGATCACGTCTGCGAGCGGCAGCTTTGCAATCCCGGCAAACAATGTCGCCAGTGTCAGCGCCAGCATCAGTGATCGCGCCAGCTGCAATGGCAGCTGTGTCGTGCACGCCAGCTCTCGTATCGAAATGGCACGAGCCGCGACAATGATCAACAGGGTCACTGCAATCATGGTGTAATAGCCCCAGACGATCTGAACCGGATGCAGACCAGGCGACAGATGCTTGGCGATGGAGTCCACAGTGGCGGTCAAGCCATTTGCAAACACCAACAAGGCTATGGCTCGAATGGTAGGATTCACGCGTTCACCACCCCTCCCGTGTAGACGCGAACGTGGCGGCCCATGGAGAACCTGGTTACTATAGCGGCATGCATTTCAGCGAAGATGAATACAATGCCCGGGTTGCGCAGACACGCGAGCACATGCAGCAGCGTGGGCTGTCGGCGTTGCTGCTGTTTGCTCAGGAGTCGCATCACTATCTGACCGGTTACGACAGTACTGGATATGTATTCTTTCAAACTGTCGTGCTCATGGCTGAGGACCAACCGACTACGCTGTTGTGCAGACGACCCGACGTCGCCCAGGCGCGTGACACTTCGACCATACACGACGTTCGGGTCTGGCTGAATGCCGAGGATGCCAATCCCGCGCTGGATCTGAAGAAAATTCTGGTCGACAAGGGACTGGCCGGGAAACGCCTTGGGATCGAGCTCGACACCTATGGCTTGACGGCGGCCAACTACCTGCTGGTTCGAGAAGCGCTTGAGGGTTTTTGCGAGTTGGTCGATGCCTCAGACATTGTACGAACGCAGCGATTGACAAAATCACAGACCGAACTCGAGTACGTTCGCAAAGCTGGGCAGCTCGCCGACGCGGCCGTGAACGCAGTGTTCGAACACGCCGCGCCCGGGGTACTGGAAACCGACCTCACGTCCGCTGCCTACCATGCCATTCTCCACGGTGGCGGAGATCCGGCCCCCGGCGACCCGCTGATCAACTCTGGCAGCCGTGCTGTCTATGGCCGCAGTGTCTCCGGGCCACGACATCTGGCTGCGAACGAGCAGGTCCTGGTCGAGCTGGCGGGCACTTATCGGCGTTACAACTGCTGCATCGAGCGCACATTGGTGCTCGGCACTCTGAGCACCGCTCAACACGACCAGCACCAGGTGGTTCTGGAGGCTCAGCTCGCGTGCCTGGAAGCATTCAAGCCCGGTGAACCACTCGGTCAGGTAGACGATGCGCACCGCCGGGTACTCGATGCCGCCGGGTATGCTGATGAACGTTTCGCCGCCTGCGGCTACTCACTCGGCGCCACATACCGGCCGAGCTGGATGGATGTGCCTCCCATGATCTACAGCGGCAACACGCTGATCATGGCGCCAGGGATGGTGTTTTTCCCGCATGTCATGCTGGGTGACAAGCGTAGCGGAATCGCAGTCGGTCTGGGAAACACCGTGGTTGTCACCGAGACTGGGTCTGAGTCGCTGAGCGCGCTTCCACTCGACTTGATGGTCAAATCGTAGTGTCCTGTCCCGCGATGATCTTTCCGATCAGCGAGAAATGACACCTAGATATCGAATACACCAGCATCGACGAGCGCGCGCAACGCCTCGACATCCGGGCCGGGCGAGCGGTCACAATCTGCCGCCGGCACTGCCGTTCGCACCTGCGCCATGATTTTCTGAACTCGGTGGCCAGGTCGTAACTCGCGTAGCTCGATGGCCCGCACGCACGCAAGCAACTCATAGCAAATCACGGTCGTCGCCATATCAACTTGCTCGTTGACCCGCTCGAGCACAGGCACGATCAACGCCATGTAGTCTTCTTGGCCGGCGGAGGTTTCGCTGGTCATCAATGACAGCGGCTGTGCCAGCATCTTCATTCGGGCGCTGAAGTCCACCGCCGCTTTCTGCGTTGTCACCAGTCCCGCATCTAACCCCGGTCGAGCGGCGAGCTGAGCAACCAAGCCAGTCTGCACCGGATCCATGAGTCTATGCAGGCGGCGCTCTCCCAGCACCGCAGCATGCGCCAGCGCAATGGCGACATGCTCCGCCTGGTTGATGACATGCTGGTCGTGAAATCCACCAAAGGAGAGCAAAGCTGGACCATCGTCTGGCGTCGCGTCGACCATGACAGGATTGTCGGAGAAAGCATGCAAACCGACGACGATGTCGTGCTTGAACTGATCGAGAGCATCCCAAAGCGCGCCGAGTATCTGGGGGATGACACGATAGCTGACGGCAGCCTGAAGTTTATGCGGGACAATGCAGCTGCCGGAGAAAAAAGGCGCCAAGCAGTCAATGATGCGCCGTACACCCGGTCGCGGAATGACATCTTGCAAGCGTGGGTCCACTGAATCCCGAGGGGCAGCCATGGACTCCATCGAAACCGCTGCCGTCATGATCGCCAAGCGCAGCCAGCGCTCGACACGGCGGTGGGTGTCAATCGCACAGGCCAAACTGGTGCCGATACCACTTAGCAGCGAAAGCCCTTCTTTGTCGACTGGCTCGAAGGGCTGCACGCCTCTGCGCTCTAGCTCCGCCGCGGCATCGCAACGTTGGCCATGGGCGCCCAGTACACTGCCGAGCCCGACGAAGGTCTGAAAACAATGTGTGTGCGCGATGGCATCACCACCCATGCCATGCCCAAGGCTCGGAATCCAGGGTACGAAGTCGTCATTTAGGCGATCGACAACAAAGCTCACCAGCTCGGGGCGCACGCCATCTCGTGCGGATAGGAAATTGCAGAGTTTGATCAGCAGAGTCGCGCGTGCGACCGGTTTCGACAGTGGTGGCCCGACACCGGCTGCCCGGCCAACCAGGATGTTGCGCGCCAGCGCCTGCTTGGCGTCGTCATCGAGATCGACATCGACCAGACGACCGAGACCGGTGGTGACTCCATAGCATGGCGCGCCCGCATCAATCAGCGTCCGAAAGCACCGACGTCCCTCAGAAACCTTCTGCAGCAGCTCCGAGGACAACGACAATTTGACGTCGTCGTAAGCAATGGCACACACGGTGTCCCAGCTGATGTCTTCGGCATGCTGCAGAGTAATCATGCGTAAGGAAGCGTCTGACCCACCCCGAGACATTCCGCTTTTTTGAGCATTGCAAATGCGAGTGCGATGTCCGACGTCGACAGCCCACGATGCCAGAACAAGATGGTTTCTTCTTCGGTCTCTCGACCCGGCAGCTGCCCCGCACAGACACTGCCGAGCTCACCGTGAACGGTCTCTCGTGTCACGTCACCCGCATCAACAAACCGCCGCAGACAACCGAAGGGACCAATCAAGCATTGCTCCCAGTGGTCGACCACGACCTTGTCGAAAACGCTGACGAAGTCATCCTCGACCGTAGAGTTCGTGCCATAGGGCACCACCAGTGACCCCGGCTTGATCCACCGGGTCTTGAACAACGGCTCGGGCGCCGGCAGTCTGGATGCCTCGACCAGGACATCCGCGCCATCGAGACAATCCTGCCAGTTGTCGGTGACCGTGACTGCTTTGCCGAGATCCGCCCGCAGGCGCTCACCGAAGGCATTCCGGCTCTCTGCGCGCCGGGAATGAACACGAATCTCTTCGAAGTCGAACAAGTGATCTAGCAAACGTACATTCCAGTACGCGCTTCCACGCGCGCCGATGTGACCCAGAACACGGGGCTTTGCCGGCGCGAGATACTTTGCGCCAATCGCCGTCATTGCGCCGGTGCGCATATCGGTGATGGCCGTGCCATCGACAATGGCACGCGGGACGCCGGTACGGGCATCCATGAGATTGATGGTGGCGAACTCCGACGGATATCCGCGCTTATAGTTATCGACGAAGTCGCCGACGATTTTTACACCGGCAACACCAATGGGCGCAATATAGCCTCTCAGCACATTGAAGTGACCGTTGAAGCTGGGATCAGGCATGAGGTGCATACGCGGCTCGATGACCGTGTCACCTTCACCCTGTGCACGAAGACATCCTTCATGCGCATCGAGTATCTCGTCATTGGTCATCTCCAATGCCGCCACGTCGTGCGCCGAGAGATACCGAAGGTTGATGTCATGCATGTGTGAACACCTGAGCACTGCTGTTGTCGAACGCCCAGTCTACAAGCTAGTGCCCTGTTTGACCTGTCGATGGGCGCGCCAGCGCAGTGAGGACCTCGGTCATGTCGAGATCGGTTTGATTCTTGTAGCCGGACAATCGGTCATACACCGCCTCCGCACCTCTGTGAAATCCATCAGGAAGGTTGGTAGCGGCGAGCGTATCGGCAATCTGCTGCATTTCACCGATGAAACGCCAGGCCTTCGGCACACTGCCCTCCACCGCAGCTTGCGAGCGTTCAGCCAGCCCTGGCATGGACTGGCGCCACTCGGCGAGCAATGCCGCCTCGACACCTCGCGCGACCGCCAGAGCGCGGATGTTGAGCAACAGAGCGTCCGAACCTTTGGTCCAGGCGGCATAGGCCATTTTCAGAGCCGACGCACTGCCAATGATGTCATCGACAACGACCACATCGAACAGACCCTTGGCAAAGTATTGCTGTGCCTTCGCAGCTGCCGGACCGGAAAGATACAGACGCGTTGTACCACGCTCGACGGGTGGTCCACCGATGATGCTGCCGTCAACAAATCGGGCGCCGCCCGATTCGACCAGCGCTCCGATGTCACGACTGGTTTCCGGCGATATCGCATTGGCGTCCACATACAGCCCTTTGAACTCGAGAGCGGCGATACGTCGCGCGACCTCAACCGCGGCATGCGGCGGACACACGCTGATGATGAGTTCGCAGCGTGCCACCAATTCATCTTCGGTGGCCACGCCTTCGAATCCTGATGACTGTGCACGTGTAGTCGATTCCGGACTCCTGTCCATCGACACCCAACAGACCCGGGCGCCCGATGCCAGCGCTGCGCACCCGATCGGTGTACCCATCGCACCTGGATTGATCAGTCCCACAACCGGATTGTCAGTAGTCACAGACTATGGTCTCCATACAGTGCTTGAGTCGTCGGCCAACGGACTCGTTCATGGTCGGCGCAATTCCTGCATCAATCTGCTCGAACAGCTCCCGGCGTGAAACCATCAACAACAGGGCCGTATTTATCTCGATCTGTACGGCATCGACCCGCTCATCATGCTCGCGCCCGTAATGACGCACGATGTAACCCCCGGAATAGCCCTTTACGTCACGGTCCGTCCTGAAGCCCCCCTCTGCGAACACCGCCTGGATCCGATCGGCTATCTGATCCGACGCGCTGCGACCGTGCGCCGTGCTGACCACGACCTCATGGTCCTTCAATCCACGCTCACTGCCCGTGTGCGCATCAATGAGTGTGATGTTGGTATGCGCGACACAGAGTTCGTCGATGAGTCCACGCATAGCAGCGTGATAAGGGTCATAAAAGCAGCGCAACCTTTCGTTTACCTCGGCGACTGTCAGAGGCTGCGCGAAAATCGGCTGGTCATAGATGTTATGAGTACGCACCACGCCTTTCCGCGACTCAACGCCGGTGCTGCCGAGTTCGAAATCATCACGCCGTCTATTCACGTCGACGAACAACCTCGAGTAAGGCGTTGCCAACATCGTGGCTCCCAGCCGATCGAGCTCGCCGTATATTTCAGCTGCAAAGCGATCGGTGTAGCCACGCGGGAAACTGTGGTAACCCGGGTCCGCATAGTCTGAGATCCGGGTATCGGGCAGCGGTGAAACCCCATAGTGAGGCACACTCACCATTACTGCCCTGCGTTCCTCTGGGGGAGGCCGTCGTACAATCGGAAACTCGAGCTCGGGATGAACGCTGGCCCGGCATTCGTGATTCACGTGGCCGACTCAATCATCTCGAGTGTCAATTCGATACCGAAACCTGGTGCGTCACTCACGACCAATTTGCCGTCGCGCGGCACCGCCATTCCCGGAACATTGCGATAGCCATTGTCGAGCGGCACCCCCGGCGCACTATGGACGTAAAACTCACCCCAGCGATTACCCGGCAAGGCCGCACAAAGATGCTGACCGTATGGATCATTGCAGCCCGCATGGAGCGCCAGCTCGATACCGGCAGCATCAGCAATTGCGGCAATCTTGAGCACCGCGGTGGCACCGCCAACCCATTGCACATCTGGCTGAAACACATCAACCCAGTGATCGCGGGCAGCGTTTGCGAACGGTCGATCGGTGTACCACCGCTCACCGGCGGCCAGCGATTGCGTCGGCAACCGCTGCCGGACACGCTGATAGCCAACAAAATCTTCCGGATGCAGGTAGTCCTCGAGCCAGCGCAGGTTGTATGGCGCCAATCGAGAGCCGAGTTCGATGGTGAACAACGGATCATGCACCGGCCACAAATCGATCATGAGGTCAAAATCCGCTCCGAGTTGGTCTCGAAATCCAGCGACCATCTCCACTGTACCTTCCAGCGACGCGGTTGGAGAGGCAGCACCCTCGAGCGCACACAGCTTTATGGCTTCGAACCCGAGTTCTCGATACCAATCGATGTCATGCCCGGTCGCGTAGCAGTGGATACTGGAGCGGGCCGGTCCACCCACCAACTCGTATACCGGCCGGCCAAGCAGCTTGCCTTTCAGGTCCCACAGCGCCAGGTCAACGGCGCTGATGGCATAGCTCGCGACCCCGGCAGCACCCATTTTGGCCGCGGAGCCCCGGACCATCATGTTCCACAAGAACTCCGTGGCAAACACGGATTCACCCTCGAGCATGGGTGCGAAGTAGTCATTGATGATCGGCACAACCGGGCCCGCGTGGCTGCTGACGCCCACCCCAAAGGTGCCATCGGTTGCTTCTACCACGCAGACCACCATTGACCAGGGGGTCTGGAATCTATGCCCCTGCCCGAGCAGCTCTCGATAGCGTGACAGCGGATTTGTCGAATTTGTGCCTTTGTTCCACTCGCGTAAAGGTGCGTCGGGATCACTCCACAGCCGCGGATCAGAAACTGCGGCCGCACGAATTGAGGCAATTTTCATGAGTTGAGCTCCTCCCACCCGGACACCGAGGCACAGGCCTTCAGCATATCGAAGTCAGTCGAGGTTTCGAAACCCCTTAAAAAACCGTGACCGCACGGCTGCTCTGGAGCGACGGTCAACCTCCGGGTAACATCCAGTATTCGTCCCTGAGCCTTAGGAAAGATCATGCGTTACGTGCATTCGATGGTGAGAATCAGCAATCTGGAAGAGTCATTGGATTTCTTCTGCGACAAGCTCGGTTTGGTGGAGATTGAGCGGACCGACAGCGAGGCAGGACGCTACACGAATATCTTCTTGGCCGCCCCCGCCGATGCAGACAAGGCCAGGGAGAGCTGGGCTCCGATGGTCGAGCTCACCTACAACTGGGAAACCGAAGACTACGGTGGAGCACGCAACTTTGGCCATCTCGCCTACTATGTCGACGATATCTACGCCATCTGTCAACGACTCATGGACAAAGGCGTGACCATCAATCGCCCACCTCGAGATGGCCGCATGGCCTTCGTACGCTCGCCTGACAACATTTCCGTCGAGCTGCTCCAAGAGGGTGAATCCATGCCCGAACAAGAACCCTGGAAATCCATGCCAAACACCGGCGCATGGTGAGCCTGGCCGCTTGACTCGACGGCGGTCGAGGAGCTTGTGTAGTCCTTAGCGCAGCTATTGGCCTGCTTACCGCACAGCCCGCGGCAGCGATCAATGAACGCTCATGGTTCGCGCAACGCGTGCGCCATCACATTGATGTGCTTGGGCGAAATCCCACAACATCCTCCAATGATACTGGCGCCGCTGGCCCTCCACTCTAACGCCGTGGCGGCATAGGCCTCAGGGGTCAGCTCTTCACGAAGCGGCCGTGGACCACCGCCCTCGGGCGGCACACCGAATGAATTCGCGTAGCCGCCGATGGGCACAGCCGTGCGCTCTCGGAGCCGAGGCAATGCGGCACTGATGGCCTCGGGCGTGGAGCAATTACACAGAAACGCATCGATCGGCAGACCAGCCAGCCGCTCATAGGCCTCTTCAATAGTCTCACCACTCAGCAGAGTGCCGTCAGCACGCTTGCTCAATGCCCACGCGACCCAAATGGGTTTGTCGAACAAGGCGGCCGCGCGAACGGCGGAACGCGCCTCTGCCGCACTCGACATGGTTTCACACACAAACAAATCGACATGCGGGCTCAGACGTTCGGCGATACGCTGGTAGATAACTATATTATCGGCCTCGACACCGACTTCCGCGGGTGTATAGCTGGTGTGCAACGGCGGCAAAGCACCGGCGATTCGGAACTCGGCGGTCGCACTGTCACGAACTGACGAGGCGATTTCACCGGAACGGATCAGCAACTCGTCGAAGCGATCCAACCAGCCCTCTCGATCCAACATCAACGGCACAACGCTGTAGTTATTGGTGATAATGACTTCGGCACCGGCCTCGACAAATTCTCGATGGACGTCTGCGACGACATCCGGCGCCTCCACCAAGGCCAGCGCGGACCAGACCGAACCACGCTTTGCCAGGCCGCGCGCCTGGAGTTCGCGACCCATGCCGCCGTCGAGAATGGTGAGGTCTGAGTTCGACACCGTCATCCGCTCTCTCGGCCGCCGTCGACAACCAGCGTTTGCGCATTGACCATCGGGTGTATCGCCAGGAACAACATGGCGCTCGCGATCTCAACCGGTTCGACCATACGTTTCATGAGACTGTTCTGTATGGAGCGCTGCTTGCGCTCGTCGGACCAGGGTTCAGTCCAGGGCGTGCGTACCAAGCCTGGGGCGACGGCATTAACGCGCACATCCGGCGCCAGCGCCCGCGCCAGATTCTGGGTGAGATTGACGAGCCCCGCCTTGCTAGCCCCATAAGCGATACTGCTGCCGCGAATTCCGAGTCCGGCTACCGAAGCCGTATTCACGATCGCACCTTTGCGCGATCGGAGGGCATCGGCCGCCGCACGCGCACAACGAAACGGTCCAAGCAAGTTGGTCGACAAGATGGTCTGCCAGAAGTCTTCATCCATGGCATCGAGATCAGGCATCGGCACCGGTTCAACGGTGTTGGCCGTACCGGCGTTGTTTATCAAGATGTCGAGTCCGCCCAATAGCTCTATGGCCTCGCCCACCATCGCTTCGGCAAGACCCGGCTTGGACACATCGCCTGCGACGGCAACCACCTCAGCGCCCGAAGCTCGGATCTTCCGAATCACGTTCGGCGCACCCGAATCGCCTGGCAGATGATTGAGCACAACGCGTGCCCCACTGGCCGCAAACAACTCAACCGCAGCGCAGCCAATACCGCTTGCGCCACCGGTCACGAGCACTGTCTTACCAGTCAAATCCGTGGACATCGCATCATCTGACGTTTTGCTCACGACCGCATTCTCTCTGCCTTTGGATCGAATAGTGGCTCTTCGATCAACCGGGCTCGTCTGCGATCGCCCAGAATCTCGATCTCGACTTCGCGCCCTGGCTCGATGTGATCGACAGGCAGGAAGCCGATTGCCGCCGAACAGGAGGAAAAGTGCGCATAACCACCTGAGGTCACAAAGCCCACCACTTCGTCATCGATGAAAATGGGCTCATCACCCCAGACATCAGCGTCATCGGCATCGACAACGAAGGTGCAGAGTTTACGCACGGGTCCCGCCGCCTTGTCCGCCGCAGCGGCCTGCTTTCCTATGAAGTCGGCGGGCTTATTGTAGGCTACAAACCGATCGAGTCCCGTCTCCACGGGCGTGTAGTCCGGCCGATATTCACGCATCCAGGACCCAAAAGACTTCTCCAGTCTGAGACTCATCATGGCGCGCATGCCAAAGGGCGCGAGTCCAAGACTCTCGCCGGCGGCGGCGAGCGTCTCGTACAAGCAATGCTGCTGCCTGGCCGGGACATAGATCTCGTAACCGAGGTCTCCGGTGTAAGTGACCCGCTGTACGATGGCGTCGCACAGCCCGACCTCGAAACGACGTACCGACATGAACGGAAAGGCCTCGGTCGAAATATCCGCCCGCGTGACTCGGGATAGGAGCGCGCGTGAATTGGGACCTGCAATCTGGAACCCGATCCGCTCCAACGAGATATTCTCCACCTGAATACTGTCGTCGTCACGTAGATTCATCTCGAACCAGCGCATTTGATAAGCCTGAGCGGCATACGATGCCGTCAGCTGGAACCGGTCATCTCCCAGGTTCGATACGGTAAAATCCCCGATCAAGCGACCTTTGGGGCTCAGCATTGGTGTTAGTGAAATACGCCCAGGCTTTGGAATACGCCCCGCCATGATCCGATCCAACCAATCGTGCGCACCCGTGCCCGTCACTTCGAATTTGGAGAAATTGTGGATCTCGTTGATACCGACCTTGGTCCGAACGGTCGCGCACTCCTTGGCCACGATGTCGAAGGCATTGGAGCGTCTAAATGACGGAATTTCGAACGGCTCCTCGTTGGCAGGCGCAATATAGTTGACATGCTCGAGCCCGTAGCCCTGGCCGAACACCGCATTCTGCTGCTTCCAGATGGAATATGCAGGCGTGACGTCGAGCGGTCGCCCGGCCGGCAACTCCTCGTTCGGATAGGACACCGCAAAACGTCGCTGATAGTTCTCGATCACTTTGACACGCGTATATCCGCGCGAGCAGAAATCACCAAAGCGCGACACATCCATCGCAAACACATCACGACTCGGTTCGCCCTCGACCATCCACTCGGCCACGGTCAATCCCACACCACCCCCTTGGCTGAAGCCGGCCATGACACCGCACGCCGACCAGAAATTGCGCAGTCCCGGCACCGGACCGACCAGCGGGTTGCCGTCGGGTGCGAAAGTGAACGGGCCATTGATCACCCGTTTTATGCCCGCTCGTCCCAACACAGGGCAGCGTTTGTAGGCGTACTCCAATGGTACGGCAATGCGCTCCAGGTTGTCCGGCAACAGCTCGTGACCAAACTCCCAGGCGGTGCCATCCACAGCCCAGGGCTCGCAGGCTTGCTCGTAGATACCAATGACCAAGCCGCGCCCCTCCTGGCGCAGGTAGCTCTCACCGGTCGGGTCCATCACGTGCGGCAACTCCTGCTCACGCTCGTAGACCTCCGGGATATCATCGGTGACCAGATACTGATGTTCCATCGGATGCAGCGGCAAAAACACACCCACCATGGCGCCGACTTCGCGCGCCCATAGGCCGGCTGCATTGACGACGTATTCAGCGGTCACAGTGCCCTGCTCGGTAACCACCTGCCAGCCACCGTCAGACTGTGGATTCAGCTCCAGAACCTGATTGCGAAGACTGATCTCGGCGCCCGCCATGCGGGCCGCCTTGGCGTAAGCATGGGTGGTTCCCGACGGGTCCAGGTGACCATCCAGAGGGTCATACAAAGCGCCCAGCACTCCGTCGGTGTTGGTGATGGGTGTCAATGCCTCGATTTCGCTCGGACCGACGATTTCGGTATCGAGGCCCATATAGCGATGCTTGGCACGCTCCGCCTTTAGAAAATCGAGTCGCTCCGGCGTGGTAGCGAGCGTCACACCACCCACATGGTGCAACCCGCACGAATCACCCGTGATTGCCTCCAGTTCCTTGTAGAGCTTGATGGTGTAACCCTGCAACGCCGCCATGTTGGTGTCGGCATTGAGGGTGTGAAAGCCGCCGGCCGCGTGCCAGGTGGAACCAGACGTGAGCTCGGAACGCTCAATGAGCATGACATCGGTCCAACCAAACTTGGTCAGGTGGTAGAGCACCGAGCACCCGACCACACCACCGCCAATCACGATAACGCGAGCATGTGATTTCATGGAAATTCCTAGTCAACAGTATTCTATGGAGTGACTACGACACCTGGATTGTACGTAGATCGCGTGTGCTCGATCGCGATCCCTTCCTCCACTCGACAGTGTACCTCTGTCTTCTTCGAACTGAGCACTTTCAATAAATTCCGCCTTCATCGTCACTCAGCGCATCAACGAATCCAACTCAGGTTGCTGCAATATTGCGAATTGCTCGAACCGGCGTCTGAGAAAGAGAAGAGGAGCAAAATGGTGACCAAGGCATTGCGTCTCCGTTCTACGGGTGTTTCGCCGAAGCTGGACCCAACCTCTTTCGGCTTCATCGCGCCAGGTTCACCATTCTCACAAATGGAGTTCATCGCAGCCACGAACCAACACGATTGGCACCTCTACGACATCAGCAAAGTGTTGACGTCAATCGAGCCTGTGCCCAACTCTGCGTCCTCGACACTAACTCTCGAGTTCGAGTTGGTTACACTGCCGTAATGCGAACCCACCAAGCAGACGCAAAAGGACTGGCAAATGTATGACTTGCTGTTGACGGGGGGGGCGCCTGCTCGACCCCTCGCGAAATCTAGACGTCGTGGCTGCATTAGCGTTCGAAGCCGGGAAGATTGCTGCAATCGGCGACGATGCGGTCGCAACGCCGGCAGCACAAACAGAGGATGTCAGCGGTTGCATCGTGACTCCTGGGCTCATTGACTTACACACCCACATCTATTGGGGCGGCACGTCACTCGGCGTCGATCCGGAGAGCTATGCGTACCAAGCCGGTGCAACCACATTGGTGGATGCGGGTAGCGCCGGGCCTGGCAACTTTCATGGATTCAGACGCCATGTGATCGAGCCCGCAACACCTCGCATTTTTGCCTACCTGAACATTTCATTTGCCGGGATTTTCGGCTTCAGTGACGAGGTCATGGTCGGTGAGTGTGGTGACTTCCGTCTGCTCAATCCTGAAGTATGCCTGCGGGTCGCCGAGGAGCATCGTGACTTCATCGTAGGCATCAAGGTGCGAGTTGGGATGACCGCGAGTGACGGCCGCGGTGTCGCACCGCTGGACATAGCACTGGAAGTCGCCGACGAGCTCGACTTGCCGGTCATGTGCCATCTCGACAATCCACCACCGAGCCGATTGGAGGTGGTCAACCGCTTGCGCCCGGGAGACATCATGACCCATTGTTTTCGGCCCTTTCCCGGCGCACCGGCACGGGCACGGGACGGCGCGGTTCGAGAGGAAATCGTGGCTGCACGCGAGCGTGGTGTATTGTTCGACATCGGTCACGGTGCGGGTTCGTTTGGATTCGTCAGCGCGGAAGCCATGATGTCCGCGGGTTTCAAACCCGACTGCATTTCGAGTGATGTGCACACCTTGAGTATTCGAGGACCGGCCTACGATCAACTGGTGACCCTGAGTAAGTTCCTGGCGCTCGGTATGTCACTACCCGAGGTCATTCACGCGTCGACCGCAGGGCCGGCACAGGCCATAGGCAAACCCGGGCTCGGCACATTGGACGTTGGCACACCCGGTGACATCAGCGTGCTGCACCTCGAGACCGGCGAGTTCGAGTTTCAGGACGTACACGGTCTGACCCGCAGTGGCCGCGAGCGATTGGCGATCTGATAATCGACGGCAAGCTGTGGCGCTCGAGCCAGGGGACCTCTGAACCAATCTGAATCGAGCAACTACTGTACGCACTCGCCCGGTGAGTTCTCGAGACTTCGCTATTGGTAGCGCACCATCATGGTGACGCATCACCGGCTGCCATCACCATGCATGGCCGGCGCGGTCGGCGAATTCGGCGGCCACGCCCTCTACGCTCATGAACACCGCCCCCATATCACGAAGACTGTCGATGAGACGTTCCAGCATTAGCATCCGGTGACCGCGCCCGATGACATAGGGATGACAGGTGTAGATCAACATGCCCCAATCAACACGCCGGGTCATGTACTCGAAATCACCGAGCCAGTTTTCCAAGACGTTGCTGGCGTTTTGCAAGCCGGGGTAGAGCACACTGCCGCTACGCATGTACTCGAAATGCGGAAAGTCGTCCAAAGACCAGCTGACAGGCATCTCCAGCAGCTCTGTAGGCTTCCCGAACTTCACCGGCTCTTCAGGCTCGATGACATCACCCAGCCGCGTGAAATACGGCGATTGGTCGTGGCCCATCATGCTGCTGTCGTAACGAAAGCCCTCCGCAAGGAGTAGCTCGACAGTGTGCGCGCTCAAATCCCACGACGGCGACCGATAGCCGCGTGCGCGCCGCCCGGTCATGGCTTCAATGGCGTCATTCCCACGTCGAAGCCCATCGTGCTCTTGCTCGCGAGTGAGTTGTGCGGGTGGCACATGCGTCCAGCCGTGATGACCGATCTCGTGGCCGGCATCATGAATGCGCTTGACCGTCTCTGGATAAGTGTCAATGACCACGCCCGGGATGTACCAGCTGGCCTGAATGTCCTTCTCCGCAAGCAAGTCCAAGAGCCGGGCTGCGCCGATGGCACCGAACTCACCCTGCGAGATGGGCGTCGGTGTCACTGCCCCCTTGGCGACATGACCGGACATGGCATCAAAGTCAAAAGACAGACAGGCAATGTGTTTAGCCACGGGCGTTCCTCCGTCAATCATGGACCCGAATCAACCCTTCCTGTGCCATGGACGCGACCAGTGCACCGCTTTGATCGAACACGCTGCCACGGGCGAAGCCGCGAGCACCGCTGGCCGAGGGCGAATCCTGCGAATAAAGCAACCATTCGTCGGCGCGAAAGGGACGGTGAAACCAGACCGCGTGGTCCAGGCTCGCCGCCTGCAGCCTGGGATTGAGAAAGTTTATGGCGTGCGGGTTGGTCGTGGTGTCCAGCAGGGTCATGTCAGACATATAGGCAAGTGCGCACTGATGTATTGAAGGGTCATCGGACAATGAGCCAATGACTCGAAACCACACATCCTGAACCGGCGGCGCGGCGGCCGGGTCGGTCAGGTCCAAGGGTGCAACCGGGCGCAGCTCGATGGGCCGGCTACGGCTGAAATAAGCCCGGAACTTCTCCGGGAAATCGCCGGCCAAACGTGAGCGCAGTTCGACATCATTGGCCAATCCTTCAGGCCCGGGGACCTCGGGAATTGACAACTGGTGATCGAGGCCTTGCTCATGGATCTGGAATGAGGCCGCGAGATTGAAAATCTGCTTGCCATGCTGAATGGCCACGACCCGGCGACTGGTGAAACTACGGCCATCTCGCGCGCGGTCCACTTCGTAGAGGATCGGCACCTTGGGGTCGCCGGGCCTCAGGAAATAGGCGTGCAGAGAGTGACAGCTTCGCTCTTCCACGGTACGGCTGGCCGCGACCAACGCCTGCCCGATGACCTGTCCGCCAAAGACTCGTTGCCAACGATCGTCCGGGCTATGTCCACGAAACAGATTGACCTCGATTTTTTCGAGATCGAGTAATTCCAATAACGCGGTGAGCTGGTCAGTCAACGGCAGAGTCCGGGCAACGTGTGGCTGAAGCATACCCGGGTCGGGAATGACCTTGCCAGATGGCAGCCGGTGCTCAGTCACCCACGATTGCGATGGCGAACTCTGCTCCGGAGTCACGGTTGACCACATTGACACGCCCGTGCACGGCGGCAGTCAATGAGCGCACCAGGACAAGACCAACACCTGTGCCGACGGTTTCAAGGGTGAATTCGCTCTCCAAACGATAGAAAAGGCCGAAGGTCCGCTTCGGCTGGTCGCATTTCCCGACCGTGTCGATGCCTGTGTCACCCGGATGGCGGCCTTGTCTCAGGATCTATACAACATGTACGAAACCCCGCTCGATTACCGCTCCGAGGGCGCTGGCGACACCCCAGAGAGTGTCAACAAGGCGCTGCATGACGCTGTGTATCACATTTCCTGGGGACAGGATTCAAGCGCCCACCAGGTGATATTTCTGCTCGGTGATGCGCCATCCCACATGGACTACGCCAACGAAGTCCATTACCCGGAGATTGCTGCAGAGGACTCCCTGGACCACTAGCTCCACCTGGCCGTCCAGGCCCAATCACCCGAGATCAGTCTGGTGCTGCCGGAAACACCAGAGTATTGAGGCCCATCAAAGACAAAGGCCGGCAGACGCCGGCCTTTGTTCATTTCGGCATATCCACTAGAGCTACTGTGGCAACTCGTCGTCAATCCCTTTCACGTACCAGTTCATGCCCAGCAGAGTCCCATCGTCTAGGACCTCGCCGTCACCGATTGCCATGGACCCATCTTGCTTGTAAATGGGACCGGTGAACGGATGAAACTCGCCACTGGCAATCTTACCTTCCATCTCGGCTGCAGCGCTGGCGACATCGTCTGGAAGATTGGTCCATGGTGCCATGGCAACCATACCTTCCTTGAGCCCGTCCCAGGTATCCACCGAGCTCCAGGTGCCGTCAAGGACCGCCTGGGTACGCTGCACATAATAAGGCGCCCAATCATCGATGATCGAGGTGAGCTGATTGTCAGGTGCGAATTTGATCATGTCCGAGGCTTGACCGAAGCCCATGACGCCCTGCTCTGCCGCGATCTGCAGCGGTGCAGTCGAATCCGTGTGCTGGGTGACGATATCCGCGCCTTGGCCGATCAACACTTTCGTGGCATCGGCTTCTTTACCGGGGTCGAACCAGGAGTTCACCCAGACGACTTTGACCTTGAAGTCGGGATTAATCGACTGCGCGCCCAGCATGAAAGAATTGATGCCTCGAACGACTTCCGGGATCGGAAACGAGGCAATGTAGCCGGCGACACCACTCTTGGACATTTTCGCGGCGATCTGGCCGATGATGTAACGACCCTCGTAGAAGCGCGCCGAATACGTCGAAACATTGTCGGCCCGCTTGTAACCCGTGGCATGCTCAAACTTCACCTCTGGAAAACGTTCGGCGACTTTCAGCGTCGATTCCATGTAACCGAACGAAGTGGTGAAGACCAGCCCCACCCCCTGCCGTGCGAGACGCGTGATCGCGCGCTCTGCGTCTGCACCTTCAGGTACTTTCTCGATGTACAGGGTTTCGACTCGATCCCCCAGTTGCTCCTCGATGGCCAATCGTCCCTGGTCGTGCTGGTACGACCAACCGTGATCACCAATGGGACCAACGTAAATGAATCCGACCTTGAGCTTGTTTGCGGCGCTCGCGGTGCCACACAAGGTGGCCAGCAACAGCGCCGCGAAAAAAGACTTACAAGATTTCATGAACAACACTCCTCCCAACTGACTTGTTTTAGTAACACTGCCATTACCCGATTGTCGTTTGACAGTTACCGCTCGACAATGAAGGGCTGCCCGATACACGCCGGTGTGTTGACCTTGGCCAACGTCCTGTTTCCGGAAATTATCACTAACGCAACGATCGTGACCACATATGGCAACGAGGACAACAGCTGCGAGGATATTCCAAGACCCAACCCCTGCGCGTAGAGGCCCATGATCCAGACGGTCCCGAACAAATAGGCGCCGACCACCAATCGAGCCGGCGCCCAGGTCGAGAACACCACCAGGGCCAGTGCGATCCACCCGCGTCCCGCACACATATTCTCGATCCACTGCGGCGTATAAACCAGGGACAAATAGCCGCCGGCAAGACCCGCGCACGCGCCGCCAAATGCGATGCAACCGTAACGCACCATAAGCACCGGATAACCGAGAGCATGCGCGGAGTGATGATTACCCCCGGTTGCCCGGATAATGAGACCCAGCCGCGTTTTCTTGAGCACCACCGCCACGACCACGAGCAACACGAATGAGCCGTACACGATCACATCATGCCCGAACAGCACCGGCCCGAGAAAGGGCAGATCTCCCAGAGCGGGGATGTCCAGCGGCGGCAGCTTCACACCCGGCAAACCCGTGTATGACTCGCCAATGAGGCCGGAAAGACCCAACCCGAACAATGTCAGCGCCAGACCGGTTGCAACCTGGTTAGTAACCAGAGTCTGCGTCAGAAAGGCAAACACCATGGACATGCCGATCCCCGCGCCAACCCCGGCGGCAACACCGAGCAGCGGCGAACCGGTGTTGTAGCTGACCACGAAGCCGCACACCGCCCCCATCACCATCATGCCCTCGACCCCGAGATTCAATACCCCGGAACGTTCGACGACAAGCTCACCGGTCGCAGCCAGTAGTAGTGGTGTCGAGGCGGTGATAATGGTCAAGACAACGGCTTCCAGCCCGGTCATGAACTTCCTCCCGAGGTACGCGATGCAAACGCAAATCGGACGCGGTATAGGATCAAGCTGTCACAAGCAAGGATGAAAAACAGCAACATACCCTGGAACACCTGGGCGGTCTTCTCTGAAACGCCGAGCATGATCTGAGCGCCCTCTCCCCCCAGATAACTCACGGCCAGCATGGCGCCCGCTATCAATACCCCGAACGGGTTCAGACGGCCCAGGAATGCGACAATGATGGCCGTAAAACCGTAACCGGGAGAGATGGCCGGCTGCAGATGACCGCTCGGCCCCGCGACCTCACAGATGCCAGCGAGGCCCGCCAGCGCACCGCAGACGAGGAAGCAAAACCAGGTCAGACGCTTGCGCTCGAAGCCTGCGAAAGACCCGGCACGCGGCGCGCTGCCACTCACCTGAACTTCGAACCCCTTCAACGTACGTGACAAAAACACGAACGCCACCACCACGACCATCAGCGCCAGCAACGCACCGATGTGCACCCGGCCACCACCGAGCGTCGGCAACAGCTGCCAGCCCTCGAAGGCGATTGACTTCGGGAAATTGAACCCATGCGGATCACGCCACGGTCCTCGCACGCACCAGTCCAGCAACAGCTGTGCAACGTACACCAGCATCAAGCTGGTCAAAATCTCGTTCACACCGAAGCGGTTCTTGAGGGCGGCAGGCACGGCCCCCAGCAACGCGCCACCGAGCATTCCCATGAGCAACATGGACACCAGAGTCAGGGGTGACTGCCACTCGGGAAACAAAATCGGCACCGCGGAGCCCACCAATGCGCCGGTCGTCAACTGACCTTCGGCGCCGATGTTCCACAAGTTGGCTCGAAAGCAGATGGCGAGCCCGACGCCAATCAATACCAGCGGCGTCATTTTCACCACCAGCTCTTCCAGAGACCACAAGGTCGTCAGAGGCTCGATGAAATAAATGTACAGGGCTTCGAACGGATTCAGCCCGTTGAACGCGAAAATCACCCCGCCGGCAATGACGGTCAAGCCGACAGCGATCAGGGGCGACAAGTAGGCCATCGCCTTTGACCGTTCGGGACGGCGTTCGAGATAGACTCTCATCATGGCGGACTATGCCAGCAAAATCCCAATGGGCCAACGCAAAGCACCCGTGTCGACGCCTACGCTGCCCGTGCACGAACAAGACCGAACTCCAGAGTTCCAGCCGGAACTCACACGAAAGTCTCGCGGCATGATCCGATTCGAGGGCGTACGCGTGATGCCGGCCGATCGCTTTGGCCTTTACAACTCCGCACATGGCTTCGGCATGCCGGATAACGTGCTGGTAATGTCCAGCTCAGTCGGTGACTCCGATGAGTTCATCGGTCTACGTGACTTTTGCGGAAGCCGGTGTCAATCAATTGCTGGAGCAATATGGAAGCGAGTTCGAGCCAGACTCGCGTTGAATGGGCAATCCACCCGTCTCAGGTTTCGTCCCGGTGAGCAACCAAAGCCCCTACGAATGCGATCAGGCCAAGCGCGGTCAGTGCCGCCGCGCACCAAATCACCAACTCGTAGCCACCGAACAGCCAGCCAACTGCCGCACACGTCGGTGCGATCGCGATTGCAAGCATGAAAGGCACCGCGGTCAAACCCGACACCAGGCCAAAATTCTTGCGTCCCAGTAGCTCGGCGATAATGACTGGCTTGACGATGCTGACCGTCCCCCAGCCGGCGCCCTGCAACACCACGAACACGAACAGCAGGGACGGCACCGCGACCGCGCCCAACAACGCCAGAGACGCACCCAGCACAGAGATGAAGCAAGCCATGGCGATTACGGTCGTGGAGACATAACGCTCTGCTGCGATCATGGCGATACGCCCGGCGACTTGCATAGGGCCGATCATGGATGCAGCCAGCACGGCGGTTTCCGCCGCCACACCTCGCTCGTCGAGCAACGCCAGCAGATGAGTGATGAGCGCGCTGTGGTTCAGTGCCGGAAACGCAAATGCGATAGCCAGCAGCCAGAAAGTCGGACGCTGCAGCAGCGCCGTTATCTCCGAAGCGCGCTTTGATACGGGCGCGGCATGCACGATGCTGTGCTTGGCGGCGACACTGAGAGCCCACCACGCGAGTGGCACCGCCACCAGCAAAACCATACCGGCCAGCATGCCAACCGCCATCCGCCAACCCGACCATTCGACCAGAATGTGTGCGCTGGGGAACGACACCGTGCCCGCGAAACCCGCCACCAAGGTGACCCAGGTGATGGCTCGTTTGGCTTCCGGCCCCATCGCACGGGTCAGAATTGCAAAGCAGGGCTCGTACAGGCAACACGACATCACAGTGCCCATCAACACCCAGATCACATAGAACTGCCACATGTGCTGAACCAGGCACAGCCCGAACATCAACACACAGCCAAACGCCGCCGAGCCCACAAACAGCTCGCGACCTCTACCGTGATCGATTATGCGTCCGGCCAACGGTGCACTCAGCGCCGAGCTGATCAAACACAACGTGAATGCCCCGGCCAGCTCCGTTTTTGACCAGCCTAGGTCCTGCTCCCAAGTGAGCAGCAAGGCGGGGAAGATGTAGTAGAACGCCGCCCAGATCAGGGTCTCGGCCACCGCCAGTGGCAACACAATCCGGCGAAACTGAGCTTTCGAGGAAATGCCTTCAGCCAAAAGGGTCAACATCCAGCCTTGCAACCACGCCCTCGAGTTCTTGACTTGGTGGTGGATAGTTCTCGAGCACCAGGGGATCGTGCCCTGGGATGATGTGGTCGGGCCCGTCACTCAGTGTCGCCAAGGTGTCGAATCCGGACAGCATGTCACCCACGTTGAACACGATGGGGAACGGGTTTGGCAACGTCATATTGGCGTAGTAGTGGGTCGCGTCAGAGGCCAGCACCAGCCAGCCGCGCTGGGTCCAGACACGCACCACCTGCATGCCATCGGTGTGCCCGCCGACATGATGCAGAGAGATCCCAGGGAATAACTCTCGGCTGCCATCGACGAACTCGACACGCTGTGAGTACACAGCCCGCACCATATCCACGACCGCGTCGACATCAAAGGCGCCACTCAATGTCGGCTTACACATATGACGCCCCGTTGCATAGCGCATCTCTCGGTCCTGCAGATAGAACGTTGCAGCCGGGAAGTCTTCGGTGCCGCCGCAATGGTCATAGTGCAGATGGGTAATCACGACGTGCTCGACAGTAGTGGAATCAATGCCGAGCGCGGCCAGACCGTCGGCCGGGCGCCGGATCAGTTGCCGGCCACGCTGGGCAGCCTGATGCTGATCGAAACCTGTGTCGACCACCACGACGGAGTGCGCTCCGACGATTGCCCAAACAAAGTAATCCATGGGCATGGACCCATCGTGATCATCTTTGAACATGAAATTGGTGTGTCGGGTGCGATCGTTATGCGCATACTTGATGGCATAAACTCGATAGGGCGGTATCCCGGCTGTCATCGAAGTGTCTCACCTGATAGTCAGCAGTCAGCTACGCACTCTACCCGGACCGGTCTCGAGGGCACCAGCGACTTCCACGGCCACCCGTTCACCAGAGCTGATGCTGCCATTCATGTAGCCGGGGCTCGTGTAGTCACCGCAGAAGTGTAGGTCGCCACAAGGCTTGCCGAGGATCTCGTAGCGTCCGGGATAACCCGCATCCCAACGCGGATTGGCATCGCGCCAGTGATGAACATCAGCGTCGAGAACATGGGCGTCGATTCCGGGGAACAAGATATCAAGCTCATGGGTCAGCTCCCGCAGGGCCTGCTGATTGTCAACATCAGCCAGCTGCCGGGACACTACATCTCCAGTATAAACACGCAGCATGCCGGTGCCCGCCTGCGCACGATAGCTCTCGGCGTAGAAAAAGCTAGGATCTGTCACCGCACAAATCCGCCGGCCACTCACCGGCACCCGCCACACACCGGGTGCGAGTAGTTGTTCCGAGGGTATGTCCAGCAAGAAGGCCGCCGAGGTCTGTGCCGTATAACCGACTTGCTCCAGCGCGTTCATTTTCCACCACGGCACATCCATCAGCAGATTGCACGCCACCGGCGCCGGTACTGCGATCACACATTTACGTGCGTTATAGCTGCGCTCCACACCTTGCTCGGTCACTTCGACGACCACACCGTGCGCTCCCGGTCTGATCGCCTTGACCTGTGCGTTTGCTCGCAATCTCGAACCGACCTCTCGGGCGAGCGCCTTGGTGAGCGCGTGAGAACCATCAGTCACGGCGTACTCGGCGGCCAGAAAGTGCAGCATCACCATGATGGGATGAAAAGGTGTCGCAAGCTCAGGTGGTTCGCCATCGGCAATCGTGGAAATGGCTTGCCACAGGGCATACAGACCTGGACTCAGGCCGCCGAGGAAATCGCTCAACGACTCACGTGTCAGCTCGGTAAGCCGAGGATCACGAGCATCGAACTCACTCGCCGCAAGACTGCCGAAACGATAACGAATCGACAGCGCCTGACGAGCAAATTCAATCTTGTCGCGCAAACCGATTGGCAGAGACATCAGCAGCCCCGGCTGGGTCGCGGCGTGATACAGGCGATTGTTGAAGAACAACGGTACTCGCGACTTGCAAATCAGTGTCCGCGACACACCAAGCTCATCGGCAAGCGATGCGGCAGGGCCCGTGTCGCCGAGTATCACCTGGGCGCCGACGTTGTATACATAGTCGCCGAGCTGACGAGACAATGTACGCCCACCAACGTCAGACTTCGATTCCAGCACAACCACATCGAAGTCACACAGACGATGGGCGGCCCGTAGGCCAGCCACCCCTGCACCAACGACTACGACATCATGGATGTCAGTCACGATTGGCCAGTCGAATCCGCGCCGCCTCGCCGAAAGCTTCGAACAGCTTACGTGACAAGTCGTGCTCCTCGGGCTGCCATTCGGCATGCCATTGCACCCCGACTGTAAAGGTGTCGGCCTCACTGTGACTCACGGCCTCGATCACGCCGTCCGGCGAGAGCGCCTCGACGGTCAGACAATCTGCGAGTCGGTCGATCCCCTGTCCATGCAGAGAATTCACCCACACCTCGTCGGTGCCCGCCAGCGATCGCAACAGGCCGCCATCGGTCAGCTTCACCGTGTGCTTGAGCTTGAACACCTCTTCCGTCGTGACATCATCATGGCGCGGCATGCGATGGTCATTCTTTCCCGGCAATAGATGTATCCGGTAATGCAAGCTGCCGCCGAGTGCGACATTGAGTTCCTGGATGCCCCGGCAGATACCGAACACCGGCACGCCCATGCGTACCGCCTCCTGAACCAGCGGCAACACGGTGGCATCACGGTCAGGATCGATCGGTTCGTCATCGGGAAAGGGCTCGCCGTCAAAATGATGCGGCTCGACATTAGCCCTGCCGCCCGTCAGAACCACACCGTCGACATGTGACAGGAAGCTCTCGATCTGGAGCCGATCACCCAGAGCCGGGACGATGATTGGTACGCAATCACTAAAACGCTGCACGGCGTCTATGTTTTTCTCGGCGGTGACGTGGGCTAGAAACTGCGCGTCGGTAATTGCCACCAGACTCGCTGACACACAGACCAGAGGCTTAGCTGCAGGGGATGGCATAAGGAGTTTCGTTCAACTATCGAAGTCACACACCATAGTGGCGCACACTACCGGCATCAAGCCGCAAACGACGTTCACGCCCGACCATAGTCCTCGAGCATCGCGGACTCACTGACCAGACCTTGTGCCACATCATGATTAATCAGTGCTCTGGACCTGTGTTTCGGATCACCATAACCGCCTCCGCCGCCAGAACACAGCATAATGATATCACCGCGCTGCAAATCCAGGGCAGCTTTGGACTCGAGCTCGATAGTCTCGTCACCACGACGTACGAACACTCTCACCCGAGCCCCGGGACGGCCACCAAACTGTCCCTGTGGCGCGAGCTTCATGCGATCGGTGTACATGGCGAATCGCGTATCGTCGCGCAGGACTTCGTAGCCGCGAACCTGCCCGCACCCGCCTCTGGTCTCCCCCGCTCCACCGGAGTCGGGTAGCAACGCATACTCGATGGGCCGGAGGAAATCGAACTCGAGCTCGATCACCTCAATGGGGGTGTTCGAGCAGTTGCCCAGCGGACCAGCGATCGCGTCACAGCCATCGTTGCCACGCGAAGCACCGAAGCCACCGCCAGTAACCTCAAGCAAAACCTTGAAACCATCAGCGCCACGATGGCTGATGGCGGTGGCAAAAGTGGTATCGAAACCGTTCGCTATCACCCGCTCCGGCACCGCTTTGGCGAGCGCGCGCATGACAGCGCCGAACACTCTGTAGCTTGGCTCCATACGTGCGCGCACCGGCGCCGGATGAGTCGGATTGAGCAACGATCCAGACGGTGCTGAAATGGTAAACGGTCGTGAAGCGCCGGCATTGAAGGGGATGTCCGGACCGGTCAGCACGGATTTCAAGCAGCACAAGGCCGCCGAGCATGTAGAGGCCAAAGGCGCATTGATGTTGCGTTGCACTTGCGGCGCGGAACCCTCGAAGTCGACAGTCATGCTGTCTCCCACGACTGTCACCGTCGCTCTCACTGGTAACGGATCAGGATGGATACCATCGTCGTCGACCGCGTCCTCGCCCTGATAAACGCCATCGGGCACGGCACTGACCGCCGCCCGAGTGCGTCGCTCGCTGTAGTCAATGAACGCACGCATGCTGGCAGTCACCGTGTCGGCCCCATGTTTCTCGACCAGTTCCAACACCCGCGAACAACCGACATGGCACGCTGCGAACTGGGCGTTGAAGTCGCCCAGCGTCTGCACCGGTACGCGGATGTTGCTGCGCAGGAATCGCTCCAGATTCCCACCGTTCCAATCACGCTGGTAGCTGTAGCGGCCCGGAGGAAAAATCAATCCCTCCTGGTAGACGTCAGTCGCTGAAGTGGCGATACCCGCACTCGCGCCACCCAGATCGACATGATGAGCAACCGTCCCGGTAAAGCCGATGATCTCCCCGTGCCAGAACATCGGCACATAAATGAATACGTCTTGTAGATGTTGCCCGCCGCTGTAGGGGTCGTTGTTGATGAAGAAATCGCCGGGCTCGAGCGTGTCTACTGGATGATGTGCCAAGCACGCTTGCATGGTGGGTCCGACGGAACCCAGTTGAATGGGAATCAGCTCCGACTGCGCCACGACTTGACCGTCTCGGTCGAGCAAAGCTGCCGCGCAATCTCGTGCTTCACGGACGATGGTGGAACACGCTGAACGCACCAGCTTGGCACCGGCTTCCGCCGCGATCGACAAAAAAGCCTGACTGATGACCGCATAATCAACCGGATCGAGTGATGACTTCACGATGTTGTCTCGCTGTGATTCAGAAGCAGATTGTGATGGCTGTCGTGTGCAGCCTCCCAACCGGCTGGAACATAGAGGGTAGAGGTATCATCGGTGATCAACGCCGGCCCACCAATCCCCTCGCCGATAGGCAGCGTGCGGCGCTCCCGGCGCAAA
>MDTE01068729.1_pt1 | contig 35628 bp, 31 predicted proteins | sample 811231 | NCBI WGS metagenome assembly MDTE01 (sample SAMN05326651, study PRJNA326480) | marine metagenome | isolation source: seawater | place: Indian Ocean: Red Sea | collected 2010
CGACTGCCCGTCTTTTAACCCCGCCCAAAATTCATCCACTGAGTTTCCTAGGCAAGTAATAGCGCCCATTCCAGTGATTACAACTCTATTTTCGTATTTGGTACTCATCTAACCGGTTTTGCAGAACTTTTATGTTTGTGACGTATCTGTCAGTTTTCGTCTCATCTATTAGGGTTTATGTCTGGGTATATCTCAGGGTTTAACTTATGTTCGATTTCAATTGTCTCAGCAGCTACAAATAGTGACCCGGTAGCAATTATTAAATCACCAGGCTGAGCTATACATTTTGCTTTATTTAAGGCCTCCATTGTGTCCCTAGTGGTCGCTGCTACGGTAATTTTACTCTTATGTAAAGTCTCTTTCAGTTTTAAATGGGTGAGAGATTTGGGGTGTCTTGACTCTGTAACAATAATTTTCGGGTTTAGTGGAATTAATTCCTTTACTAAGCCTGTTGGATCGTGTCCGGCAATTACACCAATTATAAAAATGGTCTGATTTCGTTCAGGGAATAAATCTTGGATTGATTTACATAGTGCTCGTGCCGAAGCATCATTGTGTGCACCATCGACGAAAATAGCGTTGTTGTTGGCTGAAGCATGAGCTACCAGTTGATTTCTCGCAGGCCATTTCATAGTTTTTATATGCGCTGCGCTTGCTGTGAAATTTATCGGCAAAGCCTTAATGTTTACTTGATTGAGAGCAGCCATAGCGGTGCAAAAGTTATCGATCTGGTGTGCCCCTAGAAGAGGCAAATGTGATCGTATAGTTTCTTTTCCTACGTTGAATTCTAAGTTAGATCCGTTTAATCCCAGATCTTCGATATTTAGAATTTCCACATTAGATTGCGAATTGATCACATTACTTTTTTGTTCATAGGCAGTTGAACAGATTACTTCATAGGCCTCTAGCTTTTGAGGAGCCAAGACCACTGGTATTTCTGGTTTGATGATTCCTGCTTTTTCCTTAGCAATTAGTTCAATCGTTCCGCCTAGTACGTTTACGTGGTCAAGACTGATTGATGTGATTACGGAAACAAGCGGAGTGATGATATTTGTAGAATCGAGTCGACCACCTAGGCCAACTTCGATTACGCTGATATCTGCTCCAACATTGGCAAAATGGCATAATGCCATCGCTGTCTCTAATTCGAATACAGAGACCATTCCGATGTCATTATCGATTTTTACTTGCTCGACTGCTGGCCAAAGCTTGGTAATGAGATTTGAGAATTCGGTTTCGGAAATAGGGACTCCGTTTATTCTAAATCGCTCAGTAATTTTGTGAATTGAAGGGGATGTGAAAAGGCCAGTTTTATATCCGGTGCCTGCCAGTGACCAGGCGATTAGAGCAGACGTGCTTCCTTTTCCCTTGCTGCCTGCAACATGGATGTACTTTTGACCTTGGTGTGGGTTTCCTAAATAGTGAAGAAGTCGTTCTACGCGCTTGAGGTGGAAATTTGGGGGGTCGTTAATGCGAGATTTTCTTTCAAAATCAGCGAGAGAAAGTAGTTGCGATACCGCTTTGTTGTATTCCAAGGACATGGTTTGATTGTGATATTAGCTATGCGTCAATGGCATTATGATCAATCATACGTGCAGAGACTTTAAATTTTGTATTGTTAAATATTGATATTTTTATTTCAAGGATTAGAAAAGCGAGTTCGGTTATCTCTATTCAATGGAATGTTAGATAAGGAAGCTTAGGAGATTTGTGAAATATCGGGACATTATTGAAAACGCCCTCCAAAATCATGGTGCTGATTACTGTGAGATCCGTATCGAAGAAACGGATAATACACGGCTAACCTATCGTGGGGATTCACTCGACAGTATCGGGCAAACCAGTGGGCTTGGTGGAAATGTCAGAGCAGCCACAAAAGGTGGCTGGGGATTTGCTAGCTTCAATAGTCTCGATGAATTGCGTTCGAAAGTAACGGATGCGACCGTACAGTCTAGGGCTGTTGGTGATTCAAAAACCCAACTTGCAGAAGTTGATCATTTTGTAGATATAGTTCCACCGCATATCGTTTGTGATCCATCTCGGATTCCTCTTGGGGAAAAGAAGCGAATTATGGATCACTATAAAGATTTGCTTTTGTCAGTTAATGGTATTAGTAGCGCCGATATTATTTATGGCGATACGAGTCGAAAAACCTTTTTCGCAAATTCTGATGGTGCCTACATAGAGCAAGAGCAGGTTCACGTTATCTCGCGTATTTCGGCTCAGGCGCGGAACGGGGGAGATGTGCAGCAAGCGGGATTTAGCCTTGGGTCACTGGGGGATTTCAACCTTGTTCTGGATCTAGATGACCAAGTTATTGCTGCAGCGAAGCGCGCAGTGTCCTTGTTAGATGCTAAATCACTCGAGGGTGGGGAACGAACCGTCATTCTTGATCCCGTGCTCGCCGGGGTTTTTGTTCACGAGGCATTCGGTCATCTTTCAGAAGGCGATAATGTTTACGAAAATGAAAAATTGAAAGACATTATGTACATGGGTAGAAAATTCGGTGGTAAGCACTTGAACTTTACCGATAGTGCAGCGATACCCGGTTTGCGCGGCAGCTTTAAATATGATGATGAAGGTACACTTGCGACCCGAACACCATTAGTTCGCGATGGCGAATTGGTAGGGAGATTGCACTCACGTGAAACCGCAGCCAAACTTGGTGAGCAACCAACAGGAAATGCACGGGCTATCGGTTGTAACTTTCCGCCTATTGTTCGAATGACAAATACGATTATTGAGCAAGGGGAAGCTACTTTCGATGATCTTATCCAAGGTGTTGAGGACGGGGTGTACGTTAGAAACTGGTACGGAGGTATGACTCAGCACGAGATGTTTACGTTTTCGTCGGGGGAGGCATACATGATACGTAATGGGGAGATCCAGGAAGCAGTTCGACCCGTTATGCTGACGGGTAATCTATTTCAGACTCTTGATAACCTTGATGGTGTTGGGAATGATCTGGATATGAACCAAGGTGGCGGGTGTGGTAAAGGCGGTCAGTCCCCCTTGCCGGTTTCCAACGGTAGCCCTCATATTCGCATACAGAAGTGCCTTATTTCTGGGGCATAAATGACTCATAAATAAGCATATGAAAAAACGAACTTGAGAGTAGAACTTTGAGCGAGTTACTTTTAGCTGCTGCCACTTCAAAATTTGGACAGGCTGAGGTTTACCGACTCGAGTCGGAAAGTCACCCGGTTTTATTCGAATCGAATAAATTAAAAGAAATCATGCGACGCGACACTTCGGGCGTAGCTCTACGGGTGATCGATGATAAGCGAATAGGTTTTACTTCGACTACAAATTCCGAACGTGAAATGGAAATGTTGGATCGGGCTGGTTCACTAGCTCCATTTGGATCGGAAGCTTTTTTTAACTTCCCAGAGCCCACTGAGTATCCAACTGTTGATATTTTTGATCCGGCTGTCCCAAAAATTTCGCAGTCCTCCATGGTCGAAACTGGGGAAAGCTTGATTGAGCGTTTACTCGGCGAATGGCCAGATATACTGTGCGACGCGCGTATTGGTTGGGGGACCGGTCGCGGGCGGATAATGAATTCGGCTGGGATCGATCAGGCATACGAACAGACCAGTTATTACTGTTCTTTAAGTGCTCAATTAATACGCGGGACTGACATGCTGAATATTTGGACGGGCTCTAGTTCCTCCCATGTATTAGCCGAAAATGAGATCGATCGTTTGTTGCAGACTGTCAGGAGGTCGTTGCGATGGTCGGAAAATATCGCAAAGGCGACTCCGAGTACTGGCGATATCCCAGTAATTTTCACTCCACGTGGTTTCGCAGCAACTCTTCTTCATCCCTTACTTTCAGGATTTAATGGCAAAAATGTTGTTAATGAGTCCTCACCTCTTTGCGAACGATGGGGTGAAAAGATTGTTGATGAACATATATCGGTTTATGACAATCCTTTGATCGGTGGTGCAAGCGGTAGCAGACCTTTCGATGATGAAGGTGTTGCCAGTAGTAAGACCGTATTGATTGAGAATGGGATTGCGGGGCAGCCGCTTTTAGATTTGCAAACTGCTGGGCAGCTCGGCAAATTATCAACAGGTGCTGCTGGTCGTGGGCTGGCCACCACTCCATCACCGAGCTCATCCGTTATAGATGTGGCAGCAGGAGACACTGATTTTGAAGACATGATTGCAGGCATCAAAGAAGGACTTATTGTCGAAGAACTGCTTGGGGCTGGTCAGGGCAATGAGCTTGGTGGCGATTTCAGGGCAAATGTATCGCTTGGTTACAGGATTTCGAATGGTGAGATCGTAGGGCGCGTTAAGGACACAATGGTTTCTGGAAATGTTTACAGTGTTCTCTCGCAGGTTGAGAATATTGGCGATTCACCAGAGTGGATATTTGGATCATTGCGATCTCCTGCGATTCAATGTAGAGGCGTCGAGGTAGCTACGAAATCGGACTAGGACATTTCGTTTTAATTGCGAGTTAGAATTTATTTATGGGTCTGGACGAATTTATTAACCAACTTCCCGAAGATGATCAATCTGCAATCAATTATGCCTCCTTGCCTGAACTTTCTCGATTAACGGGGCCTGAGGCAAGTGAATTCGGTCAACTTTGGCTGGAGTGGAGTTCTGAACGGGTTCTTAACATTGTTGAACGGATGGTATCTCTCTGCGAGACTCAACCTGATGTTGAGTTCGAGGTTATTTACAAGCAAGGTTTGAACCACCCTAATCCGGCTGTGCGTGTTGCTTCACTCAAAGGGCTTGAAGAGAGTGAAGATCGAGCGCTTGTAGTACCGCTTAGTAAATTACTGAAGTCTGATCCTGAGCCAGAAGTGCGGACCGCCGCCGCAATCCCACTTGCGCATCTCTCGATGATGGCTGAGACCGGCAAGCTTAGTTTGGCGTACAGAGAAACTCTTGAAGATACGCTCTACGGTGTGCTGGAAGATGAAGAAGAAATACAAGATGTGAAGCTTAAAGTTATGGAGGCTGTTTCGGTTTTTGCCGCTGAGCGTTTGACCTCGCATATTGAATTGGCATGGGCTTCAGGAGATTTAAAGGCTCGGCAAAGTAGTCTTTTTTCTATGGGACAAACATCCGATCCCAGGTGGATTGGATATGTAATTCCTGACTTGGAGCATGACGCGGCTTCCGTGAGGTATGAAGCGGCGATGGCAATGGGTGAGCTCGGGGAAGAACATCATTTACGTGTGATGGACGCCCCTCTTGATGATGAAGATTTGACAGTTCAACTTGCTGCAATTTCGGCTGTTGAACGAATAGGTGGTGATGTGGCCAAGGCAAAACTTGAGTCAAAACTGGCTAGTCCAGAACCTCAGGTGGTGGAGCTTGTTCAGCAGGCCTTGCAGACCATGAAGGATGAGGAGGATTTGGACGAGGTAGTTACGCAGGAGATGGCCCGCTCAATGTTTGGTGCCACTGACACTTTGCCCGGGATTGATACTGAAGGCTACGAGCCTGCCGAACTGGAAGGCTGGGAGAATCTACCCGATCCCAGTGAGGTAAATGACTTTGGAACGGGTATCACCGAAGAGGCCGAGGAATTAGGCCTCGATCGTGGAGATCCGTTCGATATTGACCTGCCGCCTGAAGATCCCTGGGACCATGAAGAGAATTTTTAACGTACTTTCTTCAGGCTAGGGTTTTTGTTTTTTGCCTTCAAAGTCTGCGGGCCTGCCTGAATGCGAGCTGAGCGGCTCCGAGTAAGCTGACATCATCCCCAAGGCGGGTCGCCGTTAAATTAATACTTTCGCCGTACCCTGGCAGTGATCGTTGGATGACGGTTTTCCTCAACTTGTCCCAATGTCGTTGTAACCCTTGGACTACTCCACCACCGATTACTAGTGCTTCGGGATTGAACACATTAATTAGCCCACCAAGTCCGATGCTGACATTTTCGATTGTTAATTCCACTACTTCCTGAGCTATTTTGTCTCCATCATCGGCAGCATCGAAAACCATCCTTGAGGTTATATTACCAGGGTCGCCGCCTGCCATTTTGGCAAGGGGGCCTTTGCCGTTCCAGCGATCTTGGGCGGTACGCGCTATTGCTGGCCCGGACGCGTTACCTTCGAAGCAACCGTCGCAGCCAACGTTACATTTATAAGCTCCTGTTCTTACAGAGATGTGCCCTACTTCACCTGCACTACCTGAAGCTCCTGTGACCATTTCTGAATTCGCGATGATTCCTCCTCCAACACCTGTGCTGATCGTTACATAGATGAGGTTCTCGGCACCTAGATGGTCACCGAATCGAGTTTCTGCAAGGGCAGCAAGGGTAGCGTCGTGTCCGATCCATACTGGTAAGCCCATTGCAGCGCTCAGTCGAGGTTTCATAGTTTTATCGTGCCATCCGGGAAGGTTGGGAGGATGATTATATGTTCCGGTGTCTGGTCGGATTGGACCAGCTGTTGAAACCCCGATCCCAACGATTGTAGAATCGGCGGGTGCAGTAGCTTTTGCGGAATTGAGTAGTCGAGTCAATCGGTCGCTGGCATCCTCAATGCCGCGGTCGGGTTCGGTGCTTATTGAACCACGCCCGACCATATGACCTTCGCCGTTCACCAGTGCTGCTCTGATGTTTGTTCCTCCGATATCGGCGGCGAGAGCGAATTGAGCGTTTCTTATGGTCATATTCGAGATAATAGCAGTTCGTTTTACCTACATGGTCTCTGGACGCTTCCTATTAAGGCGTTCATCATTTAAGGATGCCTGAAATTACTCATGACATAGATCTTTCCTCGGTTCCGCATCGGCCGGGCCAATCTCAGGATTTGGAAATTAAGCGCCAGCGAGCATGGAATCGATTGTCCGAGGAAGAAAAATTGTGGATAGCTGATGCCTGGGACTTGACGGGAATGATTCCGTCGGCACCGGCGTTTAGAGAGATGCAGAATGCTTCTGATCGTGTTTTGTACGTTTTGGTCGGGACTGAGGAAAGCCTGACTCCGGATGAGTTGTGTTACCTGATGATCGCAAGGTGGTTTCGAAATATCGATCCAGCAACTGCTCGAGCTAAGATGGCTCAACTTGTTAGTCAGGGTTATGCCCGGCATACCGGTATTGGCCGCACCACTGCGACAGAAGTAGGTTTGGTGAAGCTAGAAGAGATGGCAAAGCATCACTACGGTCATACCGTGGCTGATTATGAAAGGCGTTTGGATCACCGTCGCACGACGTCCAAAAATAGGGTGGTGGATCGAGGAGAGTCTAATCGATCGAGTTTCGGTGATCGAAGTGCGCCCACCGGTCGTTTCCGTAAGGAAATTCAAAATAATCGTGAGCCCAATGCTCGCCAAGATGGCTGGAGTCGTTAGTTATCTGTAATCTTCAGCGTTGTCGATTGGCGCATACCCAACGGTCTTTTTAGCGTGGTTGGTATCCCAAAATCTCCAGGTGTTATCCGAAACGCCGTAAAAGATTTCATATTTGAGAGGTTGAGTGAGGCATTGACCGACCAGATTCGTTAAATCTCGGTGGCTGAGCCATGTTGCCATTGATCGGATAGATCCCTCAGGACTGTTCTGTCGGTTTACACTTCCAATCCTAAGGCAGGCGACCTCGATACCGAAGTGCTCACTGTAGTATCTTCCGGTTGCTTCACCGAAAACTTTGCTTACGCCATAATCAGAATCAGGTCTGACTGGAACTCTGTGATCTATCTGTTTGAACTTACCTGGGATAAGTCCTTTGTAGTCGCCAACCCGAATTCTGCTATATGGTTCATCCATTTCGAAATTTCCTACAGCATGGTTTGAGCTTGCAAAAATCACTCGCTTAACACTGTTAGCTCGACATGCCTCAAAAACATTGTGAGTAGTTGATATATTGTTCCTTAGAACATCTTGCCAGGGTGTTTCAACAGGAGCATTTGCCGCAAGGTGTACTACGGCATCGAGTCCAGCAAATGCTTTTGACATTGATTTGTAATCGGCACCATCAGCGATAATAGTAGGGACGTCAGGAATTCCTTCTGGTTTCCTAGAATCCAGTCCTGAGAATTCGAATTGGTCAGATAGCGTGTTAATTAATGTCGATCCGATGAGTCCGGATGAGCCTGTTACGAGAACTTTCATTATGATCTCCCGAGTTAGCTTTTGCATTACATTGATCAGGATGAATGATCTGGGTCGTAATTTTAAGAGCGATAAAATTGGGGCATTTTCAACCCGCTATTATCCTTTTAATTGGTATTAACCACTATGGCGGGCTTCATTTTTTAAGTGATTTCCTTGTGCATTGTGCGTTATTACTTTCTGCTTGTTGAACATCAACTCCTTTGAAGTCTGTCCAGAGAACTAGCGAAATCTGAAATTGAGCTTTTTACCATGAATATGTGCATTCAGCAGATTTTGTAAGAGATTTTGCGTTGATCATGGTTGCAGCAGCTGTGGCCTTGATTCTCTTCCGCTTGATTCGGCAACCGCCGATTCTTGGGTATCTGCTCGCGGGCCTGCTAGTAGGTCCTTTCGCGTTGCAGGGCAGATTCGTTCAAGATACTGAAACTGTTTCATTGGTTGCTGAAGTGGGATTAGTTGTACTTCTGTTTGCGATCGGTGTCGAGTTCGGATGGGAGCGAATTCGAAAAGTTGGGCTACGTGTTGTGTTGATAGGTGCGGTAGAAATCACCGGGATGATTTTGCTGGGTTATTTTTTGGGTCGTTCGCTTGGATGGTCTTCTACAACATCGATATACCTGGGAGCAGCTCTAGCGTTTTCTAGTTCAGCGGTTCTTGTGCAGATTCTCAGAGAAAATGGCCAGTTGATGTCTCTTCGAGGTCAGTTGGTCGTAGGCATATTGGTTGTCGAAGATTTTGTGGCCGTGGTTATTCTGGCAGTATTTTCTGGATACGCGACCCAGGGTGATGAAAATGCTCTGCAAGTATGGCCCATTGCAATCAAAATGGGTGTGTTTGCGATTGGAGCTCTGGTATTCGGCACCCTGTTCGCTCCCCGCCTGATGGATTTGCTAGATTATCTGAAATCTCGCGAGACCCTTTTGATCGGAAGTTTGGGTATATGTTTTGGTGTGGGACTTTTAGCTAGAGAGATGGGGTTATCTGCTGGCGCCGGTGCATTCTTGATTGGAACTGTGCTTGGCGACACTCGACACCGAGATCAAGTTGCTCGACTTATAACTCCTGTACGCGATGTATTCGCAGCATTATTTTTTGTTTCTATCGGGATGTTGGTCAATATGGGCGATATACCTCAGTTCTTTGGAACTGCTTTGATTGTTACAGGAGTACTTTTGGCTGGAAAAATCTTTGCAGCTACTATCGGTACGCTTTTAACAGGGCATGACAGCGAAACCGCACTTCAGGTAGGCACCTCTATGCCGCAGCCAGGGGAGTTTTCGTTGGCGATTGCTCGTTCTGGGACTGAGTCCGCTGCTGTCGGATCGCAACTATATCCAGTAGTAACGATAAGTACATTATTGTCATCATTTATTTACCCGACTGTATTCCGGTCACATAAACTGATCAGTTCGTTTTTTGGGTGGTTGTTGCCAAGGAAAGTCAAGGAAGAGATAGCAGCTTTTACGGTAACCATAGGAACGGCCAGAGGCGCAATTACTCCGACAAAATCTGTACCACATGATTTTGTCGGTGATTTGCGTTCGCTTACGGTCAATTTTGGGATTATCGGACTTATCGTAGTTGCTGGGGTACTGATGTCAAAGGCTGGAATTGGTTTAGCTCTTGAACTGGGGATAATGCCTGATCTTGTCAGTGTTGTAATTCTTTCAATAGTTGTAACTCTTGCGGTTCCAGCTGCAGTTATTCTTTTGAGAGTTTTATCAAGAATTGTGACGACATTAGTTGGACGTGCATTTATTCGTTTCAAAGTATCGGACAATTTAAATGTGGCTAGCGACGTTATCATTTTTGGCGTTTCGAGTGCGTTCTTACTAGCGGTAGGAATATGGGTGGTAACACAGTTGATAGAAGTTATACCTGTGTCAGATATCACATCTCCTATCGTAGCGATTGCTATGGTTTTCACTGCAGCTTTAACCGCAACCATAGCAATGAGAATCCACGGTCAAATGGATAAGACATTTCGCAGAACGGTTTTGGGGGATTCTTCGACGCATTCAGGCGATAAGATTGAAGTTGGAGGTCCGGAGACCGATTAGTGATACCGCAATTACTTGCTAATGTTTGATGCATTAAATGGGAATAGCTTAGGATCCGTATACTTTTGCACACTCAAGTTGCTAGACGTCAGATGGATTGTCAATATGATTCATGTATCAGATGAAATAATCGACCGGTTTAGGAATGTGTCTTCCGCTACGGCCTATAGTGCCGTATGGAGACTTCCTCCGCCGGATGGTCAAGAATGGTTTGCTTCTGCCAATTACCAGTTGTGTCTTATGCGTGGGGTCAAAGCTTTCACGCCTGGGAAGAAACTGGTAGGTCGAGCACAGACCCTGCGTTACCTGCCTGCGAGGCCCGATTTATTGCAGGAAACAAGGAAAGGGGCAGATTCACCTGAATATCGAGCCATGGCCAAGTGCGGTCCTAACGATGTGCTGGTTGTAGAGGCTCATACCTTTGATCAGTATTCCTGCACCATGGGTAATATGAAAACGCGACAGCTATGGCATAAAAAAGCAGAGGGTCTTGTCACTGATGGAGCGATACGTGATTTACAAATGATCACGGATGAGTATGATCTTGCTGTTTTTGCCAAGAATCGTTCACCTGCAGGGAATTTGCCGTTTCTAGAGTCTTTTGAAGAAGGAGGCCTGGTCAATGTCGGCGGAGTGTTAGTCATGCCAGGTGATGTGATTGTTGCCGACGACGACGGTGTAGTTGTAGTGCCAGCTGCTAGAGCCTTAGAAGTAATCGATTGGATTGACGAGCAAGAAGAAGCAGAACAATTTGTAATTGGACTGATTGACGAGGAGCAAGTTCCACCAGGTAAGTACTATCCCATTTCATCTGAAACCAAAGAACGATTTAGGAAATATAAAAAGCTAGGAAAGGAATAGACGCGCGGACTTGTTTTTCATAATTTGCTGGGGCTTTCTGGATTGAGCATGTTCGTTGTATTGGTTTTGAAATAGTAAACATAACATTTGAGATGAGAAATGACTTTTAATATTGCTTTAGTTGGTTGTGGTGGCATGGGGCGTCGACACGCCCATGGTTACATAGAATTGCGTAAGTATTTCGATACCGTATCTATGTCCGCTGTGTGTGATGTGCACGAGGATGTAGCCTCTGCGGTGGCGGGTGAAATCGGTGCTGCCACCGGTAATTCACCTGAAATTTATACGGATTTCGACGATATGTTGACTAGTTGTGATCTGGATGGTGTAGCGATAGTCACCAGCACTCCTATGCATCATCGGTTTGCGGTAAAAGCAATGGAAGCTGGATTGCATGTGATCACCGAAAAGCCGATGGGTCTGACTCTTAAAGCGTGTCGCCAGATGAGGGATGTGTCTATTGTCACGGGAAAGGTCTTGGCCGTTGCTGAAAACTATCGGCGCGATCCAATGAACCGCCTTGCCAAGGCATTGATTACTAATGGAGCGATCGGCATCCCTTACTTTGCCATCGATATTGGCGTTGGTAGCTCTAACGGCGCTGTTATGCATAGCACAGTCTGGAGAGCTAAAAAGGAACAGGCAGGTGGTATGCCACTTGATGCCGGTGTTCACAATGCTGATATGTTGCTTTATTTGATGGGTCCAGTTGACTCGGTATTTGCTGAGACTTCAATATTTGAGTCCCACCGCACGTTACTTCCAATGAACCAAGTAGCACCGGGACTCGCTGCGATGTATGACCATCGCAAAGAAGAGGGGTATACGACTGGTGACGAGGTTGAGCAGACGGCCGTCGATACAGCTTTTGGAGTGATCAGGTTTAAATCAGGTGCAATCGGTCAGTTGGTAATGACTGATACATCGCATGGTCAGTCTCTTGGGGTCTCAACTATTTCAGGTAGTAAGGGAACGCTCTACAGACCGGCAAGTCGTTCAGGACAGTCTCCTCGTATAGTAACTGAAGATGGTAATGAGGTTACCGGAGATGCTTTACTTGATTTGGTTCCTGAATTTGTGCTCGATAAAACGACTTCGACTTTATGGGATGGGGCTCAAAGGATCAGCTCATACGATATGGATTTTCGTCTAATTGATTCAAAGATATTGGCTTATGAGTACATGGATATGGTTCAAGCTGCTGAATCAGGAGGTCAACCTGAGGTTGGGCCTGAAGAAGGCATGGAAGCTCTATCACTCGCCTATGCGTTGTTTGAATCGGGAGTTAGGTGTGAGCCTGTTAGTGTCGAGGACGTCACGGATGGTTCGATCTCTTTCTATCAGGATGAAATCGATAATGAGATGGGGATATAGATCTGGTATAAAAAACGCGTTTAATCGTAAGAAGCGGAGTCCCCATATTCAGATTTCAGCCGCAATAAATCATTGGCCGGCAGAGCCTTGTTTACAGCGTCAATATTAGCCTCAAGGTGTTTTATGTTCGATGTTCCTGAAATTACGGTTGTGATCTCTTGTGGCTCAGCGGCGAATTGATATCCCTTGCGTATAAGTTTTGATGGGTCTCCGTGGGATAGCCAATCAAGAGCTTTACTTCCTGCTTTTTCTCCCCATTCATTCATACGTTCATTTAGTTTTTCCGGACGCGTCAATGTTAATCGGATAGGGGCCATATTCAAGACTGCTGTTTTTGTAGATACCGCAAGGGGAAGAGCGTGCTTGGTAGCCCATTGATTCATAATTCCATATTTGAGCATGACGGAGTCCCAAACATCAGGATGCCGTTCCATGCATAAAGACATTCCGTGATGTTTTGGATCAGTGCTCAGCATTTCGGTTACTCCAAGAAATCGTGTTTTCCCTTGCTGTTGAAGATTTTGTAAAACTGGGATGAATATTTCGGATAGTAAGTCGTAGTGCTCGGGTCTGACCCCATGTATTTGGAATAAATCGACGTAGTCGGTCTGCAGCAATCTAAGACTTTGTTCAATTGAACGTATTGCTGTTTTTGGATCTGTTGTGATTCCATCCGCACGTCGGTAGGACCATTTAGTTGCAATAAGATAGGAATTTCTGGCGTGGCCTTTGAGTGCTCGGCCTAACATAGCTTCACTTTCGCCATAGTCCTCAGCCGTATCAAATAAGTTAATCCCAAGGTCGATTGCACGATTCACCAACGCTGCTCGACCGGTATCGTCTAACCCTGTCTTTTGGCCGAATTGAGATGGCCCTCCGGTACCGTAGCTTAGTAGCGAAACTTTGACGCCAGTTTCACCTATTTCTCTGTAATGCAATGGCTGTGATTCTCAGTATTCTATGATAGAGCGACCCATAATATTGCCACTCTCTAATTCGTGGCAAGCTTGATTGATCTCATCAAGTCGGTATCGCTTTGTCACTAATTTATCCAGAGGAAATTTACCTTCTTTGTGTAGGCGTAAATACATGTTGAAATCTTTGTCGGGATAAGTTGCGCCTAAGGAACCGCGGTACTGGCGCTGGTGAAACATAAAGTGCCCTGGCCAAACTGTCATTTCTGGACCAGGCATACCTATAAGTACAGCCATGCCACCAATGTTGTCCGCTCCTGAACCACCGCTGCGCGTTGACGGAAGTATCTGTTCATTTGTGATTCGAAGTCCAATGGCGTCAAACGCGTAATCTGCACCACCGCCAGTAATATCTATGATTGCTTCTACTGGATCAAGGTCTTTTGCGTTCACTGTATGAGTTGCTCCAAACTCTTTAGCGAATTCAAGTTTCTCATCATCAAGGTCAACTGCAATTATTGGGTAGGCTTCCAAGATTGAGGCCATTTGTATTGCGGACATACCAACTCCTCCAACACCGAATATGGCGACTGATTCTTGAGGTCGAACTTTCGCTGTGTGAGTAACAGCTCCGGCACCAGTCAGCACGGCGCAACCTACAATGGATGACAGGTCTTTTGGAGAGTCATCTTCGACTTTGACTACATATCCGCCCCATACGATCGCATCTTCCCCCCATGTATATGTTGAGGCATCTAGTGGTTGTTCGTTCCAGGTTACTCCTGCAGATGGAGCACGCCATCGACCACGCGTTGGTTCACGCGGAACCCAAGTAACGATTGCAGCATCACCTTCTTTGATATGGGTTACGCTCGAGCCGATATGCGTTACCACTCCGAAGCCTTCATGACCTAGAAGTGAGGGTGTGACTGTTTCAGGGTTGTGCATTTGGTGCAGCTGCGAATGACAGACCCCACTTGAGTATAGTTTTACTATGACCTGATCATCCTGTGGATCAGGGATATTGACCTCATCTATTACCAGCGGATTGCCGTGACCAGTATGGATGGCGGCTCTACTTTTCATGTTTTATGTATCCCTTTTTCGTAGTCATCAGTGAGTTCAATGTTTAGATGCTCACAACTTAACAAAATTATTTGTTATCCGGATATTTTTGCAAACCATCAGCCAGTATCTTGCCATTCTACTCATTCATTATCCATCCATCACTATCTCAGTTTGAGAAGTGTAGTTACATCAATACTGCAAGAAGTTAGTACTGGAAACATGGTTATATCTGGCGGGCTACCAGCCAGAAGCATGTCGATTGTGTCTTCTCCTAACTCTTTTCGAAGGCATTCGAGCTGTTCCTCTGAGAATATGGATTCTAAATCGGTAGAAGTCATGGGAGTCGCAATGTCGGCGGGTTGCTTGTCCTTTGACAATTGCTCAGAAGTTGGTTCAGGGGTTGTTTTTAAACTTGCTGGTTCTGTGGCAATTGGTTGTTGAGTTACTTGTATATTTACTGGATCTTTAACGGTTGCTTCAGGGGTTGTTTTTAAACTTGCTGGTTCTGTGGCAATTGGCTGTGGCGTTACTTCTATGCCAACTGCTTGTATTAGATCTTTTAGTGATAATTCACATGCTTCGATCACCATAGAAATTTCGATTAGGTCTTTTAATTCCAAAGAATTATCTGAAGCCGATTCTATTATCTTGATAGTTTTTTCTTCGTTTTTGCTTAGTAAGCATCTTATTTGGCTAGCTGATAACCCAGTGCTTTCAAACGTTGAATCATCTAGGACTTGGCACTCGATAAGAAGTGGAAGATGTTCCGGAATTTTAGATAAGTCAAAAACATTTCCAGAATCGTCAACCTGCAAGGCTTCTAACACGTCGGTAAGGTTGATTGGTCCGAGCTTATTTGCTGCACATTCAATGGAATTAATACCGCCAAATTCGCTAAAACCAAAAAAAGACTCACTTTTCGAGACCTTTTCTCGTTCTTCAATGTTGAGGCACAAGGCAGATTGTAATAGCACGAAAATCGAATCAAAAGCTATATCTTGGGTGGTAATTCCCAAAATGATTTCAATCGGTATTCCGCTGGTTTTTTCTCTGATGCAATTTACTGTCGTGTCACTTATTCCAGCTGAATCAACCGTCATTTGACCGACTATCAACTCGTCAATCGTTTGTTGTGTGATGCACTTGTTCGTCGCGTTAAGAACCTCCTTCGATAATGAACTACCTAATAAACCGGAGGTGTAGTTGAGATCAATAACAGATGCAGCATTCTCTCTTCCTCCGAGGTTGTTGGCCAGGCAAGCAGATTCAGTTTCTGTCAAAGCTTCAAAGAGACTGTCATTTTGCGGGTCTAAAATAATCGGTTTAAATGGAACTATGGTTGGATTTGGAACTGTTGGAGTGATTGCAATAAGCGTCGGTATTGGTAGTGCAGGTGCCTGTGTAGGTTCAGACGTCTCATTTGAACAACTGACTGATGCAATTGCCAAAACCGATATAAATATAAAAATTGCTAATCGCTTATCGAACATTAGGAACCCGGCACCTGTAGAGGATCACCATTTAGAGATAATGATACGGGAACTTACAAACAGGGAGATAAAGTTTTTCGATACGGTCAATTTTTCATGGCAATCTATTGCTGGTGACGGAATCTGATCGGGGATATTGGTTGAAATACACGTTGTGGCTTATCTTAATGATGCCTGAGTGGGATTAACCAATTACAGCGATCGAGACGTCTATATCCCTGCTGCAGTTCCCTGTTTGTTGACCGGATAAATACCGCTGATGAGACCTGCATCTGTTTTACGAATGCCATTTGGAGTTGAAAACTGTGCAGAGACGTAGTCCGGCGTGGCGACACTTACACTATGGCCCATAGATTCTAAGGCAGTACGGGTACTGTCACCTAATCGGCCATCAATTAAGACTTCATCGGTCTCGACATGAATACGCGGAGCTTGGATGCCTTCTTGTAGGCTTTTTTTGAAGTCAATCACGTTGATTAAAGATTGAGCTAAACCAGTAGCTATCCGCCTGCCTCCACTCGATCCTATCGTAGCCCATAGCTTCTCATCTTTCTGAAGGATAAGCGGGGACATATTGTGAACAGAGCGCACCCTCGGGTAAATTGAATTGACAGTCCCAGGTAATGTTTCCGGCCAACGCATAGCGTTGTTCATCACTGCACCTATGGCACCTATCACCACTCCTGAGAACCCTACGTTTGACTGTGTCAGGGAAACTGCCATTCCCTGGGAGTCAACGGCGTTGATATGGGTCGTGCCTTGATCGAAAGATACCCCCGCCGGTTTTAGAAAATTCTCAGGCTGAGGCGTATCAGAATAGGGCCAAGGATTACCTGCATCTGGGTATTTGGCAGAATTGTGGTCGATTAAAGCCGCACGCTCTTTAGCGAAAGTCGAATTAATCAGCGCTGAGATAGGAGAACCGGTAACTTTAGGGTCACCAACGTAGGTGTACCTATCTACGGTGGCTAACTTGAATGCCTCAATCACAAAGTGTAAATATTCAGGAGAATTCCAACTGAGTGATTTTAGATCAAACTGCTGAAGAATCTGCAACGCTTCTATACTTAGCGAACATGCGTTTGCGCCTGGCACACCTGATATATTGATTCCCCGGTACTCTCCGTCGAGGGTGCCCTCGTAAACGATCGGCTGGTAAGTAGCGAAATCATCAGATGTTAGTATCCCTCCATTTTTTTGTATTTCTTCCACCATCGCCTCGGCTATTTCGCCACGGTAGAAAATTGAAGGGCCAGATTGCGCGATCAAGCGCAAGGACCTCGCGTACATCGGCAACTTAAAAATATCTCCCGGAGCGGGCGGGAATCCGTCTGGAGTCAGTAAATTTGCAGTTGCGGGGGTTCTGGAAATCAGAAAACGAGCACTGAGAATTGCCAACGTCAGTGCGAAACTGATTCTGTAACCACTTTCGGCGAGAGTTGCGGCTGGTTCTATGATGTCTTTAAGATCAAAACTACCCCAAGCATCTAAGGCTTTGCATAAACCAGCGACGGTTCCGGGTGTTGACATCGACTTGTACCCATGTACATTCTCATTATCGATTACGGCTGGTGCCGCAAATCTCTTTGACATTCTGTGCGCATCTGGGTGAGGAATTTCCAGCGTATCTTCATAACGGAACATCTCGGGTGATGCATTTTCCCCTGTCACCATACTGTAGTCGATGCACTTCGTATCACCATCAGGCATGCGGATAACCATTAAACCACCTCCACCAATTCCGTTGGAAAGGGGTAGAAGAACTCCGGAAGCAAAAGCTGTCGCTACTGCCGCATCAACCGCATTGCCGCCCCTTTCGAGGATGTTGGCCCCGACACTTGCCGCATCTGAATGCTGGGCAGTTACCATACCGTTTTGTGTTATTAGTTCAGGGTGATTGAATTCCGGTTTTGAAATGTGGATATCCATCTAAGTCTCCTGGATGTCTACCTAACTGACCAAGTCATAGTCTTGAGCTTTTCAATTGAGTTGTAGCAGTTCGCGTCTGAGTAAGCTCATAGCACCCATTGCAGCGCGTCTTCTGTCTGGAGCGCCCCTTCCTGCAGACCTAACGTGACGAATTTTGTCTCCAAATGGACCAGAAACCGCTATATACGTTTCACCTTTGCCCAGATTCTCGGATCGTTGTTCACCTTCTTCTACTCCGTGAACAGCGATTCCATAAGTGGCACCAGCAGTTTGTTTGGTGGCACGGGCTAATGCAGTTGCTTTATCCGCCCCGTTATCGAATGGAGGTGTTTCTCCGCCTTCTCTCGCTATTTTGTTTAGGGAAGTATTTGAATTCACGGTGGTGCTTTGCAAAAACGATGAACCAGCAGCATCACGTATAGCAGTTGCAACAGAGCCTCCGCTTAGATCCTCGCAGGTTGCAACTGTCGCATTTAGATCAGATAGAAGATTACCGATTACAGATTCAATTGTTTCTTCGTCGACGGCAAAGATATTGTCAGTTAGGAGCTTGCGAATTTGATCGTCGACATTGTCGATGAGCTTATTTGCTTTTTCAACATCCTCTGCTAAAGCAGCAATACGCACATCAACTTGCCCAGGATGAGCTAGAACACCGACGGTTGGATTCTTTGATCGTGCGATCAAGTGCCCTATGAGGTCATCGACAGCGCTTTCACCAAGATCTGCGACTTTCAGGATACGGTAGTGAATTATCTGTTTTAGGTTGAATTTTTTTCGAAGGTAGGGGATGATCTCATTTTCGACCAGCCATTTCATCTCAAAAGGTACCCCAGGAAGGCTGATTGTTACACCACGGTCAGTCTCTACGATGAAAGCTGGTGCCGTTCCATTAGGATTTTTCACAACTATCGCGCCACTTGGTATTTGTGCTTGGCGTTCGTTATTTTTTGTAAGGATGAAGCCTCGCTTTTGGAATCTTTCACGAAGTTCCATAAGAGATTCAGGATCTGTTTCTACAACTCGTCCCGTAACTGCAGCGATTGCCTCACGGGTTAGGTCGTCCTGTGTCGGTCCAATTCCACCTCCGGTGATTACCACATCAGACCGGTCTAAGGCGCTATCAAGGATATCGGTCATTCGATCAAGGTTGTCTCCTACTGTTGTTTTGTAGAAAAGGTTTACCCCATTTTCTGCGAGTCGTTTTGCGATCCAGGATGCATTAGTGTCGACGATTTGGCCTAGTAGTAGCTCAGAGCCTATTGAAATAATTTCGGCGTTCATGGAAGGGTTGTGACCTTGTTCGTTTGTATTTGTCATGGTTGCTAGTGCTTGTTTTCCACAAAGTAGTTTGAATTTTGCGATGGGTCAACATGCGATTTGGTTTGCAATTTATCAATATTTTTGCTTCATATGACTTGACTGATGGAGAACATATGTTCGATAATAGAACAGTTGTGCTAATTAAACCGTTAGCTTTGAGGACTTGATATGACTCGGTTGGCACCTGAAATGACTGAAAGTGATTCTTCGTTGATTTCTATGTTAATCCCGAAGGCACCTTCAGGCGTGGCAATCTCACAGGATAGGGATGCTTGGGCTGAGGTTGTTTTACGTAACGTGGGTGGTCATGATTCCACTGAATCGGATGCTCGGATTATTACTATTGATCTCGTTTCGGATGAGAACATTTTGGAAAATTCTGCACGTTTGCGTCTGCTTCTTATGTTTATTAATCGTGCGGAAGTATCAAATTCAGCGACGGTGGCTCCGTCTTTTACACGAGATACCTATCCCGCGATGCTTGCACTTGTGAAGGCTTTAGAAGGTGCTGGTATGGGGCAAGATTGGTCTCCAGATGGCGCTCGTTCTATGCGTCTGGGGAAAGCTAAACATCTTTTTGTCAGTGTTGATATGCCGATTGCAGATCGGAGTCCTTGCCCTGATACATTTTTAGAAATCATTCAATCTCATCAGATTGATGCTTCTTGGTATGACCAATGTGTATATCCACGTGCTTCTGCTCCTGGATTAACCACAGTGATGTTTGGTGTTCCAGATCGGTCTTATTCTCAATACTCTAATTCTGTTTTCAATAGGGAACGTTTGAAAAATCTATCTGGCAGGCCGGGTGGTATGCACTTTTTCTCACAACCGGGATGTTATGTCTCAGCAGCTGTGTGATCGATATCTTTGTCCACATTTCGTTTGATTAATTGGAGGTTTTTAAATGTCACCAGTGGTTGATTCTCAAACTACCATGGCACTGGGTTACGTAAGATCCGACACATTACCGGAAAACACCCGTTACAAAGATGATGGTTGTGATGCTTCCCTTACATGCTTGGAGTGTCCGTTGTCATTATGTAAATATGACGATCCTGGTTGGCTGCAACGTGAGAACCGTCGTACTCGCGATGATCAGATTTTCCGATTGCGGTCTGAACAGGTTGCTGTCACTGAAATTTCGAAACGTTTTGGCATAAGTACCCGAACCGTTCATCGAATTGTTCAACGTGGAGGGGCAACTCCGGTTGTTTCTGATGAAGAAGGCGTAAGTCCGATTGTATCTCTTAGTGAATTAGATGAGCGTTCTTTATTTCACGAGCGTGCTTCATGGCCCAAAATGTTTACTTACAAACGATCTGTCTCCCTTGGTAATTAAGGTTTAGGAAGAAAGAATTTATTATTCTGCGGTTGGTTCGATTTGAGTTGACCCGCTAACCAGTTCGCCTGTTGCCTGGTACAGTGCTCGTTCAACGATATTCATAGCGCGGTCGGCAACGCGTTCAACATTGTGAGCTACTCTCATCAGGTAAGTTGCCGGCTCAGCGTTTTCAGGATCGGCTTTCACTAGTTCGAGAAGATCAGTTTGAACCTTTGCGTAAAGGTCGTCTACTGCGTCATCTTCTTTTTCTAGTTCTGTGCTGAGTGCCCGAACAAGATTTGCGTCTCGACTGATGAATGCTTCGAGAGATCGTTTTAGCATTCTTACGGCCATATCACCCATTCTTGGTATGTCGATTAATTCTTTGAGTGGAGGTTGTCCTCCCATTGCTATGCTGATCTTGGCTATACCTTCAGCGTAATCCCCTATGCGTTCTAATTCACCGGCAATGTGAAGAGATGCAACGATCCTGCGAAGATCTCCGGCCATTGGGGCCTCACGTCTTATCAATTCGATACAGGTTCGTTCTATTTCCAATTCTGTTTGATCGATATTGTCATCCTCATCGATAACTTTTTGAGATTTTTCAACGTCACGAGATCTCAGTGCATTGAGTGAGTTGAATATTGCCTGTTCGACCAGCCCACTCATAAGAATGAGTTCTGCCTCTAATTTGCCAAGATCTCTGTCGAAATCTTGACGACCTAACGGGATGATATTTTTCTGTTCGCTCATAATTCTTACAGTTTACGCTTGTGTCAGGACTAACCGATTCGACCAGTTACATAGGCTTCAGTACGTTCATCGTTAGGATTGCCGAAAACTTGCTCGTTTGTTCCATATTCGATCAATCGACCTATCCGTTCTTCTCCCGCCATCATGACAGCTGCGTAATCGGAAATACGAGTAGCTTGCTGCATATTGTGAGTAACTATGATGATTGTGACTTCGTTTGAAAGTTCTTGAATAAGTTGTTCGATCGCCTGAGTGGAAATAGGATCAAGGGAAGAGGCAGGTTCGTCCATAAGCACGATTTCGGGATTCACTGCCAAAGCTCTAGCAATACATATTCGTTGTTGTTGCCCGCCTGAAACACTGAGACCACTTTCGTTTAAACGATCTTTTACCTCTTCCCATACTGCTGCTCGTCGGAGTGAGTTCTCGACAATTTCATCTAGATCATCTGTGATCCCATTAATTCGTGGCCCGAAAGCTACATTTTCATAAATGCTCTTTGGGAATGGATTTGGTCGTTGAAATACCATGCCAATACGGAAGCGAATTTCTGTGGGGTCAATATCGCTGTCATATATGTTTTGTCCTGCGAAATTCACTGTGCCTTTCACGTCGGCGGTCGCGATGAGGTCGTTCATACGGTTAAAGCAGCGAAGCAGTGTACTTTTACCACAACCGGACGGACCAATTAAGGATACGACACTATTCTTCGGTACTTGAATGGATACATCACTAATAGCGGTATTGCCGCTATATGTAACGGATAGATTGTGTGATTCGAGAATGGGTTCAGTTGTATCGAACCTCAAAATGTTTTCGGATGAACCTGCTTTTGATAACAGATCAGCTTGATTTTGGGGCATCAATTGCTCCGGTTGTTCAAGTGTTTGCACTGTCTTAGATATTAGAAGCTCAAAGTTAACAGAATGAAATAATTAGCAGAAACTTTATAGATATTATCTTGTGGGTATTGCATCGCATAAATCACTTGGCCGTTGATAAACTTGATTTTCTAAGAAACTCCTTCTTTCAATGCCTATTTCTTTTTTACTCTTTCTAGCTCAATGAATCACAATGTCTCGAGTTCTTCGAACGTATCTTTAATGCTTCCGTCTATTCTTGAGTTGTCTCGTCAAAGCCTTACTGATTCCATCCTAGAGATGGGGGAGAAAAAATTTAGGTCTGACCAACTCTGGCGGTCGCTTTACCACGATGTATCAGAGACGTTTGAAGAGATGTCGACTCTAAGTAAGCCATTTAGAAACTCGTTGCGGGAAAAATACTCAATCTCAACATTGAAAGAGGTGATGTTGCTGACATCGTCAGATCGTACAACCAGCAAGTCATTGTATCGCCTGGGTGATGGTGAGTTGATTGAAACTGTGATGATGAGATATGAAAGTGATGGGCATCGACGTAATCGTAAAACGGCTTGTATTTCCACACAGGCAGGGTGTGCGCTCGGATGTACGTTTTGTGCAACTGGGCAACAGGGATTTCGTCGGAATTTGACCGTGGGAGAAATTGTTGGTCAAGTTATAGATATGCAGCGTGTTGCCATTGCCGAGGATAGGGCTCAAATAGATGGGGGTAGACGTAGTAAGGGAGAAGTTCAGGGGGTTACAAACGTTGTTTTTATGGGTATGGGAGAACCACTTGCTAACTACAAAAATACTATATCCGCCATACGGGTATTAAATGATGGTCAAGGATTGAATATTGGTGCAAGGCATATCACAGTTTCGACCGTCGGACTGATACCAGAGATATTGAAACTTGCTGATGAAGATCTTCAAATTAACCTTGCAATCTCTCTTCATGCTCCCGATAACGTCACTCGTTCACAGACGATGCCAGTGAATAAACGATATCCGGTTCAAGAACTAATCAATGCATGTCATAAATATGCCGATAAGACAAAGCGGAGAATTTTTTTTGAGTACGTTCTTTTGAAAGACCAGAATGATTCTATCGAACAGGCTCAGAAACTTGGACGTTTACTTAATGGTTTGCATTGTCACGTGAATTTAATACCGGTTAATCCTACAGCCGGAGGCCCGTTCGAACGTACTGACTTAATCAGCGCTAAATCTTTTCAGGGTGGGCTCAAACAATACGGAATACCTTCCACAATACGAATGGAAAAAGGGATTGATATAAATGCCGGCTGTGGCCAGCTCCGTGAGAGAGCCATCGACATATTCAACAATTAAGTGCTTAGGCCAATTAGCGAGTTTTCTTGTCGCTGTGTAGAATTCCGATCTGTTTGGTAAATTTCATATTATTGTTCGTGAGTTGACGAATTGAGGGGCTTTTGACTGATCGTATTTGGCCTGAGGTTTACAAAAAGCTTGGAGTAGAACCAATTATTAATGCCCAAAGTTGGGTTACCGCATTGGGTGGTTCCATTATGCGGCCAGAAGTATTGGCTGCAATGGATGAAGCAGCAAATGCATTTGTAGATATAAAAAAACTTAACCGCGCAGCAGGAGAAGTTGTAGCTCTCGCATGTGGTGCTGAGCAAGGTCTGGTTACTGCAGGCTGCTCTGCTGCTCAAGTCTTGATGGTTGCCGCGTGTATGACTGGCCAGAGTGAAAGCAATGTTGAGCAGTTGCCCGACACTACCGGTATGAAAAACGAAGTGGTACTTTTCAAAGGTCAGCGGAATCGATATGACAAAGCCTTTGTGACGGCAGGAGCAAAGCTTGTAGTTTATGGTTCAGAGGAAGAAGGAACGATTGATGAACTGGAAGCTGCGATCAATGAAAAGACAGCCTGTGTAGCGTTTGTGATAATGCCTTTTGCTCCCCAGGGAGTGGGGCTTGAAGAGACTATACGTGTGGCTCATAAGCGTGGAGTACCGGTGATTGTCGACGCAGCAGCGGAGTTGCCGCCACGGGCAAATCTTTCAAAATTTCACAAACTGGGGGCTGATATGGTCGCATTTAGTGGTGGTAAAGGGATTGGGGGTCCTCAATCGTCCGGTTTGTTGGCAGGCAAGGCTGATTTGGTTGAGGCTGCCGTTATGAATTCTTTGAATCTTGATTCCTCTGTGGCTGGCATTGGTCGACCTATGAAAGTTTCGAAAGAAAATATAGTGGGATTGGTTACCGCTATTCAACTTTTTACCGACTCTGACGAAGCAGCTGAATGGGAAGGATGGCAGCTTAAAGCCCAATATGTTGCCGAGCGTCTGCAGGGCATAGATGGTGTACAGGTGAAGATTGAAGACGATCCTGCTGAGCGACAGGGACCACAACCGGTTCTGTATTTCGAAGATGAATTCGAGGGACCGTCAATTTCAGAGATTAAAGAGCAACTTGAAAATGGAGATCCGGCAATTTTTGTCGGTGGTGCTAGTGAACGCGCAGAAATTAACATTGTTATGGTCAATGTCCAAGATGGTGAAGAAATCGTGATCGCTGATCGTATGAACGAGATCCTTCGATCTTCTTAGACGGTTTCAACCATTTTCGAACTTTAAATATTCTTTATCTTTTCGACGGTCGGGATGTAAAAACATCTGGATCTTGGGGTCACTGACAGCTTCATTTAATTGTTGACAAAGTGTGTTTGGGCGGCTGAGTAGGGTTCCTCGTGTCGCCCTAATGGGCTAATGGGATATGTGCTTTACGCTTCGAAAAGATCAGACATTATATGCTTTTGAATTTGCTTTAATGCGGTTGCACCGGGAGATCATTCAGGAGTCCTGCGTTATCCATTGAATTCCACTCATCTAAGAATGTCTTATTCCATTCGTCAGTGAGGTGACTTTGCATCATGTCTTTTAAGATTGGCCAAAAGATTATGATCCCGTCGGCGCCATCACGTAGAGCGGCATCTGCTGTCTCCACAGACCGAACTAGTGCAGCTGTGATGAAGGGTCTGTCTCCCCAGCCATCAAGCATTTCTCTGCAGTCACGAATTAATTTAGTTGGATCTCCGCCAACTTCTTTGTATGGTTCGCAGAATGGTAGAACGTGGGTTACTCCTGCTGCGGCAACGGCTGCTGCTTGAGGTAGGGTGAAAACAGTTGTGCAAAATGTGGGGATTCGGGCTTTTTTCAACTCTGAAAATGCATCAAGCGCGTAGGTGGTTGCAGGAATTTTCAAGATGATCTGATCAGACATTTTTGTGAAGACTTCCCCTACGCTTAGTAGTTCTTCTGTTGAGTGTCCATCGATTTCTATGACGACGGGTTTATCGGTAATGTCGAGATATCGTTTGGTTACTTCTGTAATTTGTCCATATTTTTGTACCATTTGATTAAGTACGACGGTGTTGGTCACGATACCTGCAGCGCCACGGTCCATCCATTCAGTAAGGTCTTCTGGGTCTCCAGCCAGCCAAATGGCGGGCCCACTACCAGTCATCCGTGCGTTTTCTGCCGTCCCGAACAAGGGCTCGGTTAGCTTTGCTGAAGTTCCATTTTTGGTAGACACCGTTATTCTCCATGCCTGGTCAGACTGATCTACTCGAAATTTTCATTATAGATGCAGCTATAGTGTTTCATGTGGGAAGTTTAAGTTTTAGTGACCTGATTATATTTGATCTGTTTATTTGAAATTTTTCCGTATTGATAATCATAGTGGTAATTAATATCTAACACTTAGCCACCTGTTGTTTACTGAATAGATAATTTGCCGTAAAAACCTAGAGTGTCTACTTCGCTTGTAGTGATCTATGTATCTTGAGTTATTCGGGGAGGTCGTCCGCTATAATTTCAACAATATGGCGAGATTTTCTACGCGTATTGAAGCCGATCTGTTCCCTACAAGAAATCCCATTTGTGGCAAATTCTATCTTCGGACCTTCTGCACGGATAGCAGGGAATAATCTGTCTTCGCCGACTGCAGTCGAGACTCCAATGTGTTTCTTCTCGTAACCAAACGAACCTGCCATTCCACAGCATCCGGCTTCAATCTCGGTTGCTTCATATCCGTTTGGGAGATTCAATGCTGCGAGGGAATTGTCGGTTCCCTGTAAAGCTCGCTGATGACAATGCCCAAAGAATTTCACTTCTTTTTTTATACCGGACCATATGATTTGTTGCTTGGCATCAAGATTCGTTTTAACTAGGAGGTCCTCTACTGTTACTACCGACGAGGCGACCTGTTTTGCTTTTTTATCGCCATTCAACAAGTCTGGCCAATCATCGGTCATAGCCGAGATACAACTTGCTTCGCATCCAACAATGTTTATGCCTTGCTTGACATAGGGGTGTAAAAGATCCACGTTGGCACGAGCGTTTTTTCCTGCCTTATCGAGAAGCCCTTTCGAAATCATGGGTCTGCCACAGCATTTGCGTTCTTTTAGTACAACCACTTCGAATCCAAGAGCTTCGAGTATTCGGGTTGCTGATATCCCTATGGAGGGATGATTGAAATTCATAAATGTATCGTGGAACAGTACTACCTTGCCACGTGGTGTGGGAGCAGTGGATTTATGGCCTGAAAACCATTTTTCAAAAGTTTGTCTTACAACTTTAGGTGCAGGTCGATTACGATCGAATCCGACTATTTTTTCAAATAGGAATTTCACGGGGGTAGATTGATTGAAAAGATTGGCTATGGGTGCAACTGGCGCGGACAATGAGCTGATTTTATGTATGTCAGCAACTATTTTTGATCCCAGGGGAATTTTGTGAGTTTTGTGGTGTTGATAAAGGTATTCGTATTTTATTTTCGCCATGTCGACGTCTGATGGGCATTCGGATTTGCAAGATTTGCATTCAAGGCATAAATCGAGCACGTCAATCAAATCTTCTGATGTGATGTTTTTAGTTGACAGTCCACCACTGATAGCGGCCCTTAACGCGTTTGCTCTGCCTCTGGTGGTGTGTTTCTCTTCCAGGGTTGCCATATAGGAAGGGCACATGGCACCAGCGTTAACTTTTCGGCAGGCCCCAACTCCGTTACATTTTTCTACGGCTGCAACAAACCCGCCTTCTGCTCTCCAATCAAGCCTAACCGGTGGCTCAATAGGCTTGTAGTTAGGTCCGTATCGCAGGTTTTCGGTTAACCCAGGAGTATCAAATATCTTGTTAGGATTCATAACTCCATTAGGATCGAATGCATTCTTTACTTCACGAAAATGCTGGACTAGTTCTTTGCCAAACATCTTGTCTGCGAATGCTCCACGCACTATCCCATCACCGTGCTCTCCACTTAATGATCCTCCGAATTCGAGCACTAAATCAGATATTTCATTCGCTATGCGATTCATCTGGTCGATACCTTCGCGTGTTTTCACGTACACAACAGGCCAAATGTGTAAACAACCAACTGAAGCATGACCGTAATAGCCAGCCTGTGTTCCATTAGATGAAACGATTTCATCAAACCTTTTTACATATTCAGGAAGTTTTTCTGGAGAGACTGCAGTGTCTTCAACAAAAGGTAAAGGTTTTGCATCGCCTGGGATGTTCATAATTAGGCCTAGGCCTGCCTGTCGCATCGCCCATACTTTGGCTTGATCTGATGGGCGCATAATCCGTGTACTGGCGTAGGGTCGTACACCTTTATTGATTCGTTCATCTAGTTTGTCCAGTTTGAAATGGACTTCTGGCTCAGAGTCACCTGTCATTTCTACGACGAGAATGTCTGTGGGATCTCCATCTAGGAAGGTAAGTTCTCGAGAGAATCCTAGAGACTGTCGCGCCTGAGAAATGATCATTTGCCCCATGTGTTCAACAGCATCAGGGTTCTGTTCTAGCGTGGCTACCGTTGCCTCCATCGCCGATGAGATATCCGTAAAGTGAAGAATGGCTAGACCTTTCACTTTGGGAACTGGCTCGAGGTTGAGTTTTGCTTCCGTTACAGCTACTAAAGTACCTTCGGAGCCGACGGCTAATTTTGCGAGGTTAAAAGCATTATTGTTTTGGATTAAATCTAAGTTGTATCCACCGACTCTTCGCAGGATTTTCGGATAGCGTTCCTCTACTGCTTCTGCTGATAAGCGCGCGATTTCATTGATCTGATTGTAGATTTTTCCTTCTAGATTTTCCGACTTTAGCTTAGATTTCAGTAGTCCTGGTGACAATTGTTCAAAGATTGTCGGTGATCCGTCGGAAAGTACAACGTTCATCGATATGACCTGATCGACGGTCTTGCCGTAAATTATTGAGCGGGCCCCACATGAGTTATTACCCATTGCACCACCAATATTGGCTCGTGATGATGTACTTGGATCTGGTGTGAAGAAAAGGCCGGTGTGGCGTACTTGACGGTTTAGATCGTCAATCGTTACCCCAGGTTCAGTCCGTACCCACCGTTCTTCTTGATTGAGCTCTATGACTTCGTGCATGTACTTCGAAAAATCGAGCACGATGGCGTGGTTCACGGTTTGTCCTGAAAGTCCGGTGCCTCCGCCACGTGGCAGGACCGATACATTGTTTTTGTTAGCTATTTCTAGAACGGCTTGTACATCAGACGAGTTCTTAGGAATCACAACTCCTATTGGTTCAATGCGGTACAACGAAGCATCGGTTGAATACATCTGCCTTGATACTTCGTCAAATCTAACTTCACCGATAACTGATGTATTCAGCTCAGCTTCTAGATCCGAACTTGCACTTGAAATCTTTCCCTGGCGCAGGGTGGTTGTCATGTGTTTAGTCCTTTGAGGCGATGTCTTGTTTTTCCTCAATTGATCCAGGAAACACCTTGGACAAAATTATTGCGAAGGTGAATATTGAAGAAATCACAATTAACGATAGGAACGGGGATTCCATAATTAAAGGCAGATGGAACTCAAAGGTGTGGGCGGCTTCCTCAAGTAACATTTTCAACCCTATTAGAACAAGCACTAGAGCTAAACCGTATTGTAGGAATCGGAATATCCGCACAAGACCTGATAGTAAGAAGAACAAAGGCCTTAGCCCTAAGACCGCCATTGCATTTGAGCTCCACACAACGAAGGGGTCTTTTGTGATGCCAAAAACAGTAGGTATCGAATCAATAGCAAAAATTATGTCAGTGGTTGCAAGTGCCAAAATTACCAGCAGGAATGGGGTCGCTGCCTTTGTGCCATTTGGTAGGCGCTTGAAGAAATTATGTCCATGGAATTCATCCGTCACTGGCATTAATCGCCTGAATACACGGACAATAGGGTTTTGTCCGGGATCTACTTCAGAATCACCCAGAAAAGCGATTTTGTAACCTGTGTAAATTAGGAAAGCGCCTAAAACGAAAAGTACCCAAGAGAATGCGCTAATTAAACTGAGCCCAATAGCGATAAAAATTGCCCTAGCAATCAGCGCGCCGATGATTCCGTAGAACAGTGCTCTTAGACGCGCATTATCCGGCAATCCAAAGTAGGTGAAGATCACCAAGAATACAAAGAGGTTATCGACGCTTAATGCTTTTTCAACGACAAACGCCGTAGCGTAATTGATTCCTTGATCGGGAGAACCGACTGTGAAAATCCATATTCCGCATACCGTTGCTACACCCCACCAGAAAGCGGTGAGCCACGCTGCTTGCTTCATGCTTACTGCACGACTGCCGCGCGTCAAAATTAACAAATCGAAAATTAAAAGCACTGCTAGTACTACGTTGAAAATCAGCCAATGATTAAAACTTTCGATCAAAAGAGATCTGCCTCTTTAAGCCTAGTAGCCTGTTAATATGGCGCTCTGTCTGGGACTGTGTTTCGACTTACGAACAGCTTCACCTGAGTGCAATACTAAACAGGCTAACTCAAAGGGGGTTACTGCGCTAGCCGGTTTTAGTAATTGTGTAAACCTGTTCTCCACGTGGCGTTTTAACCTTGATTTCATCGCCCAATTTATGGTCGAGGATTGCTGAACCTACTGGAGATAGGATAGAAATTTTACTGGCAAGTGGGTTTGCTTCATTTGGTTCAACAAGCTGGTATTTGTATACCTTGGTCGAAATGGTATCTGTTAGTTCGAATTTCGAGCCGATATGAACACGATCTCTATCTTCATTTTTGGCATCGATGATAACGGCTACCTTTAGAGTAGCTTCAATTTCTTGTATTTTCCCAACGGCCATGCCTTGGGCTTCTCTAGCTGCTTCAAGTGGAGCGTTTTCGCGTACGTCACCGTCTGCTGCAGCGCGCTGGATATCTTCGACAATTCGGACACGCTCATTTTGTAGTTGGGTCAATTGTTTTTTCATTTCGTTGTATCCACTTTGGGTTAAGCGGATACTTCGAGTTTGTTCTGGAGTTGTCGAAACCTTAGAGGCTGACACTCTGGATTTACGGAGTCGGAGATGCTGAGCGAGGTTGACGTCGATATGTTCTTTTTTCTTGAGAAAAGTGAGGAAGAGTTTTACAGCGCTAAGCCTTTCCGTAGAATCTCTGGTGGCAGTCTTAGCACCGAAAATATCGTTGTACTCTCCTATTTCAGAAGGGACGATCGAGCTTATCAACCTATCACCTCCTAGCCACCTAACAAATTTGGCGATTTCTGGTTGCGCGGCTTTTTTGGTTTCTTTCGGCATTTGTCTGACATATACCTGAAACGCTTCGTTGAGTGAAAGTGATGCATTTTCTTCCTGTGCTTGTTCGGGCGCTTCAGACGTTGTTGCCATGTTAGGGTTTACTCCGTAAGAACTAGGGTTAGCCTGTTTCCCAGGCGGGTTTAGCAGGAGAACAATCCTTTAATGATAGTTATGCTGATTTGACTCTGCAAATAATTGACCCCGTTTTCGTTTGACACTCCAACTGAGGGGAACTTAAAATTAGTTCTTAATTCATCCCGACATATGACATATTCTCAATATTCTTGCGAATATCTTGTTCAAGGCTTTTTGTTTCTACTATGCCAAAGCGCACATACCAACCCAAATCTCGCCGTCGCCAACGGGTGCACGGTTTCCGTTCGCGAATGAGTTCTAAGGGTGGTCGTGCGATTCTCGCACGTCGTCGAGGTAAGGGTAGGATTAAGTTGGCCGTGTAAAAGGTCAGATTTAATGTCTTTACCTGCCACACAGAGAATTCAGCATCCGGTAGACTTTCGGCGTGTATTGGCGAGCGGAAATCGAGTGTCTAATTCTCGTATGAATGTTGTTGCAACCTCTAATAACCGGTCTCGTTCCAGAATAGGTTTGTCTATTAGTAAACGCGTAGGCTCTGCGGTCACACGTAATTTGATCAAGCGTCGAATTCAAACTGCTTTTGCCAATATTTGTAACGGGGGCGGTTGGGATTTAGTAGTTATAGCTAAACCCCCATCTTCTGGCGTTTCGTATGCAGAACTCTGTGCAGATATTCACAGCTTGTCTAATCGATTGGGAATAGAAGTGACTTCATTGGAACAAGAAGTGGTTGCGTAATGAGTGTGTTGTTACTTTCATTAATTCGAATTTATAAAATGACGATTTCACCGTACATGCTAGGACAATGTCGTTTTGATCCGACGTGTTCTGCGTTTGCCGCTGAAGCAATCGAGACGTGTGGTGCGGTGAGAGGGTCTTGGCTTGCCGTCAAAAGGGTTGTTCGATGTCATCCAGGTGGGTCTCGTGGGTATGATCCGGTCCCCGAAAAGAAAATCTATTAATTCCTATATTTATTCATATTTAGCTAAACCATTCCCGTATATCGCCTTCTTTGTAAATCGATACGGGTTCAAAACTGTCCGGAGGCCAAAACGCCACCGTTAATATTCGATTCAGCTGGTAACAATTACGGACAGCTGGAAAGTAACCAAATGACTATGTCTAATTGTGGTAGCCAAAAATGGTGGTTGAGGGCGCTTGGCGTCTTTTTCATAATGGCTGCCACAATTGGTTGTGTTAATGACCTAACTCCTCATGGCGGATGGTCAAGTCCGGTGGTGTCTGACAATAAATTGCTAATTGGTAACGTAGAAGGCAATCTTGTTCGTTTAGACCTAGTGTCAGCGAATTTAGATAGCGGTTGGAGTTATCCGAGAGAAGATGGTCTTGGAGCGATCTACTCTGACGTTTTGGTTGTAGACGGTGTGATATATGGTTCTGGCTATACCTGTAGAGGTGATGACTGTGAAGGGGAAATTTTTGCAGTTGACAATATTGATGGTTTTTCGATTTGGGGTCAGAGCGGACTATCGCTGAAAACAAAATTGATCGGACAATTGGGATTATCCGACAAAACACTTCTTGTGGGTACTTCAGCATTAGGCGACGAAGATGACGGCGCTGATGGATATCTTTACGCACTTGATGTGACTCCGGGCACTGGGTCTATTGTTAAATGGCGGATCCCGCTCGACGGCAATGTTTGGAGTGGGGTTGTGGTCGAAGGGTCCATGGCATATTTGTCTACTATGGCCGGGACTGTTTATGCCATCAATGTCGCTGAAGGTGAGCCTGGGGATATAGTCGACCAAGACCCTACCTCACGTATTATTTGGAAATTTGAAAGTGGCAATGCCATTGCGGGCCCACTTAATATTGTCGCCGGCAGTGTTTATTTTGGGGACCTTGCAGGCAAGGTTTACAAATTAAATGTTCTTGCTCGAAATGCTGAAGTAAAATCTGCTGAAGCAAACGTGCATGGCGAAAAGATAGATTTAGCAAACGGTGAGTGGATATTTGATGCGGGTGCATGGGTTTGGGCCAAGCCTGTCAAAGAGGACGGCACATTGTTTGTATCGGCTTTAGATGGTTCGATACACGCAGTTGATGACTCTACCGGCAACAAAATATGGTCAGCTTCTATCGAGGGGCAAATTGTTTCATCTCCAATTTTATTCGATCGTAAGAGAGGTCAGATAAGAGAGCGGGCCCTTGCAGTTCCATCTGGGGATGAGAATGTTTGGGTTATTTCTGTTATTGATGGTCGTGAATTGGGTGTTTTTGTAACCGAAGAACCGGTCAAATCTTCGCCGTTGGTTCATGAAGGTAATCTTTATGTTCATGCTTTGAACGGTCAGCTTAAGTGGTTCTCGGTAGATGATACGACTCAGCGTGGCTGCATTGATCTCAAGGATGGTGCGCAATGCAATTGAGCACCATCCTTAATATTTCCATTACCTTCTTGTCGAGGACTATTTAATGGAAATTTTTGGAATTTTGTGGCAAGAACTTATCATGCGCCCCATGATCAATAGCCTTGCTTTGCTATACCAGCTTCTGTTTAGTAACTTCGGTTTCAGCATCATTGTTTTCACTATTCTTATACGTTTGGCCATGATTCCGTTGACAGTACGTCAGACTCGTCAGATGAAGAAGATGCAGATCATTCAGCCGAAGATGAAAGCGATTCAGGACAAATACAAAGGCAAATCCGGTGATGCTCGTCGCCAGATGTCATCTGAGACGATGGCTCTTTACAAAGAAGCTGGAGTCAGTCCGGTTGGATGTCTTGGCCCAATGATTATTCAGATGCCAATTTGGATAGGTTTCTATCGAGCTATTTTGCAAACAATGCCTTCGACACCAGAAGGGATGGCAAATCTTTCAGCACTGTTTTATAGCTGGAATCCAGCTATTTCCGCAGTGCCATTTAACAGTCAATTTGTGGGTCTCTCACTTGTGGATTTAGTTTCAGCAGCTAGTTTGCCATGGAATTACGTGTTGCCTGTGGTCGTAGGGGCTTCAATGTTCCTTCAACAAAAGATGACTACGAACCCGACAACAGACCCTCGACAACGCCAGACTAACCAAATGATGCTGTGGATGATGCCGATAATGTTTGGGGCATTTACGTGGCAGTTCCCAGCCGGTTTGGCGGTTTACATACTGTTTTCAAACATTGTCGGCGTGGTTATTCAATATTACGTAGGCGGCAAACAACCAATTGAATTGTTTGGTCGATCATTTTTAGGTACCGAACAAACTAAAGCTGAGCTAATAGCGCAACGTGCAGCGGAAGTTGCAGGATCTAATGTGGATGCGTCTAGCCCGAAGGAGTCAGATCAAAATGGCCAGAGTGAGGAAATTCAGCGGAAAGACAGTAGACGAGGCGACAGAAATCGCTCTCGACGAAATGGACGTCGAACTAGAAGACGTCGAAATAAGGGTAACTAGAACGGGACGTTCTGGGATACTTGGATTTGGAGGAGAGCTTGCTGAAATTGAGGTTGCATTAGTAGCCGATGGCGGTATCACCGACATAGATGAAAATTTAATCGATCCTACAGATGCCGAAGCTGAAACTTCTAAAAAAACCGCTCGTTCTTCTCGGCGCCGTGGGCGTGATAAAAAAGAGCGATCTCGACATAGCGGTAGAGGTAGTGGACGGAGTGGGGGAGCCTCAAGTCGTTTAGCAGTTTCAACGACTGAAAGAATTTCTGGGTCTGATTCAAAAAACAGACCTGTGGATTCCTCCGACAGCGGTGCTAAATCTCATAGTGATTTAGCTGCTGCGCCCAGCGCATCACATTCTGAGCGTAATAAAGAAACTGCGGAGCCAATAATTCGTGAAAAGGATGAAGAGGCAGAGCAGCTTGTATCAGAACTCATTGATTACTTCCTTGGTGCAATGGGTGTAGTTGCTGATACGTACATTCGCGAGGATGACGAAGGAACGATGACCTTCGAAATTGATGGACCTGATGCTGGCCTGTTGATTGGTAGACGAGGAGAGACTCTCCAAGCGCTTCAGTTTATTGTCCGTATGGTTACGAATCGTCAACTTGGTCGTAAGGCCCATGTTGTAATTGATATAGAAGATTACCGCGAGCGGCGTGTGCAGATGTTACGTCGTCTTGCGAAACGTACAGCTAATCGTGTTGGATCTAGCGGACGTGAATATACTCTCGAGCCTATGTCACCTGCAGAGCGACGAATTGTCCACATGTCACTTGCGGGACATAATGAAGTTCGTACCGAATCTGAAGGCGAAGGTAATCAACGTAGGGTAGTGATATTTCCAAAATGATGTAGCGTTGGTTTTGAGTTGCTTGATAAGCCCTATTTTAAAATATGGCACTTATGGCACTGATAAGTTCATTGGGTGTTTGGAGATGTGAAAATTGTGGTTAAGGCGCATTTTTCATAGGTCAAGATATGTGATTTATTTAAAATGAGTGCTAGTGGTGAAATTATTGAAGTTATTGGTTGTAGTCTAATTATCGGTAATGTTAAAACATCCAGAATTCCTTGCGATGGGTCACCTTTCGTTCGACGTCAATATCGTTGATGGAGGATCACCGAGTGATCCTATACCTGGTGGAGCTTCGGCTTATGCCAGTTTGGTTGCACAAAAACATGGGATTTCTTCTGGTATTTTGACTTCAGTGGGCGATGATTATCCTGTTGTGGAGATGCTTAGTGGAATTGATGTCCGCGGGTCGAAGGTTGAGCACACGTCTTCTTTTGCGAATTACTACGATGGAGATAATCGCAATCAGGTGTTATTGGCCTCCGCTAGCAAGATTTTTGAATCCGAAATTCCCGTTGGATGGACGCAACCCGACATCCTCTATGTCAGCCCGTTACTTCATGAGCTTCCTACTGATAGTGTTAACTGGTTTGAACCGAAACTA
>MDTE01085736.1_pt1 | contig 35625 bp, 29 predicted proteins | sample 811231 | NCBI WGS metagenome assembly MDTE01 (sample SAMN05326651, study PRJNA326480) | marine metagenome | isolation source: seawater | place: Indian Ocean: Red Sea | collected 2010
ATTTGTTCCATCCCTAGTAAGCGTCGGGTCCCGTGGCTTGATTATATCTGCTAGTTTTTCCGGCGGTTCCTCCCATCTTTCCGGATAAAGCTCGGCTACCTTTAAGATCGCTTGAGCCGCCGTTTCCCGATCATCACGCTCGTCACGACAGGATGCGTAATAAGACACCGGCCGTTTTTTGTCTTTAAGCCATTCAAAAGCTCCAATAATCGAATCAATTTCCACAAAGTCCATAGACTCGACTTGTATACGGCCTCGATGTATTAAAACAGCTATCGCTGACCCGGGAAATAGGTAGACCGTATCTGTAGCCATCGGGATCTCTTCGAAGGATTTTTCTTTTCCACTCCTATTAATTGTTATAAAGGCCCGACTTCGAATGCCGGGCAATGTTAATATTTGTTCCCTAAAGTCTGGGTGCATATTTTCAATGTGAAAAGTTTCCGACCCCGTGAAAAAACTCTCAATCTGCTGATCTGCCTGGGCTGCCTGAAAAAATCTCTGATCAAAGTCGTCGGGCAAACCCGGAAAACTTGTCTCGGCCCAATTCTGGTCATATGTACCTGCACGACGCTGACGCTCAGGTAACATTACATCTTGCGGCCCAAAATAGGCCGGGAGAATAATATCGCCAGGCTCGATTATCTTATCACCTGCATACATTATCGATGGTAGCGGGTAGTTCTCTGCTTCCCCTTTTTTTTGCCAATGCCCCTGTCCGGCTGGGTTATCTTTGAAATCAACTCCGCCAAATGCCTTGGCCGGATTTATCGGCATTTTATCAAATGGCGACGGATCCGTTACAGATATTGATCCTCCTCGCTCCGCCACCCATTCTCTATCACCTACGACATGCAATGTTTTAGTCTCTTTGTCGAGACCGATTGAAACATCTATTTCAGTCACCAGACTACCATCGGGCGCGCAGGCAAAACCATGCGCAAGCCATTCACCATTCGCTTTGGGGTCGCCAGTGTCTAGCGGTGTATCCCCCAATTGTTCAGTTATTATGGGCCACGCCTCCTCTTCAAGCATTGGTTCATCTGGTTTATCAAAAGGTATGAAACTAACCATTGTTGCGACCAGATCAACTCGGTCTCGTTGCATAAACGGCTTGAAAAGCAAACTAAATCTTGGTGATTTAAAGACCCGCAATGTCCCACGCCCTTTCCCTTATAGTCAAGAGAACCCCCAGTAGAGAACTGTTGTTCCATCTGGTTGTACGTCAGGCCCTCGCCGTTGGGTCTGATCTGCTGGCGCCTGTTCCGCAAAAGCTGTCTCACCTGTGTTTGGATTGGTTGCGCCTACGGTATACGTTGTCGAAAAACTATCGACGTCATTGTTTCCGTCCCACGAACCGTCTCCATAATCGTATTTATAGTACCCAACAAATTCAGCAATAGCGTCATCTCGCCCGAAAATTGGGTTGGTGAAAAGCTCTGATAAAGTTTTAAAGTCAAGACCGAAATCATCAATCTTTAGGGCGTTCGATAACCAGGCATCACCTAAATCTTCGTAGTTTTCTGATATTTGTTTGAACAAATCATCTGCCAATTTTTGCGCGTTAGCCGCTGCGTCAGCCGCCGCTAGAGCCTCATCCAGGTTTTTTTGAGCCGCTTCCGCCGCTTCCACGGCGCTATCGTATTCAGCTTGCTTAAACATTACATCGTTGCTTGCCAAAGTTAAATCATCCGCAAAACCATCAACTTCAGCTTGCTTTGCAACTACATTACTTTTTGCAGTGGCTAAATCAGCCGTAGAAGCATCAACTTCAGCTTGCTTAAACATTACATCGTTGCTTGCCAAAGTTAAATCATCCGCAAAACCATCAACTTCAATTTGCTTTACGTTTATGTTTGCACTGGCTTCATTTATCGCTATTTTTAGTTCATCGGCTTGTTTAGTTAGCGCTTCCCGCGCAGCGGTGTCCCCATTAGCGATTGCCGCGTCTAATTCTTTATTTAGATTATCCAGCTGCTCTAATTGACCGTCTCTTGCTTGTTTAAGGTTATCTAATTCCTCGGTCGCTTTTGAAAGATTACTAGTTGCTTCGTCAAACCCAGCTTTAGCTTGATCTAATTCCTCGGTCGCTTTTGAAAGATTACTAGTCGCTTCTTCAACCCCAGCCTTAGCTTGATCTAATTCCCCGTTAGCTTTTGAAAGATTACTAGTTGCTTCGTCCAATCCCGCCTTAGCTTGATCTAATTCATCAAGCGCGCCCGCCGCGTTATTGGACGCGTTTCTCGCGGCGTCAGCCCCTGCGTCAACGGCATCATCGGCACCAGCACCTGCGGCGTCACTCGCCGCCTTAGATGCGGCAGTGGCCGCCTCAGCATAATCATCCATATAATCAACCATTTCTCCAGCTCGATATGCTGCGAAAGCTGCCTCGTCCGCATTTTTGCCAGCGGTTGCTGCTTCTTCCGCCGCCTTATCGGCCAATGCTTTCCAGGCTTTTGCGTCTTCCGCCGCTTTTGTTGCTGCCGCTGCCGCCTCGTCCGCCGCTTTAGCAGCGTCAGCTGCCGTATCAGATGCTGCCCTTGATGCAAGTCCAGCTGCCTCTTCCGTAGAGTTCTTTATTGCGGCTTTCTGGGCAGAAGCAAATGCTTTATCTGCTGCTTCTTTCGCCGACTTTTCGGCCGCCTCCTGCGCACCTGCCGCCGCGGCGACTAAAGCGGCCCCGGTAGGGGGAGATGGAACAGGGGCACCTGGGTTTTTTAAGTCTACTGCGCCCTTATCCGCCGTTGCTGCACCTATTATGGCTTCCCCAGTCTGTCCGCCCGTCTCGGTCGCGCTGGCTTGATCCTCGGAGACATTTGCTCTTAACGACGCAATTGAAGACGATACATTTGCAACAGCCCGGCTTTTGAATTCTGATACCCCCGCAACGAGTTCCTTTGTTTTGCCTTCCTTCTCAACGGCTTTCGCTTCAACTGTAATGAATGTGGGCAAGGTAATATTCATGTCCCCACCCACCAAGCCAAATTTGGAATCGACTCCTACTCGAAGCGTTCCCGAACCAAAAAATTCCATGCCACCAGTTACGTCTTCTCCCGCCAATCCACCACGTCGCCCATACCAGTTTCCAAATCCGTACATATTAAAATAGGTCTCTGCGAGGGCGCTGAATACCAGCACAGGCTTATCCATATTTCGAAAAAATTGATTATCTGTCATCGTATGTCAGTATTTTTCATAAGTTTTCGAATGATACGAAGTAATGCACAGCGAACTACACACGCGCGCTAATGTTGTTATCAACTTTAATGCCGTGAACTGCTGACTCCTTCAAATGTAACGACGTCTCAATCAACCGAGAGCCAATCTTCGAGACCGTTCCACTACTTTCTCTCAAGGAGGCGCTCAATTTAATTAACCTGCCTTGCAGATTGATCGGCGTATCATTAAAAAACCAGGTGACCCACATATCTTTGTCAATATTTACGTACGCGTCTAAAACTTTTGCGCTAAAGTCAGAACCTACCATTCCCCAATTAATTGCACCGGCAAGATCAAACTTTGCGGTAAATGTACCCTTCAAAACAGTTTCCCCTCCGACGCTGTAAAGATAAGCATCCACTGCGTAAGGCCAAAACATGCCAGCCGCTATTTGAGCGACAAGCGCCCCTCCTGTTGGTGAGCTACCTTCTGGCATTTTAAGACCATATTGAGCCTTCGCCTTTTTTTGAACGGTCCAACCAGCTTTGCCTTTTTTTGGGTCCGGTTCGGAGCTAGCAAATCCCATCTAATTACTCCTTGGCATCCATGCGGCGAAGAGTGGCAATTACCTGCTCATCAAAAGGGGTTCCTTGGTTATCCAGCTCGTTTGCAGTGTTTCCTAGTATAGATTTTTTAGCCTGGGATATACTGTTAAATATTAAAATGGAATAGTTGAGTTTTTGTCGATACTCCTCAAGTGAAGGTTGGTTAGCTATATTTCTTTTTTCAGCACGCAGGTCTACCGCTGTTGCGGCAGTGGCAGCTTGTTTAGCGAGTCCAGCGTTAGTCTCAATGGCCATCATCTCGTCGAATTTTGATTTCGTTTCCATGATAAAGCTATTCGATTCTCTGTTCTATACTGCCTTTAAAGGCTTGGGTCTTCAATTTCATCCCATGGAGTCCATTTTTACTAGCTGCTGTAGTCAGGTCGGCAGTACCGGATGCTACACTTAGTGTCTCACCTCTTGCAACCTGTGCTATTGAGCTTATCTTCGCCATAGTAAGATTAACGGAATTTCTGGTCGCCTCAAACACTGGACCGAAAAGTATTTCGTCTTGCCCATACAAAAACGTCCCAAGAGCCAAGTTAGCTCCACCATAAATATCAATCCATGCACCGGTACATTTCATATTGTAAGCCCCTCCGGCATCCACAAAGACAGAGGCTGAACTCGATAGTGTAGCGGAAAACTTGTTATTTGAAGTAACAAGAGGCACGTTAATTAAATAATCTGTTCCGGTTGTCATTATTTTCTCTCAATATCATCGGAGCTGGCTGCTTCATGGATATTAAGACTGCCACCACAAGCAAAGGTTATTTCACCAACGACATCTATTTTGAGGTTCCCACCGATGTAAAGGGTATAATCATTTAACACATCTTCAACTCTGTCGTTTTGCGTCACATCTACGCGGTCATATGACGCTGTAAGCAATCTGTCGGCAACCATATCATCCCTACTTCCCGTTGACACAAACATCACTCTTTCAGCACCCATTTTATCATAGAATAACAATTGGTTCCCCCCCGAATCATGTATGCCACTCACATACTTGGTTTGGCCTTCTGTTTCGGATACTCCTGAAATTTCACCACTCACCGTTGGGTCGTAAAGGGCTTTGGAGGCGCTGTTATAAAGTGAACCGACGATTACCGGGCGATCAATATCGCCGTCGAGAAATTCAATGATAACCTCGTCGCCGACACGGGGTAGGATCTGCATGCCATGCGAAGCCCCCGCCCAACCTTGGGCAAGCCGAACGCGGATTCCTAGGTTATCTTTGTCCCACTTGTAACGGATCATCGGACGGTGATTTTCGTCCACATCAATTTCTTCCCCAGCAGTTGATGTCGTTACAATTGCCGTCACGGGGCCCCTAATAACTGGTGTTGGCGTTAGGGGCGCCGGCGAAAAATCATTTTCTATTGGCATTAAATCAAATGCATTTTTATATACAGGCAATCCATCCGATTGCCGCTCAAGTGTATGAACTGTTTGCCGTATCAACATCGTCCGGCTTAATAAGTCTGGCGAAAGATTATCGTTTGGTCCATCTGGCAGAGCGACCTTTAGGCCGGGCATAAAAAGCTGATGCTTTCCAAAGCCCATGCAAAGTGTTTCAACCGATTTCAACATCTTTGCCCGCCGTGGCGACACATTGTCCAATCCATCTGAAAGCTCGTTGAAACCGCCAGGATAATCAAAAATTTCAACTACAGAGTCAGTGGATGGCGATTTTGCATCCAAGCTGGCAGTTGCATTATCTGCATCGTAATCCCGCGTTCTGTACTGTTCCGGCACGAACTGCTCCTGCAAATTCAGGTTGGTTACATAGTCGCTAAACAACTCGGAACCCTTTGGTCCGCTACTGGCCAAGTCAATTGGCTCGACGTCTAGTATCCCACCCAGAAATGCCGTATTGTCTTCACCAATTATAAGCCTGCATTCATCCTCCGAGTGATCAAAGTAAAAAAATAATCCATCCCGCTCAAAAAGACGGGATATGAACGCATAATCTGATTCTTGGTATTGCGTTGCAAACTCGTGAAATTTCAAAGAACTCGTGATCGAAGATTGATCGGTAGAGGGCGAATCAATCAAATTTGCGGGATATTCTCCCAGAATGGTGGAAAATATCTGAAGGCTGTTGCCCGAAAGGATCCTACTCTTTTTGGTATAAGCTAGATACCAAATCCACGGGCAAACTAAAAATTCCATCGCCGCTTCAGACGAGCCCTGACCGCCGAGGACAATTGCTTTGAATATGGTGCCGTGGAAATATCTTGGTGTTGCTTCTTCGCAAGCAATGGAGAGCCGAGCCGACAAACCCAAGAAATCACTGGGGGAAGCTGTTGTCAAATCGATTTGCGTTCTAATACGTAGCCTGCACGGGGGCGTTAAATCTTCGTGAATATTGAAGTCATTTCGTGTACATTCTGCATAACCATGGGGTCTGGAAGAAGTAAACGGAGACCAAAACGCTTCAGTTTCAGCGAGACTATCTTTCGAATTTTGAGCCTTTGTAGTTACCGCAAAACTATTTTGCGCCTCTGAAGATACTTTAAACGGATTTAGGACGCCTTGATGAACACTTCTCCTTTCGAGATCCGCGCTCATTCCCGAAATATTTTCAGCCAGCCAAAATGCTACGATGCCGTCATCATCAAATTCGAAGTCCGACGAACCGCCGAGATTATAAATTTGGAATTTAAAGGCTGTCATGTTGCCAAAGCTCTTGCAAGTTCACTGATTATTAATCCTCAAAGTGGTATTCGAACTCGTTATCGTAGGATAAGCTAATTTGTATCTTTTGAAAACTATCGCCTGTCGCTATTTTATCAAGAACTTTGCCGGATAAACCTGGCAATAGCGTTTGATTCAAAATCCTGTCTACAACTCGTGCGCCGCTTTCTATCTCTTCGCACGACGCCACAATACGCTCGATAACATCGCTGTTATAAGACAGAGATGCGTTGTATCGATCCATAATCCTCGTTTTAATTTTTGCGAGTTTAATCTCTACAATCTTACCATACTCCTCATTATTTAACGGGAGATAAGGGATGATACTCATTCGCCCTAAAAGGGCCGCTTTGAAATGCGATTGAAGGTGCGGACGTATTAAATCGATCAGTTCCTGAGATGATGGTCGGTCAGGGCGTTCAATACATGCATCAATAATGGCCTCCGCTCCTAAGTTAGAAGTCATGATAATAAGCGAGTTTTTAAAATTTACCTCCTGCCCTTCACTATCTTCAAGCATCCCCTTGTCAAAAACCTGGTAAAAGAGCTCACCCACATCAGGGTGCGCTTTCTCAAATTCATCGAGAAGAATTACAGAATATGGGTTTCGCCTAACGGCTTCAGTCAGCACGCCGCCGCTTCCATACCCAACGTATCCGGGAGGAGCACCTTTGAGCCCTGCCACGGTATGTGCTTCCTGATACTCTGACATATTTATGGTAATCATTTTTTCTTCGCCGCCGTAAAGTAAATCAGCAAGCGCTATCGCTGTCTCAGTCTTGCCCACACCGCTCGGGCCTACTAATAAAAACACACCGGTTGGTTTCCCTGGCTCGTTAAGATTGGCCCTTGCTGTTTGTATGCGCTTTGAAATTTCCGAAACTGCATCTGACTGACCTATTATATATTCGCTCATGTGAGAGCCTAGATTAATAATGCTTTTAATTTCATCAGAGACCATTTTACCAACGGGTATACCGGTCCAACCAGAAATAACATCTGCGATAACGGAGGCATCTACTTGTACCGGCACCATGGGCTGATTTTCCTGAATATTGTCTAACTGTAGTTGCAACGAGTCGAGCTGCTGACGATCCTCGTCACTTGGTAACTGCTCATCCGAAGAGCTGTTTAACTTCCCTCGAAGCGCGATTACCTTCTTCACTAATTCCTTTTCAGAGTTGTATCGTGCCTCCAACTCCAGTTTCTCATTTTCCAACTTAGCGATTTCATCGGCAACTTCATTGATTTGGCTCTCATCAGCCTTCCCAATTTGTTGCTCCTTTAAAATTCGGTCAAACTCACTTTTTAAAATGATGAGCTGATGTGAAAGACCTTGAAGAGCCAGCGGCTTACTATTCTGGGCTATAGCAACTCTGGAGCAGGCCGTATCTAGGACGCTTATTGCTTTGTCTGGTAGTTGCCGGCCTACAATGTAGCGAGAAGACAGGGCCACCGCCTCTTTGAGCCCGCTCTCTAAAATTAGCACTCCATGATGCTTTTCAAGCGACGGGGCGACCCCACGCAACATCGAAACTGCGACCTCTGGCTCAGGTTCTTTTACATGAACAAGTTGAAATCGCCGGGCAAGCGCTGCGTCTTTTTCAATATATTTTTTATATTCCGACCATGTAGTAGCACCAATCGTCCGCAATTCGCCGCGCGCCAAGGCGGGCTTAAGCAGGTTGGCGGCATCGCCTTGCCCTGCAGTGCCTCCGGCACCGATTAAGGTATGCGCCTCATCAATGAATAATATTATCGGAACGGGCGATTTCTTTACGTCATCTATGACCGACTTCAATCTTTCTTCAAACTCGCCGCGCACACCAGCACCCGCCTGCAGAAGCCCTAGATCGAGCGATCGAACTTCAATATTTGACAATGTCGGCGGTACATCTCCTCGCGCAACCGCGTTTGCCAAAGCTTCCACAAGTGCAGTCTTTCCAACTCCTGGATCACCTATTAAAAGCGGATTATTTTGTCGTCGCCGCATTAATATATCAATGGCCTGGGCAAGCTCAAGATCACGCCCTATGATATCGTCAAGGGTTCCTTTTTGGGCCTCATCAGACACGTTTATTGTATATTTTTCAAGCGCTTGACCAGTTTTCTTAAGCCTGGATATTGCGTCAACCTCTGGTCTACCTGCTTTATTTTCCTTTTGCCCCTTATTTTCGGAGCTGCCGTTTTGCTTCCCTTTATTTTTTACGGCTTCGACAGTGTAATTTACCAAAGATTTCAAATCTGTTTTTAATTGTGAAAGAGGTACTTTTTCTAGGATCGGTGTTGACTCTATTATCGCTTCTCTCAGTTGATTGTTATCTAACAGGGCAAGCAGGATACCGCCAGATCGAATACTTTCCTCTTTTAGCTCTAATGAGGAAACTAGCCATGCTTCTTGAAGTAGTTTTGGCAATAAAGGCGCAAACGTTGGCGTGCGGCCGGCGCCGCGTTTAAATCCCTCTATTGCTCCTGTCAGTTGAGCTGAAAACGAAGCTAATTTGATGTCATAAGCTTTTAATATCTCTCCGAGATCAGATCTTTCTACTTGTGCTAATTTACTCAGGAAGTGCTCGATTTCCACGTAAAAGTTTGTCTGAGAAACGCAAAGTTGCGCAGCCTCCTGCAGCGCAAGCCGACAGATTGGGTTCATTCTTGCAATTAATGTTTTTACGTCTAAGTCCACCTGCTAGTTCCTTAGCAAAATAGTTACTTGGCGATCTTCCGGCATTTCGTCATTTGCTAATAACCAAGAAGACCAACCCAATCTTGTTGACCCCTTCCTGCTTAAAAACGCCTTTTCCCGTGTCCCCTGAGCCGCAATTAACCTAAGACGAATTGTAAGAGATTGATCCACGGAAAAGTTCAACAATTCTTTCAAGGGTTCAAAGTTTTTCCCGTGGCTTAGAAAACTTTCAAATTGAGAATTAGAAAGGGGCCCTAGCTCCACCTCTATTCCTCCCCCCTGATCCCACACTCTTCCACCAACAACAGTAGAAAGACCCAAGCGATTATTCCTACCATTCTTCCCAATTTTTGTCTGGAGTTGTTCATCGATTTTGAGCCAGCGACCGATAAACTCATTTATTTTTGTAGGAATATTGAATAAACCAGTAATTAACTTCTCAACTGCCGGCCTGGGAAGTGGTCGATTTGCCAATAAGCCGGAAAAGCGAAGCAGCGCAAGATTTGGCATGCCAAGTTTCGTTTCAACGTCTATTCCCGAAAGACCAGCTGTCGCCAAGATGTTTTGGCCTAACGGATGACGTTCCCCAACAACAACAGCTAGGCTCGCTGAAACACGGGACTTGGATTCATAAAATAACTGAACCAACCTGTTGTTAAAAATATCAAGAAAAGCAGCGGCCCCAGCGTTTTTTGATCTCGTTTCATCTATTATCACCTGAGACAGTGGTTGCGGTAATGGTCCATGTGCCCCAGCTAATCCCATAAAGTTCACACGCATCTCAGCAGGCTCGTTTGCGCCCTCCGAGATGTTAATTTCTGCAATATTCGTCGTTGGGAAAGCCTGAGAAACGACACTTGAAAACTTCACTTGCTGGTGAGTTGAAGTCTCTTCGGATTCAGCAACCCCAAGCCGCCGTCTGAGTTGTTCTATAATTTTTACTGCCTGAAAAAAATCAAACTGCTCGGGCTTTTCCGTCAGCAGTCTCTCTATATCGAGGCCTGTTCTCCAATTACCGGGTCCCATGTTTTCCAAATTCCCTGGCGTTGAATTAGTTCTATTTCGAGCTGGCTGAAACTATTTACCGATCCATAAAGTGCAAAGAACCTACTGAGTACAGCCCCAAGCAGAAATGGATTACCCCCTACGAAATTCCGTTCATCGACTGTTAAAGAAACCTTATTACCTCGGCAAAAACCCCGCCAAGAGTCGTCTCCTATCCGCCTTACAACCTGCTCAACCTTCAAGTCTCGCAAACCCATGACTTCTTGAAATGTAGAGGGTCGATAATCAGGACAATAAAGTCGCAGTATCTCTCTCAAAGCAGTTATAGACGCATTATCATTAGAAAAAGAAAATGAATTCAAATTTAATTGCGATACTAAACGCCAAAGCGTTTCCCCTTCGACGGGGCCATAAACAGTAGGGCTAGGCTTGCTTATAATGGTGCAAAGCGCCCCATAATCCTCGTCACCTTGAAGGACTGCACCAACAGGTAATTGCTCTACTAAATTCCTGTTAGAGCAAAGCGCCTGCACCATCACTGTTTCACCGGCGGGGCGCTGCGGTTGAAAAGCAGTATCCACAAAAGATATGTGCATCTGGCTCCCGGCTAGATCTGTACCTATGCCGCTTCGCTTTGAAAACCAAAATTCCGTCGGAACTTCTCTGCCAATTTCGTGTCTATAGCCAAAGTATGGTTCAAGTGTCCTCATTTCTTTAACTGCTGGAGAGGATACCGTAACCTTATTTATTGAGTGAATTTCATAATTAATTAAACCACCTGCTTCTGGCTCGAGGAAATACTGCTCTTTTGTGTGATCAAGCCTTATTGGCTCAAGCGTTTTAGGAAACAAATTAATGACCGGCGTGCAACTCGTAAGGAAGTTGTAGGAACTGACTTTCATATTTCTAGGAGGAAGACTCTCTAGCCCTAAAAGTATCGTTAGCTTGTTGGATAAAGGGCGCCGATTGAGTTCGTTTAGGTCGACATACAAAAATTTTTCAGGGAACGAGAAATATTCCGATAATAATCTGTAAGCCGCTAGAGCCTCGGCCCTCTCATGCAGGACCGCTTCGTCCTTTCCAAAACCAACCTCACTGACGATAGATCCGCCAATATATACCGGCGCATCGTCCTTTTCACCAATAAAAATGGTTGATGCAATGCCTGACGTGAGTATCTCGTGCAAATCTGATACTAATTTTAAATCCCCGACCAAATGCAATCGCAATTTATCGATCGATATATCGGACAACGGCATACCCTGCCCAATAAGTTCCAGTTTCAAGACACTTGCCGTTTTTGATGTATCAAAATAATTATAAGAGGAGACTGATTCAATCGACGCATTCGATACTTCGATGGGTTTCACATCGACATCATAGCAGGTCATAAAACGGCAAAAGTCTCCCTGGTCTGTCTGAGCATATAAAGGCGAACCCCTAGGTATCAAACGGCCACTTGGAGCCACAGGCACATCTTTGGAAGTCTTAAAATATGCTGTACTCATGGGGGGCGTTGGATCTGATAAAAACGGGTAGAGTTGCTGCAGTAACGCTTCCGGGATAAGTGAACTCTGATCATCTATCCGTGCTTGTATCCGGGCCGTAAGAAACGCAAAGGATTCTAACAGCCTTTCAATCTGCGGGTCTGGGCTTTCCTGCTCCGAAAGCTCGAGACGAGATGCTATTCTAGGATATTTTACTGAAAAGTCCCGGCCAGCCTGCCGCAAATACTGCATTTCTTCTCGGTACAATTCAATTAATCGATTATCGAAATCAGACATATTACTCGCCGTGTCTTTCTGCGTGGATTGCAATTTCGAAACTAAATTGATGCGTAACTTTGTCTAAGCGCAATTTTGCATCGATTTTTACAACTGGCTCGCCATTGACTTGCTGCTCCAACGGGATCTCCACGGCTACATCCAAAAGTCTTGGCTCGAACCTTTTTATTGCTTTTTCAATATCTTGGGCGATGTACCGCAGATCCCGAGCGCTTTTAAACGAAAAACCTGCATAATCCCCAATTCCATATGCTATCGTTGAGGACGCTATGTCTGAATCAAAAGAAGCGGCGGATCTACGAGTGTTCAGCAGATCAGACACCTCTTTAGCAACAGAACTTTGTACCTCTTCAATCGAATAAAAGCGAAGTGGCGTTGCCTCAAACGAGCCCTCTGTTTTTGATTCGGACAGCCTATCGAAGAGCAATGCCCTTGCGCCTGATTGAACGGATCGCCCTGCCATATATCTTTCCTAAACTAAGCTATAGATAAGGCAAAACCCTTATTTTTAAAACCACGGATAACTTTTGCCGTCATTTACTCAATAGCATTTTGAATGACATTGTATGTCATATCATTTGACCCACCAGCAATACCCATCTCGGTGAATTTTGTGTAAGTGTCCGTTATCACTGCGTAGTCAATTGTGAAAGATTCGATGGGCATTTCCAGCTGCTCAAGATCAAAGCCTCTAGAGTCGAGGAGGTTGTAAGCCGTGATCCTCGCGCCGGTGAGTACAATTTCTCTGTACGCTATCAGACCGCCAGAACCTGTATTTCGAGCAAAAGTGATCGTACAATCTGCAATCGGAGAGCCAGCCATACAATGCTTGACTATGTCAGGGGTTCCTAAACAAGTGTGCTTGGTTAAAGTTAAACCACTATGCTGACTAGCCCCAACGGGGTTTGTCGCACCGTTTGCGCGCTGCACCGGGCATACCACCGTAAGGTCGGCTCTAAGTATATTCGTTTGGTCTGCGTATTCAGTTTCAATAGCCTCGCCATTGATATCCGCGCAATCTAGGAAGACCCTGTTTGTCTTTGGTGCCGTTGTTGCTTCTACCATTTCTTTATCCTTTATTCACAATCTTTGTTTATTAACTGTTTTTATATGAAAGTTTTAAGGCTCCTCTCGGAGCCTTAGCAAAAGTTAAGCCTGCGGTGGAGGTAATTCTGCCACCAATCGGATCGAAGCGGATAATTCCTCTAACTGGAAGTGGGGCCTTAGAAAAGCTGTTGCTGTATACACGCCTGGCTTCCCAGGAACCTCGGAAACATCAACTCTTCCCTCTCTCAAAGGGAACTTAGCCTTACTCGATTGACCGGCATTATCATCTAACAGTATATAATCCGCCATCCAAGTATTCAGGTAGGTACCTACTTGATCTGCAGTCATGAATGAGCCGATTTTATCTCTCATCATCACCTTAAAATAGTGCGCAAACCGAGAGGCAGCTAAGACATATGGAAGCATGGCTGACAGCCTTGCATTCGCATTTGCCGAGTCAGTATTGTATGTCTTCGGTTTATTGACCGTATGACCGCCGAAAAATGCAGCTTTATCTGTCCCCTTGCAGTGCACCAATGACAAAAAGCCTAAATCATTTAACTCTTTCTCCCGTCGATCGGTGATAGCAATTTCAGTTGGGCATTTCAGTGCGATATCTCCTTCGTCCGTAAGGAAAGTATGCGCAGGCAGACCTTCAACGATACCTCCGCCTTCAACACCCCTAATGGCAGCAGTCCAACCATGCAGCGCGAAGGCATTGGTTATGCGTTCGCCTAAAACATAGGCTGGGTTACCCCACAGGTACTTGGAGTGATCACTTCCATCTACGCTTTCAACATAATTCATCTCTTCGACCGGCTTTGTTTCTGGCCCATATGGCAGACGCATTAAGACCCTTGGTAGCGTTAGCGTCACATACCTTGAGTCCTCAGTGTCTCTGAAAGATCTCCATTTGATCAATTCCGTTGATTCAAATAATTTGGCCATATCTCTTGGGTTCCCCAACTCACCAAAGCCGCCCATATCGAACATAGCTGGTGATGCAGCAGCAAGGAACGGGGCGTGAGCTGCAGCCGCAACACCGGCCATTTTTTCCATGAAAGCAATATCTGGTGCTGATCGACCTATGTAGAAATCTCCAATCAGAAGACTGTAGGGTGTGCCACCGTAGCTTCCATACTCGTCCTCATAGATCTTTTTAAATAGATTTGATTGATCAAACTCAACGGCTTTATCAAGATCTTTTTGTAATTCTGATCTCTGTGCAGGAAGAAGCCGTATTTTTAATCTCGTTGACGTTTCAGTGTTCATCACAAGATGACTTAAACCACGCCAAGAACCTTCCATTGCTTGGAAACCCTCATCGTGCATGATCTCACTAAGTTGTTCAGAAATTAAATCATCTAACGCAGCAATTTGATCGGTTATTAATGTTGCCACGTCTTTTTGAGACAAATCTTCGTCGTTCAAAACTCTGTTCGAGAATTCTCCGATCAAATCCATCGCGTAGGCCCGCTGATCTTCAGTCCGAGCTAAGTGCCCTTGATCAACAATTTCGTCTAATATATTTTCCGCCATCTTGCGTTCCTTCTAATAAAATATTCCATATGTTCAATGGGTGAAATTTTCCAGTTTAACCTTCTTCAGGCTCGTCTACGCCGTCTGTGCCTGTTTCATCCTCACTCGCACTTGCCTGCGGCAGACCATTAACAGCCTCTTTCACCTCGCTTTGCCGTTCGGTATTCGCGACCACATCTCCAAGAAGCTGGTCCAGGTCATCGTTGCCATCTAACTTGGCCAAAAGATCGTTCAATCTTGTTCGGGCGTCATATAATTCTTTTAGGGGAGCTACTTGTTTAATTACATTCACAGGCTCAAAATCGTCCATGGACCTGAACGTAAGTTCGGCGTTTATATTGCCACCATCATCATTTAATTTGTTGGGCACTGAAACTGCGATCGTTGGCTTAATCGAAGCCATCGCGTCATTAAAATTATCTCTATCTATCTCAGAAAATTTCCTCTCAGATAGTGGCGGCAATTCTGAATTGTTTTTACCCGCCAGGTCAGCCATTACGCCCACTATGAAGGGTAGCTCCATTTTTTCTATAGCGTCACCAGTTTCAACGTCGTACGTCAACTGTACGCGGGGGGGCCTTACTCTTTTAAGGGCGTGTTGGGTTCCGTCAGCCATACTTACTCTCTCCGATTTAAAACAAACTCAAAAAATTAATTCCTTTTTTTAACAGACTGACCGGTTTTCAAAATCTACTAAAATATTATCATCGTTAGTAGACCCGAATAATAAAAGGGGGCCACGCAGTTAATCTGTACCCCTACGTTGTGCGCATCTTTTTAAATAAAAGGAAAGCATTTTTTTATCTTTTCAAAATTTTTTTCGAGTTAAACCGGCGATTCGCGACATATATGACAGTTTCGTTACAGAGACATGTCATCTATATTACATATGTCAAAAAAAAAACGTGAAAGAGGAAAAATTTGTTTCCTTACGTCTCTTTTGTTTGATAGGTGTTGAAGGATTGACGCCCAATCCTATTTTAGAGCGTCGGCTCAACCGCCGAGGGAACGCTGGGCATTCGGGTTAAACTTAAATTCAAAAAGGGTCCGTAAACTTGTTAGCAAATTACATACGCACGTACCAAAGTAGGATATTTATGCTTATTTGTGCGCTGTCGCTTTCGGGCTGTGGATTGATGCCTAATCTCATACCGGACATCCAAACCGAGAAAATAAGAATCTCAGCCTCTCCAAAAGTTAACCAAGGCTTCCCGGTTGCTGTGGACATTGTCTTGCTCAATGAAAACTTGTTAGTTGAAGGGGTTAAAGACTTGTCAGGCAAAGAATGGTTTAAAAAACGCGACCAATTTGCAATAGACCATCCAAAACTCGCTCATGTAATTCGGCGCGAAGTTGTTGAGGGAGAAAATCTACCAGCAGTAAAATTAAAATACTCTCAGAGAACAAAAGCCAAAGGTGTATTTGTCTTCGCAAATTTCCTTGCTGACGGCACCCATCGACTAAGAATTGATACAATCAAAGAACCGAAAATTGTTTTAAAAGACAATCTGATGAGGCTGGTGACAAAATGATTTACGCGTTTTTAATCAATAGCTTAAAAATTCACAGAGCTAAGAAAATCGAAGGTTGTCTTTATGGCTAATTTACCAACCGATCTTTTATGGCATGAGGGAATGCTTCTTCTGCCCCAACACTTTCAACAACAGGCAAATCGGCAAGATATGGTTACGCACTGGCGTGTCGGCTCGATCAGCCCGAATGCCTGGGGCATAACCGAACTCTCTCTGGATGAAGCATCTATAATCCACGGCCTCTTTAGGATTGAGCGAATGGAAGCGGTAATGCCAGACGGGTTTATTGTTCAATACCCTGGCGAAGGTCAGGGATCCCTAGAGGTTGATCTTACAATACTAAAAGATGAGTTAAGAGCTGCTCCTGGAGGAGTTTTCCTCGCGTTACCTAAACTCTCAAATGGCGCCGCAGGGACGCAAGGAGAGCTTCCTCGTTTTACCGCATATCAGGGATCGCCGGTGGCTGATGCGCACACTGGTGACAACGAAGTCTTGATTGAGCGCTGTTCACCAAATCTGAGCTTGGTTGTTGGCAGCGAACCGTCTGATCAATTTACTTCGCTACAAATCGCGGAGGTCACGTGCCGCGATGAAGCCTATAATGTGACGACATACTTCCCACCTACGCTTCGACTTCAATCATCATCTTGGCTCGGCCAACGACTATCAGATCTCTCACGAAGGATGCGAGAAAAAACTGTTTTCTTACAGCAACGAATATTCGGTTTGATAGCGGAAGGGAGTGAGACCCAAGCGGCGGATGCCCGTGATAAACTATATGCCGTCTCATGTAATCTGCCTGAACTTGAAATGCTGGTCGCTACTTCCACAGCACACCCCTTTCAAATTTATACTCTATTGATGCGATTAACAGGATCTTTAAGTATCATGCATCAGAATTTGATACCTCCAACCCCGAAACAATATGATCACAGCAACATGGGGCCAACGTTTGATGACGTAATAAATTTTTGTAATACTTGTCTGGACGCAATACAAGAGCGATATCAAACGGTCGCTCTTAATGAGATAGACACTGGCTTTTCGTTGCGGGGCTCCGAAAATTTGAACTTGAAAACATTGATTATCGGCCTTCGCTTGCGCCCGAGCCAAAGCGAAGAGGATGGCGTGAAGTGGATGAGCTCTGCCATCATTACGAGCGCCGCAAGGGTTGGCGACATGATAGAGCGGCGTATTCGTGGAGCCACCCGACAACGGGTTGAGCGTGAAGCAAGTATGGAACTCCTTCAGTCTAAAGAGGTTATTCTGTTCGCCATTGAACTGACTGAAGATGACATCCAGGACAATACTGAACTCCACATAATAAATGTGTTACCAAATATGGGTGAGATTAAACCTCTTGAGCTCACCTTATTCACAATGAATTCGAATTAGGATTTAGGTCTTGGAAGAAAACCGCACATTAGACGTTGTCAGACAATTCCGCCTTTTCTACGAGGTGGTAAAGGAGTGTGAGAAGAACGCATCACAAATAACGGTAGATGTCGCAACTACACGAAAAGCTACAAATCAAGACGAAAATCAACCGAACACATCAAGTGAAGAAGCTCCGTCTGGCGACGGAGCCCCAAATGGGGGTAATATTGCACAAGTCTCAAAAATAGTTGGTCGACTTGTCACCGCATTGGAAGACCGGGGACGCGACTTTTCTTTATATGGAGGGGAATACGGAGCAAGACTTTTTCAAAGGGTCATTTATATTTTTGCGGCTTTTGCAGACGAAATGATGTTGTCTCGACATTGGAACGGCAGGGAAATTTGGTTAGCCAGTCCACTCGAGGTTAGGCTATTTGGCTCTCAGTCTGCTGGTGAGGAGATATTCTCTGACATCGAGAGTGATCTAGCAGATTACGAATTAGGCAAACGCGACATGGCTAAGGTATATTTAATGGCGTTAAATTTAGGTTTTAAGGGTCGTTATAAAGGATCAGAGAATGAGGGCACGATTGGTAAATATAAATCGTCCTTGTTTGCTCTCATAAACAACAGGGATCCGTCTCATGAACAGGCAGGAAAATTATTCCTCGGCAACATATATCAATATAACCAAACAGGAGGCTCGCCACAATTTATGCCATATTTAAGGCCTTGGTTACTCTCTATCGTCGCCGTTGTTATTCTTTATGTCATTGCGTCCCACTTGGTGTGGGCGACGTCGGTTTCTGACTTAGAAGAAGTTGTGCAAAGTCTCATTACGCAATTGAGCCGGTGACGGAGAAGTAAAAAAATGTCTTGGCTAATAAGTGCAGCAGCGAGCGTCGGTAATTCCCCATTATGGGTAAAAATATTATTATTAGTTCTTTTTCTTTTAGTGATATTATTTATTTTTGTACAAATATGGCGTTACGGTGTCCGAAGGGCCAGATTACCTAAAGATAAAGATCCAAAGACGGAGCTGAATTACGTAGCTCAAAACATGAAATCGTCTTTTATTGCCGCGCATCGTGCTATGAAAGACTTTTTTCCTGGACTCAATTACAAGTATTCAACACCAGTTTTTCTTCTAATCGGCCCAGAGGATTCCGAAAAAACGGAACTCATGAACGAAGCGGGCCTATCGAGCCAATTGGGGCATACGGTGACCGGCAACCCCTGCACTTGGTCTATTTTTGATCGCGCAACCGTTGTTGACGTTCGTGGAGAAATCATTTTTGGCGGTACTCGCGGTTCAAAAACTAATAAACAATGGAGTTTATTTGTAAATCTATTCCAACGCTTTCGACCGCAAAGGCCGCTCGATGGAATAATTATTGCTGTGCCAGCTAAGAGCATATTGGATCAGGCATTTAATGCGAAGGAAGCACTTACCGAAACAGCAGAAACCATTCATCGAAGTATTGGTGAATTACAGTCCAAATTAGGTATGGCGCTCCCGATCTATTTAATAATAACAAAATCTGAAGATATGGCTGGGTTTTCAGAGGCTGCTTCTATGTTACCGGACGAATATAGCAGTGAAGCTTTCGGGTGGGCTAGTCCCTACCCATCTGGTGCAGCTTATTCAAAAGATTGGTGTGAGGAGGCGTTAAGAGAGCTTGTTCCACGAGTTCAAACTGCAATAAATGAATCACTCACGCTATCAAACCCAAACGACAACAATAGAAACGACGCAATTTTATTTCCAAGTTCCATTGAAAGATTAAAGGACAGTCTGGAAATTTTCCTTGGAACCGTTCTAAGGGTTTCAAATTTTAACAAGTCCGCTTCTTTACGTGGAATATTTTTCACTGGAGCAACAACGGAATCTCATTTATCGCCGGAAACCTTGGTAAATCGTAAGCGGTCTTTTGTCCATGGTCTTCTGGAAAGGAAGATCTTCCCTGAGTTTGCTTTGGCTATCCCGCTAAATTTAAAGCTTTTATCAACAAATAAACGCGTCAGATTTGCACAATTCGCTTTTACTATCACGATTTTATTAGGGATAGTCGGCTTAATGAATGCGTCGATCTACCTAGACGAGTCTTCACGAAGACTGACTGCTTCTGTGACTGCGATATCTGCGTCCGCGGAGCAGTTGCGTTTGGCCCATCAGGATGGCCTTTCCACACTCGATTTAGTCTCTGTTGGTGAAGCTGTTTCAGTTATGAATAGGCTTGAAGCTATCGGGGAAACTGATCTTCAACTCACGACCGTGCCTACTACTTGGTTTGATAACTTACCCAATCAAATCGTTGAAGTGATGAATTTAGCGTATGATAAGTTTCTCTATGAGGAAATGCATTTGTGGCTGACAGCTCGTGGGACAGAAATCGCTAACTCCGCCCCCGATAGCAAACGTGAATTCCTTTACTATCATGATACAAAAGCTCCAATTGTAAAATCCAAAGATGGAGCGATTAATGACGACAGTCCAAGCCCAGACTTTTCAATTGTAGACGGTTATCTGGAGCAGTTATCAACTTTTGAGAGAATGGTAACAAACTACGAAAGGATACAGCCTGATAAAGACACGATTGCCCTTAGGACAGTGGCAAAATACCTATATGATATTGACTTAACAGCTGAGTTCGTTGAATCCGTTGCGCCAACTTTATTTGGCGGTAGAACCAATAATGTCCCCCCTGTAAACCTCGAAAATTTAAAATCCGCTGCACGAGGCAAGATGGAGCTAGTGTGGGAAAATTTGATATACAACTGGGTGTCCCGAGATGGTTTAGTTGACCAGCTTGTTGATTTATCATCGGCGGTAAATATTCAGTACGACAAAGAAAGCATATCAAAGACGGATTACCAAAGGCTTAGGAAAATACGAATTACACTCGGCAAACTGAAAAAAAACCTTAATTCTGGCCGTTATGACTGGATTGCAAATGAAAAACCGGTATTAACAAAGGGGTTAGATGAACGGCTGAAAACCATAGAGGCTCAGGGGCTGCTTGGACCTCAGTCAAAAGAGCAGTTGATAGCTCGTTTTAACGAGATTCATCGGGTAACTCGCAGTCGACTCTTGCAGTTTCCTATGCCAGATATAGGTTCTGTCATTATAGTTAAAGATGGCAAGCTTAAACTCGCAAACCATTTAGATAGCCTTCACGTCAAACTTGTTGCTGCTGAACTTCAAGATGGAAGGAACAACGCAAAAATAGAGGAAAAATTATCACAAATTGACATTATGATACCGACGAAGGCGCCGAATGGGCAACATGTTGTTTGGGATGTTCAGGTGCTGAACGCTGCCCTCAATGATGCAAAAAACTATGAAGAAATATTTTATCAGGATCCCCAAATATCCCGTTCTAGAAATTCGATGGAGGAAACGGTTTCTCGCTTAACTGGATACGGTCTTTCAACCAGGATCGCCAGTCAAATAAATATAGCTATCAAATTTAAAAGAACTCCTTACTCTTCTGATTTGAAGGGTATGGAGGATGCACTTAGTGAGAGAGTTGCTAACTTCTCTATGGCAATCAAACCCCTTCAGAGCCTTTTTGAAATTTTAGGTCAGAATGCGTCAAAATCTATTTATATAAATTCAACAGAGCTGGCGATCTCAGAGGCACTTGGAATAATAAAAAGTACAGACCGGCTTTTACTCGCTTCCAACCCATACTCCGCAAGAAACAAAAACTTTTCGAAATGGGACGGTGCTACCCCTCCATTACGTCAGCTTATTGGACTTCGAGGCAATGGGCAAATAGACACATACGTTGACCAACAACGCCAGCGAGTTGAGTTTCTCGCAAGAGAGTATGTAGCACCAGCTCTAAACTTTCTACTAAAGACCAGCGAAAATCGGGTCAGACCGTCAATAAGGAATATTACAAAGTGGCAGAGCATACTGGAAGATTTAAACTCGTACGATACAATGCAAGCAGATAATGCAATCTTTCGACTAGAAGCCTTTATCGGCGATTTTATGGGAGCTAAGGACTGCCGATCTGTTGACGAATTAATCATAAATCCTGCAAACGACTTTTCGTGGTTCACAGATAGATTGAAGAGACTTAAGACAAGCTTGAATGCCCGTTGCGTCTATATTCGTTCAAGAGATCTCTCAAATACCTACGCCGCTTTAAGTCGCCGATTCAATGAGACCCTTTCAGGCAAAGCCCCGTTTTCACTAGGCAGCTTTTACGGATCTTCCCTGTCTGAATCAGTCGTCAAAAGCTATTTAAAGGATTTTGATAAATTTTTAAATAGCGGCGGTGGCGATCCGATGCTCATGAATTTCACAGAAGGCAAAGGCACAGCGGAGCGCCGATTTATAAATCGAATGGACAAGGTTGCATTTATTTTCAATCAGGCGGAAAATTTAGAAGATCCAAAAGCCCCCAATATCTGGATGATAGAACCTCAGTTTCGTGTTAACCAAGCATACGAGGTAGGCGGAAGTCAGGTAATAGGATGGGAAGTAACATCGGGAGACGGCTCCGCATCTCTTTATGGTGGAGGTAAGAGAATTAATTGGTCAGTAGGCGAAGATATAAAAATTAAATTTTCCTGGGCTCTAAACGCAAAAACGCGGCCGGTCGGCGATCCTAAACGTTCCGACCTCTTCATAAACGGAAGGACGGCTATCTTCAGCTATAAAAATGAATGGGCACTTTTTTCAGCAATAGAAAGAAATAGAGCAGCAGTCTTCAATATAGCAGAAGACGAGAGAAAAAACTTTCATATACTCCATTTTAAAATCCCAACCGTTGTAAACTCTGCTCAAAATAACGCCAGTAATACTATATCAACGGGGACAACCGAAATCTTCGTTGCGTTGAGGATTTATGGTTCAGAGAGCAAGGGCGCGCCAAGACTGATGATACCGACGATGCCTGCACAAGCCCCAAGTAGCGAGGTCATATCAAAACGAAGTAAATGATCGATATTTTAGAACTATTAAAACCAATACCTGGTGACGACCCTGGGGGTATTTCCCTCTTGTACGAGGGAACTCATGACCGCCTTATGGAAGCTCGACGAGAAGAGGACCCTAGCTTACCAATGGGGGTATGGGATCGCCCCTTAAAAGAGGCTTCTTGGTCGGAGGTTATAGAAATAGGAACTGATACGCTTATAAATAAGTCAAAAGATCTCCGCACCTCAGTAATTTTCGTCGAGGCGATGTTAATAAGAGATAGCTATGATGGGTTTAAACTCGGTTTAGGGTTTCTAAATAAATTAGTGGATGATTATTGGGAGAAGATGCATCCCAAATTAACAGATGATGAAGATTTAGAAAACCGTATGTTAATTTTTGAATGGTTTGCGCAGAAAACCAGTGTTGCGGTCCAATTCCAACAACTTACAGCACCAGTTACCTCCATCGAAAGTTACAACTACTTCGACTGGTTAAAAGTTGATAAACTATACAAAGCTCCAAAAAAACGGCAGTCCAAACGAGAACGGGAGTTAAATTCAAGTGAGAGGCTCGCCTTTCCGTCCACCGCTGGATATGAAAACAGTTTAATCAACACACCCACGAATTGGTTGAGGGACAACTTTGGAGACGTGGTTGAGTGCTCACAATTAACCACCACTCTGGATAAGAAATTAACTACACTCATGGGAAAAAGTGCCCCAAACCTGCGCCCGCTTCATAGCGCGCTGGATGGTATTAATGTCAAAACAAAGATACTTTTAGATCAACGTGAACTCCAGGAACGAGCACTTAAGGAGCAGGATCACGAAGAACATCGTTTGCAGAATATGGAAAGTGAAAATTACGCCAACAGCCCCACCTCAGGCATTCCAACCGCGGATGTAAGTCAACAGACCACTAACGAGAGTGAAGCTACAACCCTCATGCAAGATCAGCTTCCACCCGCGAGAACCAACTTCTCTTCGGGTACACCTCGTTCGCGTGACGAAGCATACGAGGCGCTCGCTAAAATCACTACTTATTTATTGGAACGAGAACCTCACAGCCCCACTCCCTACCTTCTGCGAAGAGCTGTTTCTTTTAAGGATATGACACTAGCTGATATGATAACCAGTTTTGTTGACGATGACTGGCAACGAACCAATCTGCTCAAGCTTATGGGGATGGAAATGCCCAGCGCAAGCAACGTTAAAAAAGACTAATGGATTAAGTTCTGATTATAGTGTGTTTACTGTCCCCGAATTCATTGCTGTAAATATAACTAGTAAATAAAGGCCCAAAAAATGACCGACAGATGGAAAATAGTATTACTAATTATTGTCGTTGTTATTGCTCTGTTTTTTGCCTTTTTTTTGGGCTTAATTCTTGTGCAGCCTGAAACGAACAAGTCCGAAGCGTTGAAAGAACCAGAAACTATCGTATCGACAACTCCAACTTCCTCTAATGACAAAATTTTGCAATCGGATAAAAATACCGAGCAGGTCGAAAATGAAACAAACAATAACACCACTTCTAATTTAGTAGAGTCCCCGGGACAACCTGCCGATAGACCTAAAAATCAAGATTCGTCAAATAATGGACAGGAAAACGCTGAAAAAGCAAGCAGTCAGGCCACGATATCAAATCCGTACATTGAAGAGACATTAGCAAATTATCTTGCAGACCAGAAAAAAAGAAGGGCTATAAAATCAAGCTATAAAGAACAAAATTTAAGTTTAGAAGATAAAAACAGTAATAAATCCAATGATGCGGCCCAAAAACCAGATGGAGAACCGTTGTATACGATCTCGAGTTTGAGAGAGATAAAAGATGCAAATGTGGGCATTCTTATGAAACAACTCAACGCGGTTGGTCTTCAGCCCTATCTTGTCGAAACGCCTTCCATGGAAAAACGTATGTCAATGATGCGGATCGGATATTATAAATCACGTCTTGAGGCGGAATTAGATCTTCCTAAAATCCCAAAAACGGCTCAAACCTCATTTATTATACTGAGGGTGGCTAGCCGCACCGAATCAAAAACACCATAGCCTTACAAAACGAGGCTTGTAGACAAACTGAGGTACTCTTGATGGATATTGTATTTGTAACCAACTCATTGAATGTATTCAGCGCCGGTTTATTTACTTTAGTATTAATCCTCGCTGCAGTTTCACTGGTTGTAATTAAAAAAAATGAGAAAATAAGGAAAGAAGACCAGCTAAAACTTTCTATCTTGCTAGATGAAAAAATAGCTAAAGTGCTGAAGCTCCAAGAAAATAATTTTTTGGTTTTGAACCAAACGTCTCAAACAATAGCCGCTCACTGTCGGCGAGAAGCAGAAACACGGGAAAAGATCCACGACATTGTTATTGAAGTAAGGGAAGAGCTCGTAAACCAAAGTCTATCAAAGATGAAAGTCGACGACGCATTAAAAAGTATTCTGAATGTTGATGTGGGCGAATAGTAGAACCTTTTAAATTTTCTTTCGGGTGCGCCGAGTAAACTCTTGGGGCGTTAATAGACCCGCCCTAACTAAAGCTCGTAGCGAATTCTCATTGTCTAAACTACTTAACTCAAAAGAGCTTTCATTTGACTGGGAACGGCTAGTGCCCTCTTGATTATCCTGATCATTCAGATCCACGCCTTCTAATGCCTCACCATTATTCATAGAAAGTTGAATACTTTGTTCTTGGGGCGTTATTGTATCTGCCCTATCTATCTCTTTAGGATAATGCACCCCTGCGTACTGTAAGTGTTCACTAACTTCTAATATTTGATGGGTTACTTGATCTAAATGTTCGTCTGATACAGAAGGTTTGAGTGATTTATCAGGTTCCACTGCTTTAGCAGAAATTAGATTGTTTGCTGTCCCATCGTCTGTTTCAGAAATTTCAGTTAATGCTTCAATCTGACCTTCGACAATTTGCTGTTTTTCCTGAGGAAAAGCTTCGCCAGCAACAGCAATCTCATCGCTATCAGTTGATGTTTGTACTTCTTTTGCAAATTGGAGCTTGTTGTTTTCAACATCCACTTTCTCATCCGCCGAACTATCGTGAAAATTTTTCACTCCCGCCATTTCTCGTAAACGCGATAAAGCTTCATTATGAGAAATATCGATTATCTTTTGTATTTTTGTATCCACCGGCGAATTTGCTTGAGAAACGGAGTCGTTACTCTTTTCTGTTCTCTCAAAAGCCCTTTGATCAGTGGCTATGGTACTGCTCACGAATGAAGACGACTTTACTGGAACCTTCTCGTCAGTAAAATTCAACGCGTCCGCAGCGAAAGAGGCATCAAGCGTGCCATGTTTCGTCTCCTCTTCCTCCTCTTCTTCCTTTAGGTTTATCGCGATTTTTTCCGAAATGTTTGTAGGTGGGTTGAAAGGAGGGTTCACCAGAACTGGTTGAATTTGCCGGTTACTTTTATCAATTGCCAAGAAATTCTTAATGATGAAATAAGGTAGTCCAATAAGCCCAAAAATGGAGGCCAACTCAAAAACGCCAACCATATTGGATATTTGATCTAAATTTTTAATAAGACTGTAACTGAGATAAACCAGCAGGGTTAAAGAAAACGATCCATAAACCAGACTTATCGATCTCGAATTATTAAATATGAAATACAGAACTAGAAAGACAAAAAATGAGATTGCTATTTTAAAGAATGATAAAAATTGGTCTTCTCTACCTGTGGCATCAGAGACAAAAGATAGTGAAAAAACAGATTCTGCAACCCCTGCTACAGCCAAAACACCAAGCGAGAAAACTGTTATAAAAAACCACGTTTTAATCAGAAAACCATTAGCTTCCATTAATCCTCCAAGTGAAACCAGTCGTCACCCATTAAAAACCAAAAGGCTTAACAGTTAAGTCACATTTTACAGGCAAGTCGTAGGCACTGGCTCTCGCTATGCATCTTTTTATTTTTATCTCGTTATTTTCCTGAATAGATACCATCATCTGTAAACTTCGGTAGCGATCAGGGTTCGCTACTGACAATATACGATTTCCAGCCTCCCAAGAATTTCCTGTACCCATTACCACATTTATCGCTCTTAACTTCCACTCATTGGGCATGTAAACGCAAATAGATAAAAAAACGACGGGTGTAAATAATAAGACTGCTGCCCAGCCTAACAAGTGAAGCCTTGACTTTAGTCGAGTCTTTTCCAAATCTCGAGCAGTTTTATCTAAGCTTGCAACAGTGGCGCCTAAGTCCACAGCTAAGTTGCTGTAATTATCCGCCAAATTTTCAGGAAGCACTAAACTGTTCCCGCCCGACGCATGTTCTAGTTCATGACCCTTAGCAGATTTAGTTTCCTTGTTCACTATTACCTCTAAGCTCTCACCATGCCCTATCTTACTATCCATCCACTTTTTTCCTTTTTTAAGTCGAGCGAATTGATATAGATATATTTGTTTAGATAATTCATTTGTCAGGCTTTACTCTTGCTCTACTGCTAAAAACAACGCTAACGTCTCCATCTCGGGCATCCGTCCCTAGTTGACCCAATTCAGTTTCAAAACTGGAGAGCGCTTCTTCATATTCCGCAACTTCTTTTATCGATATTGTTTTCCTGCCATTTAATATCTCAGCGCGTTCTCTAGCCCTTATTGAAGCAAATGTTACCTTATTTATTTTTTCTCCGAGCCAACGACTAAATAAATAGATGATGACGCAGGCTATGACTAAGAAGAAAACTGTCAACCAAAATAACTTTTGGTTATTATCTCTTATCTCTGAATAAAAGTCTTCGTCGGGGACAATTATGATCATTTCAAGGTCTTGTCCGACGCTCCTTGGTAGGATTTTACTTGAAACCCAATATTTTATGCCGGTTTGAGAGTTTATTTCAATAGCTTGGTTGGCTCCTTCCCGTCGACTCTTTAAGATTTCCGGTAGTGTCAGGTTTTTACTTACTCGAAGTCGTTGGCCAATAATTTTAGGCTGTGCGGCGGACTGGAAAAAGTTATCTGTGCTCACAATGACCTGCTTTTTACTATCCAAAATAAGTGCTAAGCTATTTTCACTAGCTTGATTTTCTAATAGTAAATTAGTCATTGCATCTAAATTGATATCGCTACCAATTATTCCTACAAAATCGCGATCAATGGTAATTGGCGCGCCCATTCTCACAGCAAGTTTCTTAGTTTCGAAAATTCTACTGGGAGGTGAGACGTATGTATCTCGTTTATCGCTGGCGCCAATGTAATGCTCCGTCGCTCTAATATCTGAACCGGAAATTGGAACCTTGTTTCTAGCTAGTACATTCGGAAATTCGTCATAATATTTATCAAGTCTTACCCGAGATCCCACAGAGTCTTTAAAACTCTTAATTACTCCTGATGACCACTTAGTCTTCATTGGCATTCCCTGTGCTGAGATTGCTTTTTCAACAACAATCCTGTTGAAAGAGCGATAATAACCATCGCCTAAAGCTACGTAGATAGAGTTGATATAGTTACTTGACTGCATAGCTGTCCACAGTACTGCATTGAAGCTTTCTAAACGCACATCAGCTATATTTGCTGCTGCAGCTTCCGCCACTACTGCGCTAACCGCACCCGCTGTTCGAAATATACCAGCAATTGACTGCTCATTACTCTCTAGAGCCTCATTAAGCTGTGTATTAATGAGTTGCACGAAAACCTTTTCAGTTAGAAATACCCGCAGATTTATTACAACTAATGCGGGGATAAGAAATGTTGCAAGGAACCCAAATAAAGCTATATGTCTTATGCTTATTTTTCTTGCCATCTGCCCTGAAATTGCCTTTTTAAAAAAGTTTTTGTTGGGTTGATACTTTTAGCATTTTTCACTTAAGCAGTCTTTGAATAAGTATTGAGCTTCTTTTAAAGATTGTTTCCTAAACCAATAACATGCAAAGTGGTTATGACTATTAAAGCTAGTGCATAATAACCAGATCGACCAGCCTTTTCACACTTCTTACTTTCTTTTTGTTCAGCACGCCTGTACTTTATTCCGATTAAGCTTGGCAACGAGCTCATGCAGATCAACATTGCCGTTTAACATATAAGATTGAATTTCTGTTATCTGGGAGGAAACAATAGAAATAATCAGGGAATTTAAAATGCAGATTACCTGGCGCTCGTTTGTCGCGTTGGTGTTAGCGGTTGTCTCAACCTACCTTTGCATCAAGTTCCAGATAGTGGCGGATATGCCGACGGGCCTGTTTGGCATGGCTGTAGTCTTTCCAATCGTTTTCATGATCAACTCAGCATACACGAGAAGAGAAGAGGCCTTTCAATATTACGGTGGCCTAAAAGCCGGTTTAGCCTCTATTTACTTTGCTCATCATAACCATCGAATAACTGGCCCAGGTGGAAAAACAAAGAAGCAATTATCAAAAAAACACTTAGATGAGATGAAAGAGCTAAAGGAACAGCTAGAACAATTTCTAGAGCTTATTAAAGAAGATCTCTCTAATCCATCAAGCGCTCATGATTGGCGGCAGAATATCTACTCGCTGCATGGGCAGATAACAGCAAAAAATGATCAAGTTCCGATGAGTGCGATTGATTTCTGGTCGAATGATATTTTGTCGGCATATCATAAACTAAGCTTTATTTCTAATTATCGCACCCCCCGTGCGATGAAAGGTTACAGCAAAGTATTTATTAATATTTTTCCTTTGTGCTTTGGTCCTTACTTTGCATTTGTTGACTCGCAGGTTCCAACTCTTGGATATGCCGTCGCGTCGCTATATGCTATCATCCTCTTCATGTTAAGTGCGATACAGGATCAGCTAGAAAATCCGTTTGACGGAGTTGGGTTGGACGACATCGACTTGGATGAGGAAAATAAATTCACAGAAGCGCTTTAGATATGTCCTTTCATAATACCCACCCTTGGTTTTGTTATGAAATGTATTACCGATTGCCTGTTTAGTTATATTCATGAGAAGCACGGTAGTTTTCTACAGTTAGCTTTATGACCTTACAATATACAACTGTTTACAACTAAAATGATGAAAACAAGTAGCGCAAATTTTACCGAAGCAATAGGCAATTAATTATAATTAAAAGTGTTTTGGAACGTTTTTTGAACGCTTGCATCCAGCCGCATTGTTCTAAATACAGATTTAGTTTAAGTTAAATTCTTAAAAATTTCTTAAGGTTATTGTGATGGCGTCAAAAAGAGATATTTTAGGACGAGCTGAAGAAAGTGAAGATCAAAAGCTTCAATATTACAAAGCAGGCAGAAATAAAGCTTTAAACCTCGGCAATAGAGGGCCAATTAAATTTAACCCCGATGGAAGCCTCGCAAAACAAATCTTAGATGCGTATTCAGAATTTGGTTTTTATGTTTTTGAAAACGTTATAAAAACTCGGGAACTCAAAGACTTGGAAAACGGAGTTGCATCGATATTGAAACGGCTTCCTGTTTCCGAGGTTTCGACTTTCGATAATGATGGTAATCCTGCTATAGGAACAAACTGCAAGGCCCCCACACTTTTTTGGTCCAAGCCCCTTGGCGACCCGTTCGGAGGCACCAAGCTCGCAAACGGCCGGCACCCTGTAAAAATGAACGAACCCCAACCCAGCAAAAACTCACCTGAAAAAATTGTTTATCTCATACTCGGGACACTACAATTCTCGGATGAACTTTTGAGGACCTATGCGCATCCAGAACTATTAAAAGTTGCAGAGCAAATAAATGGTGAGGACTTTGTCCCTTTCACGGACGCATTATTTATAAAAGAACCTGGAATGGGTGCATCTGTGGCGTGGCATAGGGACGGAACGACACATTGGGATAGCCCTAATTTTGACGAGCTAACCCATGGCTTCAACTTTATGATCCAACTATACGGCTGCACTGAGGAAAATGGCGTATGGGTTGTTCCTGGCACACACAAAAAACGTTACGTCGACATTGCTAAAATGGTAAGCGATGCTGGCAGCGAGCGGGTTGAAGACGCAGTTCCAATGATTTGTAATCCTGGTGATGTCGTTATCAGCAACAGGCAAGTCGTTCATGGTTCTTTCGCTAACACAAGTAGCGATTGGAGGATAACAATCAATCAAGGATTTCACCGTCGCAAATCCGTATTGGGGGTTAAAGGTGGTGGGCTTCACGGAGAACCTGCTGTTTATGATGCAGAAAGAATAATTGAACGCTCAAAGATTATTAAGTTGGCGATTGAGGCGCGAAAGCAACGGTTTCCTGAAGAGAAGGCATTTGAGTACAAACCTCTCAGTACTTCAACGGAAGAGTTCACCTGGAACGCAGCAGCGAAAAGAAGTTTACACGACTATAACCTTTTAGATTTAAGTATTTAAGTCATTGAAATAACAGAGTTTAAGAGAAGGAATTTTTATGAAAGTTCACCATGCACCAAATAGTAGGTCGGTTAGAGCTTTATGGTTACTAAACGAACTTGAAGTACCCTACGATTTGGAGATCTATCCTTTGGGGGACAAGAGCATGAGGACGCCTGAATACCTAAAAATTCATCCTCTCGGCCGTGTGCCGGCTTTGGAAGACAAGGGTGTCACAATTTTTGAATCAGGAGCAATAACTCAATATGTTCTCTCCAAGTATGGAAACGGTAGGCTCCTACCGACTACTGACTCCTCCGAATATCCAGTGTACCTCCAATGGCTGCACTATGCTGAAGGCATGATAATGCCACAAGTTAATATAATCGTCGTAGAGACAATATTTTTACCCGAAGAACGTAGGAACCAAACCAACGTTGATAGAGCCACAAAATTGTTAAGCCGGATGTTGACTGCTATCGATCTCCACATGGAAAACAGGGAATTTTTGGCAGGTGAATTTTCTGGCGCTGACATCATGACTGGCCATGCTTGTATTGTATCAGGTAGACTAGGAGCAGACATTAGCGACAAACATAATGTAAAAGCTTACATCGATCGGCTTGAAAATAGACCCGCTTTAAAAAAAGCTTGGGCAACTAAATAGGAAGTGCTTTAAATCGGGGGATCATTTTCCAAAACCTCTTTTAATTTTGCTGTATCCACTTTTATTTCAACCCCCGCTCTTTCCTGCTGGAGCTTTAACGGACTTCTCGAATCTAATTGGCCCCATCCCCGGTTAAGTGCTTCTGTCATTTCTTCCAGCGCCATATTTGATAAACGCATTGGAACCCCAACTTCTTTTGCCAACGCCGTTGCGAGTGACACATCCTTATGTGCTAATTTCAATGCAAAAGCGGGTGGTTCATAGTTGTCAGGCAAAAACTGTTCCGATAAACCGTCGAATGTTCGTCGACGCCCTAATGCACCTTGTCTGATCGCGTCCCAAAGTGCGAGTGGCTCGACGCCGGCCTTGACGCCCATGGTAAAAACCTCTCCTATTGCCGTTTGTATTGTGTATCCGGCACAGTTGTGTACAAGCTTCGCTACAGAACCAGCACCACTAGGTCCTATAAAAGCTATCTGATCACCCATCGTTTCCAAAATCGATTTATACTTTTCAAATATTTCGCGATCTCCACCAATCCATAACGCAAGTTTTCCGGAAGCCGCACCAGTAGGGCCTCCGCTAACAGGAGCGTCAAAAAAATAAAAACCTTTATCATTAAACGTGCTATTAACTTCTCGCACTGCTGTCGGAGAGTTTGTCGACAAATCGAAAACGGCTGCGCCTTTCCTTAATCCTTCAATTAGACCGTTATGACCAATGGCTACACTTTTTACTTCTACAGGTCCGGGAAGTGATAAAAAAATTACCTCACATTTCTCAGCTACCTCCACTGGAGAATCTACCCATAAAGCACCTTGAGATAAAAATGGTTCAGCAACCTTGGGAAGAACATCGTTAATTACAAGGCTATGGCCTCCAGCCATAAGGTTAGATGCCATTCCTCCACCCATGGTGCCAAGTCCAATGAAACCGACCTTCATTATTAGTTCCACTTCCTAATATCTTTATGAAATTATTTATTATAAGATAATTCTTACATACAGTAATAAGTCACTTTGTGCTAACGAAGAAATCTAGGAACCAGGCTAATTGAGCTTAGAGATAACAATCCATATCGGCATTTATAAAAATGGTTTCAACAACACATCGGTTACCGCTGCGAGCAAGATGATACACTAAGTGTAACAGCACCAAACTTCTTAAAGCTTTAAATAAAACCCAATGTTATTTAGACTTTTTCGTAACTCTTCTATTTACGTTTGCGCGCCGTTTTGGAAGTGCAAAAAAAGTAACGATAGCATTCTTTATATTTGAAAACATATCAGCGTCACCTGTGTCATCATTTTCACTTTTACTATTGATTTTTTTCACAGCTTCTATTCCTTGCTGACGTTTGGCCAAGATAGATGACAAAGCGTTAAGCACATCTGGATTATTTTTTATAATTTTCGCGAAGGTTGGTTTCTTTATTTCAAAAACAACCACCGGCCGAGTTGCCGAAACCGTAGCAGTCCTCTCGGCGCCAGTAAGAAGAGACATCTCGCCAAAAACTTCGCTGACAGTAAGTGTTGCAAGAACTGATGATGTGTTATCTGGATTCTCTAGAGCAACTTTCACAACACCTTCGACAATTATAAACATTGAGGCTCCGACCTCGCCTTGCTGAACAATAATCTCACCAATGTCAAAGGTTCGTTTTTGTGCTTCTTTTGCCAAAAGTTTAAAATCCCTATGTTTAAGGGATGCAAATAAGGAGAGTCTCCTAAACCATATTTCTTTGTTTTGGGCTTCAAGATAGATATTATTCTCTTGGTAGTTATCAAAAATATAGTTTGAGTAGTCTTGGCTATAATCCTGAACAAGAGCTAAGTTGGCATCCGGCTTTAGATTCTGAAGAAGATTGCCAGAAGTCATAGTAATACCAGCTCTTGTAAAAACGTAATTGATCGAGAGCATGACAGAACTTCGATTATCGAAAAGATACGTTCTGTCAATGGTATCAAAGGCTATCAAGAACTCTAAGCCGTTCTCTTTTGCTCCGCTAAACCAAACTCCTGTAAATTCAAAAAAAGACGCCCTACCATCCTTTGGTCGCGCTTTTGCCAATGCATCCCTCAGCAGTTCAATTACAAAATGTGGCTCATGCCGCGGATGAACGAAAATGGAATCATAAGTCAAAAATCCACCAGCGCAAAAATCTTTGTCATTTTTATTAAGATTGAAAACCGTAGATTGCGCCAGTTTTTCATTTGGCACAAATATTTCAGTGTTGTCGTATGCCCTTAATCTTGTTGTTCGCCATGATATATCTTTTACCTGCCCAACTTGACCGTCAAAAGTTATCCAATCATCCATTTCAAAGGGTTTTTCCATGGTAAGAAAAACACCTGACGTTATGTTACTGAGGTTGCCTTGCAAAGCTAAGCCAAGTATGGCCGTCAAAAGCCCTGATGTTGCTAAGGCACCTGTAAGTGGCAAGTCAAAGCCATAGGACAGAAAAAGCAAAATAGGAATAATCAAACTTAATCCGCTAACGATAAAACGAACTAAATCCGGAAAATATCTTGCCTCACTGCCTGACGGCTTAGGCCGATCAGCGGTCTCGAATAGTAAAAAAAGTAATATAAAAGGGATGAATATCTTATAGGCAAGATATGGCAGCGTAGTGTTTTTCAAAAAGGCATATATTTTGGTCTGCAGATCGATGCCTATGTTGTTAATTGAAAATAAAGACAACAGGCAAAAGTAAATAGCAAGAACGAGAATGATCGCTGTATAGCACATTGATTTTGGAGCGGACTTTTTTATTCTGGACTGAATAAAAATTGTGGCAAGAATCAGTGCTAGTGTTGCAGATACGACTATCCAATAAACTTTTTCAAATTGAACGTATGAAATTAGAGAAAGTGTTAGTACAACAATTAAAGCCCTGAATATAACGTTTAAAGATAGAATGAACAAAAATTTAACCTTTATTCAGTAATTAGCTTATATCCCAAACCTAAAATAGGCGAAGACCAGCGACGTCTAGAGCTAATAGTAATTGAGGTCTTAAAAGCTCTTTTCAAACCGTTCTTTTTTTCTCAAAAATTATATCCCACACACAAAAAACTTGTAAGAAGAAATTGCAGAGGAAAGTTGTCAGCTTTTAAATAACTTCGTCATCTTACTTCGTCTACAGAGCTCTCTCACGTGAAAGGCAATCAAGTAAGGAAAATCCAGTAAAAAATAGAAAAGTTTATTTTTTATAAAAGTCTTGCAGCAAATTTTGCCACTGGTAGTTGCCAACTAACTGTTCGGTCTTTTGGACACCACGTATTTTTGCATACCTTCCAATACGAGCTCCTTTCTCTGATTGTGTACTCTAGAAGTAACTACAACAACTCCCGTTGTTTTCTGTGGTACCAGTTCTGCTATTTCTAATTCGGGATACACTGTATCGCCTGAAAATACGGGTGCTATAAACTTACTGGATTGTTCGACAAAAGCCACAAGCGAGTCACTTATGAGGTGAGCGAAATTACCGGCTCCCGCTGCGGTCTGTATAAGCACCTGAAAGCCATGGGCTAAAAGATTTGGATAGCCTCTATTTTTACAATATTCTACATCGTAGTGAATAGGGTGGTTGTCTGCGGAAGCCAATTGAAAAGCAGCGAAATTTGCATCTGATAAGGTTCTAGAAGGTATGTAATATGTCTCTCCAACCTTTAAATCTTCAAAGAACAATGACGCTGGGTACTTATGATTTTCGGGTTCAAATGTGTCATTCATTTTCAGCCTCCAAACTTAAGATAATTTTTTTTGAAATTAGATCGTTAATATCTTTTTTTGAAAATCCATTTGAGCTTAAAATTTCCTCTGTATTTGAACCTATACCTGGCGCTACTCCTTTCAAAGGAATGCCCCCTGGCAAAGAAGCTATCGGAATGTTTCCAAGATGCGGCTGATTAACTTCAGAATATGCTTTTATAGCGTTTACGTGGGGATCTTTTAACCAATCGCCTAGACTATTAACCGGACTGGTTAATATTCCTCCTTCTGTAAAAAGCTTTAACCACTCTTTGCTCGATTTCGATTTTATTTTGGATTGGATTATTTCCATTAGAATATGCTTATTTTTCGCTCGATTTTTGAAACTACTAAACCTTCGATCGTCAGCTAAATTGGGTTCTCTAATAATTTTGCATAAGTTCGCGAATTGTTCTTCTTTGACGAGAGTAACGGCAATCCAGCCATCGCTAGTTTGATATGTTCCTGCGGGAACATTCAGTAAGACAGGGGGACCACCACTAATAAAAAAATCAGCTATATTAGGAGCTAGAAGATTAGCTGCCGACTG
>MDTE01056878.1_pt1 | contig 35624 bp, 34 predicted proteins | sample 811231 | NCBI WGS metagenome assembly MDTE01 (sample SAMN05326651, study PRJNA326480) | marine metagenome | isolation source: seawater | place: Indian Ocean: Red Sea | collected 2010
ACAGTGAATGTTTCCAATGATGGTTTAGTTTATGCCGCTGACCGCAATGCTAACCGGATTCATGTCACAACCAAGGAAGGGGAGTTTCAACAGGAATTTATTCTGGCTCCTGGAACTGGAGCAGGAGGTTCGACCGGAGGTGTGGCTTTCTCTCATGATTCGGAACAGAAGTTTCTCTATATATCCGATCTGACTAATAACAAAATTTGGTTCCTGGATCGTGAAACAGGAGAGGTTGTTGAAGAAATGGGAACTATGAGTGACGCTGGAGGACAGTTCTATGGACTACATATGATCGCTGTTGACTCACATGGCAACATTTATACGGGCGAAGTTCAAAATGGTGAGCGGGCACAACGTTTTGTGCCTACTAATAGTCCTAGGGGAGAGTTACTTGATCAGTTGGCTAATGTGCCTGTTTCTTTTTAACTCAAGAAACAGAAAAGATTACGCAAAGTCTTAATGATAAAAGACCAACTATCATGAGCAATCGAGTAGCACATAACATCTCGTTGATTTTTTTAACCTTTATCTTTTTTGGGTGTTCTGCTGAATTTCAGGATGAAGAAAGCGGTCTTTCAGATACTGCCTTTGACGTGATCTTGTTAGGTGGAACTGTATTTTCAGGTGAAAATTCTGAGCCTGTTATAACCGATATTGGTTTTCGTCGCGATCGTATTGTCGATATTGGTGATTTAGTGACAGCAGAAGCTAAGCTTATTCTCAATGTAGAGGGGTTAGCTGTAGTACCTGGGTTTATCGATATTCATACTCATTCTGTAAGGACAGACCCTGAGGATGGCATCTTTCGCTGGCCTGCCGCAGAAAATGTAATTCGACAGGGTGTAACAACGGTTATCGGTGGTCCTGATGGTGATTCTCCACTTCCAATTAGTGAAACTTTAGCAAGATTCGAGCAAGCTCCTGCATCAGTTAATTTAGGTACATTTGTTGGCCATGGCTCTATTCGCTCGCATGTTATGGGTGAAGACGATCGTCCACCGACCGATCAGGAATTACAAAGTATGCGGCATGAGGTTGATCTTGCCATGCAGCAAGGTGCCTTTGGCTTGTCATCTGGTTTGATATACCCACCTGGTAGATTTGCTTCTACAGAAGAGGTGATTGCACTAGCAAAAGTAGCCGGAGAATATGGTGGCATATACATTAGTCATATGCGTGAAGAAGGCCTTGCGCTTTTAGATAGTGTGGCTGAAACCATACGGGTTGGAGAAGAAGGTGGGTTGCCCACTCAAATTACTCATCATAAAGTTGTTGGCGCGCCGATGTGGGGTAGTTCATTAGAAACACTTGCAATGGTTGATGCGGCCCGCGCACGTGGTATAGATGTATCTATTGATCAGTATCCATATACCGCATCATCAAGCAGATTGACCATTCTTTTTCCTGGGTGGAGTCTCGATGGTGGTCGAGATGAATTACTCCAGCGCCTTAACGATGCTGAACTGAGAGCACGACTTAAAGAAGATATTATTTACAATATTGAGGTAGATAGAGGGGGTGATGATCCTGCTAATGTAGTCCTTTCAGATTGTCCCCATGACAGCACGATTAATGGCCTTAATCTATCAGATATTCTAAGAAGACAGGAACGGGAAGTATCAAAAGAAAACGCAGCAGAGCTTTTAATGGAGTTAGTTGAAGCTGGTAACTGCAGATCTACATTTCATGCTATGCGAGAAGAAGATGTAAGAAGAATTATGCAACACCCTGTGACTATGATCGCATCAGATGGAGGTATAGAAGCTCCTACTGAGCGCAAACCACATCCTAGGTATTACGGAACATTTGCGCGTGTTCTTGGTCATTATGTTAGAGAAGAAAATTTACTTTCGCTGCACACTGCCATAAATAAAATGACTCGGCTTCCTGCAGATCGCTTAGGACTTACTAGCCGTGGCAGAATTGATGTTGGTGCAATAGCGGATATAGCTATTTTTGACCCTGATGTTGTAACAGATCAAGCAACGTTTGAAGACCCTCACCAATATGCGGAAGGCGTATACCATGTTTTTGTGGGTGGTGAGGCAGTTTTATTAGATGGTAAAATGATGGAGGCTCGACCTGGTCAGGCTCTTAGGTTTTCAGCTAATCTACATTGAATACTTTTTTTTGATCATTTAACGTAGCTTATATATCTCGTTACAATTAATCTGTTAAATGCTGGATCGTCTGATAATTTTTTTAAAAAATAGACGAAAATTACTTGATATGAACGGCTAGTAATAGCTTAAGTTGGGGAATACTTAATGAAACACATCATGAAAAATCTATCTTCACGAACAAGCTTATTTGCTTTGATAGGCTTGTCAATTATCTGCTTTACAGAAAGCCACGGCCAATTATTATTAGCAACCGGAGATGATGCTGAAGTAACTCCTGAAGGCCTTCATCGGGTTGATCCTTCACAAATAGATAATGTATGGGTTAGTGAAGATCTTGATTTATCAGGCTATAGACATGTTTGGATTATGCCTACGAGGCTTGCATTTCGTGAGGTAGCAGAAACAAATTCCAGAGCTAGAGCTGGTGATGGTCAAGATGCATTTTTTATAGATAACGATAGGCGAAATGATTTAGCTGAACTATTTGGTGAAGAGTTTTTTGATTCTCTTACAGATATTGAGGCTTTTGAACAATCGGAACAAGCAGGACGTGACGTACTTATAGTTAGGGGTTTTTTAACTGACGTTGCTTCTGGCATGCCTCCTGAAAATAATAGTAGTGGATTCACAACAATAGATTGGCTCTGGGAAGTTAACTATTTTCTAGAGTTGAGAGATTCAATGGACGATACACTTATTGCTCGAATCGGTAGTAGAGAACGTGTTGAAGGACCATTTGAAACTAGCGAGGCTAATCCTATTACGGGTCGATCAGTACGAACTTGGACCGGGGCATTAGCGAGAGGATTAGATCAACTATTTTTCCTTAGTCAAGAATAATATTTAGATGCTCAAATACAGTTCTTTACTTGTTCCAATTATTTTTTTAATTGGTGATCTGGCTTTTGGTCAGATTAGAGGAACAGTAGTTACGCCAGATGTTGTCTATGGGCACAAATTTGGGATGGCTCTAACTTTCGATGTATTTACACCTCAGAATGCAAATGGTTCTGGTGTGCTGAACATAGTCAGCGGAGGTTGGCGTTCACGATGGCGGCCTCATGAAGAATCTCAATCTCTTTACCAGCCACTTCTTGATGCCGGCTTTACAGTCTTTGCTGTTCGGCATGGAAGTAGTCCTAAGTATTCAATGCCTGAGATTGTTTTAGATGTTCGAAGAGCAGTTCGATATATTCGGTTCAATTCAAAGCAACTTGGAGTAGATGCAGATCGGTTAGGTGTTTGGGGTCAGAGTGCTGGTGGGCATTTATCTTTGATGTTAGGTAATATTTCTGATGGTGGAGATATTTTGTCAGATGATCCTATCCTGCAAACTACTAATCGTGTGGCCGCCGTAGTAGCAATATATCCTCCGGTTGATTTTAGACCTGTGGCTAGAGCGGCTAGTCCGAGTGTGACAAATTTGCGTTATCCAGCATTAAATTTTGATCCAGCAGATGTTGAGCTTTATTCTCCTATATTGCATGTTTCATCAGATGATCCCCCAACATTATTAATTCATGGGGATTCTGATTCATTAGTGGATGTTAGCAATAGCTATGATTTATTCGCTGTTTTTCAGGAACAAAATGTGGAATCAGAGCTAGTAATAGTTCCGGGTGCTGACCACGGTTTTCAGGGCGATGACTTGGTACTGGTGACAAACGAGATTGTTAGCTGGTTTGAAAAATATCTCAATCCTTAAGCTTAAGTTGAGCTGATCTTTGCCCAGTCTGAATTCATGGGGCTGTTACTGTTACTTCAGCTAATCTTCTTCTGTATTCGGTTTCAGTATCATCTAGTAATTGATGCCATTCTCCTTTATTCAGTAATAATGGGCTAGGTCTAGCATTAGCCCATAAAGCATCTAGCTTACCTTCAAAAAGATTTTGAGGGTGACCGTTAATTCTTATGTCTGGGTCCATTTCACGAAGAGCCGCAAAGGAAGCAAGTACATCTTCAGGACGTGTGTCGTAGGTTGGGTGATTTATAACTGGAGAGGGGGGTCCCCCATAGACTATTTGGTAGGTTTCTCCATTCTCTTCAGTGTTAATAAAATAAGTTGCAGTTCCTGGGGTGTGTCCAGGTGTCCAAATTACCTTTACCGTCGATCCACCTAGGTTAATGTTATCTCCGCTTTGGAGAATTCTTCCAACTTCAATTGGTTCATGTCCCCAAGTTTCATTGATTCCATGATCATGACCACTTACTAAGGATGGGACTTCTGCCGCTAATGCGGCCACGGTAGCGCCCGTGATACGTCTGAGCCTTTCCATTGTTTCCATGTGATCATAGTGTGCGTGCGAAATTAACATTACTTTTATATTTGCAGGAGAAAATCCTAGTTTTACGATATTTGGAAAAACTACCGCCCCCATTTTTTGGGTGCCAGTATCTATAAGAATATGTCCTTCTGCTGTTGCAATAAAGATTGATGAAATATTGTTTGCGCCAACATAGTAGACATTTCCAGCAATCTTAAATGGTTCTTGAGGTTCGCTATCCAAATCAGGACGTCCTACACGACTCATGAACCAGTCGGTATCTTTTCCTCCAATGGCAAGAGGGTCAGATTGCTGAGCAAAAGTATTAGTTGAAGTAGTTATTAAAGTCATAATGGATGAAAAAAAGAGGACTTTAAACATAAGGTTTCTCCCCAAATACAGCGGTTAAATGTTGGCTGCTCAAATTTAACTTTACATTAGTAATTAACCAGTCAAATATAAGATCACTATAACCGAATATTATAAAAAATAATTATTTTACTAGCTGACTTATTTCCGGTTCATAGTTATTAGTTTACAAGGGGTTGATAAGCTTATGGGTAAATTAGTTTTAACTGTTGTTATATTTTTATTATCGAATATAGTTTTCTCTCAGTCTGAGTATAGTGAGGAAGTTATTGTAAGCTCTGTAGGTGCAAGGGCTATTGATGACATTATTTCTTCTACTGATACCGTGGAGCATGAAGGCTTAGACAGGAATATCAGTAGAAATTTGGGGCAGATATTAGAGAATTTGCCGGGAATTTCTTCTGCAGGTTTTGGTCGTGCAGTAGGCCGGCCTGTGATTAGAGGTTTAGGGGATTATCGTATCCAAGTTTTGGAAAATGATTTAGGTTCTGGTGATGTTGCATCTAGCGGTCCAGATCATCCACACGCTCAGAATGCCTTGGCAATTTCAAAGATGGAGGTTCTTAAAGGGCCTTCTACATTACGTTTTGGTCCTTATGCTACTAGTGGTGTGGTAAATATGCTATCTGAGCATAAACTACTCACTCCTGAATCAGAGACTGGCGGTGATCTGATTTATGGCTATAGTTCTGTTGCTAAGGAAGATACTTTTCACTGGCATACCTTGCGTCGAAGTGGTGATTGGTTTTTTGGGTTTTCCGGACACAGTCGTGATGCTAGTGATTATAAAATTCCAGGCTTTGAAGAAAGCAATGCTTACCATGAAGCTGAAGAAGAGGATGAAGAGCATGCACGTGTTTCTGGAAAGGCCAAAGGGACTGGTTTAGATGAAAAGGGCCTTAATCTTCATTCAACATTTCTTGGAGATGAGCTTAAAACAACTTTCTTTTTTAATACAAACAAATCTTTGTTTGGTGTTCCTGGACATCAGCATCATGAAGAAGAACATGAAGAATCAGGCGAAGAAATTGTTCAGTTAGATATGAAAAGAGATCGGTTTGGTTTTGAGATTAATCAAGTCCTCAAGGGAAGGTTTGAAAATGTTCTTTTTTCAAGTTCTTATACGGACTATAGGCATAAAGAATTAGAAAATAAAAAAGTCGGTACTGAATTTGAAAACTCTAGCTACAATTTAAGAACTGAGTTTACTCATACCTTATTTAACGATCAGTCGGGTTTGTTTGGTTTCTCTCATCATGAAGAAGACTTTACTATTCATGGAGTAGAAAAGTATTTGCCAAGTTTTACAGCTGTTAAATCAGCTGTGTTTGGAGTTCAGAATTATGAAAATAACCAAATATTGTTGGAAAGTGCAGCTCGTATAGACAGAGCGTCCCTTGATCCTGAGGGTAGTTTGATTTCCTATAGTGATACGGCTTCAAGTTTTTCAATTGGTGGAGGATATAAGCCTATAGATGGAGCTTTATTTGGTTTGTCAGTTGCGAGAAATCAAAGAACCCCTTCATCGGCAGAGCTTTATGCAAATGGGCCGCACATTGGGCCTCAAGTTTATGAGGTTGGTAGTGTTAATAGCTCCGGCGTTTTACTAGATAAAGAAACTGCAATAGCTTCAGAAATATATTTTAGGTATAGCAGAGAGAATTGGCATTTCCACTCATCTGCGTATTTTAATGAATTTAATGATTTTGTTTATGGAGATTTTACTGGAGCTAAGAAGGATGGTCTCTCGGTAATAAATTATAAACAGCAGGATGCCAGTATTAATGGTTTGGAGATCGAATTGGAGTATTTCAGTGGACAAATAGGATTATTTGATATCAATCATCACTTTAGTTTTTCTCATATCCATGCAGAACTGGGTTCTGGTAAACATATTCCTAGAATTCCCCCCTCAACCTATCAATATTCTCTTGAAGGTATTTCTGGTAACTGGATGTGGCTTTGTAGGCTCAGACATGCAGCTAAACAAAATCATATTGCAGTTAATGAGTTAGCTACGGATTCTTATAGTCAGGTTGATGTTGAGGTAAGCTGGATTCCAAGTCAGCTAGAAGGATTTACATTTTCCTTAATAGCTAGAAATTTGGGTGATGAGGAGATTCGAAATCATACTTCATATTTAAAGGATAGACTCCCAGAACCAGGAAGGAATATCAACTTCACGGTATCATATGGTTTCTAAATTACATTCACAGAGAGGGAGGATTCTTGTTTTTTTCCCGACTTTTATGTGGTTGTACAATTGGATTTAAAAATGTAATAGTATTACGATATCTTTGTCTTAGCCCAAAAAATGACCAATGAAACGGGGAATTTGTCGAATGCTAAACTTCAGTACGTTCCAGTCCATTTCCCCTAGCGAATTCCTCGGGAAGTGGACAGATAAATCGTAAGCAAATAAAGGAGCAGATCTAATGCACGGACACAAAAATCTTTCTGTATACGCAGTAATTATCGGAGTGATTTTTTACTGGCAACATGTTGTTTTTGCACAATCGATTCAGATCGCTAACCCTCTTAGCACAATCAATGAGGCAGGCGAAGTTGTCACGATGACCGACAATGTTAAGGTCTATGGGAGTTTTCACTTCTCGGAAAGTTGCACATTTGATTCTGAAAAAAATCTTATTATTGCGATGAACGCCGGCAATCGACTTGAGGAAGATGACGATGACGGATACGTGTCCTTGATCAATCCAGATGGCAGCGCACATACGATTAGGTGGATTGGTGCTAGTCGTGAAGGACTTGAATTGCATGACCCAATTGGCAGCGCAGTTCGTAACGGCTTGCTCTACACTGTGGATAGGGGTTTTGTGCGCTCGTTTGACCAAGCAACGGGTCAACCCCTCGATTCATTTCCAGTACCCGGTTCCACATTCCTGAACGGTATTGGAGTGACTGAAGACGGCACAATTTACGCTTCTAATACACGTCCTGAGGGACGCCTTTACAAAGTGACTGCTGACGGCGAACCGTCGTTGCTTGTCGATGGGGAACCACTCAATGTTCCGAATGGTGTTGCGATCGACCCTGATGGCAATATTGTTGTCGTCAATATTGGTGATAACGCAGTGCTGACATTCAATTCAGACGGTGAACTGATTCGTACGGAGTATGCGCACGAAGCTGGCAATGACGGACTTGTCATACTTGAAGACGGTACGAAGTATGTAAGTAGCGTGCGCTTTGGTAGCGTATCGAGGATTCGACCAGGGCAGGACGCGGAGGTGATTGCAGCTGGCATACCTTCTGCCGCATCAATGTGTTACGACTCGATACAGCACCAGCTCGTTATTCCGATGAACAACAATAATTCACTGGCGTTTGTGGGTCTGGATGATTAGTCCCTAGGTCTGATAACTATATAGATAGCTAATCTATTTTGTCCAAAAGCAGGCATTCGTATCCTTGGCGCAGGTCTGGATATCGGAAAATTTCAGTTGGAATGAGAAACGTCATGTTGCCTAGAAATCGGATTCTGACTTAATGGTAGTCATATGGAAGTAGCTAACCACTTGATGATGGCGGAGAGGGAGGGATTCGAACCCCCGGTCCGCGCAAACGGACAACGGTTTTCAAGACCGCCGCATTCGACCGCTCTGCCACCTCTCCGACATGAGCATTTTCCAGAGCAGCTTGGTCTATTGCAAGGCCGATTATTATTGTGTTTGATTTGACAATTCACGATTGTACCTAGATAAGGTCTGATCTTAGGGTTTTCACGGAGAGTCGAATGATGCATATCTCGTCGGTGTATGTGCTTTTATTGATGCTCATTCAAGCAGGGTTCTTGTTTGCTCAGGAGCCTGTTTTTACAAGTTTAGCTGATCGTGCATTTGAAGAGGGTCGTTGGAAAGATGCTGTTTTTGAGTATCAGCAGCTTTTATCTGAAGATACATTTAATGGAATCTATTGGCTAAGAATTGCTCAAGCGCAGCGGGAATTAGGTGAATATGGCCTAGCTTTAGAAACGCTTGAGCGAGCAAGGGTTGTTCAAGGTCCTGAGGCTATGGTCGAACTTGAGCGTGCCAGAAATTTTTCTGCTTTAGGGCAAACAGAAAATGCGTTTATTGCATTACAGAGTGCGGATGATGCTGAGTTGAGATCATTATCTGTCCTCGATAATTCTAAAGAGTTCGACAGTTTACGTTTGGAGGAACGTTTTCAGCGTTTTTATCGGAGTGTCCGTCAAAGAATATACCCTTGTGAGTCTTTATCTTCATCAAATAATTTTGATTTTTGGTTAGGGTCTTGGAATGTAAGACAAGCTAATGGGTCTTTGATTGGGCGTAATGAAATCACAAAGGAAGATGGCGGCTGCGCTATTGTTGAAAAATGGGAAGGAGGTGGTGGTTCATCAGGAATTAGTACTAGCTTCTATGTCCCTAGTAGGGATCAATGGAGACAGGTTTGGGTTGGATCTGGTGGGACACTTATAGATATGACCGGTGAAATCAGAAATGATGTTATGCGTATGGAGGGCACAATTGAGTATGTTGGTTTAATAAATAGTGTTGTAGCAATAAGAGGGAGTTGGACTAAGTTGTCAGATGGGCGCGTAAGACAGTTATTTGAAGAATTTAATATTGGAACTAATGCATGGCAAGTCTGGTTTGATGGTTACTATGAGTTAGTAGACCCACAGTAATGTAAAATACTTCTATTATGAATGGTATGAAAACAACCCATAATCCCGTTTTACAGATTTTTGGAATCATATTTGGTGCTTTGATCGCCGTAGTAGCAGTACTTTTAGGTGCGGTTTTATTGTCATTTATTGTTGGTTTTATAGTGTTGACAGGACTTCTGATGTACTTGCGTATTTGGTGGGCTAAGCGAAAGATTAAGAAAAGTCCGAGTGTTAGTGGGTCTGAAAATGAATCAACTGCAGAGCTTTTTGATGTCAAATATACGATCGTTAAAGAACGAGAAGTTGATAATGAGCGATAAAAATATTTTGCGAGATGATATAAGAGTAATGAATGCCTAGAGATACTAAAGCACGAGGACAAAATAGACCGACACCACCTAGGTTTAAACGCGGACGTTTTTCTCGATTAATTCCAGTTACAGGGTTTGTTTTTGTTTGTCTTGGGCTTGCTTGGTTTTTTGAGTCACAAGCTACGACAACTATAATTTTTGTACGTCATACAGATACGGATCTAGAAACATTGGCTACTGATCCTTGGTTAAATACTCTAGGTCAACAACGAGCTGAATTGCTCGCAGATGTCATTCAAGATATTGATGTAGTAGCCGGTGTTGATGCCATTTATGCTAGTGAGCATCGCCGGACAAAGGAGACTGCTCAATTTGTAGCTGAAAGGTTAGGGTTAGAAGTGCTGATAAGAGACCCATATCTTATTGAGCCTTTTATGTCTCAGGTTTTAATTAATCATAAGGGAGAGATTGTTCTGATAGTAACTCTTGAGGATACACTTGCTCCTTTAGTTGAAGAATTACACGGTAGTAAAAATATTCCAGTAATGGCAGCAGATGAATACAGTAATATTTACATTGTTACCATACCTTGGTTTGGTAAGGTGAAAACTCTAAGATTTCAATATGATTTTTATGAACGACCAGAAAGTCCAGTGCTTGGGCCATTTTCAGGTCCAGCTTCAAATTACTAGCGTCTTAATTTTTCTTAAAAGGATTTTCTGCTAAGGATCCATCATCATTTAGCTTCGGGTAGGGTATGTTTTGGTTTTGGCAGCGTTCCGCAATTTCTGGATGCGCCCATTCAAAAAGTGTAGCGTCATATTCTTCTTGTGAGAGCCTTGATTCTTGGTAGAGTTTTGCTTCCTTCCTTTGGCGTTGGGCTTCGTACAATATAAGGGCAGCAGCTACTGATACATTTAATGAAGCAACCATGCCTTCCATAGGAATAATTACTATTTTATCTGCTGCATTCCTCAGTTTTGATGTTAAGCCTTCTAGTTCTGAGCCTAAAATAATGGCTGTCTTTTTTGTGTAATCAATCGAACGGTAATCTATGGAATTAGGTGCTGGGTGTGCAGCTACCAACTGCCAACCTTCCTTCTTAAAGTTTATAGCAGTATCAAATGCATTATCTTGTAAAGTTACATTAACCCATCTACGGCTACCTCCAGACACCATATGATGTCGGCGAATCTGCCCATCTGGAGATACAGCATGTATTTTAGATATCCCAACAGCATCACATGTTCTCAGAACTGCAGCTATATTATGGGATTTATGAATGTTATCCATTAAGACTGTAAGATCAGGTTGGCGTCGAGCCAGTATAGTTTTAAGCTTATTAAATCTATTTGGTGTCATTTGTCAGTATTATCCGTCTCTTTTTTTATTATGTCTTGATACTGATCATTGAACATTAAAATTTATTAGTTGAATATAGCGATATGCTGATATGCCAGGAAGAATTGACTATTGAAACTTCCGGTCGTGGGAGTTATGAGCTCACTGCTCTAATCAATGATTTGTTGGCAAAGGTTGAGGCTGTTACTGGGATTTGTCATCTATTTATTAAACATACTAGTGCTTCTTTGATGATCTGTGAAAATCAAGATCCTTCAGTACGAGTTGACTTGGAAACGTTTATGTCTGATCTTGTGCCTGATGGGGATAGGCGCTTTATTCATACATACGAAGGTCCGGATGATATGCCTGCTCATGTTAGAAGTGTTTTGACTCAAACAAATTTAAGTATCCCCATAACTTCTAAAAAACTCGCATTGGGCACATGGCAAGGAGTTTACCTTTGGGAGCATAGATTAGAGGAAAATAAGCGTACTATTGTTTTAACTATTCATTCTTAATAGGGATGATAAAATTTTTGTTTGAGTTATAAACTATTAAAAAATATTTATTGTCGATAATCATTTAATACAACATTGGAAAAATAAAACCGTACAGCGCACAATTAGCTAATAGCGCTTCAATCCTAGAGGTAAAACAACAATGACTCTTAAAACATTGGATTCATATGGCTTTGTTATTGCAGGAATTATTGCTAGTTTTTTGTTGACTGCCTGTCAGCCTAGCGAAGAGGTTGTGAATTCTGATATGTCTTTATCGGATTCAAATTCCATGGAAATATCAGTTGCTATGCCACCAGAAGGTATAGCAACATTTACAACAGAGTCTCTTGCCAGTAAAAGTAGTTACTACATAGGTGGAGATTATGTAGGTGATCCCCCAGTGATGGGAGGTCAGATGTACGTGGATGTATGGGAGCCTAGTAACATTACTCAACCTTACCCAATTGTTCTGTTTCATGGGAACGGACAAACAGGAGTAGGGTGGCAGCAAACTCCTGATGGCAGGCCAGGGTGGGCATATTATCTGATTGAGCAAGGATATGTTCTTTATATGGTGGATTACCCAGCTAGAGGCCGTTCAGCTTATTTGCCTGATGGTACACATGGCGGGCTTGGTATTCGTACGGCGGCACAATTACAAACTATCTGGACTAACGTAGACGAGATGGGGAATTTCCCGTTAAATGACAACCACACCCAATGGCCAGGTGAAGGGAAACCTGGAGATCCTGTATTTGATGAATTTATCAAGACCCAAGTGCAATTTGCGGGACAGAGTACGACTCTTGCGCGTCATGCTGCAATTGAGTTACTTCAAGAAATTGGCCCTGTAATTCTTTTGACTCATTCACAGGGAGGTGGTGTAGGTTTTGGGGTCACAGATGGTGCGCCTGATCTTGTGAAAGCACTGATTACTGTGGAACCTGGAGGTCCCCAAATAGGTCGGGTTAGCACTTCTCAGGTTGCTTATACAGGTGAGCCAGCAAACTCATGGGGACCTGTAAATTACCCTCTAACATATGATCCACCAGTTAGTGACCCATCTGAGCTTGAGACTTACCTGGAAGAAGAAGCAGATCGTGATGGGGAGGTTCCATGCTGGTTGCAAGAGGAGCCAGCCAGGCAGCTTATTAATTTTGCAGATGTCCCTGTTTTGTCAATTTCAGCAGATGGTACTTATCATCGTGTATTCGATGCTTGCATTCCTAAGTGGCTTAATCAGGCTGGAGTAGAAACCGATTTTTACCGGCTTGAGGAAGTTGGAATCAGTGGTAATGGCCATATGATGCAGTTAGAGCTTAACAGTGATGACATTATTGAGTTTATTCATGAGTGGATTCAGGACAAAGTAGATTAGAAAAGCTTTGTAGAAGACTAATTCATGCTTATGAGGTACGGGTTATGGATGGAAAATTAAAAAAATTTGTTAGGTACGCATTGGGGATTGTGATTGCCTTTACAGGAGGTAATAGCTTGGCTCAATTTGCGGCCGTGCCCGGAGATAAGGGAGGGCAAGACATGTTCGGGCCTTATGATGTGGTTTCAAATTGGCCTCAGGATCTTGCTGAGTTACCAGGTCATGATGGCTGGACATATGGTGCAGGACAAAGTGTCTTTGCAGAGAGTCCTGATAGAGTTTTTATTTTGCACAGGGGAGAACTACCAAACATTGAACGCCCGTCAAATACAGTTTATCCGGAGGCTGGCCCAGCTTTATCTTTTCCTGTTGCTCAGTTGCCATGGAGAAATGCTTCTGTAGGGCCTAGAGCAAGCCTTCCCGGTGCATTAAACGGTGATGACACTGATCGTGGTGAGCATGGGGTAGACCATCGTTGGGAACATTGTTTAGTGGTTGTAAACGCTGAAGGTGAAATTGTCGAAGCATGGACACAATGGGACTCACTTTTTCGCCGCCCACATTACGTAACTATTAATCCATATGACCCTGAAAAACATGTGTGGGTTGTTGATGATTTTCGTCATGCCATTTTTAAATTTACTAATGATGGTTCAGAACTTGTTCAGACTATAGGTATTCCTAATGTGAGTGGTGATGATGAATCACATTTTTATAGGCCTACTTTCATGGCTTTTTTGGATGATTCGTTCTTTGTTGCGGATGGTTATGCAAATACTCGCGTTGTGAAGTTCGATAATGAAGGTAATTATCTTACCGAGTGGGGGCAGGCGGGTAACCCACCGAACGAAACGCGTCCAGGCTACATGAATAATGTTCATGGGGTTGCTGTAGATGTACAGACAAGAAGAGTTTTTGTTAATGACCGTGCTAATAATCGAGTACAGGTATTTGATGAAGATGGTGACTATCTTGACGAATGGAGTTTTGGGGCTGAGCCGACTGATATACACCTATTCTATATTGGGGCAGACAACATCATGTGGGCAGCTGATCGGGCAACGAACAAGATTCTTGGGTATGACCTTGAAGGAAATCTTATCTATTCATGGGGAACGTTCGGTGATTTTCCGGGTGGACAGTGGGGTGTTCATGGCCTAAGTGTGGATCAGGATGGTAATTTTTATGTAGCTGAGGTAGGTAATGGACGAGTTCAGAAATATGTACCTAGAGCTGGAGCTAGGCCTGAGACCATGGTCGGAAAACCTGTTTATGCTGCTTGGGAATAAAGACATGTTTAGGGTAGAAAATTGCCAGAAATGGGTCTAGAGGAGAAAAGAATGAATATTTTTAGGATCTTAATAACGCTTATTGGTGGATTATTAGCTTTTGTTGTCTATGCGCAGCCTGCTAAACCGCCGGCTAGCATCCCAATGATGCCTATGGATAACGTTGCCAGACAAGGCTTTTTCTATGCTGGCGGAGAGTATGTTGGTGAGGGTGATCAGATAACTATGGGAGGGGCAATGTATGTTGAGGTGATGGTGCCTCACGAGATTCTGCATCCATATCCAATTGTTTTCCTTCATGGCGCTGGACAGACAGGCGTTGACTATATGCAGACTCCTGATGGACGTCCAGGTTGGGCTTTTGATTTTCTTGAAATGGGCTATGTGGTTTACGTGCAAGACTTTCCTGCTCGAGGTAGGTCTCAGTATGTTCCTGGTATTGACGGAGATCTTCGTATTCGCAACGCCCCTAATCTTGAGGAAATATTTACTGCTTCTGCTGCAACTGCAGACTTCCCACAAGCCTCAAAGCACACTCAGTGGCCCGGAACTGGGCGTATGGGAGATCCCATTGCTGATAATTTCATGAAGACTCAGGTTGAATTTATTGGGGGACGTCAGGCACAACTAACCATCGATGCTAATGTTTCATTACTTGATATGATTGATACGCCGGTTATTTTACTTACTCACTCGCAAGGCGGTTGGTTTGGTTGGAACATTGCGGATGAGCGACCTGATCTTGTCCATGCAATAGTTACTCTGGAACCAGCAGCGCCTCCAATTCGAGGTGTTGACACTTCAGCAGTGGCTTATCGTGATGGAGGGGGGCTTTCATGGGGTGTTGGTAACACACCGATTACTTATGATCCGCCAATAAGTGATGCATCAGAGTTAGATGTTGAGTTACAGGAGCAGGCTGAGGGACCCGGGTTGGTGCCATGCTATAGGCAAGTTGAGCCGGCACGACAACTTATAAACCTTACAGAAATTCCAGTGTTATTTATGAATGGTGAAGGTGGTTATCATCGGATATTTGATCATTGTTTAGCTAATTGGCTAAATCAGGCGGGTGTCAACACTGAGTATGTGAGAATGGAGGATGTTGGTCTTCCGGGTAATGGACACATGATGATGTTGGAACTTAATAGTAAAGAAATTGCCGAATATATTCACGGGTGGTTAGAAGATAACGTTCTTTAGTCAGGCTAATAAAAACCCCGGTATTTCCGGGGTTTTTAATGGATAGTTTTTTATTCTGTATTCAAAAATGTCTTAACTGGCTTCAAGGTTTATATGAGCAAATACGAGCAGAATCTTGATAAAAATGAGGCAAATTTTGTTTCTTTATCTCCACTTAGTTTTATGCGGCGTGCAGCTGAGGTATTTCCTCAGCGAATAGCGCTAATTCATGGGGAAGACAGTATCACTTGGAGTGAGACCTTTGAAAGATGCCGGCGTTTATCAAGTGCACTGAAAGCCAGAGGGATTAAAAAAGGAGATACAGTAGCAATTATGGCACCGAATGTTCCTGCTCTTTTTGAGTCGCATTTCGGTGTTCCCGCATCTGGTGCTGTACTTAATGCACTTAATACTCGTTTAGATTCCACAGTTATTTCATTTATTCTTGAGCATGCAGAGGCGCGTGTACTAATCACAGATAAAGAATTTTCCCCTGTGATTTCAGAAGCTTTGCAAAAAATTGATAATAAACCTTTAGTGGTCGATATAGATGACTCTTTAGCTGAATCTGGTGAGTTACTTGGCGACTTAACTTACGAAGAACTCCTATCCGAGGGAGACGCTAATTCAGACTGGGTGCTTCCTGAAGATGAGTGGGACGCTATCTCTTTAAACTATACATCAGGTACTACTGGTAATCCTAAGGGTGTTGTTTATCATCATCGTGGCGCATATATGAATGCTATTGGTAATTTACTTGCTTGGGGCATGTCGCCAAATCCTATTTACCTTTGGACATTGCCTATGTTCCATTGCAATGGTTGGTGTTTTCCATGGACGATAGCTGCACTGTCCGGAACTAATGTTTGCCTTCGTGGCGTGCAGCCATCTGCTGTATTCAAAGAAATTATGCAACATCGTGTAACTCACATGTGCGGTGCCCCAATAGTAATGAATATGTTGTTGAATGCTCCTGAATCAAAATCTTTACATTTAAATCATAGAATCAAAATGATGACTGCTGGCGCTGCACCGCCAGCAGCTGTTCTGGAAAAGATGGAAGAATTAGGTTTTGATATTACACATACTTATGGTCTGACAGAGGTTTATGGGCCTGTGACAGTGTGTGACTGGCATGAAGAATGGGACGAAAAGTCTGTAGAAGAAAGAGCTTTTCTAAAAGCTCGTCAAGGTGTTAAGTATGCCGTCCAAGAAGAATTTTTTGTGGCAGATCCAGAATCATTGCAACCTGTTCCCGCAGATGGAGAAACAATGGGGGAACTTTTTTTTAAGGGTAATGTTGTTATGAAGGGTTATTTAAAGAATCCTAAAGCGACACAAGACTCTTTTCAGGGTGGTTTTTTTCATACCGGAGATTTGGGCGTTACTCACCCTGACGGGTATGTAGAAATCCGTGATCGTTCTAAAGACATAATCATTTCAGGCGGAGAAAATATTTCTTCAATAGAAGTTGAAGGTGTTTTATATAGACATCCTGCGATACTTGAAGCTGCAATAGTGGCTCGACCTGATGATCACTGGGGAGAGACACCATGTGCTTTTGTTACGCTTAAAGATGGCGAGACTGCATCGGAGCAGGAAATTATCCAGTTTTGTCGGTCAAACATGGCGCATTACAAGTGTCCAAAAACTGTTATTTTTACAAACCTTCCTAAAACATCCACTGGGAAAATTCAAAAATTTGTTTTGCGCGATCGTGCAAATAATTTATCAAAGTAAATCTTAAGGTTTAGCCCGATCAATAAGTGCTGAACCAATAATTGTGATAAAGATATTGATTGTTAGACCGTATAGACCAGGATGAAAGCCAAATATCTTTCCTGCCTCAACGAAATCAAATGGTCCAAAGGCAAGCCCAAGAGATATTATAAGACCTGTTATCAACCCAATAAAAACGGGAGTTCTTTTCAGTAAAGGAAAATGAATGCCAAGCATTATTGCTGGTGCTAATTGAACTAAAATATCAAATTTTCGATCAATAAGAGCAATGAGTGATGCATGATTTTTTAGTAGTAGCGCTAGAAATACAAGCAAACTTACAACAACCCAAGAGCATTTTTTTCCAATCTGTGTGAGTTCAGCTTGATCGGCTTGCCGAGCAACATGCGCAGCATAAATATCTTTTGTAAACATAGAAGATATTGAAAGCATTGCAGAGTCAGCTGTCGACATAAGTGCAGCAAGTACAGCACTGAAGATAACAACAACTACTGTGTAGCCAAGTATTGAGTTTTCTTGGATTATTCTTAATAGGCTGGCAAGAATTTGATCTGTCGCAGCTCCTTCTAAACCGGGGATGTAGGCAAGTGCGTATATTCCCGCAATAACGGCAATTAAGGCTGTAATAAACGGCATAAATGCCATCAGCGCAAGACTACGATTCATTGTTCGCTGAGATTTTGCAGCATAGATTCTTTGAATTGCATGCGGGTAAAGAGCGCCGCCCATACCAATAATTAAAATGTAGCTTAACCATTCCCTAAGCATAGGTCCTTGTGGTCTTGCTATCTTAAATGAGTCTGTTGTGCTTGATATTTTTTCAGTAGCTGCTGATAAAGGACCAAATTGATCAAACAACAGCGCGAGTAATACGATAAAGCCAATAATTAATACACTACCTTGTATTACATCTGTCCAAGCGATAGCACGAATTCCTCCAAGCGTGCCATAGATTACCATTACCAAGGCAAGCCCAACGACGCCATAGTTATATGCGATGTCTCCATACTCTGGACTAGCTAACCCCTGAAGTGCTCTCCCCATAGTCATAAGTTGTGCAAGCAAGTAGTTGCTAAGTGCTACGATCATCACGATGGGGGCAATAAAAGAGATCGCTTTTGATTTGTAGCGATCTTCAAGGTAGTCCGTAGGGGTTACATAGCCTTTCACTTTGGAAAGACGATGAAGTTTTGGCGCGAATGCTAAGTAAAAAACGATCATTGCTAACATATAATGAACAGCAATTAACCAACCAAACCCAACTCTGTAGGTGGCTCCAGCGACGCCGAAAAAAGTATTTCCGCTGTATTGTGTTGCGTATAGAGTTAAAAGTAGAACAATAAAACCAAAGCCACGTCCAGCTAAGTAAAAATCTTGGAGAGTGTTTTCTTTGCGCGCAGCTCGACCGGCAAATCCTAAAAGTAGGAGCGAAGCAATATAAAGGGTAATAAAAGCCCATGCGCCGGGTCCAAAGGGAAGAATGTAATTCATTTAGTCGATGTCATTGTCTGTATTACTAAGAAAAACCCAAGCAGTAAAACCCGAGGTAATAAGTAAGATTATTAGCGTTGAGATAACCCAGAGTGGCAAGCCATAGTAGTGTCGTATATCACCTGCTGGCCAATACCAAGGGATTACCAGCATTAAGAGAATGACATATACCACACCTATCCAAATACGAGGATGGTTTGTTTTCGTCACCTGCGAATCTCCAGTTAAGTGGAAGTCTTTTATTTTTGGGGGTAAATTTTTTTAAAGCAAATTTTTTTGGTTTTGTCGTTAATTAAGTTTGATTTGAGGGGTTATTAGAGTTTAAAAATTTATATTAAGTTGACTAAAAAAACCTGACAGATTAGATGAAAGGGTTTAACTTAGGATAATATTGGGTAAAAGAGATAGTCGGATAGAAAAAATAAAATCGCTTCATTGCTGAGTTGAGTAATGGAGCATTCATAATTCCGGAGAATCCTATGTTTATATCGAAGTGCTCTAGATTAGTTTTTTCCCTTGTAGCAGGCTTTTTTCTGCTAGCGGGCTGTAGTGTTGAGAATGATGTACAAGAGAATTCGCCAGACAATACTCGCGGTGATAATTTTCAGTTTCAGCTTCAGGAAGCTCGCATTTCTGATGTACATAGAGCTATTCAGGATGGCCAGCTTACTTGCCAAGGTCTTGTGCAGATGTATATTGACCGTGCACAGGCTTATAACGGGGTCACTAACCAGCTTGTAACGATTGATGGTCAACCAGTAGCTTCCGTTCCGGGTATGGTGCGAGCAGGCTCGGTTTTGGAATACCCTACTGAGACGAGAGCTATAACAGAATTTCTTCCTGATTATGAGGACTATCAAGGCCCACCTATTGAATTCGGCAGAATGGAGCCAACTGCTTCTGATCCTACAGTCTATGCTCAGTACGGGATGACTGTGGGAATGCCGAGTGCAGGTCAGACTAATGCACTTGGAACCATAAATATTCGTGGAGAGCGCTCGGTTACTTGTAAAGGTGATGCTGATTTACACCCCTCTATGGGCGCGTTACCTGCTGGGTCACCGGCTGTATGTGAAGATTTTCGGCAATATCCTGATGCACTTGAAGTAGCTATGCAGTTAGATGAGGAGTATGGGTCGGACCCAGATCTGGATGCTATGCCAATGTATTGCATTCCTTTCAGTTTTAAAGACCCTTTTGATACCAAAGATATGCGTACTACAGCAGCAGCTGATGCTCGATATGATATTGACTTTGCTCCCACTGATCACACTTTAGTAGCACAGCTTCGTGATAAAGGAGCAATTATCTATGCTAAGGCAGTGAATACTGAGTATAACGGGCGAGGCTGTGGCCGTAGTGGCTGCAACCCCGGCGGGCGCCATGAACCAACAATGGTTTTGCCTTCAACCCTAGGCTTTCAACGTAGTTCATGGTCAGGTAACCCAAGTAGTGTCTATGATACGACGCGGGCCCCATCGATTGGTTCAAGTTCTGGTTCCGCTGTATCAGTAAGTAGTAATCTTGCTATGTGTAGCCTTTGTGAAGAAACAAGCATGTCGTGTCGAGGGCCTGCAAATCACAATTCTGTTGCATTAATTCTTCCGCACAAAGCTTTAATATCTTATCTGGGTCATGCAATTGGTTCGGATATTTACTATGACCGAACAGGTGTCCATTGTCGGTGGATAGGTGATTCAGCCAAAGTTCTCGATGCAATGAAGGACTCAGAGGATGGTTACTATGAGCCTAGGGATATGTGGACTACTGTGCCTAGAGCTAGTGTTTTAGATGAAGGTTATGCAACGCACATTGTAGATGATGGACAAGATGGAGCACTTAGCGATATTCGAATAGGAGTTATTCGAGAATCAATGCTGACATTTCCAGGTGTTCTTGCCGATGAGCCTATCGCTAATGCCGCAGCTAATGAAATTAAGGAAGTATTAGGCGGTATGCTTGGAGCAAAACTAGTGGAGTCTGTGGATCCGCTATGGCCTGATGATCCTGAAATTGAAAATATGAGCCCTTCATATACAGATGCGTTGGCCCAGCTTGTTCCTGTTTTGTTCCCTGATATGCTTTACTGGCTGGATAGTAATGGAGAGCCATTATTTCCTGATTTTGCAGCAACCATCACGCCGACGGAGTTTGCTCCTGGAATTATCCATGGTTCAGGTGAGATGAGCCCAATAGATTACATGGTTGCACTTGCTGAAGGAGATGTTCCGCCTCCTGAGGGATTTAATTTACGATCTATTCTGACATTGGGAATGTCTAATGCCTTTAAATTCCATATAAATCAATATCTCAGTCGTCGATCTGATGATTGGGCTGAACGTGGTTATACGGAAACCCTCAATGATTTTACGACTCTTAATGAACGATCTAAATTTTGGGGTGATGATGCGCGAACCTGGTTTTTGAACTGGGATGAAAAGGAAGATATGCGTCGTTCTCTTGGTGAGCGTCAAGGTATTGATGAGCGTGTAAAACTTCGAGAGTTGCTTCGACGGGTAGAGATGAAAGTAATGATGGAGAATGATCTTGATCTGGTTGTCCGTCTTCATAGTTCTCTTCCTCCTGGAAAAATAGGACTATCTCCTCAACCTCAACCTGATGGAGATTTTCGTGGGGAACTGCAATCAGGCCCGTATGCAGGATTAACAGAGGTGCTGATACCTGCTGGTTATGTTCAGACGGCTTATGATGCGGTTTTCAGCCTTAGTGAGGATCGTCAGCGATACCTACCTACTAATAACACTACTACGCCTACGACAGTGATGGGACCGGGATTGCCTTTTTCGTTGGTTTTTAGAGCGGAACCTGGTCAGGAAGATGTAATTTTAAGAGTTGCTTCTACCTATCAGTCAGCTTCAGGACGTCGCGTTTCACCACCGGCCTTCCCTCCTTTAGCAGGTGAGCCATAGAAAAGATCTAAGTCCATAGTGTAAAGAGGAGAGTTTTGAGGTACACGGCAATAGGATTTATCCATGTTTTGCTAATCTCAACCGGCATGACTCATCATGCTGAGGTTGGTATTGACACGGATACTCTAGTTACTCTGGAGGGGACAGTCACCGAGTTCAGTTGGAGGAATCCACATGTGTATATCGTCGTTGAAACTCCTGAAAATATATCTTGGACGGTACAGACATCCTCTACATTGACAATGACACGAGTAGGCTGGGATCGTAATTCTCTTTCTGTTGGAGATAACGTGATAGTGCAAGTTAACCCAGCCCAGGACGGTAGGTCCTATGGAATTCTTAGAATTATTGAAAAACAAGGGGGAATGATCCTGCCAACATCATTTGACAGTGGTTCAGGGGAACCCCTGTTAGATCAGCCGGAGGTTAGTGAGCGCACTGACAGCATATCAGGACGATGGAGAGCAGATACTTCTAAATTGCAATCGTATCCTGGTGGGTTTGATGGTTTCTTTCACGCCAATATGAGGCTTACAGCAAAAGGTCAAATTGCTCAAAGTGAATATGATGCTCTGTCTTTTGATAATCCAGCATCTCATTGTATCGGTCCACCTGCGCCTGCATTAATTATCTATACCAATCTTTATCCTCTAGAGATTGAAATAGATGACGAAAATAATACTGTTTTATTTCGAACAGAGTACTTTGATGAGATGCGAACAGTTTATTTAGATGGACGAGAACATCCTGATAGTGGCATAAGATTTCCAGGTGGGCATTCAATCGGGAGATGGGAGGACGATGTATTGATTATAGATACTACGCTTTTCTCAGATCATCGTTCCCCTTACCAAATAGGTGTGCCCTCTGGATCTGAAAAACACTTAATAGAACGTTATCAGTTGATTAATAATGGAACCCGCCTTCTTGTCAGTTTTGTGTTGGATGATCCTGAATATATTGTTGAGCCATTAATGCATTCTCGGGAACTGATTTTTTCACCAGATGTGCAAATGGTAGAATTTAATTGTGATCAGGAGTCTACCCAGAGATTTGTGCCCAATTGAATTAAGTTTTCTTATTTTCTGGCTCAAGTAGTGTTTCGTAGTCGGTTCCCATGACTTTCGTAATTGGGACTCCGGAAATAACATCATTTTCCATATGCTTTTCACGCTGAGCAATTTGCTTTGCCTTTTTGATTACCTTTTCAGCCATATTTCTTGAAATAAATACTATGCCAGTACCATCTGCAATCACAAAATCACCAGGAGAAACAGTAATTTTTCCTACATGAATTTTAATATTAACAGCAGATTCATGAATTCTTCCACGAGCAGTTTTTGGGGTAACAGATCGTGAAAAAACTGGAATTTCCAATTGTTCATATTCATCAATGTCGCGAGCTGGACCCTCAACAATAATGCCTCTTATGCCTTTGGTTTTAGCTGCTCTAGATAAGAGACCACCCCAACCAGCAGCTTCAATTCCCGTCCGTTGTTCTACAACAATAATATCTTGGTCTGTTCCTAGCTCAATTGACCTAGTGCCTAAATGATTTTCTGAAGGAGTTGCAGATTTTCCAAGGGACAGTTTTACTGTTTGGACTCGACCACATATTTTGGAAGTGGTTGATTGTCTAGTGATATCAGAAACTACGCCAGTTAAGCCAAGCATATCTAGCGCATCAGATACAGCACAGGTATCTAAGTATTCTAGTTGTTTTAGTAAGGTTTTATCATCCACACTTAATAATCCTGTTTTTTTTAGATAAATAGTAATGTTGAATACGTATAGTACGACACCTACTCAGTGTTAACATGGACCGTATAGTATGTATCAGCTTTTGGGAGGACCTATGACAATTTCTCGGGGTTTCGAGTTAGTTGCTACTGTTGTGTGTAGTATTCTTGTATTGCCCAGTTGTTCAACGGACGATACGCCTCTTGTAACTTCAAACATTGAATCCACTGTAGCACCAATTGATTTGTCTGGTGTGTGGAGTACAAATAGTTTTGACACGCTAGATAACCCAGCATGGGACATTGTGGGACAATTTTCAGCTCGGTTGACTTCAGAAACTTATGATTATCTTCAAACTCTCCTTTATGACCCGGCCAACGATCATTTGTCTGCTGCGGAAATAATAGAAGCTTTGGAGGATCACACTTTTGCAGTGATCGATGATCGGCTAACTGAGGTTGGGCATTCCATAGGTGATGCTTTTGATCTTGCAGATGACCCGGCTATTCAGTGTGAAAATTTTGGAGTATTTCGAACTGTGTTGCATTCAGACCCTATTGAGTTTGAAGTCTTAAGTGATCGGCTAATTATCAGAGGGGAAGATCTGACCATTAACCGTACAATTTATATGGATGGTCGTAGTCACCCCCAAGAGGGGATAAAAACTTCTGGCGGGCATTCCATAGGCTGGTATGAAGGCAGTACTTTGGTTATTGAAACAGTAGATGTTACACCAAATTTGGCTGATGATACTCTTGCTATTCACAATAGTGATCAGGCCCGAGGCGTGGAGCGGTATACTATTAGTGAAGATGGTATGAGTATGGATGTAGAGTTTACAATTCATGATCCCGTTATGCTCATCGAGCCTTTAACGATTAGGCGTCCACGTGTTTTTACGCCTGATGTGGAATTAGACCGTAGGCCCTGTGAAGCAATATCAGGACAATTTTAAATAAGGATGCTGGGGTGATGAAAAAAATTGTTTTTGTCTCGTTGTTCTTAGCTTTTGGTATTCAGGTTGCATTCGCACACCATAATTTTGCAGCTCACTATCGAACAGAAGAGATGGTCGAAATTTCTGGTGTTGTGACTGAATTTCGTTTTGTTAATCCGCATGCTCGAGTCTATGTAGAGACCACAAATGCTGAGGGAAATACTGAGGTTTGGATGGTTGAGGGAGATGCGTCAGTGGCACTTAGAAGATCGGGTTGGACTGAAAACCAGCTTAAACCAGGAGATCTGGTCGAGATTACCGGTAATCCATCCCGTAGCGGGGCTAATATGCTTGGTTGGAAGACACTAAATCTTGCTGATGGAACTAGTATCGGAGGAGGGAGTGGGCGTTTAGAGGAGCGTTTGAGGATATTGGATGCTACTTTAGCGACTTTCCGAGAGCAGCGAGATCAATGATCTATAGAAATGCTGGTCGAATGCTCAATTCAGACTTATATTAATTAAAGCTCTTTGGGAGTGGCCGCATGCGGCAAGTTTATGGTTTCTTTATAGGCTTCTTGCTAATTATTGCCGGAATAATAATTAACCCTGTAAGAGCACAAGATGCTTCTTATCTCCGCGTATATAGTTCTAATGGGGTTAGAGAAATCTTGCAGGAATTAAAACCTGATATTGAACATGCTGTAGGAGTTATTCTGGATTTTGAATTCAGTACTTCTCGTACCTTGGCTGACCAAGTATCAGCTGGTGCATCGTTCGATGTTGTTGTCCTGACACCAACATTAATCGATGAGCTCATTGGATTAGGAATAGTTAACCCTTTATCACGTTCTGTATTTGCTCAGGTAGGGGTGGGTATCGGTTCTCACAAGAGTGCTCCGACAAAAAATGTTTCAACATTAGATGCGTATAGAGAAATTCTTCTTGAGGCGGAATCTATTGCTTATGGTGCCAATGGACAGAGTCGTCGAACCAATGAGTCGAGTTTTGAAGTGCTTGGTATTTCTGAGCAGGTTCATCACAAAAGAAGACTAACAGGTCCTGGAGAAGGACCCGGTCTAGTTGCTGAAGGAGAAGTAGAGTTAGTTTTAACACTAGTAAGTGAGCTTATTAGAGAGACTGACGTTCAATTTCTTGGTCCTCTGCCAATGGAAGTTCAAGGATATATTCGTTTTGAGGCGGGTATCGGTGTTGAATCTAATGAGCCAGTTAAAGCAATGGAGTTTATTCGTTTTTTGTTGGACTCAGATTTTTCCCTTGCTCTAAGTGAATATGGTCTAGAGTCCATTAATAGATAGCCGATAGAATTTCATGCACATAAAGAGTATGTTGTAGAAATAAAAATATGGTTTAAGTGATAGGTATTTTAATAAGCCTGTAGCGGAGGAGAGCATGTCAAAATTTCATACGTTTATACCTGTTTTGGTTTTATTTTTCTTTAGCGCTCCAGCGGTAATGTCTCAGCATGGAATGCCAGGTGGAACACCCATGACATTTTTTGTTACAAGTGATCCAATCGGTGATGGCGGTAATCTTGGGGGATTGGAAGGAGCAGATGCACACTGTCATAAGCTGGCTGATGCTGTAGGGGCAGGTGATCAAACGTGGCGAGCATATCTTAGTACTCAGGCTAGGCCAGGAAAGCCAGCTATAAATGCTCGTGACCGGATCGGTACCGGTCCATGGCATAATTTTGATGGTGTAATGATTGCAAGTAGTCTTGCACACTTACACGGAGATACACTCGATCTTGCTCGGTTGGGAAATAATTTACATAAACTAAGTGGTTTAACAGAGAAGGGCGCTATTGTTCCAGGTTTATATGACTATCTTGATGCTCGGGACAGGGATTGGGAGTATGTTAAAAATACGCCATATTCAAATCGACATGAGGTATTAACTGGTACTCAACCTGATGGACGTGCATTCCCTCCAGATATTGATTACACCTGTGATAATTGGACGAGTAACGAAGACCCAGATACTCAACTTGGACCGGGACTTTATGGTGGTCCTGGTAGGCCAAATGCGCAAATTGGTTTTCCTGATCGCGAGGGTGGTGGTAATGGTTCGTGGAATTCATCGCACGGCACAAGGGGTTGTAGTCAAACTGCCCTACCACTAACACATGGAATTGGTCAGTTTTATTGCTTTGCTGTCACGGGAGAAAATCAATGAAAAATTTTCTACTAGGTTTCTTTTTATTATTTAGTTTTTCTGCAATTTTTTCGCCAAAATCATCTTCTCAAGGCGTGGGCCACCATGCTCCTCGGCACTTTATTCCCTCTGAGCTTATGTCCTTTTTTGTAACCAGCGAGCCAATAGGTGATGGTGGTAATCTTGGTGGGCTAGAAGGGGCAGATGAGCACTGTCAGAGGCTAGCAACCAATGCTGGCGCAGGCCATAGAACTTGGCGTGCTTATCTCAGTACGCAGGCTCGTCCTGGTAAACCTGCAATTAATGCTCGTGACAGAATCGGGGATGGTCCTTGGTATCACGCAAGAGGTGTTTTGCGTCGTCCTATAAAAACATCTGAGATTCATGGTGATACTTTGATTGAGGCCCAACGAGGGTCAAATATGTTTAAAGCATTTGCTTTAACAGAGAAGGGAAATGAAATTAATGGTGTTGGTGATCCCATGCCAAATTTGCATGCCATCATAACCGGTACTCAGCTAGATGGCCGAGCCTTTCCAACTGATGTTGACCGAACCTGTGATAACTGGACAAGTAATTCAGAAGGTGCTGCGCAAGTAGGGCATTCGGATCGTATTGGTCATGGAAATCAGTCGTGGAATTCCTCCCATGCAACAACTGGTTGCAGTCAGGCAGATTTTGCAAGCTGGAATGGAGCAGGGTTATTTTATTGTTTTGCTATTGATTAAGTTTTTGAATGATGTTCCATAGTATGATTAAAGCCTGCGTAGTAAAAAAAACAATCAGTTTTTTTTGTCTATTTTTGCCTGGTGGTTTAGTTATTTCACAAGTATCAGTTTATCCAGACACAATCCTTTTCAATGGAAAAATTATCACAGTAGATGATTTTTTCTCCGTCAAGGAAGCAATTGCTATACAAGGAACAAGAATTGTCGCCGTTGGAACTAATGAAGATATCCAATCACTCTCAGGTCCTGATACCTTAGTATCGGATTTAAGAGGTAAAACCGTCATTCCTGGTTTAATTGATAATCATAATCATGTAATTAGGGCAACGGAGTATTGGCCAAATGAGGCAAGACTTGATGGTGTTTCAAGTCGGATTGAAGCGTTAACTATATTAGAAACCAAAGCTAATGAACTGGCTGATAATGAGTGGTTAATGTCATTAGGTGGATGGACAGAGAATCAGTTTATTGGCAATCAAGCAGACTTCACATTAGAAGAGTTGGATGAAGTTGCTTCTGATCGACCTGCTTTTATCCAATCTACTTACGATCATGCCTTTGGAAACACCCGATGGTTTGAGGAAATGGATATTCCGATCGTTGCTGGCTTTGAGCAACATAGAGATGCAACTGGTCTTTCATCATATGTTGTCAGGGACGAGACTGGATTGGCAACAGGTCGATTAAATGGTGGAATGCCGATGGTTGTTTCAGCAATTGAACGTTTTCCTGTTGTTACGGCTGAGCGTCAGGAGCTAGCGATCAAAGAGGCTTTTACACACCTCAATAGTATTGGTTTGACTAGTGTTTATGATCCAGCAGGTGCTGGGATCAAAGGTGATAGTTATCTGCGAATCAAGTCACTTTCAGAAGAAACCGGGCTAACGGTGAGAATTTTTTACACGCTGTCACCACTTAGCTTTGAACGACGAACTACGCCGAATGCTGTGGAGGAGATTATAGAGGAGATTCGGACATCAAGGCCTTTTCAGGGTAATGAAGAAGTGGATATGATCGCAATTGGAGAGTCTTACTATTCCCCATTTCATAGAGATAGTTTATTTATGCCTACTAACCCCAGTGAAGAGGATTTCCAGGCAGGTAAAAATATTTTATCGGTTGCGGCACAAGGTGGATGGTCAGTTCAGACACATTCTTCAAGGCCAGAAACTATTGATATCCTTTTAGACGCAATCGAAGAGGTTAATCAGCAATACCCATTACGTCAGTTAAGGTGGTCAATCACTCATGCAGATATGGTAGGTAGATCACAAATTGATCGAATGCGGCATTTAGGAATGAACTTACAAATGAGAAGTATTTCTGTGTTATTTCAACCTAGACGTGGGGTCTTGATACAGCAGATGGGAGAAGCCGGATACCATGTACCTCCACTTCGTATGATTCAGGAAAGCGGTATTCCATGGGGACTTGGTACTGACGGCACTAAAGCTGCTCAGATTAATCCCTTTGTGACACTCTGGTGGGCTGTTACAGGCTTGGCTTTAAACGGAGAGTTAGTTTTAAGTGAAACGCTTTCTCGCGAAGAGGCTCTTATTGCTCACACACGCTCAAATGCGTATTTGATGTTCCAAGAAGCTAATATAGGTTCGATTCGTCCAGGATTTTTAGCTGACTTGGTTGTTCTTGATCGAGATTATCTTACGATTTCAGCGACTGAGATTAAAGATATCCAAGCGGATGCCACATTTGTTGGAGGAAAGCTTGTTTGGGGATCTCTATAGTGAGATTAGTTGGAGTAATTCCATGCTTGATCTGCTGGCGTATTTGGATCAGAGTGTAAAAATCTAATCAATTCAGCATGAAAAATATCAGGGCTATCAAATGCTGGCGCATGCCCAATTTCTGGGAATAGGACTAGCTCGGCATTTTGCAGTTGATTTGCTACATAGCGGGCTCTTTCAGGGTAATTATCTACTAAACGATCCTCAGATCCCCCAATAACCAAAGCTTTTGTTGCAATATGTTGCCAGTCATATACCACAGGATCTTCAAAGATGAGCATTCTTTGGGCTGCTCGAACTCGAGCCATACGTGGCCAATCTCCACTTAACGTTAGGCCATATTGGACTTTTACCCAGAAAAGGTATTCTTCTTTCCAACCTCTTGGGTAATATCGTACGTGATTGTTAAGAATGGATTGATAATTAGCTGCAAGAGCACGTTCATAGGCTAATTCTGGATCTATCCATTCAGTTCCTGGACGTTGATCTGTCAGGCCTATTTGATTGACCATGACTACATGGGTCGTTGTTTCTGGGTAAGTTGATGCAAATCTTGTTGCAACCATACCTCCCATAGAGTGACCAACAATTGCAGCGTGTTTAATTTCAAGATGATCTAAGAGCAACTTCGTATGGCGTGCTGGCATGTGAAGGTTGTAGTGGATTTCCGGTTTTGATGATCGACCAAAACCTAAGCGATCAATGGCTATTACTCTAAAGCCCTCTTTGCGAAGAGCTTTAATAGTGACCTCAAATGCTGCAGCAAAGAAGTTTAGACCGTGAAATAGCACAACCGTCTTTCCATTAGGGTTGACAGTAGGTGCCACATCCATATAAGCCATTCGGTAGTCTTGACCCCCAAGGCTAAGTGGTAAGTATTCAACTGGGAAAGGGTATGGAACATTGGAATAGTCAATTGCCGTTGCTTCCCAAGTCAATGGCGGTTCACTAGGTGGTTGGCCTTGTGCAATCGGACTAATTAGTATCATGGCTAGGGCGTATACTTTGATGTACATGTTAGTTGCTGGTATGTAAAAATTTAACATGAGTGTTCTCTTAACCGTAATTCCAGGATTTTAGTTATTCATCTCGTTTGGTTATTCAGCTAATACTCGCATTGTGCCTTCAAGGGCCTCTGCTAACGGGGTGATTCTGGTGTTTATTCTCTGCCCATCCGCATCAAACATATAGCGGATTCTCATTCCTTCTTCGTTGATAAACTGAAGTGATTGTTGAAACCAGGCAACTGGAGGGTAATTTTGTGGTGCTGTTGCCTCAAGAAAATATAGCCGACGATTATTAAGATGTATTCCAATATAGGTGCGAGACTGGTCAGCATTAATTAGATGCATTTGATGTCCTTCTACTTTATCGATATCAGCCCAACCCTCATAGGTTACTTCTCCGCCCATCGCACGAGTTTGTAAGCGGATCATCTGAGCTGTATGAGCTAATGATGCTCTAATATCCATGACCCAAAAATTAGCACCCGAGCTAGCATCGGTTTGATCTGGTCGTGCACGATGTCTTTCTTCTGCATCTGTATAGTCAACTACCGTTAAAGAGAAACTGGTTTGACCTCGTTGAGAAGAGTAAATGCGGGCTGGGAAAGGTACGCCGTGAGCAGACTCTATTTCAGTTTCTTCAATTTCAGGCATTGATGGGAAAGTAACGGCAAACCGATCAGTTTTATGTACATATTCAATCCAGTCCTGAGCTAAGCATGGCATTGAAATAATTGTTAGCAAAGTTACTGAAACAAAACTATTGAGGCGTATCATCTTTTAGTTCCCTTGAATTATTGTATTAGCCTACAAAACTAATCCCAGAGTCTCTCAACTCCATCTTCTCCAGTGATATAACCCAGAAGACACCCGCTTGAGTCATCATGCATCTGATGGCATCGGGCAGTTATCGTATCGCCTAGTTTAACCGTTTCACGTGTTACGCCATTTCGTGCGATCTGAGCGGGTGTGGCAGCTTCCAACGCCCATTGAACGGAGTGCCCATCTTCATTTGTTACTTCCATAAAAATCCATATGTGAGGATTAATCCAGAGTATATCGTTCACCTTGCCAGTGATATGAGTATATTCAGTCATATCATAGTTTGCGTGTGAGTGATGTCCCCAACTTGGTGATATTAGAATTGTTGCTACAGCCATGAAGATTAAAGCTCTTTTCTGCATAGTCACCTCCATATCAAAAAAGCTAGAGTGTATTATAGTATTTTAGTCGTTTATTTATATGGCATGAACTATCGTTCATTCATCTAAAATTTTAGCAAATAGGTAACAAGTGAAACTGGCACTAGCAGAAACATTTTGTAGTATTCAGGGAGAAGGCCATCTTACCGGTAAGCGAATGTTTTTCATTCGTTTTGCAGGATGTGCTGTGAAGGAGTGTATTTTGCATCCTTCTCAAGAAAATTTGTGTGATACAGATTGGAGTGTATCCGAAGTGCTTAAAGGAGAAGATGCTATAGATAAACTTGCAAACGAAGCACTTAAGATAGTTGGAGCAAGTGGTTGGGTTTGTATTACTGGCGGAGAACCGTGCGATCAACCAGATGCCCTAGCGTTTCTAGCTTCCTCAATTCAGCGACTTGGTGGAAAAATTAATATTCAAACTAGTGGTACGCATCGGGTAAATGCTCAGTGGGACTGGTTAACAGTTAGCCCTAAGGTGCCTGCTGCTGAACTTAAGCAGTCCTATGGTCAAGAATTAAAAGTAGTTGTTGCCGATCAGACAGATGATCAGATCCTTGATTACTATAACAACACCCGATTTTGGAACTACTATCTTCAGCCTCTTTGGTCTGATAGTAATTGCAATAGTGATCAAACGTTAGCCTTGCTTAATAAATTAAATGATTGTGGACAACCATGGGAATTATCACCACAGGTACACAAATACCTAGGAGTTCGATAACTTTTAAATACTAATGGATGGAGAAACTGCCATGAAAGCTTCAGATATTACATTTTTAATTCTAACCATATTTAGCTCTAATCTTTTTGCACAAGAATCTGTTGCTCCTCCTGCTATCTACAAGTCTAGTGAAAGTATTTTGGCAGAACTATCTGAAGAGGAAGCAGCATCGGCGTCTGCAGGTGGTTGGGGAGTTAGTGTTTCACCTGGCGTGACGATTCGACGTCGTAGTAGCGCTGTTTCTCAGTATGCAATTTATCATCCTTATAGCACTGAGATATATCGGATTATAGAAGGGAGCGGGACACTGGTCACAGGCGGTCGACTTACATTGCCCTTGTCCGAAACGGCTAGCTTAGATGTTGTGAGAAGCGAAGAAGGTATTGATTCTGGGTTAGCAAGACAAGTCAAAGCAGGAGATGTGCTAGTTCTTCAACCTGGAACTCCTCACTGGTTTAGCCATATCGACGGAGATTCTATTACTTACTTGGAAACGCGTATTCGAATTAATACGCATCCAGTTCACTATCAGTAGCCTAACGTATATAACATCATGAAGAAGATTTTTTTTGTTCTGGTTTTATTGGCTTCGACATCATTTTCACAAACTAATCCTCAATTTGTCTCCTTGCGTCCCGTGACTGCTGTTGTGTACACACCAGATAATAATCCTGAGCCACATATAGCATTTCTTATAGCTCACCGTACTGGAAATAGCCTTGATAATATTGCCTGTAGGGAGTTGGCGATTCGTGGCTTTATGGCTGTTTGTTTTAATACGCGCTTTGTAAATAATGAAACTAAGGTGCGTTGGGAAACTCTCGCTTTAGATGTCAAAGTTGCGATGGATTTCGTGCGTAACAAACCTGGAATAGAGAAAGTTATCTTGTTGGGTCATAGTGGAGGTTCTCCACTGATGTCTTTTTATCAGGCTGTTGCAGAGAATGGCGTATCTTTTTGTAGTGGAGCTAATAAGTTAATAGAGTGTAATGAAAAGCTAGCTGGTCTTATGCCCGCAGATGGAATGGTGTATCCGGATGCCCATCCTGGAAATGGCGTTCAAGCGCTACATGGACTAAACCCTTCATTGTCTATAGTGGATGGAAGTGTTTTGGTTGATCCTTTCTTAGACCCATTTAATCCAGATAATGGTTTTAACCCTAATGGGGCATCAAAATATACTGAAGAATTTCGTGATCGATACTATCAAGCACAATCTCGTGTTATGAACAAAAAAATTGAAGAAGTATTAACTCTACAAGATCGTATAGCGAGTGGTCAGCATATTTTTCCGGATGAAGATATTGTTTTGGTGCCATTTGATGCACAAGCGGGCGCGGCTCGTCTTGATGCGTATGACCCCACAATTACCGAAACAATGAGTACAGAACAACCTCGTAAATTTCTTAAGAATAATGGCACTATTGAGTTTCAAATCGCTCGAAGCGTTGCTTTGCCAAAACCAATGCAAGCTCAGGTTAATAGGACGTTTATAGGTGGTGTAAAAATATTAACAACTGAGTCTTTCTTAAGTGCTAATGCTGTTCTATCTGCTCATGCTATGGATGATATCGATCATTGTTCTACCAATGCTTCTACAAACTGTGCAATTGCAAATATTGAAGCGCCGACATTGATTGCTGCAATGGGTGCTTATAACCACATTCGTTTTCAGGAATTGATGTTTGAAGACTCTCCGGCACCTGATAAGGATTTTATTGTTATAGAAGGTGCCAGCCATGGTTACACACCATGCATAGCCTGCGAAGAGTTTCCAGGACAATACTCCAATTCTATGAAGAATCTATTTGATTATATTGCGCAATGGGCAAATGCGCGGTTTTAGTTATGCCAAAACTTATGGCGCAGCTGTTTCATCAATATCAAGAATTTGTCCACGTGCAACGCGAGTTGTGCCTCCATCAGGACTGAGTTCGTATCTAACCCTAGCACCATTGTTATCAAGAAATCTCAATGATTGTTGAAACTGGGCTGGTGGCGGCATACGAGGGGGGACTGTTCCCTCGAGGATGTATAGTCGATTGACTTGGCCATGTAGGTAAATCGCAACAAAGGTGCGAGAACCATCAGGGTTAGTAAGCTGTAATTGATGACCTTCAACATTTTCTAAGTGTCCCCAGGCATCGTATGTCACCTCTCCGTCTCTTTGACGAAATTCTCTCGCAGCACGAGCAACAGAGGAACGTTGATCAGTGATCCATCGATTACGACCACGTAGTTGTTCTGATTCACGTTCATTTTCTAATTTTTTCCAGTGAATTTCCTGTGCTTCTGTAAAATCTACCACAGTGACTTTGTAGTGGTTTCCTCGGTCAAAAACTTCGTAATTACGCGCTGGGAACTCTGCTTCTAGTTCTGACTGATAGGTAAAATTACTTACTTCCGGCGACCCTGGCAGGTTTACAGTAAAGAGATCTTCCTGATTTATATATTCAAACCAACCTTGAGCTTGGGTTGTTGAAGTAAAGAAAAGTATAAGTGAAACTGAAAAAAATCTAGAAAAATACATTTTTTTCCTTTTTATTTTATATATGGAACAAAACATAACCAATTGTTGTTTAGCAGACCCATTGGCCTGTACATAATCGGGTTCGTTCTCCTTCTGGAGTTAGCCGATAGCGAATACGTCTGCCTTCGTCATCTAAAAAGCCGAGTGACTGCTGAAATAAACTTTGAGGAGGAAAGCCTGCGGGCACAGTCGCTTCCATCATATATAGTCGGTTAGAATGTAAATAAAGTCCTGCGTAAGTGCTTGATCCATTAATATTTTCTATAACAATATTAAGACCCTCTACTAAGTCAATATGGTGCCAATTGTCATAAAGAATTTCTCCGCCACGTTGTCGAAGTTTGGAGGCTTCAAAGGCTATAGAACCTCTTTGATCATATAGCCATAAAGATGAAAGAGGGGCATCGTCAGTTTTATCAATTAATTCTGCATATTTTTCTTCGCCATCTCTAAAATCGATGACCATGAGAGATAGTAGACGACCATTTTCTTCAACTGAGTACGTTCTGCCTGGGTAAGTGGCTCCATATTCAGAGGTATATTCAAAGTTTTGTATATCAGGTTCTCGAGTAAAGTTAATAATGAAATGGTGTTCTTGGTCCGTATATAGAATCCACCCCTGTGAGTAGCTTGTAGCAGGTATTGCAACAATTAATATTTTTAAAATTATTTTGAGGTTGCGCATCATGACTCTCCAAGCCGTTAGATATCTACAAAATTTTTTGCTCTGTTTTAGTCGTATTCACCCTCAGTTCCATCTGCAGTTCTCAAAAAACCGAACAAACAGGCTGGTGTGCCTGCCTTTAGTGGGTGGCAACGTACCGAAATAGAATCCCCAACCTGGACGCTATTTTGTGTCCACCCTCTATTTGTTAGGGCGTTGATTCCACCACCTTCTAGCGCCCATATTGTTGGGGAGTTAGATTCATCTGTGACTTCTATATAGATCCAAGTATGTGGATTCATCCAGTGTACTTCGGTAACCGTACCTTCCATATCAATATAGTGTGAAAGGTCATAGTTTCCATGAGAATGGTGGGTACTGCCAGACGAAGCCCACAAATATAGTGCAAGAAAAGTGAACCTACGAAAAAGTCTGTAAAACATAAAATTCTTCCCCCATTAAAAATTTTATTATGACTGGGCTAATTTCCATTGATCTCAGCCCGCAGGTGGAAGTGCTGCAACAAAATCTTCCATACGCTTAAGCGTGGAAGAGTCAGGTAACTCCCCGATGCCTCCTGCCATATTATCAATAA
>MDTE01187414.1_pt1 | contig 35624 bp, 23 predicted proteins | sample 811231 | NCBI WGS metagenome assembly MDTE01 (sample SAMN05326651, study PRJNA326480) | marine metagenome | isolation source: seawater | place: Indian Ocean: Red Sea | collected 2010
CGAGAAAAACCTTCCTCGAGCGTCTCGATTGGTCCGTGCCGCGCGTCGCCGCCCCTCGACGCGTCGCGCCGTGACGCGCCCCGACGCACACGTACCATTCATACCATTCATACCATTCATAGCATTCACACCACTCCCAATATGTAAAAAATCACCCCCATCCCTTCCCACCCAATGATAAAACACAGACACCCAAACGATCGGACATGTGGACGCCTCGCGCCGCCGCCGCCGCGCCGTCGCCGCGTCCTCGCGTCACTCGTCCTCGCGCGCGGTGACGCGCGACCGCGGCCGATGCAGTACAACTTTAAGAAGATCGCCGTCGTCCCGCCCGCGAGCGAGTTCATCGATGTCGTCCTCTCTCGCACGCAGCGGCAGACGCCCACGGTGGTGCACGCCGGGTACGCCATCGCGCGCATTCGTCAATTTTACATGCGCAAGGTGAAGTACACGCAGCAATCGTGGAACGAGAAATTATCGAGGATTTTAGAGGATTTCCCTCGCGTGGACGACGTGCACCCGTTTTACAGCGATCTGTTGAACGTGCTGTACGACAAGGATCACTACAAGCTGGCGTTAGGGCAGCTGAACACGGCGCGGAGCATGATTGATAAAATCGCCAAGGATTACGTGAAATTGTTAAAGTACGGGGACTCTCTGTACAGGTGTAAACAGTTGAAACGAGCGGCGTTGGGGCGGATGTGTACCATCATGAAGAAACACGCGGCGAGTCTGGCGTATTTAGAACAAGTGCGACAGCACATGTCGCGTCTGCCGAGCATCGATCCGAACACGCGGACGATTTTGGTGTGCGGATATCCGAACGTCGGGAAATCGAGTTTCATGAACAAGGTGACGAGAGCGGACGTTGAGGTGCAACCGTACGCGTTCACGACCAAGTCAATATACGTCGGTCACACGGATTATAAGTATCTGCGGTGGCAAGTGTTGGACACGCCGGGAATTTTGGATCGTCCGTTGGACGAGAGAAACACGATCGAGATGCAATCCATCACGGCACTGGCGCATCTCAGAGCGGTGGTTCTGTACATAGTAGATATTAGCGAACAGTGCGGATTCACCATCGCTCAACAGGCGGCGTTGTTCCACTCCATCAAGCCGTTGTTTGCGAATAAGCCTCTGGTGGTGGCCGTCAACAAAATCGACGCGCGTCGATTGGAGGATGTGAGCGCGGAGGATCGAGCGTTGATCGACGGCATGAGAGAAGCCATGCGCGGGCCGGCGTCGATGGAACTCGGCGACGATGATGCGATGCCTCTCATGTCCACCCTCAGCGAGACCGGGGTGATGGAGGTGAAGAATAGATGTTGCGATTTACTCCTCGCGCACCGCGTCGAGCAAAAGCTCGCCAGTCGACGCGCGGGCGAGGTGATGAATCGTCTCCACGTCGCCCAACCGGTGCCGAGAGACGACAAACGACGACCGGCGTACGAACCACCGACGCTCGCGGCGTCGCGCGCGAGAAAAGCGGCCGGAGAGAAGATGGTCACCGAGAAAGATTTACAAGAAGAAAACGGCGGCGCCGGCGTCTACTCGGCGGATTTACGCAAGCGATACTTGCTCGAAGACGACGATTGGAAGTACGACATCGTCCCGGAGATTTACAACGGCAAGAACGTGGCAGATTTCATCGATCCGGAGATCGAGGCCAAACTCGCCGAGCTCGAGCGCGAGGAGGACGAGCTCGAGGCCAAGTGGGAAGCCGAGCGCGCGGATCGCGAACCGCGCGAGGCGCCGCTCGACGACGACGAGCGCGCGTTGCTCGGCCGCGTGCGCACGCGACGCAACCAACTCGTCGCCGAACACCGACGGAAAAAGGCGGCCGGCAACAACAATTCAGTCATTCCCCGCAAGGCGGACGCCGCGCGCAGACTCAACACGACGAACATGAAGACGAGTCTCGAATCCATGGGTTTGGACGCCTCCGCCGCCGTCGAGCGCGCGCGCTCGCGCTCCGTCTCTCGTCGCGTCAAGCGCGGTCGATCCATGGCTGGAGACGACGACATGCGCGGCGCCGACGATACCGACGATACGAAGAAGATGCGCACGTCTAAATCACGCTCAAAATCCGTCATGCGTCGCGTCAAGCAGGACGACGCCGCCGTCGGGTTTAAGAGCGTCGACGCCAAGCTGCGCGCCGCCAAGCTCGCCGACAAGGCGCAACGCAAGATGAACAAGATGGCCAAAGCCGGCGAGGGCGATCGAAGCATACAGACCAAGATGCCCAAACACTTGTTCAGCGGCAAGAGAGGCAACGGCAAGACGGATAGACGCTAGATTTCACTGTACATTTCACGCTCGACGATTGTTTCGCCCCTCGTCCCGAAAAACCATCCTCAGAGTCAACGATCTCGTTCGTCGGCACACGTCGTCGCGCGCGTCGATCGAGCCGCCATGAAGCCGCGCGCGCCCGCGAGCGATGAAGAGATCGCGCGTCTTCGCGCCGAGGTGTTCGGCGCGTCGACGACGAGCGCCGGGGAGGAGGCGGTGACGTCGAGCGCGACGTCGAGCGCGGCGGACGCGATCAAATCGAAAGAGTCCGCCATCGAGGCGCTGGGCGTCGCGTACGCGTCGAGAGACGACGCGCCGGCGTTTCGTGCGTTGTTTGAGGAGTTGCGACCGCTGTTGGCGAAGGCGCCCAAGGCGAAGACGGCGAAGATCGTGCGCGGGTTGATCGAAATCATGGGACGAATCAGAGGACACGACGGATTACAGGTGGAGTTGTGTCGAGAGCACATCGAGTGGGCGCGCGCGGAGCGACGGACGTTTTTGAGACATCGCGTCGAGTTGAGGTTGGCGACGTTACACCTGATGATGCGTGATTATCCCGAGGCGTTGCGCGTCGTGGGCGCGTTGGCGCGCGAGGTGAAAAAATTGGACGATAAATTGTTATTGGTGGACATTCACCTGCTGGAATCGAGGATACACTACGCGTTGAGAAACTTACCAAAGTCCAAGGCGTCGCTCACGGCGGCGAGGACGAACGCGAACGCCATCTACGTGCCTCCGAGCGTGCAGTGTCAGATTGACATGCAGAGCGGCATTCTCCACGCCGACGAAAAGGATTACAAGACGGCGTATTCCTACTTTTTCGAGGCGTTCGAGCAGTTGAATTCGTTAGACGATAAAGACACCGCCGTCGTCGCCCTCAAGTACATGCTCATGTGTAAAATCATGTGCGGACAGGCGGAGGACGTCGGCGCGCTCATCTCGAGCAAGGGCGGACTCCAACACCAAGGCGAGGCGTTAGACGCCATGAAAGCCGTCGGCGAGGCGTACAAGGCGCGTTCACTCAAAGATTTACAGCGCGTCTTACGCGGCTACGACTCTCAACTCGGCGACGACCCCATCATCGCCGCTCACCTCGGCAGTTTACAAGATTCCTTGACGGAGGAAAACGTAAAGCGTCTCATCGAACCGTTTTCTCGCGTCGAGATCGCGCACGTGGCCTCTCTCATCGAGCTCCCCATCGCCGACGTCGAGATGAAACTCTCACAGATGATTCTCGATCGCAAATTCGAGGGCATCCTCGATCAAGGGACGGGATGTCTCATCGTCTACGACGACCCCGCGCCGGAGACGGCGCGCCGCGCCGCGCTCGACGTCGTCGCCAACGTCTCGCGCGTCGTCGACTCGCTCCAGACTCGATCGTCCAAGATCGTCGCCTAGCGCCTCCACGACGTCCCGCGCGCGATGTCCATCGCGACGACGCACATCACACGCCTCGGTGCGCGTCCAAACACACCCCGAGAGAGAGAGAAAATGGAAAAAGCACGCGCGCCGGGAAAAAGGCTAAAAATCTCGCGCGTGATGACGTGGCGCTTTTCGATTGTGATCATAATTCCGTGAATTCATCGAATCGTCGTCACACCACGCCTCGCGCGACGCCACGCGTCACGCCAACGAACGCTCGTTCGACTCACAAAAATTTTTATAATGCACGCCGTCGTCGCTCGACCGACGACGCTCGCGACGCGCGCGCGCATCCCGCGTGAATCGCGAAAGAATGCGAATGCGCGCGACGCGATGAAGATTCGCGCGACTCGCGTCTCGTCGACGACGACGACGACGCGTGCGCGCGCGACGACGATGACAACGAGTCGCGATCGTATTCTCGCGCGCGGTTTCAGCGTGGAATCGGACGTGGTCGGTCCGATCAAGGACACGATCGCCGACGTGCAATCCGTGTCGGGAATCAAGCGCGTGGCGGAGCGCGTGTGCCTCTACGGCGCCATCGGCGTCATGGCGTTCGCGTCCATTCAGGCGTTGCACTTCGGTGGCGCCGGTATCGACGCGTGCATGAAGGCGGCGCTTTTGCCGACGACGCCGGGGACGGTGCTCGGACCGGTGGCGAACGCGCTGTTGATGACGCAGGCGGGGACGTACGTCCAAGCGGCGACGGCGGCGGCGGGCGCGTTCGCGATCGATTACGAAGACATCGCGGCGACGCTCGGATCGATCATTTTCGTGCTCGCGGGCGTGTGCCTGTGGAGCGGGAGTGGATTCGGCGCCACGGATGCGCTCGTGCGTAACGCGCAGGTGTATCATCTGTCGATCGGCGGTCTTCTCGCGTTGAAGGTGCGGCGATTCCGCAACTGGTTGCCGTCGGCGCAAGCGGAACTCATCCGTAAGCTCGCGTACGCCGGTCCGAGTCTCGTCATGGCCCTTCTCATGCTTCAAGGCGCGTCCTTTGCGAGCTTCGACAAGATGGGCATGGCCGGTCCGGGCGTTCTCGGTCCCGTGGCTGATTTCCTCTGCAAACCGATCATGAACTACATCAGCCTGTACGCCGGCGTCAACTATCTCACCGGCGCCGAGACCAAGCGAAGCTCCTTCGTCATGGGTCTCACCAATATCATCGCGGGCATCAGTTACGCCCCTCAGCTCGCGCAGCCGTACGGCAACGCGCTCGCGTTGATGCACCTCGCGATCGGTCTGGGTCTTATGCGCGAGTGCACCCCGAGCGATTCGCTCATTCCCGATTTGTCGTGAGCATCCGCGCGAAGTCGCAGTTGACACCCTTCGGCACCCAAGATTAACAAGACAGATAGGTGTATAATACACCTTGACAAACCTTTTGGTTCTATCCATTGCATGTACTTTCCTCGCTTCACGTATAATACTGTAATCAAAAAACGCTTCAAAGTTGAAAACGACAGCCTCTCGGCTCGCGATCGCGCGAAACGAAGGAACAAGTTTGATTGAATTCTGATCAAATTTCGTATCACACCGTGATGTATCTTTTCTAATTGAACTTGCGACTCTTGATGACGCTCGTCTTGACGCCGGTGAGTTCGCCCCCGTACCCATCCGTCTTTTCCTTGACGTCGCGCACGGAGCCCTTTCTGCGCGTGACGGCGCGACCGAATTTGCCGCGAAGACGCACGCGCGGGTTCTTCGCCTCCTTGTTGCGATGCGGCGTGAGACCTCTGTTTGCCATGATTTTCTGACCGATCTCGCGCTTGCCGTCGACGTCTTCTTCGGGAGCGACGACCAAACCGGGCTCGCGCGCGTACTTTTCCTCCTTGGCGCGGCGCTTGCTGTCGCGCAGACTCGCCGCGGCGACGTACTCGTCGTCGTCGTCGATGTGTGGACCTGAGGGGCCTTCGTCTTCGTCGCGCATCTCCATCTCTCTTCGTTGCATCGATCGGGCGACGCCGCGTTCGTATTTCGAACGACGTTCCTGCGCAGTGACGGAAAACGTACGAGTGGTCAGTACGACGCGACTTTTTCCGGCAATAAATAAAGGAGGCGCGCGAATGTCCCGGTCGCTTCCCGCGCCCGACGAGCACGTCGACGACGAGCTTTGTGAAGCGAAAGGTGTCTATGTGGCATCAATTTTGACCCCGGAAGATCACGGAAAAGAAAACACCCGAAGCTTCGATATGATGCGAAAAACGCGCGCGCAAAAAATCGCGAAATCGAATTACTCACCCCGAGGGAATCGCGGAACGGCACGTCTTGTTCGCCAGACGCGAAGTCTGGCGCTCGTGCCTTGTAACCATCCGCCACGGTGTCCACCAAACGTCGCTTTCGCGACACCTTGTCCATCTCGTCCGCGCGGTCGACGAGATCCGCCACATCGTCCCCGAAATCGCCCACCGCCGCGAGCGAATTGACGTTTCTCGTCGACGCCTTTTGTCGTCGCCGCTCTTGCTTGGAGAGCGGCACGCGCGTGAACAAATCTTCTTCCACGCGCGCGCGCGCTTCCATACGCGCCATCTCGCGCTTGGCGAACGCGCTCTGCACCATGTCTTCGTCGCCGTGCCCGATTTCCTCGGGCGCTTCGCCGACTTCTCTCGCGAGTTCCTGCGTCGTCGATGAAAATGTGCGCGCGAGTCAGTGTACGTTCGCGAGACGATGCGAAACAAAATGTCCATCTCTTGATTGGATGTTCGCCGATGAGAGACGAGCGGCACCCTGCCCAAGATTTGGTACGTGTGCTTTCCGCCAGAAAATATAGGAAGCCCCGGACGTCTCACGGACAGAGAACCGGGGGGCAAACAGGCGTTTATCGACGAGCGAGACGAACGATGACGAACGACACGCACCTTGATGAGCTGCGAACGCCCGGCACGGCGACGTTGTTCCTTGTTCCTGCGTAACTCCTTGGCGTCTTTGCCGCCGACTTCGTAATCCATGGCGGTGGGTAACATTTTCGGCGGTCGGTAGACGCCGTCGCCGCCCTCCTCTTCGTCCGCCGTCTTGGACACGAGCGCCGATGGGTTCGGCGCGAAACGCAACGGGTCCTCGTCGTCGTCCGCCTTCTCGGCGGTCGCGCGCTCGGACGCGCTCGCGAGCTTGAGTAATTTATCAATCTGCGGGACGAGAGGGGAATACTCGGGTCAGTCGGCGCGCTCGCTCGAGGTTGCACTTCTCAAAACGATTCGCACGATTCGCGCGAACGACGCGTGGCTCAGCCCCTTAGATGTTCTATAAACCTTCAGTGAGTAGTCAGGCCAATGCGTGTGAGCGTTTGCATCACCGCCACGCGTCGTCCGACGCTCGATTTCGAGTCGTCGGCGCGATGTTTTTCCGTCGTCAGTCGAACGCGCACCTGATACTGAAGCTTCTTATCGATCGGGCGTAATTTCTCGAGGTACAATCGAATCTCCACCAAGCGCTCGATCACCGGATGGTCCTTGACGCTTCGTCCCTCCGCCTTGAGGAGGAGATAAAACACGATGGACGAACAATAACTCAGCATCAACAGGTACTTTGTGTCCAAGTACGAGACGCCGTCCTCGGTGGCGAACGCGCCATCCTTGGCCGCCTTGACGAGAGGTTCGACGCTCGCTTCGATGGACGCGAGCGTGGACGTGAGTTCCTTCGATAACGCGATGAGTTCCGGCGCGTCGTTCGCCGCCGTGGCGTCGTCTTCGGCGGCGAGCCGTTCGGCGCGTTCCTCCGCCGTCAACGTCTCGACCGACACCGACGTCTTCTTCTTCGATGATTTCGACGATTTCGACGCCTTCTTCCCGTCACCTCGACGTAAATTCGCCGCCTTGGCGCCGAGCGTCGCCTTCGCATCGCCATCATCATCGCTCTCATCGCTTTCATCCTCCTCGCTCTCGACGCCGAAATCCTCGGCGCGCATCTCCTCCGCCATGAGTTTCCGCACGCGTCTCGCCTCCTTTTCCTCCTCGACGCGATCTTCCTCGTCGCTCAGACCCTCGTGATCGACGTCATCATCACCATAAAAATCCATCTTCCTCCTTCCGAACCCACCCTTCTCGTTCTCGTCCTCGTCCTCGTCCTCGTCCTCGTCCTCGGCGGTCACCGCGTCTCTCCGCACGCGTCCCTCCAAACGTTTTTTCTGCGCCTTCATCGCCTTCGCCAGCGCCATCTCTTCGCTATCCGAATATTCAAAATCATCTTCATCGTCCTCTTCCTCCTTCTCCTCGCTCGAATCATCCTCCTCGCTCGAATCGTCGTCGTCGTCGTCGTCGTCGTCGCTCGAGTCGTCGTCGACGTCCATGAGCCCGTCTTCCTCCTCCTCCTCCTCCTCCGCCTCGTTCGACCCATCGCGAAGACTCACGTACTCGCGATCGAACGTCGCGAATCTCGCGTCGTCCATCGCGCACGCGTCGTCCACCTCGTCCGCCATCCACGCCGTTCGCGCGTCGTCGGCGTCACCGCCGCCATCGCGCGCGGCCCGGCGGCGCGGCATGATTCGTGTCGCGCGCCGCTCGCGCGTGAGAACGACGCGTCGCTCGGTGAGAGCGAGAGAGAAGAGACACGCGCGTTCGCGCGTCTCGAGTCACCGAGTCGCTCGGCGCGCGCGCGCGTCGTCGAGTGGCGCGCGCGCGTCGGCGGTCGCGCGCGGTCGACGCTCGAACGTGTATCTATGCTATCTACATATTTATGTCTTTACAATACACACCAAAACACATAGTCAAGATACACCTATACCCAACAAGACCATCGATGTCGATCGACCGATCCCGACCGTCCATAGTCTGTCCACGCGTCCCGCGACCAACGTAAACCCTACTCCATCTAAACCCTACCCCGCAGACATCGACGCGCATGGGCGCCGACGACGCGGACGACGACCTCGACGTCTTCCGTCGCGAGCTCGCCTCGGTGGAGCGCGCGGTGGCGACGAACGATGTGGAGTCCGCGCTCGACGATCGCGGTGACGATCGCGCGCCGTTCGTCGACGACGACGGGACGCCGTACGTGTGGGACGAGACGCGCGGTCGATTCGTCGCGCGAGACGACGCGACGACGGAGGCGTACGACGCGACGACGATGACGTACGAGAGCGAGGATGAGGACGGGAAAGAGGTTCGTCGCGCGGTGGCGACGTTCGACGCCATCAACGCGGATAAGCGCGCGGAGGAGAATCTCGAACGCGCGGACGCGACGACGCGCAAGCGGTTGGCGGCGACGGCGCGCGCGGCGGAACGGGCGAAAAGGGCCAAGGTGAGGCGAGAGGAGGCGGCGAGCGCGAGAGGGTTTGAGAGGGTGAACGCGAGGAAGGCGTCGAGCGCGGTGTACGTGGAGGGATTGCCGAGAGATGCGACGGAGGAGGAATTGTTTGAGACGTTTAAAAAGTGCGGCGTGGTGAAATTGGACGCGAGGACGGAGAGGCCCAAGGTCAAGGTGTATCGAGACGAGAGAGGGGAGGTGAAAGGGGATGGGTTGGTGGTGTTTTTGAAACCGCCGAGCGTGGAGTTGGCCGTGACGCTGTTGGATCAGACGGAGTTGAGGCTGGGAGACGCGTCGACGAAGATGACGGTGTCGGCGGCGAAATTCGAGGCAAAACGCGGCGGCGGCGAGGGCGGCGATGAGGGCGAGGACGATGGCGACGCCAAGGGCGGCGCGAAGAAAGCGATGACGAAGACGGAGCGTAAACGCGCGGCGGCGATTCTCAAGCGACAGGAGGCGCAGGCGTTGGGGTGGTCGGGATTCGACGACGCCGAGGACGCGAAGAAACTCATCGTCGTCTTGAGACACATGTTCACGCTCGAGGAGATGTATTCGGACGTCAATCTGCGCAAAGAGCTCGAAGAGGACGTCGTCGAAGAGGCGCAGCGCGCGTGCGGACCGGTGATGAGCGTGCGCACGTACACGAGATCCAAGGACGGGACGATGACGGTGAGTTTCAAGACGCGTCACGCCGCCGAGGCGTGCGTCGCCGCGTGGAACGGTCGATGGTTCGACGGACGTCAGATCGCCGCGAGCATGTGGGACGGGAAGACGAAAATATCCACCGGGCAGGACGAGAGCGACGCGACGCAGCGCGCGAGACTGGACGCGTACGCGAAGAGTTTAGGCGGCGAGGACGACGAAGACGAGGACGACGAAGACGAGGACGACGAAGACGAGGACGAAGACGCCGGCGACGAAGACGCCGACGCGTGACTGATAAATTAGAAACAAATAAATTATAATACACGCTAGCAGCACATCTTCACCCTCTCGTCCTCTTTCAACTCGTCGATTATCGCGTTGACCTCTCTCGCCGAAAACACGTAACACGTCACCCAAATCGACGCAAACTTTGTCCCTCTCGGACGCACCTCCACCTCGCACTTCGCTTCCCCGGCCTCACCCGCGACCGTATTAACGACCCACGCGCGAAAAGCAGCGTCACCCGCGTCCGTCGCGCGACAAGACACCTGAAACGTGTACTTGCTCGGAAACTGCGCGATTGACTCGAAAATCTCCCCATTCATCTTTTCCGTCGTCTCGTGTCGCACGTCGTATTCACCCCTCAACGCGCGCACGTACAGATCAAACCTCGTCGCCCCGAACTCGTTCAACGGTTTCCCAGTCGTCTCATCGACGAGATCACCGCTCTCGTCGATGATTAAATCTTTCGCCCACTCGGGCGTCCCGGGCCCATCCTCGTCATCATTCGGTGCGGCGCGCGCGAGCGTCGAGACGCGACCGACCGCGCGCGCGCGTCGAGTCACCGCGCGCGTCGCCCGCGTCCTCGCCGTCGCGGCCGACGCGCGCGCGCCTCGATGCGTCGAGGACATGTCGACGTCGAGATGTGTCGTCCCGGCGCGCGCGAAGACGCGAAGACGCGCGACGACGTGAAAAATAAATACTCGGCGCGTGACGTTACAAATCTCACGCGGTGACGAGTCCGGCGAACACGCGTTCGGCGGGACCGGTCATGATGATTCTGTTGTCGCGTTCGCGCCACTCGATTTCCAAGGGACCGCCCGGTAACTCGACGACGCAGTTTCGATCGACGCGACCCTCGAGCACGCCGGCGACGACGGTGGCGCAGGCGCCCGTGCCGCACGCGAGCGTGGCGCCCGCACCGCGCTCCCACACGTGCATCTTGACGTAGTTACGGTTGATGACTTGGGTGAATTCGGTGTTCGTCTTGGCCGGGAACGCCGGGTGCGCCTCGAATTTCGGTCCGTACGTCGAGAGCGCGAACGAGTCGAGCGAGAGGCCCGCGCCGTCGGCCTCGCCTCCGGCGCGACCGAAGGTGACGCAGTGCGGATTCCCCATTGATACCGTCGTCACCGACCACTTCTCGCCGTCGACGTCCAATTCGCCGCGAACGACGGCGCCGTCGCGCGTCGCCTCGAGCGTCGTCGGCACGTCTCCCGGCGCCAAAATCGGTTCGCCCATGTCCACCGCCACCTGTCCGTCCGCTCGGAGCTCGGGTTGAATCAAACCAGCGAGCGTACCCACCTTGTACGCGCGAGGCGGCGAACCATCGACGTCGCTGACGAATCTGGCGAGGCATCGAATGCCGTTGCCGCACATCTCCGGCTCGCTTCCGTCGCTGTTAAACATCCGCATCGAGTAATCCTCCCCATCCGCGCTCGGGGGCATGGCGAAGATGATCCCATCGCCACCGATGCCAAAATTTCTATCGCACAATCGAGACGACGCCTCGGACGAGAGCTTGACCTCGGCGCTGTCGCGGTTATCGACGAGGATGAAATCGTTGCCGAGGCCCTGGTACTTGACGAATTCGATCGTCGTCGATCCCGCGGACGCGGTGACCGCGCGAGGGGTCGACGCGCGCGCGCACGCGCGGCGCGCACCGCGCGAGGGTCTGTGCGAACGCGAACGCGTCGTCAGTCGCGCGGTGTCGTCGAGAATCGACGTCGGGACGCGCGGGCCGAGATAAAGCGAAAAGATGAGATGCGTCGCGCCGACGCGCGCGCGCGCGCACCTGGACGTCGCGGACGAGGTGGACGCGTGTCGAGTGGCGAGCATGACGCTCGTGGAGTCTCTCGAGGGGCGCGGCGTCGACGGTGCGGGCGCGACGCGCGGTGCGGTGTGCGGAGAGCGCGCGTTTTTCTGACGTCGAGGGCGAGCGACGGCGGCGGCGGCGCGAAGGACGACCGAGGCGACGTCTGTCTCGGTGGGGACCTAAGTGCGCGCGGAATTATGCTACATCACGTGGTTCTTCTAAATCTACGCATCCACGCGCGCGCGCGCTGCGCGATGGCGTAGGCGGCGTAGGCGGAGACGGCCGCCGCGGCGTACGCTCTGAGCGCGACGTCGCCGACGGGGTCTCTGGTAATCTCTCGAGCGATGTCGAACGCGGCGTCCACGGGCGATAGATGCATCGACGGTGGTGATGCGTCGTCACGCATCGTCTCTTCTTCGCCCGGTCGGTCCTCGCTCTCGTTCTCTTTCTCGTTTGTTTTCTCCGTCTCCGTCTCCGCGCCGCGTTCTTCGTCTTCGTCTTCGTCGTCGTCTTCGACGCCGTCCACGCGTTTCTTTCTGAAGACGGTTCGATCGGTCACTTCATCGTACGTCATCTCGAACCTATACTTTCTGTTCGTCCGAGCGTCCGTGATCCAACTCTTGATGGCGGAGACCGTCGTGGGATCCAACATCGACGCCGCCTCCTCCAGCCACAGTCTCGCGCGCGTCTCGTCGCCGCGCTGTTTCGCGAGAATCTGACTCGCGTACAACCACGCCAGATTCCCCAACGCCTCCGACCACAACTCCCTCGAGTCTACGTCCGGATTTTTCTCGGGATCGAGCGCGTTCGTCGACGCGGCTTCCTCGAACAACTCGAGCGTCGCGCGTTCCACCGCGCGTTCCTCGGGCGTCCCCGCGCGTTTCGCCTCCCCCTCCTCCCACTTCAATTTACACCACAACATGCGCATCTGCGGCCCGATCGAACGCATCTCTCTCGGCACCCCCTCGCACAGGAGTTCCACGTCCTCGTCGAACGTCTTCGCCAACCCCTCGTTCGATTTAAATTTACACTGCGTCCACAGACACGACGCCACCCACGGCGCGTCTCGCGCGGACGCGTCCTCCACCGGCCATCTCGTCTCCACCGATCGTCCCCGCGCCTCCTCTCCCGCTCCATCTCCCTCACTTTCCTCCGAATCCGACGCCAACGCGAGATATTCCTCGGGATACCGTTCCGGTCGTCTCGCGCGTCTCGCCGCCGCCTTGACGTCTTCCAGCGCGCGCGTCGCCGCGTCCTCCTCCTCTTCCTCTCCCGTCTCTCCCGTCTCTCCCGTCTCCTCGAGCGAGGACTTCGCGCGCGCGCGAAGAGGTCTCGGCGCGTTCGGATCCATCGCGTACGCGCGATACACCGTCTCACACATCGCTCGACACGCGTCAAAGTGCAGACACACGAAGAGTCTCTCGCACTGTTCGAGCGAAATCTCATCTCCGAGCGCCTCCACGGACGGCGGCGCGCACGCGTCGTCCACCTCGACGTCACCGTCGCGCGACGCGCGTTTTCGCTCGACGCCTCGAACGCGCAGGCGAACGATGGGCATGGCGCGCGCGTCCTACAGTGTCGTCAATCGGCGACGCGTGTTTTCTCGTGGAAATGGGCGCCGCGGAGAAACGTCGCGCCAAGCGACGCGCCGCGGCGAAACGCGAGGCGGCAGAGGTGCGTTGTGACGGGGAATCATGCGCGTCGCGCGTTCGTCCGAGCGCGAGGACGCGACGGGACGAGTGCGAGGCGCGCGGACGCGCGTTCGACGACGCGCCGCCGAACCCGCGCGGGGCGATCGCGCGCGCGAACGACGACGCGGGACGCGCGCGCGACCGACGACGCGAGGGAGGAGGCGAGAGAGACTGACGAATGGATGCGCGTCGGTGTGGTTTCGCGCGCGCGCGCAGACGGCTCGCGCGCTCGAGGAGGCTGGAAAGTTTGCGAAAGAATTGGCGTCCCGGGCGAATGCGAAGAAATCGAAGAAATCGGCGGGGAAAACGCGCGACGACGCGCGCGAGGACGAGGAAAACGTCGAGGTGGAGTACGTGCCCGCGCCTCTGGAGCTGGAGCTCGAGGGCGCGAGAGAGGAGGCGGTGGAGGCGTTCAGGGAGGTGTTTGAGGCGTTTCGCGCGCGAGGGTCGAGCGGCGGCGACGTCGGGACGAGCGACGTCGACGCGAGCGGGGACGGCGACGAAGGGGACGCGGAGGACGACGGGAAGGATGGCGTCGGCGAGGAGGACGAGGGCGAGGGCGAGGGTGAGGACGGGATGTCGAATAAACGGCGAAAAGAGTTGCGACGGATGAAGGTGGCCGAGCTCAAGCAATTCTGCGCGAAACCCGAGGTGGTGGAGGTGTGGGATTCGAGCGCGCACGATCCGCGGTTGTTGGTGTCGATCAAGGCGCATCGAAACACGGTGCCGGTGCCGAGACATTGGAGTCAAAAGCGTGCGTTTTTACAGGGGAAACGCGGTATCGAAAAGCCGCCGTGGGAACTTCCGGATTTCATTCGCGCCACGGGCATTCAAAAGATTCGAGACCACTACGCGGAGAAGGAGGAGGCGAAATCGTTGAAACAAAAGGCGAAGGACACGAAGACGGCAAAGCTGGGGAGGATCAACATCGATTACCAAGTCTTACACGACGCCTTCTTCGTGTACCAATCCAAACCGCGCATGTCCAAAGTCGGAGATTTGTACTACGAGGGTAAAGAGTACGAAGTCGCCGTCGGTCGAAAGCCCGGAAAATTGAGCGAAGAGCTGAAATCCGCGCTCGGCGTGACGGACAACGGTCCACCGCCGTGGTTGATCAACATGCAGCGGTACGGACCGCCGCCGAGTTACCCGCACCTGCGCGTGCCGGGTCTCTCGGCGCCGATTCCCGCCGGAGCGCAATTCGGCTACCACCCGGGCGGATGGGGGAAACCACCCGTGGACGAGCTCGGCGTCCCGATCTACGGCGACGTCTTCGGAAACGCCAAGACAAAGACGAGAGCGTCGACGCCGTACGACGTCGCGGTGGATAGGACGAAGCTCTTCGGTGAGATTGACGAAGATTACGAAGACGAAGACGAGAGCGAAGACGAAGCCGCCGCCGAGGACGACGTCGACGCGACGCCCGCCGAGGACGCCGAGGAAGACGTCGAGGAAGACGCCGACGGCATCGAATCCACGCTTCCACCGGGCGCGGAGACGCCGGACGTGTTGGACCTACGAAAGAAATCCGACGGGCCAAAGTCTCTGTACACGGTGTTGCCGTCCAAGGAGAGCTCCGTCGGCGCCGACCAACTCGTCGGCTCGTCGCACACGTACGTCGTTCCCACCGACGGCGACGAACGGCCGAAGCGCAAGACCCGCGCGGGCGTCGAGGTCACCCTCGACGCCGACGCGCTCGGAGACGAGGGTTTAAAGGACGAGGCGGCGATTCGCGCCGCGTACGAGGGCACCGTCGCCGAGGAGCGCGCCGCCGCCGCGGGCGAAGATTTTTCCGACATGGTGGCCGATCACGCGCGCGCGCAGAAGCGCAAGGCGAAGGACAAGAAAGGAAGCGACGCGAAAAAGTTCAAATTTTAGTGGAATTGATTCTTCAACCGTCTCGTCGCGCGACTCGTCGTTCGTTTCGTTCGCGAGGCGAAAAAGCGCGCGCCTCGTCCCGTCCCGCGACTCGTCGGTCGTCCTCACACGCGCGCGCGCGATCGACCGAGACCGCGTCGCGCGCGGAGGCGATGGCGACGGTGGTGTCGCGCGCGTTCGACGCGCGCGGAAAACCGGCGACGCGTCCACGCACGCGTCGCGTCGCCGCGAAGGCGCGACCGACCGCCACGGTGGCTGACGCGGACGACGCGTATAACGCCGCCATGAAGGCGTACAGCGAGACACCGTACGAGTACAAGCACGAGCTCGGTTTATGTGCGTGCTCGATCGCGCTCGACGCGCGCGGTGGCGGTGTTTTCGAGCGCGAGCGATGGTGTCCCTCGTCATCTTGTCCCGACGGCGCGCCGGCGAGACGCCGAAGGACGAATGACGAACGCGACGACTGACGACTGGACCGACCGACCGACGCTCGACGTCGACGCAGATTATCACCGCATTCGCCCGAACCTCATCGTCGGCACGCAGCCGACGACGCCGGCGGACGTCGATCGGTTGCGAGACGTCGAGGGCGTGACGTGCGTCTTCAACACGCAACAAGACGAGGACATAGAGTATTGGAAGGTTGATTTCGCCGCCGTCGAGGCGAGAATCGAGGCGCGGGACATGCGGTTGGTGCGATTTCCGTTCGTGGATTTCTCGGCGGATTCGTTGCGAGAGGGATTGCCCGAGGCGGCGGCGGCGTTGGACGAGGCGTGCAGACGAGGCGAGACGGTGTATCTGCACTGCACGGCGGGTATGGGTCGATCGCCGGGACTCGCGATCGCGTACATGTATTGGTGCTTGGACGAGTACGAGACTCTGGACGCGGCGTACGAGGGTTTGACGTCCATCAGACCGTGTGGGCCGAAGAAGGAGTCGATTCGTCTGGCGACGTGCGACGCGTTGGCGGCCGGGCACGACGAATGGCCGATCGAAACTTTACAAAGAAAAGTGCGCGACGACGAGGGAACGAAGTTGACATACCCGCAAAAACAGAGCATTCGTCGCAAGCTCCGTCGCTGACGACTCTTTCGATTCGTTCCGTCGAGGGACGCCGCAGAGTTTGCCTCGCGCGAGCGATAACAGCGGTCCAAACGATATGCGCGTCTTCCTCACGTCGCGTCGCGTGCTGTGTCTGTTATCGCTCATATGTATTGCCGCGCGCGCGCCGAGCGTTCTCGCGGATCATGACGACGAGGCGCCACCCTTTGGACTGTTTGACTTTTCGAGCGTCTTCGCCGGCGTCTCGAGCGGCGCGGAAAACGCGAGTTTTCCAAACCTCTCGAGCAATTTCACGGTGCACGAACCGGATTTCGCGGGATTCATCGAGGCCGCGCGCGCGTTGGCGCGCGGTCAATCGGGAGACCTCACCGCATCCTTCATAGAAGCCACTCTGAACGGAGTCGAATACGGTTTGTTTCACCAAGGATCCGACGGCGCCGAGTTTGCGCCCGAGTTCCACCATCTGGACGATGATTTCGAGCGCGTTCGGCGCGAGACGTTTGAAAACATATTCGAGACCGTGCTCAACGTAACGGCCGCGACGATGGTGTCGACGATCGACGAGGACTCCGAATCCGGCGAACGCCTTCGAGTAAACGTCGAACGAGCCGTCGCCGACGCGCGACGATTCGCATCCGCGTTCGCCGACGCCTCGACCGAAGACCGTCGAAAAGAGGCTGCGCTCGAACTTTACGATCGAGTCGCATCGACCCTCGGTCGCACGCGCGACGCGTTACGACACGCCACGGCGACGAGTTCGAACGGCGTCGCCGAGGCCAACCTTCTCTTCGCCGGCGACGCCGACGGTCCGTTCACCGAGTCCAACTCGCGATGGGTCGTCACGTCCACGACGACGCGCGACGACGACGTCCCCACCGATGCATTCACTTTGGACGTCGACGCGACGACGTCTCGTTCGGTGGACACACCCGTCGTCGCCGCCGCGCTCGGATGCGCGTGTACGCTCGCCGGCGTCTGCGTCTTCCTCTACGGCCGTCGACGCGCGAACGACGCGCGCGTCGCCCCCGATCCATCATCGTCCAAGCCGACCCTCGGAGACGCCTCGTATCCCGACCGCATCGATGTAAAGTGCATGGTATGACGCGCGCCGGCGTCTCTCGGCGCGCTCGGCGGCACTCCTCGCCATGCGCGAGCGTCCCTTCACCCTCCGCGCCTCGGTCTCCCCCGAACCGTCCTCGCGAGGTCTCTCCGAGGAGGACATTCGCGTTCTCATCGATGCCTTCGCGCGTCGGCTCGATCCGAACCTCGTGCGCGACGTCGCGGCGTCGTGCGATGACATCGAGCGCGCGCTCACACATCTCAACGACATGGCGCCCACGCCCATTGCTCGCGCGCGCGAGCCCGCGCACCCGCAAGTATTCGGTGGGAACGTTCCAGACGACGTGCGCGACGTCATCTTTCGATCGCTCAGCGCGAGAGACGCCGGTGCGCTCGCGTGCACCTGTCGAGAATTTCGAGCGCTCGTGTCGACGTGGCGCGCGCGCGCGAGACGGGCGACGTTTCCGCGCGGGCGCGGATCGGACGCCGCGCGCGTCGGGGCGATGATGCGGTCGTATCCGAACGTGGAGGAGGTGAGTTTTAGGAAATTGGGCGAGACGTTGAAGCCGAGAGGGGATGAAGACGAGGAGGTCGCGGTGAGACGACTCGCGCGCGCGCTCGCGGCGGCGGCGGCGAATAATCCGAAAGAGACGGTGCGCGCGATCGATTTCGATGGGTGTGGAGGGTGGTTGAGTGAATACGCCATCGTGGAATTGACGGAATCGTGCGTTGAGATGTTTCCGTCGTTGAGTTCGTTGGCGTGGCCTCGCGCGCGCGCGCTGACGGGACGAGGCGTGTCCCGCGCGTTGACGGCGTGCGGATCGACGCTTCGCGAGTTGACGCTCGCGGGATGCGCGTCGTTAACCGAGGAGGACGTGAAGACGGCGCTCGATCTCGCGCGTGGTCTTCGAGCGCTCGATGTGACGGGATGTTGGGGCGTGAAGAGGCTCGTCGTCGCCGCCGTCGACGCGCCGCGTTTGGAGACGCTCAAGGCGGTGAATTGTACCTCCGTGACGACGCTGTCGATTCGTCGCGCGGCGGGTTCGAACGCGCTCAAGACGGTGAACGCGGCGGAGTGCGCGGCCCTGCGCGAGTTTCAGGTGCAATCGGAATCGGTGAAGACGCTCAACGCGGCGGGATGTCGAACGCTCGAGACGTTCAACGCGTACGCGCCGAAGTGCGAGACGCTCGCGCTCAACAGGTGCGCGACGTTGCGCGCCGCGACGACGGAGATGAACACCGTGCGCACGAATATATCTGGCGTGCGCGCGTTGACGCTCGACGGGTGTAAACGCTTGACGTCGAGCGGTTTCGCGAACCTCCTCGACCAGTGCGCGTCGACGCTCGAACGTCTGAGCGCCGAGGGATGTTTCGCCGTCGAGCGCGCGCTCGTCGCGGCGCCTCGGCTCGAGCGGTGCGACCTCAGCGGGGGTTTAGCGCTCGAAATCGTGCGCATTTCCGGCGCGGAGTGTCGCGCGTTCGTCGCGCGCGCGTGTCGATCGCTCACTGAGGTGCGTTTCGAACGCGGGACGCGAGCGCTCGACGTCTTCGACGCGAGAAATTCGGCGCTTCGCCGAGTCGTGGGCGTCGACAGACGTCGCGCGCGCGTCGTCGACGTCGAGGGGTGCCCGCCGTCGGTCGAATTCATCGCGCACGGGCGCGCGTAGGAGGAGTATTTTCAGCCGTTCGGCGGTCGATTGATTTGTATTCTGTATTCTGTATTCTGTATTCGCATCGACGCGTCGTTTCCGCGTCATCCCGCGCGCGACCGCGTTCGAGCGCGAGGACGAGACCGCGCGCGCGCTCGCGAGTTCGCCTTTTTATCCAGCGATGGACAACACGAGTCGACGTCGACGCAACAATCGCCGTACTCGGCGCACGTGTCGTCGCAGCAACACGTCGGGACGTCGCTCGTCGCGTCGGGGTAAATGCACAAACCGCACGAGGCGTGACACGAATCCGCGACGCCGACGCCGCACGTCGACGGTACCGGCGACGGTACCGGTGACGGCGACGACGGCGTCGGGAAGAAGATGGTGGACGGCGGCGTCGGCGTCCACGTCGGCGGCGTCGGCGTCCACGTCGGCGGCGTCGCGAACCCGTCGGCGGGCGGCGACGACGCCATCGATTGCACGACGGCGTCGTAAATCGAGCGCAGCAGCCACAACGTCGCCTGTACGCGAAGAAAGCTCTGTACCAACGACGCCGCGTTCGGGTTCGACGACACGAACGAGCCGAGCGCGGCGTTGACGTTGACGGGATTGAACGCGCTCGTCTGCCAATTCGCGCCGAACCGCGCGTCTCGCGCCGAACCGCCGCACGCCTCGCGACACACCGCTCGCGCCAAACTCGACGATCTCGCGTCCACGAGACCGTCGTCGTCGTCGTCAACGTCCCGCGCGGACGTTTTCGAGCACACGCTCGTGCGACACAAGGGCGCGACGCACGCGCGAAACCGTCGTCCGTCGACGCGCGTCTTGGCCGAACACGCGAACGGCGCGTCGACGAGCGCGACGTCGCACGCGACGCTCAAAATCGTCTCATCACACGACGCGTCCACGCCCAAACTCGCACCTCGCGCGCGATCGGTGGCGTCCACGCACAGATCGATCCCGAGCGCGACCGCTCGCGCGCGAAACGTCTCGACGTCGCCGCGCGTCTTCGGCTCCACGCACGTCGCCGCGTCGCCGCCGCGTCCAAAAATCACCGCACTCGCGACGACGACGAGCGCCCGGGTCAAACCTCGCATCACGCGCACACACGCACACTCGACGCTCGCGCTCGCTCGCGCTCTCGCGCGTCGCGCTCTTCGGTTTGTCGCGCGCGCGTCCCGACCCTCGCGAACGCGACGCGAGACCCTCGCGAACGCGAACGAAACGCGATGCGTTCCAATCATCAATCACGCACCACCGACACCGAATCGAGTCGAATCAACGAACGCATCAATTCATTCATTCATTCATTCATTCATTACACACGCACACGCACGCACACACGCACACGAAATCACGCAATCCATCCCCGCGTCTCCTCTACTCGTACACGTCCGCCAGCCCCAAGACGGAAATCATCAACCTGATCTGATCGGGAAAATCCACCCCCGTCGCCAATTCCGTCATCATCCCCACGAGTAATCCGAACATCGTCCACCGTCCGTTGTTGATCTCGTTATCCGCGGTCCATCCGAACGTCGTCGAGTTCTCCACGTCCGCCTCGTAGGCGCGTTTTCGGAAATACCGCACCATGTCTTTCGCCTTTTCGCGTTGACGTTCCACCGTCACGGGCGCTTTTCGCGACGACGACGACGCGCGCGAGGTGGTCGACGAACGCATCGTCGTCGTCGCGCGTCGCGCGGGCGTCACCGCGATGGAAGGAGACGTCGACGCGCGCATGATGGGGGTCGGAAAGTGACGTCAGCCCTCGACCGGGCCCGAGAGGTGACGTCGATGGATGAGGTTTCTTTCGTCGAGTTGTTCGTGGAAAAACGTACTCTAATACGTGTATATATGACGTAATGAAAGAGGAGAGAGACGAATGTATCGTGTGCGTACGGTGCGTGCGAGGTGTGTGATGCACGCGGGGTCGTGGATGGGATGTGTGGTGGTGTGTGTACGGCATTCGTTATCGTAGTCTCGTGATTTCTATCGGTATCTGTGTGATGGACGTCGATGGATTTCATGGCATGGCATTCGATGGATGATTCGACGCGAGACGCGCGCGCGCGGTCGATGGCGCGCGAGCGCGGGACGACCCCGCGCGGGTTCGCGTTCGCGTCGTCGTCGTCGTCGTCGTCGTCGGCGGCGGCGTCGTCGTCGGTGTCCGGAGCGTCGAGACGCGCGTCGTGGATGACGCGCTCGAGGAGCGCGACGGTGTGGGAGACGACGACCGCGCGCGCGTGGTTCGCGCTCGCGCTCGCGCTCGCGCTCGTCGTCGGCGTTCTCGGTGTTCTCGGCGTCACGTCGCGCGCGCGTCGCGCGCGAAGGCTCGATCGGCGTCGCGCGCGCGCGATTCCGAGGGAGACGCGCGACGACGCGCGAGACGCGAGACGCGCGGGACGCGCGTTCGCGGATGCCGTGGCGACGATGGAGCGCGCGAGAGAGAGAGGGGCGAGCGAAAGAGAGATGGAGGAGGCGTTCGCGGAGGCGGCGGAGAGTGTGGCGACGCATTGGGGCGAACGGGACGCGACGTCGACGTTCGCGCGCGCGGCGAGACGGAGACGCGCGGAGACGGAGCGCGCGCGAAAAGATGGTCCGTCCGTCGATGCGGCGGCGATGGTGCGATCGAACGGGGAGACGGTGGTGTCTCGGGCGGGGGCGCGCGGGATGAGCGGTGGAAACGTGGGGAATTCGACGGTGGTGAAGACGCCGTCGCCGTCGCCGTCGGCGTCGACGGCGACGTCGACCATGCACGAAGAGGACAGAGCGCTGTTGCGAGAACAATTAGAGGTTAAGAAATTAGAGGTTGGATTGAACTACATGGCGTTGATGCAAAAGCAGACGAGCAACGAGCTCAAGGCGGAAGGGAACAGACTCGCCGCGGACGGCGCGGCGGAGAGGCGAAAATCCAAAGCCGTCGACGAGTTTCACGGCATGACGTGCGACGCGCTCGCGTTGGGTCTGATGACGACGTGCGCGGTGATGCTCACGCTCGGATGGGATCGCGTGACGACGCGATACGGCCAGTGGTCCGCGCGGTGCGCGCGAAGCAGTGGTTTTACGTCGCTCGACGTCTCGGCGCTCGTCTCGCCCTTCGCCGCGTACTCGTACGCCAAATGCGTCGCCACCGAGGGCGCTCGCGCCGTCTTCGGCGTCCTTCTCATCCTCACCACCGCCCTGGTGTTGACCCGAATGCACGTCTCGCGTCGATTTCGCGCCGCACCGGCATCCATCCTCGCCGTCGTTCTCGGCGTCGGCGTCGGCGGCGTCGGCGAACGCGCGTCTCGCGCCCTCGGCGGCGATCCTCACCTCTGGCGTCTCCTCTGGCGTCTCTACCTCACCCTCACCGCCTGTTTCACGGTTTCCGCGCCACACTTTGCCGACGCATTCACCGCGCGCGCGCATCTCAAATGGTCGTATTACCTCGGCGTCGGCGTCGGCTTTCCGTGCGTCGTCGCCGCCTCCGCCTTCTCGGCGTCCGCGCGCGACCTCGTCTCCACCCTCCTCGCCCTCTTCCCCTCCACATCCCCGTCCTCGTCGTACACATATTATTACGTGTAATTCTACCGCGTCAATCACGCCCACGGACCCTCATCGTCGCGTCCCTCGCGCGTTCCCGTTCCCGTTCGCGTCGGCGCGCGTTTCGCGATTTCAAATTTTCAAATGTCATCAAATGTCATCATCACACGGCGCCGCGCGTCGTCCCCGCGGTCCGACGCCCTCCCACCGCGAGCGATGGACGTCGCGCGCGCGCGCCGAGCGGCGTCCGAGCGCGCGCTCGACGCCGCGCGCGTCAAACTCGCGTCGACGTCGCGGGACATTCGTCGTCGAGCGTTACGCGCGCTCGTCGTCGCCAACGTCACCGGCGCGTGCGACGCGAGTCTGACGGCGCGAGATTCGGAGGTGCTGCGCGCGTTGGTGTCGATGTACGACGACGCGGAGGAGAGGTTCGACGAGCGGGCGAGGGAGGTGGAGGAGGGCGCGGCGGGGAGGAGCGCGGGCGGGGACGCGGCGACGTGCGCGCGGTGGTCTCCGGTGACGTTTTTGACGTGGTTGTGCGAGCGAGAACCGGTGGCGATCGCGTGGTTGGAGGAATTGGGGGCGCGGGAGCGCGTGGTGGCGCTGATGCGGGATGAGAGACGGTCGGAGGATGGACGGGCGTACGCGCGGTTGGTGGAGGCGATGGACGCGCCGAAACCGCCTCGCGCGGATGATTTTGATCGGGAGGATGAGGACGCGATGGGTGGATACGACGCGATTCGAGAGGTGCGGGCGAGACGGGCGCGAGAGCGGAGTCAGTCGGAGGCGACGACGTCGGAGGCGACGTTTGGAGAGGATGATTCGGCGTCGGCGTCTCGATCGTCGTTCGCCGCGAGAGAGAGAGACGCGACGAGCGCGGACGGCGACGAAGGGTACGCGCTGCCGCACGCCGCGGTGAGTGAGGAGGACGCGCAGTATCTGTACGCACTGACGACGATGTTGGACTCATGCGCGCACCACGCGCTCGCGCTCGGTGGTCTTCGAGAATTGAGGTGCGCGTTGGCGGACGTGCCCGTCGAGGCGGTGGCGCGCGTCGCGTGTCGCGCGTTGGAACGCGCGTGCGAACTTCTATCGGCGCGAGATCCGCGATTATCATCTCCGGAGACTCGGAAAGAGGCCCTGGGCGTCATCGCGCAGTGTGCGATGGCGTTACACCGCGAATTGGTTGACGCGTCTCGAGGCGCGCTCTCGGCGGAGCGAAAGGCGCGTCCGCCGTCGCCCAATTCGCCCATCACCGAGAGTCATCTCGACGACGAACGACGAAGACACGGTCCACGTACGCGTGTGCTTCCCATGGCGCACGAGTTCATGACGCGCGCGATTCCCGCCATGGCGGATCCAGCGCTTCGCGCCGACGCCATTCGAACCATTCGACTTCTCTTGCCGTTGATACAAGTCGTCCCGTCGGACGGCGAGAACGCGCACGGTGCGTCTCTGCGACGATTGAGTCAATATTTAGATCTGTGCGAATCCGCGTTGGCGTCGGTGGCGTTCGAACCGGGCGCTGCGAGCGAATATCTCGCGTGCGTGCAGGCGAGCGCGGAGATCGCCGCAGTCGCCGGAGGCGCGCGCGTCCGAGGCGTCGGCGCGGCGAACGCGAGTTTGTTTAAGCGATGGTACGACGTGTGCGTCGACGATGTGCTCGCAGCGGCAAATCCGCTCGCGCGAGAATATTGCGCGCGCGCGTTGCGTCTGGCATGTCCGACGCTCGCCGCCGAGCTCGCGCTCGTGCGAGAGACGGACGCGTGTTTACGCTTCGTCGCTGACGCCGCGCAGTCGGGGGCGTCGGCGAGAGAGTTCGCGCGCGCGATGACGCACACGTCGCGCGCGTTGACCATCGTGGGGACGGTGGCGGACGTGCGTCCGCTCGCGTCGCGTCTCGTCGCCGCGCTCGTCGCCTCTGCGTCTGCCGAAGGTGAAGCCGAAGACGAAGGCGACGCGCGCGCCGAAGCCTTGCTCTCGCTGATGACGCACGACCTCGAGGACGTGCGCGCGACGGCGTACGCGACGCTCGCGGCGTCGTCTGCGGTCGACGTGCTCAAACATCCGCTCATCCTGAGCGAAATCATCGTCGGAGGCGCGCACCACGTCTCGACGGTGAGAGACGCGGCGACGTGTTTGCAGACGCTCTGCGCGCGCTCATCCGGTGACGCCGCCGTCGCCGCGCATCTGTCGATGCACGCCGCGTGGCTCGACGCCATGAGCGATGACGTCGACCTCGGCGACGCAGCGATGCGCGCGCGCGCGTTCGTGGCGGAATCGAACGTCGGCGGTCGATTGGGACGATTGTCGACGGCGCTCAGAGGATTATTTCATCAAGACGAGAAAACGCGCGTTCGATGCGCGACGGATCTCGCGCACGATATCGGACAAGGCGTGACGTCCGCCGCGGACGTTCTGTTGAGGTCGACGAACGATCCGTTCGACGATGTGTTGCTCGAAGACGACGCGTACGTTCGAAATAGAGACGACGTGGACGATTCGCCGCGCGTCGACGCGTTCAGAGAGAGTCTGCGCTCGCGCACGTTCGACGACGTGCGCGCGTCGATTCGCGCGTTCATCGACCACGACGATGAAAGCGAGACGAAGCAATCGATGGAAGAGCTCGTCGCCGAATTAGAGATCACGGTGCGCGACGAACGACTCGCCGCTGCGTTGGCGGATCCTCGAACGCTCGACGCGTTGATTCGAGTGGCGCTCGAACAAGGATCTCACGTCACCGTCGTCACCGGCGCGATTCAAATCCTCGCCGAGGCGACCGGCGCGTGTCGACTCGTGCGCGACGCCCTGAGTCGCGAGGACGGTCGAGGCGGACGCATCGCGCAACTCTTGGGATTGGCGTTTCATCCTCGGCGTCGCATTCGAGCGGCGACGGCGTCTCTCTTGGCGCGCTTTTTATTCACCCCGGTCGCCGACGCCGTCGCCTCGCGCGACGGCGCGTCGCGTCCGCGCGAGCTCAGTCTCCCGAAACTCTTCTTGGAGACGTACAGATTTCCGAGTTTCGTGCCGGAACTCAAAAATCCACCCTCGAGCGGGGACTCGGACGCATTCGCCGAAGAAGACGTCGACGTCGCGCGCGTCCTCGCCATGTTTCGCCGTCGCCAGGTGCTCACGCACACCTACGCCGACGCGAACACGGAGGACGAGGCGTTACTCGCGTTCGCGTTGGACGACGCGCGCGAGGACGAGCCCGAGGAGACGCGCATCGCGAGAGACTCGGCGAGAATGTCGTGCCCGCCCTTTGTCGTCGGCGAACGCGTCGAGGCGCTCGGCGACGCTCGGTCGCACGAGGACGCCGCACGCGCGCTCGAAGGACTGCACACGATCGTGCACCAGAGTCGAACGCACGCGATGGCCGTGTTGGCGTCTCTGGGACGATGGAACGAGGCGAGCGAACGGTTTTTACGGCGACCGCCGCGGTCGCCGGCGGACGCTCGACTGTGGAGCCTGACGGCGGACGCGCTCGCGACGTGTCTGCATTCCTTCGCGCGCGTCGATCACGCCGTGCTTCCGAGCGGGTCGATAAAAATGCTGATACAGATCGCGCGCGATGTCATCGTCCCGCTCGCGAGCGTGGGCGCGCCCATGGGCGGCGACGCGGAGACGGACGTCGTCGAAGATCCGCCGGCGCTTCGACATCCCATCGCCGCCGCGCGCGCGCTGGGTGATGACGGCGGCGCGCGGTGCGCCGCGCGCGCCGACGCCGTCAGGGCATCCATGGAATTGTTGACGTGCGTGTGCGACGCCGCTCGACGGTTTCGCGAGCGTTCGGCGCGGGATGAAGACATCGCGGCGTCTCTCGTCGAGCTCGACGTCGTCGCGACGATTACGCAGAGTTTACTCTCGGCGAAAAATTGCGACAACGCCGCGCGGTGCGCCGCCGTGGACGCCTCCATCGCGGCGTTCCGTCTGGGCGACGTCCCCGCGGACACCGTTCGCGCGTTCGCGCGCGCGACGCTCGACCGCGTGTTATCGTCGTCCAAGCGTCCGGGCGCCGCGTTGGCGGACAAGGCGACGCGCGCGCTCGTCTTCATCATCGAGCGCATTCCCTCGCACTCGTGGGCGGACGCCTTCTACGAACGAGACGATCTCGAGTGGGTGCGCGTCGCCCTGCGCGACCCGTGGCCTCGTCGACGCGCGCGCGCGTTCGAGACGCTCGCCGCCGCCGTCGGTCCGGGTTCGCCAATCGCCGACGTCGTCGCCGTCGCGTTTCCGGACGTCTTCGATCTCGCCGTCGAGCGCGCGCTCGACGAGCGCGAGGCCCCGAAGACGCGCGTCGAGGCGTTCAGATGCGTCGCCTCACTCGTCGCCGGAAGCGCCGCCGCCGAGAGCACCGTCGACGTTCGAGACGACGGTTTGTATCGCGGCGGCGCCGCCGCCGCGTCGTCGTCGACGCCGTTTCCTTCGTTACCCATGCTCGCCGCCACCGACGTCTGGCGCGCGTTCGCGCGCGTGCTCACGAGGGAAACCGATCCAAACGACCATCGCGCGGCGATGCTTCGTCGCGGCGCCTCCGCGGCGTTACTCGCCGCCGCCCGCGTCGACGCGCTCGGCGTCGCCGAGGCGTTTGATTTCAATCCAAATCACGAAGCCGACGGAACCATGTGGCACGGCGCCTTCGGTGTCTTGCGCGCGCCTTCGCGCGACGACGACATCGTCGCGGACGACGCACACGGCGCCGCGAACGTCGCCTCACTCCTCGGGGTCGTCACCGCGGCCGGGTGTACGACGATGGACGCCGCGCTCGCCGCCGACGCGTTGCGCCGGCGGTTCGACGCCTCCGTCGACGCCGCGCGCGTCTCGACGTCCGACGCCGCCGTCTCGCGCGCCGCGTCGACGTGCGCCGAGGCTCTGGCGACGGTGGTCCAAGCCAACTCGCGCGGTGACGGTGACGGCGAACGCGACGTAGACGCGACGACGATGACGGGCGCGGCGGCGACGCTCTCTCGCGCGCTCGCCGCCGCCGCGCGCGCGGACGCGTCTCGCGAGAGACGACGGAGCGCGACCGGGGCGTGTTTACTCGTCGCCACCGCGTTTCGGAGCCCAGAAACGGCGACACGAGCGACGCGAGGCGCGTTTGAACACGCGGGGGCGTCCATCGCGGGATCGTTGCTCGCGCTGTGGCGCGCGCGATTGGTCGGCGGCGCGACGGTTCGCGAAGACGCGCCTCCGGCGTCGGCGCTCGTCGCGGCGATTCGAAACGTTTTCGCGCACGATTTGAGCGCGAAAGCGGCGGCTTGTGAGTGGGGCGTGGTCGGGAGTCTGATCGAAACCACGCTCGAGGCGGTGCGACGATCGATGAACGCGGATGGATCGTTCGCGCGCGCGCCGACGGCGATGGACATCTTCGTCGCCGCGTCGGCGTCGAGGACGGCGAGACGAAGAGACGCGCTCGCGGCGGCGTTGGAATTCGGCGTCGGCGTCGATGGACGCGAGTTACCGTCGACGGTGGCGTTGGGATCGCTCACGTGTCTTCGACACCTGATGTACGCGTCGCCTCGTCGCGGAAACGATGAGGATGAGGAGTCTTCGAGATGGTTGGAGGAAATCGCGTACGAAATTCGCGAACGCGCCGCCGACGCGGGCGTCGTCGCCATGTTCCGCGCGACGTGGCCGTACGCCGGGATGGATCAGACGATCGCGTACGAATTGTTATCCACGGTGGTGAATTTCGTCGCGAAAGATGCGGACGCCAAGCGCGCGTTGACGACGGCGACGTCCTCCGCCGCCGACGGCGACGGGTCGACGAAATCCTTCGCGCGGACGTTGATGGATTTCGCGTTCGATTCGAAACACGAGCCCGGGTCGTCCACCCTCGAGCTCGCCCTCAAGGCGCTGTCCTCGCTCGCCACCGTGGAGGGTCCGGCGCGGTACTGGTTGCTTCGATCGGCGTTCGTGGACGAGACGGCGACGACGTTGGCGCACGCGCTCGTCAAGGCGCGCGCGCACGACGACGGCGAACGAAACGCGACGCGCGCGCGATGGATGCGCACGGTTCACGCCGCCGTTCGCGCGCTGTGTAACGTCGCCTCGTTCGCCGACGGTCAACGCGCGGTGTTGCGCGCGAGCGCCGGGTCACACGCGCTCGAACTCTGTCTCGAAGTCGTCGCCGAGGCGCGAGACGCCGACGACGTCGACGCGAGACGCGAGGCGTTTCTCCTCATGCACAACCTCGCGTTTCACGGCGGCGCGAAATCGCACTACGTCGCCCACCCGAACGCCATCGATTGTTTAGTCCACGCCGTCGGCGACGACGACGCGCGCTGCGCGACGTCGGCGTGCGCCGCGCTCTTCGCCCTCTCGAGACACGGTCAACGCGTCGTGGCGACGCTTCGCGAGCGCGGACGCGACGCGGCGCTTCGCGCGGCGGCCAAGTCTCGACGCGCGACCGTCGCCGCCGAGAACGGCACAGGGGGTGATCTCCACCACTGGTCCAAGTGTCTGCGAGGCGTGTTATTCGTGCTCAGCGCCGACGAAAACGACGAGGCGTACGCCGACGTGTGAGCGCGCGCGAGGGTTTTCTCCGACCCGTCGTCACCGATCGAGGTGCCACTACAAAGACGCTACTGTACGCTATAAAAGAAAAAGAAAGAATACCCACCTCGACGATTCACTCCCGACGACGTCCGAGCGCCTCGAGCAACCCCGCGCCGTTCGCGTCCGCCGTCTCTCTCGCCGCCGTCGCCGCCTCCGTGTCCGCCGGCCCTCGTCCCGTCGCCTTGGGCGCGCGTCTTCCCATCGCCTCGTTCGGCATCGGAATCACGCTCCCGCTCGCCAACGCCCCACGACTCACTCGAACCTTGGTTCCATCGTCTAAAAACATCCGACACACGCGCACCGGCGCCCCGGTGACGGGATCCGCGAGCGCGACTTTGCTGTAGTGCAACGGCGCCTCCACGCCGACGATCTGTCCCGGTCGCTCCGCGCTTCCTCGCACGTGTTTCTTCACGAGATTCACCCCGGAAACGATGACGGTGGATCGTTCGCGATCGACGCTCGCGACCACGCCGCTCTCTCCGCGGTCTCGACCCTTGGTGACGACGACCCGGTCGCCTCGGTAGATGTTCCACGATTTCCCGGGGACGGCGTTTCGGAGAATCTTCTTGAGTTTGTGCGCCGATTTACGAAACGGGGCGGACATGGCGAAAACGTGCGCGGACCGAGCGTCGTCTCGGACGCCGTTCGGTCGCGCGCGCGCGCGCGCGAGGGACGAAAAGTGTGGATGAATGAAGATGAAATGAATGAATGAATGCATGGGCACCTCGAGAATGTCGCCAGTGCGTCGCGCGCGGTGGACCATGCGTCGCGCGCGCGGTCGGTGGACGACGGTGGTGATCGCGGTGGTCGTCGTCGTCGTCGCGCTCGCGTGCGTGACGTGCGAGGGGGGCGCGACGGCGACGTCTTCATCGAGGAATGATGATGATGCGCCGTTGATCGTCGTCGCGTTGGACGGCGTCGTGCGCGCGCTGGACGCGGACACCGGGAGGAATCTGTGGAGTTTTGATTCCGGCGGGGCGCTGAGCGGGGCGTCGTGGGACGCGGGGTCGTCGTCGTCGCGAGGGGAAATCGGCGGCGGCGCGCCGGCGGACTCCGTGGCGACGACGCCGCCGACGGATCCCGCGCGTCGACGAAACGTGTTTCCGGGCGTGGACGGCGCTCTGTACGCGCACCACGTCGTGGATGGTTCGAAACACGTCGTGCGGCGGTTACCGGTGACGACTCGAGAGTTGGTGGACGCGAGCCCGAGCGCGACGCGGGACGGCGCGTTGGTCGTCGGACGACGGTCGTCGACGATTTATGCGCTCAATCCGCGCACGGGAGCGGTCGTGCGGAGCGTGAACGTCGACGGGACGATCACGAGCGTGGCAAGCGATGGGGACGAGGACGAGGAGGAGGAGGCGTTGGTGTACGTGGGGAGAACGGAGTACGTCGTGCGAAGCGTCGACGCGAGCACGGGCGAGGAACGATGGAACGTCACGCACGGTGAATTGCGCAGTCTCGCTCGAGACGAGGAGACGGGGGCGTTACAGATAGGACAGGATCGCGCGCGCGACGCGGGGTCGTACGCCGTCGGTCCCGGGAACGTGGTGCAGAGTGTGGACGAGAAGACGGGGAAAGTGCGTTGGTCCAAGCGTCTCTCGTCGTTACCGCTCGGCGTGAGCGACGCGCGCGGTAAGGTGATCGTGGAGAACGCGGCGCAGATTCAGGGCGAGAGCGACGATAAGATTATCATAGGTGCACACGAAGGGGGACTATTTGCGTTGCCGTACACGGCCAACGCGGGCGACGGGTTGCGAGACGGAGGTGATTCGTCCAACGCGCTCGTCACCATTAGCGATAGAGAGGATTTCATTCGCATCGATATCGGGAGCGACGAGGATGATTGGTCGTGCATACCCGAAGATTTAGTCAAGGATGCGCTGAATAAACAGCGAAACGAGCTTCCGAGCGGCGGTGGTGGGTCGCGAACGGCGCGCGCCGCGCTCCTGGGCGGCGTCTCCGTCGTCGTCGTCGTCTGTGTCGTGTATTTGACGCACGCGAAGAGGCGAGCGGAACTCGATTCCGCGGAGGCGCCGAGCGCAAACGCGAGCGAATCCGCGGTGGAGCCCGAAGAGCAACCGCAATTATCCGCGGCGGCGAAGAAGCGCGCGAAGAAGCGCGCCAAACAGGCGGAGGCGAAAGCCGCCGAGGCTGAGCTCGCCGCGAAGATTCAGGCGGCGATGGAAGAGAAATCGCGGGAAGACACGCGCGTGGGGCGTTTGGTCGTCAAACCTTCCGTGCTCGGGTACGGGTCGTGCGGTACGATCGTCTTCGAGGGTGAGATGGACGGTCGACGCGTCGCGGTGAAGCGTTTGCTCGCGCAGTTTCACGAGCTCGCGCGCAAAGAGCTCAAGGCACTCATCGCGTCGGACGAACATCCTAACATTTTGAGATGTTTCGCCTTTGAAGAGGACTCGAACTTTGTGTACATGGCGCTCGAGCTCTGCGCGTCGTCTCTGGCTCGCGTCGTGGATCCGGTGGACCACGAGACGAACGGTCAATCCGGCGGCGCGGCGAACGCGTTGAACATTCAATGCGTCGATGCCAAGACCAAACGTCCGACGCCCGAGTGCATGCGAATTCTGCACGATGTTGTCTCTGGTCTCGCCGCGCTTCACGATCAAGGCATCGTGCATCGAGACTTGAAGCCACAAAACGTGTTGATCACATCCGCCGGCAGGGGCAAAATCGCCGACATGGGTCTCGCGAAACGCTTAAACATCTCCGACGGCACGTCGTTCGAGACGCACGTCGTCGGTGGACCCAACGCGAACAACGCCGCGGGGACGTCGGGTTGGCAAGCGCCCGAGCGCTTGACGCGCGGACGGCAATCGAGATCGGTCGACGTCTTCAGTCTCGGGTGCTTGATGTACTACTCGCTCACCGGCGGCTCGCACCCTTTCGGCGAGCGACTCGAACGGGATTCCAACGTCATCGCGAACAAGTTCGACGTGTCCAAGTTGGATTTCTTCCCCGAAGCCGAGGCTCTGGTGCGCGCGTGCATAGACGCGGATCCGTCCAAGAGACCCTCCGCCAAGGACATCTTGGCGCACCCGATGTGGTGGGACGCGGAGAAGAAGATTCAATTCTTGATCGACGCCTCCGATCGAGTCGAGCTGGAAGACCGGATGAGCGATAGGACGATGCTCCGTTCGTTGGAGATGAACGCGCGTCGCGCGATCAGGTGCGACGATTGGACGGTGAAGCTCGACGCGGCGTTGCTCGAAAATCTCGGGCGCTACCGCGAGTACGACGGTTCGTCTCTTCGAGATTTACTCCGCGTGATTCGAAACAAGGCGAATCACTACCGCGAACTCCCTCCCAAGCTCCAACGCTTACTCGGTTCGTACCCAGACGGTCTGTGGCGATACGTCTCCGTTCGATTCCCGTCGCTCTTGCTCGGCGTGCGCGATTTCTTCGCGCCGACGGCGTCCTCCGAACCCACGCTCGGGAAATATTTCCTCGGTCTCGAGGCCGCCGTCACCACCTTCACCCCACCCCTCGCCCTCGACGTCGACGACGCGGTTCCACAGACCCCGCTCGTCGCCCCACAGGTCTTCCCGAGCCGTCCCGGCCAAGCCGTGTGCGAATTTTACATGAAGACGGGTCGGTGTAAATTCGGCCCGTCGTGCAAGTTCCACCACCCCGAGGACGCCGGACACTGGGACCTCCCCCCCGTTCGCAAGAAATAAACATCCCCGACTCGTGTACGATTCGTGCGCCTCGACCGATCCACCCCTCTCCCTCGCGCGTCCGCGTCCGCGCGCGTCGACACCCGCCAAAAATCAAATGACACGAGTCACGACTCACCACGACCCCCTCATCCGAGAGATTCGACAGATCATCGCGTCGGATCGCCGACAAATCACGATGACGGACGCGCGCGCGCCGCACACCGCGACGCTCGTCCACGGGCGCGCGCGATCGAGACCCGCCGTCGTCTTCCATCGACGACTGGTTTCCCGTCGACGACTCGATCCCACCGCGCGCGCGACGAGCGCGCGAACGCGACGTGATCTCGGCGCGTCGTTCGCCATTTGATTGGATTCGATCCATCGAACCGTCGCGTGGTTCCGTCGCGCGCGCGTCGACGACGGACGTTCGAGAGAGATGGCGTGCGCGGCGCGGGTGACGTGTGCGAGAAGCGCGGCGACGCCGACGGTGAGACGCGCGGGGGCGAGACGGGCGGCGACGACGACGCGCGCGGGCGCGAGCGACGGCGCGCCGACCGGGGACGGCGACGCGCAGGTGATCGTCGTGACGTCGGGGAAGGGTGGCGTCGGGAAGACGACGTCGAGCGCGAATCTCGGGATGAGCATGGCGAGATTGGGCTATCGAGTGGCGCTGATCGACGCCGACATCGGTTTGCGTAACTTGGACTTGTTGCTCGGACTCGAAAATCGCGTCATGTACACCGCGATGGAGGTGTTGGAGGGCGAGTGCCGCATGGAGCAAGCGTTGATTCGCGACAAACGATGGAGAACGCTGGCGTTGTTGCCCATCTCTAAGAACCGGGCGCGATACAACGTGACGAAGAACAACATGAACACGCTCATCAAGGTTTTAAAGGAGATGGAATTTCAGTACATCATCGTCGATTGCCCGGCGGGCATCGATGTTGGATTTATCAACGCCATCTCGTGCGCGGATAAGGCTGTCATCGTGACGACGCCGGAGATCACGGCGATTCGCGACGCCGATCGCGTCGCCGGCTTGTTGGAGGCGAACGGTGTGTACGACGTCAAGCTCTTGGTGAACCGCGTGCGTGCGGACATGATCAAGAAGAACGACATGATGAGCGTGAAGGATGTGCAGGAGATGTTGGGTGTGCCGCTCTTGGGTGCGATCCCCGAGGACACCGAGGTGATCGTGAGCACGAACCGCGGCGAGCCGCTCGTGTTGAAGAAGAAGCTCACCTTGGCCGGCATCGCGTACGAAAACGCCGCTCGACGCATCTCGGGCAAGCAAGATTTCCTTATTGATCTCGACAAGCCGAAGAAGGGTGTTTTCCAGCGCGTGGGCGAGTTCTTCGCCGGCAACGAAGAGTGATCGGGTCGTCGAGACTCCTTCTCACTCGCGCTGGACGTTTTTAATCGACAAATGTGCTACTACAACAATTCCTACCCGCGTCACGCGCCAATACTCCCGCCACAACCTCCATCATAAATCCTCCGACCCGACGTCAAACTTGCACACGCAATCGTAGAGCTCACCACCGAGCAACTCGGCCACCTCGCGATGTTTCACCATGGCGAGCTTTACGCAGTCCACCTTTAATTTCGCGTACAGATTGGTCTCGATGCCTCGTCCCATGCCCTCGAGAACGATCAAATCCGCGTCTTTCGCCTCGTCGCGCACCTCTCTCGACACGAACCGTAAATCGATCACAGGCATGTCGTTTCCAGACGACACCACGCGCAAACGTCCATCGGTGATGGCGTCGCGAAGAATGGCGTCTCCCGTGGACGCGACGAGCGCCGGGAAAATTTCGTCGCGCATCTCCCTCGCGGTGATGTCGTTGATCGACGGCGTCTCGTTCGCCGCCAAGACCACCTCCGTTCCTCGACGAATGAGTTCACGAACGAACGGAATCATCCCCAGACACACGTCCGCGCCCGCGTTATCGACGAACACCACCGCCTTTCGATGTCGTCTCTTCGCGAATCGTTCTCTCAACGCGTCGAAATCGTCGACGCACCACGGTCTCGGCCTGAGTCTCGCCACCGTCGCCGCGAAATCGACACCACCACCATTTTCATACAAGTCCACCGACGATGCGGCGCCGAGATCGAATATGTTCCCCGCGAACACGCCTCGCACGCACGCCTCCAACCGCGCGTCTTCGTCGGCGCCCGCCGTCTCGTCCAACGCGCGCAACACGTCGGGTAACGCCCCCAGCGCCGCTTCATTCTCCTCCCGCTTCACGCTCGCGAAACAATCCACGAATCCACACGCTCGCAAGATTCCATCCCTCGCTCGGCACAGTTCGAGGCAATTCGCGCCTCGCCACGGCCTCGCCGGCTCCGCGCCGCCCGCGTCCCGACACGCCCGTCGCGCCGATCCGTGCGGTTCCTCGTCCGTGGCGCGCCCCTCGCACGCGTCGCACACGGCGTCGAACTCGCGCTGAAACTTGGCCGCGCGCGACTCGGCGTGTGCCTCACCGCACGTCGCCGCGCGTCTCGTAAAGGATGGCGTCGCCGCTCGAAACACATTCAGCCATCGCGCGCGCGTCACCTTTTCGCCGTCGTCTTCCCACGGCGCGAACGTCACCGGCTCGTAGCGCGACGCGTCGATGAGCGTCAACGCCGCGCGCGCGTCCTCGACCTCGGCGGCGTCTCCCATCGCCGCGCGTCGCGCGCTCGCGCGCGCCGTCGCGATCGACCGTCGCGCGCGACCGCACCCGACTAAACCCTCGTTTCCCATACATCACGACCCAAAAACACGAACACCTACCAAAACCATCGATTGAAAACACACCACAAACAGACAAAAACACCACCACAC